>JAEEGF012338432.1_pt1 | contig 23920 bp, 20 predicted proteins | sample 9134171 | NCBI WGS metagenome assembly JAEEGF01 (sample SAMN16246542, study PRJNA631951) | gut metagenome | biome: gut microbiome; feature: rumen; material: AP-attached | host: Bos | place: Iran: Karaj | collected 2018-10
CTACTTTTTTTCTTGTTCCTAATTATAACTTACTCCAAACAGGGTGCAAAGGTACACATTTTTAATGAGAAATGAGAAATGAGAAATGAGAAATGGCTTACTCTTAATATTTTTTAACGCTCCCACTCTACTTTACCCTTGCTTTTCTTCCGTTTGGGTCTCTGATTTCAGGAAATCGAGGAACATCAGCATCGCTTTGTTGGTGGCAATGGCGAGGTTGATATCGCGTCCGTGGTCTTCCTGAACCTTCAGCGTCACCTGACGGTCTATCGTGCCGCATGCCAGCCAAATGGTACCCACGGGAATGTCCTTCGTGCCACCCGTAGGACCGGCAAATCCGGTGGCTGAGATGGCATAGTCGGTATTCAACGACTTGCAGGCCCCCTTTACCATCTGACAGGCCACTTCTTCGCAGACGGCAGTCTGCTCGTCAAGCACCTGACGGCTCACGCCCAGCAGCGATTCCTTGATTTCATCGACATAGGAGATGATGCCACCCTTGAAATACTTCGAAGCACCAGGCACCGCGATGATGGCTTCTGCGATTCGTCCACCCGTACAGCTTTCCGCCGTACTTACCGTTTTCTCCATTTCCCACAGCAGCTGACTGACTTCCCTGCTGATAATCTTGCTTTCGAAATCCATCTTGTAATTTACAATTTGACAATTTACAATTTATTGTTTGATTGACCGATTTACTGATTGAGCGATTTACTATTTAAAGGTGACTCTCGAGAACGCTGGTGCATCAATCGGACAGAATTCCTTGTCCAGATACTTGTAGTACCCCACGATGCCTATCATGGCGGCATTGTCGGTGGTATAGCTGAACTTCGGGATGTAGATGGTCCACCCATAGCGCTTGGCATAGTCGTGGAAGGCATTGCGCAGGCCGTTGTTGGCACTCACGCCACCAGCCACAGCCACATGCTTGATGCCTGTCTGCTTGACGGCCAGCTTCAGCTTCTTCATCAGAATGTCCACAATGGTCCATTCCAACGAGGCTGCGATGTCTTCCTTGTGGTGTTCGATGAAGTCGGGGTCGTCCTCCATCCACTTGCGCAGATTATAGAGGAACGACGTCTTCAGACCTGAGAAGCTGTAGTCGAGGCCGGGGATATGCGGCTCCGAGAACTGGTAGGCCTTGGGGTTGCCCTGACGCGCCAGCCGGTCGATAATAGGGCCACCGGGATAGCCCAGTCCCATCACCTTCGAACACTTGTCGATGGCCTCGCCGGCAGCATCGTCGATGGTCTGTCCCAGCACCTCCATATCGTTGTAGGCATTCACCTTGACAATCTGCGAGTTACCACCGCTGACCAACAGGCAAAGGAAGGGGTAAGGGGGAAAAGCCTCCCCAAGCCCCTCCGAAGGAGGGGATGTTTGATTTGATGAAGTGACGGAAGAATCGACAGCATGATGTATCCCAACACCCCCTCCTTCGGAGGGGTCGGGGGAGGCTATAAAGTGCGCCATCACGTGCCCTTGCAAATGGTTGACGTCAATCAGGGGAATGCCTAAGGAACGGGCAAACCCCTTGGCGAAGTTGACACCCACCAACAGCGAACCCATCAGTCCTGGGCCTCGTGTAAAGGCCACAGCCGACAGTTGTTCCTTCTTGATGCCAGCGCGCTTGATAGCCTCGTGCACCACAGGCACCACGTTCTGCTGATGTGCTCGCGATGCCAGTTCAGGCACCACGCCGCCATACGACTCGTGCACGGCCTGCGATGCCGTCACGTTCGACAGCAGCACGCCATCCTTTAGCACAGCAGCACTGGTGTCGTCGCAACTCGACTCTATACCTAATATATATATAGGAGCCTCCCCCGACCCCTCCGAAGGGAGGGGGGCCACATTCGCCTGTTGTTTACTATTTTCTTCCATATTTTCTAATTCTTAAGGAATTAATCTCCCCTCCTTCGGAGGGGTTGGGGGAGGCTTTAATGCGACAGCACCTCCACCCCGTGCTCCGTCATCAGCAGCGTGTGCTCCCACTGTGCCGAGGGCAGTTCGTCGTCGGAGATGACCTCCCAGCCATACGGGTCTTCGGAGTCGATAAAGACTTTCCACGTGCCCATGTTAATCATCGGTTCAATCGTAAACACCATGCCTGGCACCAGCAGCATGCCGTTGCCCTTCTGCTGGAAATGCGCCACCTCAGGGTCTTCGTGGAAGGCATTGCCCACACCGTGTCCGCACAAGTCGCGCACCACCCCGTAGTGGTATTTGTTGGCATGCTTCTGAATGGCCTTGCCGATGTCGTTGACGAAGCCCCAGGGCTTGGCGGCCTCCATACCGATTTCCAGACATTCCTTGGTGACGCGCACCAGCTGTTCCTTCTCAGGACTGGTCTTGCCGATGATGAACATGCGCGAGGCATCGGCATAGTAGCCGTCGAGAATCGTGGTGAAGTCGACGTTGATGATGTCGCCCTCCTCCAAAATATCCTCGGCCTTGGGAATGCCGTGACACACCACCTCGTTGATGCTCGTGCAGACGCTCATCGGGAACGGAGGCGTCTCCTCGTCGCCACCATAGTTCAGGCAGGCGGGTATGGCATTGTGCAGGGCACAGTAGTCGCGACAAATCTGGTCGATTTCCAGCGTCGACATACCTGCGCAAATCTCCTTCTCCACAGCGTCCAACACGCCCGTATTGACGACACCCGCACGACGGATGCCCTCTATCATTTCAGGGGTCTTGATCAGGTCCGGCGTAGGCACCAGCGCCCCCTTGTTTTCCAAATACATGATGCGCTTGTCCAGCTCCGAAGGCTGTTGTCCGGGCTTGCAGCGCCATCTTCTCTTTACCATATCAATACATCTTTTAGCCTGCAAAGTTAGTACAAACCGCAGACATATCCAAATTTTGGAGCAGCAAATGCAGAGAAAAGTTTACTTTTCCTCTGCTGAGTCGCGACAAAATTCGATGAAATCAAATTAATTCGTGTTTTTCTGAAAGAAGTGCACAATGGGGGTATCCACTGTGCACTCTCGTGTAACAGAGGGACGGTTCTTTTGTTACGTCGGTTCTTTTGTTACACATTTCGCTGTAACGCCTGTAACGCTGTAACGCTTAAGCGTACTTCAGCTGTTTGTAGGTGTCCTTATCCGTTTCGATAATGAGGTTACGGAACTTCCACGAACGAAGGGTCTGAGGCACCTTGCTCACTTCCATGCTCCTTGAGGTGTAGAGATGCTCTAAGTCCTTACGGGTGAACACCTTACTCAGCGAAACCAGCAGGCTCTGAGGCTGGCTGTTGCTGGGACCGTTGAAGCGGTTGGCCTGGGTGACAGCATCGCCAAAGAACTCCATCTTGCACCACAAGTCGTACTCCAGCGACCAACGGATAAAATCCTCTATCGACTTCTCCCACTTGCACCCGTTGGCCACGTAGAGCACGCAGGCCTTCAGATAGGCGATGACATTGGCACGGAACGAGAAGTTCTCGTAGGTACGGCTCTGACTCTCAACGGCTTTCACCTTGCACTCCTCGTTCAGCTTCTTGGCCAGCTTGTAAGCCTCAGGACAGAAGATGGTGCCGGTGGCCGTACAGAGGTTGTCGATGTAGGGCTTCAACTCCTCTGCAAACTGCTCATCGTACTTGCCATACTTGGGGATAGGCGAACCGATAGGCTGGGCAGGGATGGTGCAGAAGTTGATACGCGACAGCGGTCCGTTCACCAGCACCTTGGCGAAGTACTGCCTACCCTCTTTGATGGTGGTGCAGGCATTCCAGTTGAACAGTACCTTGACACGCGCCGAAATGGACTGCGTACCCACGCGCGTCTGTCCGTACTCATTGCCTGGGTCGAAGGCCAGACACATAATCTGGAACTGCTGACCGCTCTTGCCGTTGCCCTTCAGCGCATCGAACAGCTGAATCTCGTTCAGCTTCACGTAGAGGAAGTGACCGTCCGACTCTTCCAGTCGCATCACGAAGGCTGCATTGGTCATGTCGGCATCGATGTGCTGAATCACTAGCCCATCAGGACGTTTGTCCTTCTTCTTGTTGGCACCTTGCGAGTTCACCTCGTCCTTCCACGCCTTCTCACGCGCCAGGTTCTGCTTGTCGCGCTCGTCTATGTCGGCCATGATGCACTTGATGGGCATGTCGATGCAGCTCTTGCCGGCACCAGTTTCAGCCATCACCACATTCATCAACGTAGCCTGATGCACCACACCGTCGATGTACTCGAAACCGACGTTCCACAAATGGGTTGCCAACGACGGGAACACAGCATGCGCCACCGTAGGCTTGTAGATGTCGGGCGTCTTCGAGGTCAGCAGCTTGATCAGCTTCGGCAGCTTCTTAGGCATCTCGGGTGGAACACTCGCACCACACAAAGGGTCAGACCCTTTGTGTGATTTTTCGATGCCCAGCTTGGTGAGCACGGCCTTCATCTCCGTCGTCAGACCCTTGGGCTGGTCCTTGGTAGCCGAGGCGATGATGCTGCGCACCTCTTGGTCGGAGAGTCCCAGGTGTGGCATCACGTCGAACAGCAGCTTGGCGTCGTTGTCGCAGATGGTACGCAGGTGGACGGCCAGCTTGTGCAGTCCGATGTTACGCTCACCCTCCTGAGGTTCACCACCGTGCTGACGCCACCACTCGTCGACGATGTCGCTGTAGGGGATGCCCTTGAAGGCCTCCCCAAGCCCCTCCGAAGGAGGGGGTGTTTGAAGAGTGTCACAGAGGGACGGTTCTTCTGTTACACCGGAATCATCTGTCCCCAGGCACTCCCCTCCTTCGGAGGGGTTGGGGGAGGCCTCTTCCCACGGCTTGTAGTGCTTGTTGGCTTTCTTCGCGCCTGCGGGTACCTCTTCTAATCCCTGCTGTTCACGCTGACGCAGCAGTTCGTATTCACGCTCACTCTCTTCGATGGTGAGTGGTTCCTGGAAGATGGCTTCGTCCAGGTAGAGCAGCTCGTCGCTGTCAGCGGTGACGGTAAACATCACTCGTTGCAGGTCGTGAGCCGAAGTGTCCATCTCTGTCTTCGTGATCTGAGCCACGCGCACCTGGTTTTCCAGAATGGTGCGCTCCATCTGACGACGGCAGACATAATGCAGTCCGAAACGTGCCGAGCGCGAGAGTTCCATGAGCTGGATCTCGTCCTTGTGCGCCAGGAATCGCTGTGCTATCTCCTTCGATTCAGCAAGCCCGTTGCAGTCAACGTCGCCTGCAAAGAAGCTGGAGGGATGGCAGCAGCCAGCCAAGCGGCCATCGGGTAGCAGGTCGTTGTAGTTGAACTGCACCAGACGCTTCTTGGCATCCTCGTCGCCTTGGTGAGCCTTCATCAGGTTCTCACGGTTAGACAATGTGTTTCGAATCGCGAAATACTCCTCTTTCGAGGTTACAGGAGTAGCCACCTTGTGGCCCTGCCTGTTCAGTTTAATAAAATTCATAATCTGTCAAATGTTTGAGCGTCTGAAAAGCGAAGGTTAGTAGAGCTCATTTCTTCCGGAAACTTCTCTCCGCTCATCATCTGACGCGATTTATTTTTAGTGCGGCGAACTTACTATTCTCTATGCTCAATGAGGAGCCGCCGCTTTCTCCCCACATCACAAATATTTCGCTGCAAAGATAGTATTCGATTGGTGTCACACAACATTTTTCCCCAAAAATCATATAATAGTTGGGATGATTTTTCTGAAACCCCTTTGTACAAAGGGATTGCGGGAAATTACACAAAATAAAAAAGGACTCTTCCTTTTGAGGGGAAAAGTCCTGATTATCGTGTTCGATCGAAAAAGTGCTGTTTTCCGTGTTTTTCGATTGGCCGAATCCAGTTTTCGATTGGGCTATGACTATTGCTCTACATAATCTGCTACCCAGTCGATGTATGGCTCGCGACGGCTCTCGCCGATATACTTGCCGAAGGTCTTGACCTCTGACGACAGGTCTTTCTTGTCCTTGCCCAGATAGGCACGCGCCAAAGCCAAATTGCTGCCTTTCAGCACGCCAGCTGCCTCCAGCGCACCCACCACGTGAGCTCGAATCATCAGAATCTGCTTGTGGTCGGCCCATTTGCGTGCTATATACTCACCATGTTCGGACGCCATCAAGTTCGACACGAACGTTTCTTTCCACTCGCGCGCGTACCTTTTTTTATCTATACACATCCTGTCAAACCACTCCTGAGTAAGCATCGCCTGAAGATTCCTTTTGGGAGCAAAATAGTTCAGTGAGTCGTCACGCCGGCGCTCTATGTTGTGCGGAGATGCTGGACTGCCCTGCAGACGAGGCTTGTCGTATTTCTCCATGTCTTTCAGGAAACGGGCAATCTTCGGTTCTTTCAGGGCTTTGTCTACTATACGACGCTCCAGGACTGCCATACCCTCATGGTAGCCCAGAATCTGAAAGGCATCCTCCAAGCCATTCAGAACATTGTCGATTTCCTGTTCCGCTATCATCTATACACTTCCTTCAGCTTGCTAGCAGAACGACTATTTCAACTGGTCAAGTACTTTCTTTTCCAACGAGGAATTAGGCGTGAACTTGATTTTCACCACATGGTCGTACAGTTCCTCCCATTGCTGGCGTTGTTCCTTTAATACCGTAGGCACCTCGTCCATTGAAGACACCACAGTGTCGAAACATATCAAATCGATGTCCAAGGACTGTACAAAGTAACCTTCACTGCATTTTCCAATCTCGATGGTGACTTCCACCGTGTCGGCATACGACTTAAATCCGATGCCATAGTTTTTAAATGTCATTTTCAAACCGTCTGCCTGACCGTATTCGTCCCAAATGACTGGTTCGCCTTCATCGTCCACCACACCGTCGTATGTTCCGTCTTTCACCGATTCTTCCAATTGATTGATACGCTGAATGACAAGCAGAAAAAACTTTTCTACATCTATACGCATATCGTCCTCCGAGCACAGTACCACACAATCCGTCAGTTCCGCCTTGTTCCACACCACGCCTTTAGGCGAGTTAAAATACTGTACAATCGGATGGCTGTGCGTCTCCAGCGTATATGTACCATCTTTACCAACATGACTCTCGCCAACAATGTAAGTACCGATATGCTTGCCCACTTCGCCATTACAGTAAATGTAGTCGAAGGGTGCTTCCAATTTCATGATCTGAGCTTCCATATAAATCTGTCGTCGTTTACATAAATACACAATGGTCGGTTCCGCTGTGCCTTTTACACAAAGGGGGTCGGTTCCGCTGTGCAATTTTCTGCAAAGGTACGAAGAAGTCAGTAAACGGCCAAACGAATCGGCGGAATTTTTTCTGAGGGCGTTACAGCGTTACACCCGTTACACCCTTTTCTGCGCCGACGACCTTGACTGTAGTATCTTATTAATATATAATATATATATTATATATATAATAAGAAGTCAGCAGCACCTTTCCACCGCTCCCGTTTCGCTGTAACGCCTGTAACGCTGTAACGGTTTGGTGGATGCGCACAAATTTTCCACCCCCAGACCAAGACAGCCCCTCGTGCCAACGAAGACAGCCCCTCGTGCCAACGAAGACAGCCTATCGTGCCCACCGCGACAGCCCCTCGCGGCCATAGAAGATGGCCTTTTGCCCCAAGCAAGATTACTTCTTGAAGGCAACAAGATTACTGCTTGGACGCGGTAAGATTACTGCTTACCTTTATAATGCTGCCACCTTTTTCAGTTCGTTCTTGATGGCACGGTTGATGAAATCATTAATCGTTGTGCCTGTAGTAGCTACAAAGGCAGCCACACGGGAATGAAGTTCTGACGACATTCGAAGGTTCAGCTTGCCGCTATAGGGCTTGGCAGGCTCTACACCATCAGCCCGACAGCCTTCAAGGTAGCTGTCTATTCCTTCTTCGAAATACGATGGATTACTTGGCTGCAGAGATACTAAATTTGGTACTAACCTCCAAATAATTTGCGATTTTTTTACTGCTCAAATGTTAATGTTCCCTAACATTCTCCCTATGCGATTTTACTTTTCGCGTCGGCTAGCGTCAATGATGTGTAAGTGTAGAAGAAACAATAAAACTTAATATCATCATTCATTTAAAACTATCATTTATGAAAAAGATTTTCCTTTCATTGATGACGCTTTCATGCCTCACGGCATCGGCCCAGTTTGGTGCTCCCAGACAGAACCCCATTGTCCCCTCAGTCACAGAGAACGTCACGGAAGACTTCAAGCCTGCCACGACCAATCAGGACAACAAGCAGTACCCGATGGTCAACTCACAGCGCATGGTGCGTGCACAGATCACGGCTCCCCAGGCCACCTTTGTCGGACTCGACATCGCTGGTAAAATCTACGAGATGACCAAGGGCGAAAACGGCGTATGGACTGGTACCTCCGAGCCTCAGGACGAGGGTTTTCACTACTATCAGCTGAACATCGACGGTGCCTCTGTACCCGATCCAGGCAGCCTCTACTACTATGGTGCCAGCCGTTGGGGCAGCGGTATCGAGATTCCTTCTGACGACCAGGACTTCTGGCAGGTGAAGAACGTGCCGCAGGGCTCTATGAGCGAGGTGTTCTACTGGTCGACCTACACGGAGAAGATGCGTCGCTGTCATGTATATCTGCCTGCTGAGTATTTCACCAATCCCACCAAGCAATTCCCTGTTCTGTATCTGCAGCACGGTATGGGTGAGAACGAGTACGGATGGGCCGAGCAGGGTCATACCGCCCAAATTCTGGACAACCTGATTGCCGAGGGCAAGGCTGTTCCCTGCATCATCGTGATGGATAATGGTCTGAACGCACGCCGTCCTGGCGAGCAGCCTATGGGCTTCGGTGGTCCACGTCCTCAGGGTCCGCGTCCTCAGGGTGCTCCCGGTCAGGGTGGTCCGCGTCCTCAGGGTGCTCCCGGTCAGGGTGGTCCGCGTCGTGGCTTTGGCGGCTTCGGTGGTTTCTCAGAAGGTTTCAAGAATGTGCTCTTCAACGACATCATTCCGATGGTCGAGAAGAACTATCGCGTGATTGCCGACCCTCAGCATCGTGCCTATGCCGGTCTGTCGATGGGTGGCATGCAGGCTCGTGAGATTACGCTGGCCAATCCTGACAAGTTCGCCTATGTCGGTTCGTTCAGCAGCGGTGCATGGAATGTCGACCAGGTGAAGGCTTCTGAAGGTTTCGCCAAGAACGTGAAGCTGCTCTTCATGAGCGGTGGCGGCAAGGAGAACATGGGTTGTGTGGAGGCTGCCAAGGCCATCAAGGAACAACTCGGCATGAATGCCGTGGGTTACGAATCGCCTGGCACTGCCCACGAGTGGCACACCTGGCGTCGCAGCCTCTATCAGTTTGCTCAATTAATCTTCAAATAAACCTTATACATCATATCGTCAGGCGGCACTTGTCCCATGAGGGGCAAGTGTCGCTATTTGTTTTGGCACGATATTTGCAGTCACTTCGGCAAACGAATACGTAAAAAAAATAAGAATATGCAAAAAGGTAACATCGGGGTTACGACCGAGAACATCTTCCCCGTCATCAAAAAGTTTCTCTATAGTGACCATGAGATTTTCCTGCGCGAGATGGTGTCGAATGCTGTCGACGCCACGCAGAAGCTGAAGACGCTGGCTCAGCAGGGCGAGTTTAAGGGCGAGATGGGCGACCTGACCGTTCATGTCACGCTGGACAAGGACAAGGGCACCATTACCATCTCGGACCGCGGTATCGGTATGACTGAGGAGGAGATTGACAAGTACATCAACCAGATTGCCTTCTCGGGCGTCAACGACTTCCTGGAGAAGTATAAGGACAACGCCAACAACATTATCGGACACTTCGGACTGGGCTTCTACTCGAGCTTCATGGTGTCGAAGAAAGTGGAGATTGTCACCAAGAGTTATAAGGAGGGCGCAAAGGCCGTGAAGTGGGCATGCGACGGAAGTCCTGCCTACGAGATTGACGATGCCGAACGCGAGGATCGTGGTTCGGACATCATCCTGTATCTGGACGACGACTGCAAGGAGTTCCTGGAGAAGGAGCGCATCCAGCAGCTGCTGACGAAGTACTGCAAGTTTATGGCTGTACCTGTGGCCTTCGGCAAGAAGCAGGAGTGGTCGAGCGAGAAGAAGGAGATGGTGGACACCGAGGAGGACAACGTTATTAATAATGTGGAACCGCTGTGGACCAAGGCGCCTTCGACGCTGAAGGACGAGGACTACCAGAAGTTCTATCGCGAGCTGTACCCGATGTCGGACGAGCCCATGTTCTGGATTCACCTGAACGTCGACTATCCGTTCAACCTGACGGGTATCCTCTACTTCCCACGCATCAAGTCGAACATCGACTTGCAGCGCAACAAGATTCAGCTGTACTGCAACCAGGTATTTGTGACTGACCAGGTGGAGGGCATCGTGCCTGAGTTCCTGACGCTGTTGCATGGTGTCATCGACTCGCCGGATATTCCTCTGAACGTCAGCCGTTCGTATCTGCAGAGCGACCGTGAGGTAAAGAAGATTTCGACCTATATCACGAAGAAGGTCGCCGACCGTTTACAGGCCATCTTCAAGGAGGACCGTAAGCAGTATGAGGAGAAGTGGGACGACCTGAAGCTGTTCATCAACTACGGCATGCTCTCGGAGGAGTCGTTCTACGACAAGGCCAAGGACTTCGCCCTGTTCAAGGACACTGAGGGCAAGTACTTCACCTTCGACGAGTACAAGGCACTCATCGAGGCCAGCCAGAAGGACAAGAACGACCAGCTGGTGTACCTCTATGCTACGGACAAGGAGGAACAGTATTCATACATCAAGGCCGCTCAGGACAAGGGCTACTCGGTGCTGCTGTTCGACGGACAACTCGACGTGCCTGCCATCCAGATGCTGGAGCAGAAGTTCGAGAAGTCGCACTTCACGCGCGTCGACAGCGATATCATCGACCGCCTCATCGTCAAGGAGGATGCCAAGAAGAGCGAACTGAGTCAGGACGAGTCTGACAATTTGTCAGCCGTCTTCAAGTCGCAGATGCCCAAGATGGACAAGACGGAGTTTATGGTACAGGTGGATGCCCTCGGTGCTGAGGCACGTCCCGTCATCATCACGCAGAACGAATGGATGCGTCGTATGAAGGAGATGAGCCGTTTCCAGCAGGGCATGAACTTCTACGGACAGATGCCCGACTCGTTCAACATCGTGCTGAACAGCGACCATCGTCTTGTCAAAGACATTCTCTCAACTCTCAACTCTCAACTCTCAACTGAATTAAAGCCGATAGAGGCCGAGCTGAAGGGGCAGGAGGCACGTCTTGCAGCCATCAACCAGCAGCAGTCAGGCAAGAAGTACGACGAGCTGACGCAGGACGACAAGGACATGAAGAGCGAGTGCGAAAAGGCCATCCAGGAGCAGAAGGACAAGAAGGACGGTGTGCTGAGTGGTTTTGCCGCTCAGAACGACATCGTCCACCAGCTCATCGACCTGGCATTGCTGCAGAACGGCATGCTCAAGGGCGAAGCGCTCGACAAGTTCCTGAAGCGTAGCGTTGACCTCATCAAATAACGGAGTTAACGAAGAGCATAAAAAAGGGCTTCCATTCATCTGGAAGCCTTTTTTTATGTATAGCGTTACAGCGTTACAGGCGTTACAGCAAATCCTGCGCTAAAGCTCCTCACACTCCTTCAGCCATATAGCTGAAGAAGCATCGCTCGGCATGCGCCAGTCACCACGCGGCGAGAGGCTGATGGAGCCCACCTTAGGTCCGTCAGGCAGACACGAACGCTTGAACTGCTGCGAGAAGAAACGACGGAAGAACGTTGTCAGCCACTTCTTGATGACGTCGGCATCGTACTTGCCCTCGAAGGCCTTCTGCGCCAGCAGGAACAGTTTGGCAGGACGGAATCCGAAGCGGACAAAGTGGTAGAGGAAGAAGTCGTGCAACTCGTACGGTCCCACCAAATCCTCCGTCTTCTGCTGGATGTTTCCTTCGGCATCGGCAGGCGTCAGCTCGGGTGATATCGGCGTGTTGACAACATCAATCAGCACATCGCGCTGGGCTCCGAAAGCGGGAATGCCAGCAATGTAGCGGATGAGATACTGGATGAGCGTCTTGGGCACGCCGGCATTGACACCATACATCGACATGTGGTCGCCATTATACGTGGCCCAACCCAGTGCCAGCTCCGACAGGTCACCAGTACCCACCACGATAGCAGCCAGCTTGTTGGCAAGGTCCATCAGAATCTGCGTGCGCTCGCGAGCCTGCGAATTCTCGTAGGTAGCGTCGTGTTTCTTGGCATCGTGGCCAATGTCCTCGAAGTGTTGGGTGACAGCCTTTGCAATGGGAATCTCCATCTGCGAGATACCCAGCGACTGCATCAGCGAAGTGGCATTGTCGTGGGTGCGGTCGGTAGTGCCGAAGCCAGGCATCGTCACGCCCACGATACCCCTGCGGTCGTAACCCAGCTTGTCGAAAGTCCGCACACAAACCAGCAGGGCCAGCGTAGAGTCGAGGCCTCCGCTGATGCCGATGACGACATGCTGACAATTGGTATGGATAAGGCGTTTGGCAAGGCCTGCCGTCTGGATGTTCAGAATCTCCTCGCAGGTCTCAGCCATATCACGGTCGTTGGGAATGAACGGGTGCGCATTGACAGGACGCTCCAACGCAAAGGGATGGTCGTTGCTCTGGGGCTTGGCGTCGATGATCTGGGCATGGGCACCACGCTGAGCATTGATGAACGTGGTGTTCGACTGGCGCTCGGTACGAAGACGCTCCACATCAATCTGAGCCGTTTGCAACTGGGGTTGGAACGAGTAGCGGTCACCCTCGACCAGCAATCGTCCGTTCTCGAAAATCATGGCATTGCCACCATAGACCACATCCTGCGTCGACTCGCCAAAACCACACGAGGCATAGACGTAGCCACTCAGGGTTCGGGCACTCTGCTGCATCAGCAACGAGCGCAGATAACGGTGCTTGCCAATGAGTTCGTCGCTGGCCGAGCAGTTCAGGATGATGTCAGCACCAGCCATCGTCAGCTGGTTGCTGGGGGGAACGGGAGCCCACACATCCTCGCAAATCTCGATGCCGAACTTCACACCGTCGCTGGTTTGGAACAACTTGGGGTCGGCACTCAGCGTAACGGGGGTGCCAGCGAGATAGAACGACGTGGCATTGAGGTCTTGCGCAGAAGCAAACCAGCGCTTCTCGTAGAACTCGTTGTAGTTGGGCAGGTAGGTCTTCGGCACGATGCCCAGGATGCTACCGCCCTGAATGACAACGGCACAGTTGAGCAGCAAACCCTCGGCCTGAACAGGCATGCCTACCACGCAGATGATGTCCAGCTTTCGCGTAAACTCCATCAGCATCATGAGGCCTTCCTCGGCCTTCGCCAACAGCAGCTGACTCTTGAACAGGTCCTGACACGAATAACCCGTGATGGCCAATTCCGGAAAACAGACAATCTCCACGTTCTGACCATCAGCCAGCGTAATCAGCTTCTCCATCTCGAGCACGTTGTACTCTACGTCAGCCACCTTCACGGCAGGAACGGCAGCAGCCACCTTAATCAATCCGTATTTCATATATCTATAAACTTTATTACTTATGGAATGAGCAACGACGAGTCGCCATAGCTCAGGAAACGGAAGTCGTGAGCCAGCGCATAGTCGTATATCTTGTGCCAGTCACCATGCACGAAGGCACTCACCAACAGCAACAGCGTCGATTGCGGCTGATGGAAATTGGTAACCAGCATTTTCACAATCTTGTAGTCGTAGCCTGGAGCAATGATAATCTGCGTCGACGAGTGCAGCACCGTCTGCCCATGCCTGTCGAGCCAGTCCCTCAGGGCTGTCAGGGCCATACTTGGGGACGGTTGTGCGCCAGCCCATTTCTCATTTCTCTGACCGTTGGTCAGAGTGTGGCGAAGCGAACTCATTTCCCATTTCTCATTTCTCATTTCTAATTTCTCATTTGACGCAGGAACTGCGTCATACGCTTCCCATTGGTTGACATGCAGCTCCTCCTCCTTGACGTCAGGATTCGCCAGCACCTTCAAGCCCATGTAATACAGGCTCTCCAGCGTCCTAACACTCGTCGTGCCAATGGCTATGGCCTGACAGTCGTGCGCCAGCAGACGCTCGATGGTATGGCGATGAACGGCAATATACTCCGTATGCATGGGGTGCTCACCGATGGTCTCGCTCTTCACAGGTCGGAACGTGCCTGCACCAACATGCAGCGTAACCTCCTCACGCTCAATACCTTTCGCATCGATGGCATCCAACACACGCTGTGTAAAGTGCAGGCCAGCCGTCGGAGCTGCTACGCTACCCTTGATCTTCGAGTACACCGTCTGATAGGTCGTCTTGTCGCTCTCCTGCGTCTCACGGTTCAGGTACGGAGGAATGGGCAGTTCGCCCAAGATGTCGAGGACTTCAGCAAACGACTGTCCCCCACTCCACGAAAACTCAATGAGCTGACTGGTACCCTGCTCGCCCTTGTGCGTCGCCGTAAAGGTCAGCGAACCGTGAGTGATAGTCAGCGACTCACCTTTCCATTTTTTTAAATTCCCCACCAAACACAGCCACGAACAAGAGCTCGTCTGTTGGAACATCTGTTCGTAGTCGGCAGGCTGGGCAGGCTCCAACAGGAATATTTCTATCAGGGCACCCGTAGGCTTGCGGAAGTGCAGGCGCGCCTGAATCACCTTCGTATTGTTCATCACCATCAGCGCACCCTCAGGCAGATGCTCAGGCAGATGGTAGAATACGTCCTCGCCCACTACCCCTTTATTATACACGAGCAGCTTCGAGTGGTCGCGCTCCGCAAGAGGGAACTTCGCTATCCGCTCGTCAGCCAACTCGTAGCTATAATCGCTGATATGTATCTCCTTCGTTTCCACGTTATTACCACTCATCGTCTTCATTGCCTACGATGCCGTTCTTCACGGCTTCCTCAATCTTGTCCATGATGGCATTCGAGTAGGCATGAGTCATCACGAGGGCTTTCGAACAGGTACGCTTCTGGGAATCCTTCTCCACAAACGGGTAGCGCTTCACAATCTCCCACTGCTCATCGTACAGATGGCGGTCAGTCTTGTCAGCATTCATGCGCTTTCCGTCAGCATAGGCATCCTTGTCTCTGTTACGATTCCTGTCTGTATCGGTCAGAGCGCCCAGCCATCCGCCATCTTCAACCTTCAGAATATCGTAGTTCTGCACCGTATAGGTCACGCGTACCTTTCCTTCCTTAATGTCTATCTTGATGATAGGGGTGATATTGACAACATAGCGGTTCACCGTACCCGTATGGTCAGCAATGGCCTCAATGGTCGAGGAAATGATGATGCACCCCGCCTCCTTGTCGTTCAGAGCGATGGCCTGCTTGTCCTTAAAAGTGGCTGTTACCCAGTAGTTCAGCATGACATACAACTGCTGTTTGCTCTTTCCGGGAGTCTCAATAATCTGCTGGTATGTCAGCGACTGATTCTTGTCGAAAGACAGTCCCTTGGCAAGATTAGCAGCAGCGTCGAGCCACTTGTCACCATACTTCTCCTTAGCATATTTCTCCAAGTCAGCGGCTTTCATCACCTGTGCCTGAACGCCTGCCATTGCTCCACAAATGCAGAGGATGACAGTCATAATCCATGTCTTCATAATGATATCTTTTAAACAAACAATCACATAAATCCTTGCAAAGATAGGCATAATTTCTAAAACCACCAAGAATTTCCGCAAAAAATCAAACAAAACGAAACGGACGCTGCGTGTATGCGCAACGTCCGCTCCATAGATGATGCACAGCAAAGGCTGTGAAATGATTGTCTGTTAGAAGTCCTTCGTCATCTCCTTGACCTCAGCATTGATGTGGTCAATGAACTGCTGGATGGTCATGACGGTCTGTTCGCCACCACCCTGAGGACGTACGGCAACGGTGCCATCCTGCTGTTCCTTCTCACCAACGATGACCATGTAGGGGATACGCTTCAGCTCGTTGTCGCGAATCTTGCGTCCCAGCTTCTCGTTACGCAGGTCGATGGTAGGACGAACACCACCCAGATCAAACTTCTTGGCAACTTCCTTGGCGTAGTCGTTATACTTCTCCGACAACGGCAGAATAGCGACCTGGTCAGGTGTGAGCCACAAGGGGAAGTGTCCGCTGGTGTGCTCAATCAGCACAGCACAGAAGCGCTCCATCGATCCGAACGGTGCACGGTGAATCATGACAGGCGTCTTCTTCTGGTTGTCCTCGTCGGTATACTCCAGCTGGAAGCGCTTCGGCAGGTTGTAGTCCACCTGAATGGTACCCAACTGCCAGCGACGGCCAATGGCGTCCTTGATCATGAAGTCGAGCTTCGGACCATAGAAGGCAGCCTCGCCGTATTCAACCTTAGCAGGCAGACCTTTCTCCTGACAAGCCTCGACGATGGCCTTCTCAGCCAGTGCCCAGTCCTCGTCAGTACCTACATATTTATCGTGGTCGTTAGGATCGCGCAAAGAAATCTGAGCCTCGAAGTTGAAGCCGAAGGCCGTCAGCACGATGCCGATGATATCCATCACGTTCAGGAACTCCTGCTTCACCTGGTCGGGACGACAGAACAGGTGGGCATCGTCCTGCGTGAACGAACGAACACGCGTCAGTCCGTGCAACTCACCACTCTGCTCATAACGGTATACCGTACCAAACTCAGCGATACGCAAAGGCAGATCACGATATGAACGGGGCTTCCAGGCGAAGATTTCGCAGTGGTGAGGACAGTTCATGGGCTTCAGCATGTACTCTTCATCCTCCTCAGGAGTATGGATGGGCTGGAACGAATCCTTGCCATAATGGGCATAGTGACCTGAGGTAACATAGAGATTCTTACTTCCGATATGCGGTGTAATAACTTCCTGATAGCCAAAACGTTTCTGAACCTTACGCAAGTGGTCCTGCAGGCGCAGACGGAGCTCTGTACCCTTCGGCAACCAGATGGGCAGACCCTTGCCGACCTTGTCGGAGAACATGAACAGTTCCATCTCCTTACCAATCTTACGGTGGTCGCGCTTCTTAGCCTCCTCCAGCATCTCGAGATACTCGTCGAGCATCTTCTTCTTGGGGAACGAGATACCATACAGGCGCTGCATCTGCTCACGGTTGGCATCACCACGCCAGAAGGCACCAGCAACGCTTGTCAGCTTCACAGCCTTGATCTCGCCAGTATCCACGAGGTGCGGACCACGACAGAGGTCTGTGAAATTACCCTGCGTATAGGTGGTGATAGAGCCGTCCTCAAGGTCTTGCTCGATGTGCTCGCACTTGTAGGTCTGACCATCGGCAGCAAACTGCTTCAGAGCCTCAGCCTTAGGCACTTCACGACGAACGACGGCCTCTTTCTTGCCTGCCAGCTCCTTCATCTTAGCCTCGATGGTGGGGAAATCACTCTCCTTGATCATCTCACCGTCCTTCAACAGCACGTCATAGAAGAAACCATTCTCGACAGCAGGTCCGAAACCGAACTGGATGCCAGGATACAACTCCTGCAAGGCCTCAGCCAACAGGTGGGCCGAGGTGTGCCAGAAGGTGTGCTTGCCCTGCTCGTCGTCGAACTTGTAAAGCTCGATGGAGGCGTCCTCATTGATGGGGCGGTTCAACTCTACGGTCTCTCCGTTAACACCGCAACTTACAACGCTGCGTGCGAGAGCCGGAGAAATGCTCTCTGCAATCTGAAAACCAGTCACGCCCTGCTCATACGAGCGAACAGATCCGTCTGGGAATGTAATGTTAATCATATCTACAATATATGTTTGAATTTAAATCGGGTGCAAAAGTAATAAAAAAAAATGAGAAATGAGAAATGAGAAATGAGAAATGTAAATGAAGAAATGAAAAATCACTGTTTCCGCTGTCGTTTCAGGATGCTATAGGCCTGATAGAGGCCCAGCTCACCAGCCTTCGACAGGTCGGCAACAGCCTCGTTCTGCTGTTTCATGGCCATGTGCACCAGTCCGCGGTTATACCACGCCTCGGCCATCAAGGGGTCGAGTTCAATGGCCTTGCTATAGTCGTTGAGGGCCAGCTGGTAGTCGACACACTGGACATAGGCGTTGCCACGATTGTAATAGAGGAAGGCATTGGCAGGTGCCTGTGCGATGGCTCTCGTCATAGCCTCCAGCAGGTTCGACGTGCGGAGCGGAATGTCAAGGGTGTCCTGTTGGGCCTCACAGACAGCACGCAACCAAATGGCCACAGCCGATGTGGAGTCACGCTTGAGCCAGAACGAGGGGTCCTTGACAGCCGACTTTCCGGCCACGATATACAGCTGGCGCTTGGCAGGCAGCGTATGGTTCAGCGAGTCTACCTGACGGTCATAGGCCACATAATGGCGGACTGCACTCTGCTGGCGTTCCGTAGAGAGCACATACATCGGCATATAGTCCATCCCCACCCTACGGTTCTGCACCTTGCCGCGATAGTCGCTCTGGTATTCCTGCTGCATCTCCTGCTCGTCAGCCACAGCCAGCTGGTTATACTTCTCGATATCCTCATCGCTGCGCTTACGCATCTGCTTCTTCGACAGTCGGGGCTGTTTGCCGAAGCGCTTGTCGATCTGTGCCTTCAGAATGCGGAACTCGTCGAGCTCGGCCTTCTTCGTCATACCCAGCTTGCGATAGCACTGGGCACGCTGATGCAGACCCGTCCAGAAGTTGGGATACTGGTCGATGACCTTGGTGTAGTCGGCAATGGCTGCACGCGGATTACCCGTCTGTTCCAGCAGCAGAGCACGGTTATAGAGGGCCATCAGGTTGTCGGGCTCCAGCTTCAGCACAAAGTCGAAGTCAGTAATGGCACGGTTGTCGTCGCCCACCTGTGCACGCAACAGTCCTCGGTTGTAGTGTCCCAGGAAGTTGTTGGGTTCGAAGTCGAGGGCCATATCATAGTCAGCCATAGCCCCACGAAGATTGGACTGGTTGAAACGGGCAAGGGCACGGTTGATGTAGAGATTGGCATTCTTTGGCAACAGGTGGATGGCCTTGTCGAGATAGCCCTCACCCTCCTTCCATTCGCTACGAGCCAGACTGATGACGGCTCGCTGAGCCCACACATTACCATTGTAGGCATCGAGTTCGATACTCTTCTCAAGGGCAGCAATGGCCTTTGTCGTATCTTTCTGCATGATGTAGGCCTCGGCCTGCATAGCAGGGACATGGGCATTCTTGCTCCAGCGCAGCGACATGGTGTCGAGTTCGGCCAATGCCTGGTCGTATTCTTTCTGCTGTAGGTGACAGAGTACGCGGTTGTGCCAAAGGTTCTGGCTCATGGGGTCGTAGTGCAGGGCAACATTGTAGTCGCTGATGGCATCGGTGAAATTCTTCTGCTGGATACGACAGAGTCCGCGCAACTCGTAGATACTCACCACAAAGGGATTGCGTGTCAATGCTTCCGTACAGTCACTCTCAGCTCCGGCATAGTCGTCGAGGTAATACTTTGCCACACCCCGCAGATACCACGGTTCATAGAGAAAAGGCTTGGCAGCAATGACCTGGTTGAAATACTGCATGCTGAGCACGTAGTCCTCGTAATAAAGGGCTGATCGCCCAATCCTGATCAGCCTGTCGGTATTGAACTGGGCAAAACACATTGAACATTGAACATTGAACATTGAACAATGTAATGCCAGCAAAAGAAGCATCCATCGTTTCCTGAATAACATTTTCATATCATAAAGTTCAAAGTTCTTAGACCTAAAGGTCAAAGCGACCAAGGTCGATGACAATGTTCAACGTTCACCTCCTCACTGGCTTTGTCTTGTATCCGCAGCGATAGCGACCTAAGGTGAGGGCTTTCAACTTACTCTTAATGAGCTGCTTACGAAGCGGAGAGATATGGTCGACGAACATCTTTCCGTCCAAATGGTCGAACTCATGCTGCATGACACGGGCCAGATAGCCCTCAACCCATGCTTCATGATGCTGGAACTGCTCGTCGTCCCATTCCACATGAATGCGTGTGGGACGTACCACCTTCTCATGAATGGCAGGCAGCGACAGGCACCCCTCCTCAGAAGTGTCCGTTTTCGAGTCATCATATTCCACGATATGTGGATTGATATACACCTGACGGAAGCCCTTGTATTCAGGCAGATCGTCGCTGATGACGTCGAGATCGATGACTGACAGTCGGATGTCACGCCCTATCTGAGGTGCTGCAAGACCAATACCCTCACTCTCGGCCAGCGTCTCCCACATATCAGCAATCAGCTGCTGCAGTTCGGGGTAGTCCGGTGAAATATCTTCGGCCACCTTTCGCAAAACGGGCTGGCCATATATATAAATAGGTAATATCATTTACAATTTACAATTTGACAATTTATTGGGCAATTGAGATATTTTATTATTTACGATTTATAATTTACGACTGCGGAGATAATCCTCCAGGATAATCGTGGCAGAGATCTCATCGACCAAAGCCTTGTCCTGACGGGCCTTCTTCTTCAGACCACCGTCAATCATCGCCCGATGAGCCAGCACCGAGGTGAAACGCTCGTCGTAGTATTCTATCGGTATCTCAGGGACGGCTTTTCGCCAGCGGTTCACAAACTGCTGCACGCGCTGGAGGTTCTCGCTGGGCTGACCGTTCGGCTGACGGGGTTCGCCAATGACGATACGCTCGACAGGTTCACGTGCCACATACTGCTGCAGGAAATCAAACAGTTCAGAAGTAGCGACAGTCGCCAACCCGCCAGCTATGAGCTGAAGCGGGTCAGTGACTGCCAATCCCGTACGTTTCTTTCCGAAATCTATTGAGAGAATGCGTGCCACACGTTGACCTCCTGGTCGAAGAATTACTTGAAATTCTTATTTAGCGTACAGCAACCAAGCACCGGGATACTTGTCCTGCAGGGCATCACGGCTGCTGGCAGCATCCAACTTCGAATCGAAGGTCGTTGCCACCACACGATACATAGCTGGTGATACGGCAGAGTTCAGTACAATCTGGGCATCATAGCCGGCATTGCGTAATGTCTGCTGCAAACCTTCAGCATTAGCCTTCAGAGAGAACGAGCCAACGACGACGCTGAAATTCTTCAGACCAGAGCCGCTGATAACGGAAACAGACTCCTGACGGACGCGGATGTTGTCGGCATTGTCAACAACCTGAGTCTGGGTAACGGGTCTCTCCTGCAAGGGAGTCACTACCGTCTGCTCCACCTGCTGAGTCTGAGGTTCCTGCTGACGCTGCTGAGCCTGAGCCTCATCCTGAGCCTTTGCCTTCAGATAAGCCTGCTTGTAGGCACTCTCACTTGATTTACAACTTGTAAAAGCCATTGCTGCGCAAAGTCCTGCGCACAGTACGATGTACTTCTTCATAATTTCTTTGTTTTTATTGAATAATTAAACGTAATAATCTGTTTATTGACCGCAAAATTACAAAATATCATGCAAACTTCATGAAAAATACTGCGTAAAGTTTGTTAATTTCGAAAATTTACCGTATATTTGCCCTCGAAAAGACGTTTAACTTATAAAAATTATCAGACATTATGAAAAGTTTAGGTTATTTAGGCGCATTTTTCGGCGGAACTATTGCCGGAGCAGTTATCGGACTTTTGCTGGCCCCCGAAAAGGGTGAGGACACCCGCACCAAGATTACGGATGCTGTTGAAGACTTTATGAAGAAGCACAACATCAAGCTGAGCCGCAAGGAAGTCAGCGACCTCGTCGACGACATTGCAGAGGCAGCTCCCGCAGTAGAGGGTTAATTGACAATTGAGAATTGAAATCTCAAACCTCAAACCTCAAATCTCAAATCAGAAGATGCTATCAAGCGACAAGAATGTAGAGTCCATCGCTCAACTGGTGGATGTCGTCAAGAAATACGTCGGGCTTCAGGGCGAGTACCTGAAGCTTGACGTCATCGAAAAGGTGGTACGTCTGACCACAGCCCTCACCCTGACCATCGTCTTCGTCATACTCGGTGTGGCCGTGCTCTTCTACCTGTCCTTTGCCCTCATCTACTGGCTGGAGCCTCTGACGGGCACTGCCCTCGCCTTCTTCATCATGTCGCTGCTATTCCTCCTCCTGCTCATCTGTGTCTTTATCAAACGCAAGTCGTGGATTGAGCGTCCGCTGGTCCGATTCCTTGCAAGTGTATTACTCAACTAATCCATTCCGTCTATGCCGAACACCACCTACCGCACGCTTGAAGAGATACAGAAGCGCAAGGACGAGCTTCAGGCTGATATCCGTCAGGAAAGCAGCCAGATAGGCACCCTTTGGCATAGCCTTTTTGACCCCAAGAAAGCCAACACCAAAGGTGAGCTTGTGACCAACCTTGTATCCAACAGCATCACCGCCATTGATGGTTTTCTGCTGGTTCGCAAACTCATCAAAACCTATGGTCACCTTTTCAGCAAACGGAAAAGGTAAAATGTTATGAAGTCATTATCATTCAGAGAATACGGGCTCGTTCTTGGAACATCGCTTCTCTGCATGCTGTTTTCATGTGCCAGCAAGCAACCCGCAGAGCCCACCGTCAACAACAACCTCTTCACATCGATGCTTGGCAAGAGTCAGGCAGAGGTCGATGCCCGTATCGACAGTGTGTGGGCACATTTCTTCACCCCAGGCGACCTGAGCCGATACGAGGCCGATGGCGAACGGGCAGTCTATTACGAAGTCGGCGACTCGATGGCCATCATCCTCGACACCGGTAGCAACGACGTCCGCACCGAGGGCATGTCCTACGGCATGATGATCAGCCTGCAGCTCGACAAGCGTAGCGTGTTCGACAAGCTGTGGCGCTGGGCAAAGACCTATATGGCCTACCCTGCCGACAGTCCCTGGGACGGCTACTTCTGCTGGCAGTGCGGAATCGACGGCAAGCAGATTGGCACGAGCAATGCCTCCGACGGCGAGATCTATTTCGTCACGGCACTCTTCCTGGCTGCCGACAAGTGGGGAGAGCCACGCTATGCCCAGGAGGCCAACGAGATTCTGCACAAGGTCACGTCGAAGGATGGTCCAAAGACCGGTGTCTATAACCTCTACGACGATTCCACCCGCCTGGTCACCTTCGTTCCCAACGAAGAGGTCCACTGGTATAGCGACCCCTCCTATTGTCTGCCGGCCTTTCTCGACATCTGGGCTGACAAAGCCGATGCCAACAACACATTCTGGCGAGAAGCTGCCGACAAGGCCCGCTGGCTGCTGAAGGCATCGCAGGACTCCATCACAGGACTGTTCCCCGACTACTGTCTCTTCGACGGCAAGCCCTATCGCCGCCCCAACTTCGCCTACAACACCGACCGCTATCAGTACGATGCCATCCGCTGTGCAATGAATGTGGGTATGGACTACTATCTGACTGGCAAGGCCGCTGATGAGCAACGGACTATGATGCGCCGACTGCTTCAGTTCTTCAAAAACGACAGTTTCCGTCACGGACAGTTCAATCTCGACGGTTCCGAGCCCACCGACGGATATACCGAGGGTATGGCAGGAGCCAATGCCGTGGGAGCCTTTGCACTGGCCGACAGCGACGACGAAGCCGATCGGGCGTTGGCACGGGAATATGTCCAGCGACTGTGGGAAGTCCAGCCCCCAACGGGCAAATGGCGCTACTACGTCGGCATGGTGTATTTCCTCTCCATGCTCCATGTCTCAGGCCACTTCACAAGGTAAGAGGCACGGTGTTACAATTCGGTGTAAAGACTTTTCATCGCTTTTTGCACCTTAACGGGCATTCGGGCATTCGGGCATTCGGGTATTTCAATAAAAAAACTTGGCCACCCCTCTCGGGCAGCCAAGCTTTTTTCATTTTTCATTTCCATTTCTCATTTCTCACTTCTCATTTCTCATTTGCGCAAAGCGCTTAATCTCCCGGATTCACAGGTGCGCGGAAGGTCTCCAGCGGCGTGGCGACGAGGTTCTTGTCAACCTTGGTGCCCGAGAGCACGTAGCGGGACTCGAGAGACACCTTCGGTGCCAGGAACGGGCGCGAGGTGAGGTTCTGCAGCTCCGTGCC
>JAEEGF010401647.1_pt1 | contig 23919 bp, 12 predicted proteins | sample 9134171 | NCBI WGS metagenome assembly JAEEGF01 (sample SAMN16246542, study PRJNA631951) | gut metagenome | biome: gut microbiome; feature: rumen; material: AP-attached | host: Bos | place: Iran: Karaj | collected 2018-10
CAAGTTCGGAAAATCCTGATAATGCGCGAGTGGCTCAGTTGGTGGAGCACCACCTTGCCAAGGTGGGGGTCGCGGGTTCGAGTCCCGTCTCGCGCTCTTTTAATGCAGAAAATGAGGTCATCCATTTGGATGGCCTCATTTTTGCATTTGACTGGTTAATTGATGATGACTTAAATCTCCAAAAGTTTTATCTCATATTTGTATGAAATGTCCATTAATAATATGGCGATTATTATCGATATAAAAGTGTAAATGTTTATAGAGACCATGAAGGCGCTTATTTCAACGGAATGAAGTTGGAATAGGCGTTTTTTATTTTTTCGATGTGTATGATGGAGGGGAAAATGAGTTCAATTAATAATTCTTATGAGTATTATCAGTCTAATCAAGGTCTTTTATCAATGCTCAACAAAAACAAAACGGGAAATCCACTTATTAATCAGCTGATAGAAAAGAATGAATTGGAATATCAGCAAAAGATGGAGGCCTTTGGTATTCATTCTGCAAAAGGTAATAACAAATATAAGTCAGTTGAGACATCTGCAAATAATTTGGAAGATGCGCTTATTAAGCTCGGCAAAGATGAGCTATATAAAGCTGAACAAGGAAAAGAATATGATAATAGCACGCTAATCAAAAATATAAATAATTATGTCGCTGCTTACAATAGTGCGATTTCAGCACTAGATAATTGTGGGGGCTCCCTTAAGAATAGTTTTAAGACCGAGCTTATTGAGGCATTCAAAGAAAAAGTGGAAGCCCTAAATAAAATAGGTGTTTCCTTGGGTGCTGATGGAAAGCTTTCTATAAATCAGGAAAAATTACAAGCAGCGAAGCCAGAGGATGTGAAGAGTATATTTAATAAGGAATCGGAGTATTACAAATCTATTCTCAACAGTGCAAGCTCAATGGATGCTATTATTAATAAGGCGCTGGCCATGAAATCTGGACCATACAATGCAAAAGGAATTATGCTATAGAGATATAAAAAGAGATATCCAAATCGGATATCTCTTTATTATTACGATATTAAGATTCGATTGTGAACTGGCCTAGGTTGTTATTGATGGTATCTACAGCATCTGAAACACTGTTGGCGGCCACAGCAACCTTTTCACTGGATGAAGCCACATGCTTTGAAGCCTCTGTAACCTTATCGACATTGCTGGCAATCTCCTGTGTGGAAGCTGATTGCTCCTGTGAAACAGAAGCCATATTTGTGGCTACATCGTTAACCTTTCTCATTTCTTCTGCCATTTCATTTAAAGTGGATGAAGCATTGTTAAGCTCTGTTGTAATTTCTAAGAAAGTTTCTGCAGCAGTGGTTATTGCGGCAGAGCTTTCATCTATAAGACGTGAATTTGTTTCGGATTTTTCCGACAAATCCTTCACGCGGTCTGACATTTCCTTGATGATTTCAACAATCTGATTAGTGGCCTCAGCAGAGTTATTAGCCAAAGCTCCAATTTCTGTTGCAACAACAGCGAATCCTTTTCCTGCTTCTCCTGCGCGAGCAGCCTCAATGGATGCATTAAGGGAAAGAAGATTGGTTTGAGACGAGATAGAATTAATCATATCCACTATCTGTGTAATCTGATTAGCTGCATCGTCAACACTTAGAACCGCTTCTGACATGTCCTTCATTGAACTAACAATGTGGTCCATTCCCTCTGCAACGTTTTGCATGTCATTTTGGCCAACTCCGGCTTTATCAACCAATTGGCTCATTACATCTTCAATCTGTGCTTCCTTTTCGGTAACATCAGAAATTGTATGTGCTAAAGAGGTAGCGCTTTCTGCTACTTCTGTAACAGCATTAACCATATCATCAATATTGTTACGGATTTCGTTCATTGATTCAGACTGCTCATTTGCAGCCTTTTCAAGGCTCTGTGCTGTATCCTTGGAGGTTTGAGCATCGGTAATAAGGCCAAATGAAACATCCTTAATTTCCGTCAGGGAACCTCGCATCCCCCTTATAAATTTGCCCATTGCAGTATTCATGATTGCGATTTCATCATTGCCTGATGCTACTACATCAAATGTAAAATCACCCTCTGCAATCTTTTCTATGTTACCTGTAAGAGCTGTGACTGGTTTTTTTATTGTGGAAGATAATATGCGAAGCATCACAAGCACTACAATAATAACAACTGCTATGGTAACAAAAACAAGGATAATAACGAGGTTTATAAGTGTAGCTAAAACTTCTGCGCGTTTAGCATACACAATCAGTTTCCAATCGGTACCCACTACTGGAGTTGAAACCATATAGTAAGCATCTGAGCCTGCATGAACAGTATTAACTATGTTATCTTCTCCGGCGATTAAGGTGCTGATAGCGGACCAAAATGGTTCAGATGCATAATCTGCAAGATTAGTGCCACAAATACTAGTATCTTTATGAGAAAGAATCTGTCCTGCGGTAGTAACTAGGACACAACCTCCAGAATTATATATTTGGATATCGTTGAGTTTGGTCTGAAATGAAGTAAGTAGTAAGTCTGAGGCAAATACACCCTCTCTACCATCCTGTAAATGAATATGCCGAATTACGGTAGCACATAAATCACCTGTGGCTGCATCAAAATATGGCTCATCATAGTAGTAGAACCATTTGTTGTCATATGTGATTCCTTCGTTGTACCAGCCCAGATTTGTAACAATATAATCACTAGGTGGTTCCCAACCTGAGGCATCCAAAAACTCGTCGGTATTTGTTCCGATGTACGCACCTAAAGGAGCTAGCTCGTACCTTTCGACAGTTTGAGAAAGGAAATCTAATATGGCAGCATTGTCTTCGAATTTCAGCTTCTCTGTGGTGTCGGCGATGCCATTTAAATAGTAGAAAATAGCATTTAAATCCCTATTCAAGCCTCCAGCATCAGCCACCGCTTCATTGTTTAAGGATTTATCAATTAAATCCTTAATCATGCTATAGCCAAAACTGATAATAACGCACTCAATTAATAAAGTGCTTACTACAAGTAAAGCAGCAAATATCAAAGACAGTTTTCGACTTAAACTCTTACCTTTTGCCATATTAACCTCCATACTAGTATTTTAACCACACAAGCCAACATTCGTAGATACATAGTACAATACAAGTTTGACGTAATTGTGTTTAGCACGATTTAAAAGGGTGCGGGGGAATATCTAACAGAATTGTAAAGTGTTTTTTTATCGTGGACTTCTTGGGCTATGTGACTATAAAGTTATAAAACAAGCTTTCTAAACATTTATATTGCGCTACTATAACTTTCATGATATACTCCAAATAATTTTGGACAATCAATTGAGAATTACTATATTTAGTAACAGGATTCAAAATTTTGGAGGATGAAATATGCGAAGAGCAAAGCACGTAGTATCATTTATTATGGCTGTTTTTGTGCTGTTTACGTCATTTAACTTTGACGGTATAACTGCATATGCAAGCAGTGAAAATGAAATAGTACAAATTAATGAAAACACAGAAGAAAATGAAGTTGTTGAAGAAACACCAGAGACTTCTGTTGTTTCTGATGGAGAAAATACAGATATTACAGATGAAAATGTAGTTCCTGATTCCCAGGGGGATGAAGTCGTTTCTACTGAGGATGAGGAATTAATAGTCAATGTTGAAGAGAATCAGGAAGAAGTTCTTGATATTCAAAAAAGTGGAGAGTTTGAGGAACAAACTTTTGTTATTTTAGAGGCTAATGGCGGAGCCTTTTATAATGGTGAAGATACATTAAATATACAGCTTAATTACAGTACTCAAATATTTGAACGTCCAACTCGTGAAGGATACATCTTTACAGGTTGGTATGAAGATGCAGATTGTACAAAGATTTGTTCTCGTTCGGATGATTTAAATAAATTATTTGTAACTAGTCCTGATGAGTATATGTGGAATATAGATTTCGCTAAATTACATGAAAAATATCATAACAAAAAACTTTATGCTGGCTGGTCTTCAGACGTTTATAAAGTGACATTTGTATATGGTTCAGATTCTGGTAATGATGCTGAAAAGGATAATGGATTTGTATGGACACGATTAAGTAACAGTAATAGGTACGAAAAAGTAAAGGCTGTTACTAAATATTTCAAAAAGAATGAGGCTATCGATTTTAATAGCATAAAAACCTATGAGAATTCTAATATAATAAACGAAGATCCACATTGGTCATTTAATAATACTTGGTATACAGATTATGATAGATCAGTTGAATATAATAAGTATCAAACTAACGATGAAGATATAACTTTATATGCGGGATTTTCTGAAAACCGTTATGTCCTTACTGTTCATGCATCAGCTGATGAGGATAAGAGTGTTGCATATTTTACTAGTTCTAGATCAGACTTAGACATGTCAAATTATAACGATAGAACATATGAAAGCATACTTATACCTGTTGCTAAAGGACAGGCAAACAATATTGTAAGGGAAATAAAAAGCATTTATTCTGACGCAGGAGCAAAAAATGTTGATGCTAGCTTAGTATTTGACGGACTATATGATAACCCAGAATTTGAAGGAGAACCTTTAACAGATGATGATATTATTTCATCAGATAAGGAGCTATGGGTTAAATGGAAGTCTGGCGATGGCCATTATGTTACATTGAATCCTAATGGTGGTTATTTCTTAAATCAAGCCGGAGATAAAACTTATAAGTATGTCGCAAAACTTTCAGATATTGGTGAAGGTGATAATCTATTTTTATTTGGATCGACTAATGGCTGGTGTATTTACAATAATAATTTACATTATGATTTTTTAGGATGGGCCCTTTCAGCAAATGCCACTAAGCCAGATTATACGGTACATCAAATGAATTCCGGAGATACAGCTGGGTTTGCTTTCGATGGAAATGTACCAGAAGATTCTACCCTTTATGCTGTGTGGAAAAAAGATGTATATAAACTATTAAAACTACACGGTAATGGTGGAAAGTATTCATTCGATTATTTCCAGGATAGTTTCATAACAGATGGAGATGTTATGTATTATCGTGGAACAAATTATAGTTACTTTACTAGAACTTTCGCTATTTCCAGAGAAGGATATACCTTTGGCGGTTGGTATATTGATAAGGAATTAACAAAACCTGTTGAATTTGATGGACTCAAATTAGATAAAGACCTTGATATTTATGCCAAGTGGACTAAGAATGTTACAGTAAAATTTGATTTAGGTAGTGGTAATCCAGCGTCTGGACAGAATTATACTATTAGTATTGCAGAAGGGGATTCTATAGAATCTGCAGGCAAGAAGGTTCCAAGAAATCCTGTTTCGGCTGATGCGAACAAGTCTTTTGCAGGCTGGTATAAGGATAAGGCTTTTGCTCAGCCTATTTCAGCAGCAGAAATATCAAGATTAAGAATTTCTGAGGATACTACTTTTTATGCAAAGTATGATAAGGCCTATACAGTTACCTTTGATAGTGGAGTAGATGGAAAAATCTTAGATAACAATAGTTCAACTTATTCTATTAAGGTAGCTGAGGGTGGAAAGCTAGAGGGCAGATATCCATCAGTAGATTCCAATAATGAACATAAGGTTTTTCAGGCTTGGTACATTGGTGGAAAAGAAGTTGAAAATATTGCTAATTATGTGATTACAGAAGATACAACTTTCACTGCAAAATACACAGATTGTTATGTTGTCACTTTCCACTCAAATATGTCTGGTGTAAAGCTTGATGGTAAATCAGAGGAAATAACAGTTAAAGTTCCAAAGGGTGAGCCATTAAGATATGCAAAAAATGATAAAGATAAGGCAAAGGTATATAACGCACCTACAATAGAATACAAAGAAGTAGCTAATAAATTGCCATTAGTTAAATTTGAATTGGCTCAAGGTACTAATGGCTATGGCAAATATAAATATACATATGCGTATTCGGAATCTTCTAATGGTTCGGGGAAAAAATACTATTTATCTGATAAATATCATGTGATAAGAAGTACAGATTCAAATGGTAAAGAGGTAGATAGGGACATTCCTATTACTGGAATTGTGCCTACATCTGATATGGATTTGTACATAGTATGGAATGATAAAGTGACAGTTACTTTTGATGGCAATAATATAGCTTATTCTAAGTTTATTGCTACAAATTACTATAATGTAGTTCCAGAAACTGTTACTACTTCAGATGACTTTAAAAAGTTGTTTATTACCATAGCAAAGGGAACTCATTTTGCTGATATCAGTAATACACTTTCTAGGTTAACAACTAATAGAGAACATGCACATGATTATGTATGGGATTGGTATACAGATAAAAAATTAACGAATCTGGTACCATTTGATAAAAAATTAAATGAAAATTATACTTGCTATGCTAAATGGGTAAATAGCGAGTATGCATGGGTAAAGCAGGATAAATTATTTATGCTCCATGCTGGAGATAATGCTGTATTTCCACCATCAAAATATGACAGTAGAACCTCTGTGGCACTTGAAACGGCTTGGTATTCAGCTACTTCACCATTGGAACTTCCAATTCCAGTAAGCTTGGATGATGATAAGGTATTTAATGGCTGGTATTTGGACGAGGCTTGTACAAAGCCATATACAGCTGGCACTCAGTATTATGAAAATGGCTATTCAATGGTAGTGATGCCAAAGAAGGTTTCTGATTTATATGCTGGCTATACAACAGCTAAGCATGTAGTTTTAAATGCTAATGGTGGTTTCTTCGATGAGAATGAAGATAAGACTGCTACTCTAAACGAAACTATTAAATCAAATGAAATCATCCATACTAAGGAACAGTGGGCTGGCAAGGGAATTAATATAACAAATTACAATGTTCGCCTACGTAACGAGAGCTCAAAGGTATTTGGCGGATGGTATACAGATGAAGAGTGCACCAATAAAGCTACATTAGTTTCAACAGAAGCTGGTAATGAATTTTATGTTCCAACAGCTGCTGAAACTACTTTATATGCAAAGTGGATCGATTACTCTATTCCATCAAATATAAAGTTACTTTCTTCAAAAGATATGAAGGTAGCTATTGGACAGCGCGCTCAGATTCGTACATCATTATCTGAGGACGAAGCTCAGAATATCCACTGGGTAATCGACTCTGTTTGGTATACAGCAAAGAATTTCGCTCCAACAGTAAAGGTTGATAACAATGGTGTAGTAACAGGTCTTAATGCAGGTGGAGCTTATATCCACGGAGAGATTAATGGCGTATGTACAGATACTATTAGTGTAACTGTAGAAAATAAGAAGGTTGCTACCAGCATTTCATTGGATGTGGATACACTTAATTTAATTAAGGGTGAGACAGCTACAATAAATGCACTAATTACACCTGAGACAGCGCAGGTTCAGTGGACTTCAGCAAATGCTACTATTGCATCAGTAGAAGGAAATGGTGCAACAGCTGTAATCACAGCAGGTAACCAACCTGGAACTACAGTTATTACCGCAGCAATAGGTAATGTTAAGAAAACAATTACTGTTAATGTGGTAGCGCCAATTCTTTTAAATACTAACAAATTAGGTATTACAGCATCTCCAAATATGAGAGGAGAGCTTGTTGCAACAACTGCACACCAGGAAGGCGTACAGTGGAGTTCTAGTGATGAAAGTATTGCTACAGTAGAGGCAGATTCAGAAGATTCTGCCAAGGCAGTAGTGACACCAGCTAATAAGTTTACAGCAGAAAAGAATGTTACAATCACTGCTTCAATAGAAATTGCTGGTAAGACATATACAGATGAGTGTCAGGTTACACTTTATCCTATTCCAACAATTGCAAATCCATATGCTTTAGATGCTGTTTCAAAGCAGGAAAATCCAGTGGATGTAAGCTATGGAACAAAGGTAAGATATGCGGTTGATACACATGGCGCGGATATCTACTACACAGTATCAGATGTTGAAAATGCTACACCTGCTGATCCTACAGCAGAAGCAAATAAATACACTGGTCCAATTGTGCTTACATCAGATATGGCAAACGGAACAGATGTTGAAAAGATTGTAATCAAGGCTATTGCCATTAAGAACGATAATGGAATCGAGATTAAGTCTGATGTTGTCACATTCTCATATCAGATGAAGAATGCAGATGATGACTGGGGTGAGGTCGTTGATGCTGATAAGGCTCAGTGGAACAACAAGGCTACAAATATTCCTGATACAATCTGGCTTTCAGATGCATCTATGAACGATGATGAGGATGTGGATGCAGAGGGAGCAAAGACATATACAGGAAAGGCACTTACTTACAAGGATATCAGAGTATATTATGGTAAGATTCTTCTTACAGAAAAGACTGATTATACAGTTAAGTATGGAAACAATGTAAATGCAGCAGATGCTAGCGCAGTAAAGGCACCAGTAATTACAGTTACAGGTAAGGGTAAGTATACTGGTACATTCACAAAGACATTTACAATTAATCCATACGAATTAGTTCTTAGGGATTATAGTGATGAAGCCGGTCAGTATGTTGGAAATGTTGATTTGAGATTTAAAACAGCCCTTAAATTACCATCAACAAACAAGCCAGTAAGCTTAGGTGTTAGACTATACTCATTAAAGAACTTATCAGATATGTATATTGGTGATCTTGATAAGGAGATTGCTGCTAAAAACTTCACTGTAACATGTACAGACTACGGTACAGATACATTTACAGCTAATCCTGGCAAGAAGCTTATGACTCTTACAGGAAAGGGCAATTATACAGGTTCGTTCTCAGTTTCATATGAAGTGTACGATTCAAAGATGGCTCTTGATAAGACAACTAAGCTTACTATGAAGACAAGGATGGCTTGGGCTGAAGATGGAGTTGATCCTGAAATCGTCTTAGTCGACAAGAAGGATACTAAGAAGACACTTGAGCTAGGAACAGACTATACAGTTCAGATTAATTACACAGGAAATGGACAGCATCCATTTGGTGATATGGATGGACTTGTAGCTGTTTATGATAATGCAAATGATTCTATCAAACTTACATCAGTAGGTTCATATCAGGTACAGATTTTGGCCAAGGGAAGTGATTATTCAGGATTCATTTCCAAGACAATTAATGTAACTGGAACAGACGTTGCATTTAACACATTTAAGGCTTCTGTAGATTCATTAGATAGAAGACCTACTGAGGCTTCATACACAGGAGCTGCAATCACACCAGTATATACAATCAAGTCTGGAAGAAATGCAGTTGCCGCTGATGGCTTCTATGCATCAATTCAAGGAGCTAATGTTCAAAATAACAACAGCGTAGTAGAGGTTGGAAAGTATACTCTTGTTGTATATGGAAATAATGACAAGGGATACACTTCAAAGGTAGCTAAAAAAACCTTTACAATCCTTGGAGAAGCTCTTTCAAAGAATAAAGTTGTTACTGAGGTTGCAGCTTTTGATTACACAGGCGCAGCTTTAAGTGTTGATGAGTTAAATCTTACAGTTTCTAATGCTAAGGGCGATAAGCAGCTAGTAGAAGGAACAGATTATACAGCAGCACTTTACGATACTTATAAAAGTGCAACTAATAATAAGTCTCTTACAGCTAATGCAGGTGTCAAGAAGCTTGTAGTTATCGGTAAGGGTAAATATACTGGAACAATCATCAAGGATGTGAAGGTTAACCAGATTAACCTTGCAAAGCTTCCAGTGGGCAGAAACATCACAGCTTCTGCAGCAGATGGAGCACACTTAAAGAATGGCTTCAAGAGTGATGTGACAGTTGTAGATAACCTTACTGGAAACCTTGAATTAGGCAAGGATTATACAGTTACATATGCAAATAACAAGGCTATAGGTGTAGCTGATGCAGGTAGAAAGGCACCAGTGGCAACTATTAATTTCAAGGGAAATTATACAGGCAAGCTTACAGCAAACTTTAACATTACTGCTGGAACAATTTCCGATGCAAAGATGACAGCTGTTGATTTGACAGCAGGAGCATTTAACCCATCAAATGTTAAGGCAAATCTTGTTGGAACAGATGGTGGAAAACTTGCAGCTGGTAAGGACTTCAACCTTAAGTATTACTACAAGGCTGGCACTGCAGGAGTTAAGTATACTCGCAATAAGGTAGAATATACTGCTTTCGGACAGAGTGTAGAGATTAACAAAAATGATATTTTAACTGCAGGTACAGAAATTCTTGTTGTAGCAGAGGGTATTAACAATTTTGCTAATACACCTGAAAATCTCAGCAAGAATCAGCTTGTGGTACGTGTTGCAGCAAAGAATCACGATATTTCTAAGGCAAGCTTTAAGATTACAGATCAGTTATATACTGGTTCAGAAATACTTCTTTCAGAAGGTGATATTGCAACACATACAATGAACAAGATTAATCTTGTATATGGTCAGGACTACGTCATCGACCATGCAAGCTATTCAAATAATGTAAATGTAGGTAAGAAAGCTACAGTAACATTCAAAGGACTTGGCGAGTATGTAGGTACAAAGACTGTTACATTTACTATCAAGGCTAAGTCTATGAACTATACAGTAGTTTATGATAAGGGCTTAGGTGACTTAGTAAATAACAAGAATATACCTAATGGCATTGTTACAATGAAGGGCAAGCTTGCAAAGAGTACTTATAAGGTGGCAGTTGGATATGAGTTTGCAGGATGGAGTCATACTCCACAGGTTTCACTTCCATCAAACGAAGCTGAAATCGGCGCAGCTTACAATGCAATTGATTACCGTGCAACTACATCTACTGCACAGCCAATACTTGATATTGATACAAAGCTTTACCCAATTGGCTCTACAGTAACACTTTATGCATGGTATCAGCCAAAGGTATTTACCATTACTTATAAAGAAGCAAAAGTAGATACAGATGCACCTAAGAAGTATACAATTGCAACTTCTGAGTATTTAGATGAAGCATTGGCATACACACCTGTTAAGGCAGGATATACATTTACAGGCTGGAAATTAAATAATAGAAAGTCTACAGATGCTTTGTATGCAACAGAATATAATAATTGTAAAACTAATCCAAAGAATGTAGTACTTACAGCTACTTGGGTAAGGAATAAGTAATAAATAACACTGCGTCCGTCATACACGGACAAATGTTTATTGGTGTCTTAAATTTCACAGTTAAATCACAGTTCCTTCACACTTTACTGTGCTTGGGTGTTATAATTGATTTTAGAAAAGCAAAACAAATTCTTTTTTATACTTTTTGTAAGGAGGGAACTGTGATGTTTGATTTTAGTATATTCCAGGACCTTAAGGCTGAAGGGATTAATAAAGAGTTGATTGAAGGCATTTGCCAGCGCATCCAACAGAAGGAAGATCAGATGCATGAGCAGAGTGCTAACTGGGGCGTTTATTTGACACCAAATACATTTAATAAATAAATATAAAAATTAAGCGGATACCATCACGGTACCCGCTTTTTAAATGCAGATTAAATTAATCTAATGTTGAAAGATAATCCTGGATAGCAGCTGTATCGATGTCATAGTACTCGTATGTTGCGTTCTCTGCAGCTGACTGCTGAATCTTTGTATATACGGAAAATCCCACCCATACAACGATAGCAAGTCCGATGATAGCTACTACAACGAGGCTTAATACTTCCTCGAGCTTCTTTTTTCTAAGAGTGGATCTACGATTCTTTTTGTCTAATTTTTTCTGATCTACTTTCTGTTGACTCATTTCTTCTCCTATAGGCTAGGCCTTATATTTTCCAATGGAAGACCTAACATAACTATAAAATATACTAGCGCAAGAGATTTGAATTTTCAAGGAAAAATCCTATCAAAACATAATCCATTGTGATAAACTTTTATTAGTTTAATTATGCTAGGTAAAGTCTAGCCAGATGGTTAAAAGGAGAGAATTAATGAGCAAAGCTGATGTTATATTTAAGGCTATGTGCCGTGATATTTTGGAAAATGGTACAGATACCAAGGATGAGATTGTACGCCCTACCTGGCAGGACACAGGAGAAAAGGCCTACACTATCAAGCAGTTTGGTGTTGTTAATAAATACGATTTAAGAGAGGAGTTTCCAGCTCTTACTCTTAGAAAGACAGCATTAAAATCCTGCATGGATGAGGTACTTTGGATTTATCAGAGAAAGTCAAATAACATCCACGATTTAAAACCACATGTATGGGACGAATGGGCTGATGAGAACGGCTCTATCGGAACAGCATATGGCTACGTTGTTGGAGAAAAATTTGAGTTTAAGGGAGAAATGATTGATCAGATGGATTATGTCCTTAAGCAGCTTAAGGAAACTCCTTACTCACGTCGTATCATGACAAATCTCTATCAGTTCCACGATTTGGCAACAGGTCATCTTGATCCTTGCTGCTACTCAGCTACATATAATGTTACTAAGGACAAGAATTCTGACAAGCTTGTGCTTAATATGGTATTAAATCAGCGCTCTCAGGATATCCTTGCAGCTAATAACTGGAATGTCTGTCAGTATGCAATTCTTCTTATGATGGTGGCTCAGGTAAATGATATGATTCCAGGTCAGCTGATTCACGTAATCGCAGATGCACATATCTACGACAGACATGTGGATGCTATAAAGGAATTGCTTGGCAGACCAGAGCTTCCAGCACCAAAGGTTCGCCTGAACCCAGAAGTAAAGAATTTTTACGACTTCACCACAGACGACCTCATTGTAGAAGGATATGAGGCCGGCGAGCAAATCCGTAATATACCTATAGCAGTGTAATTATAATGAGCAAGTAGCTATCAATCTCTAGGTGTTACTCAAGGAGCCAATCTCGCGACGGAGTGACACCTAGGATTGAGAGTGTAACTTGCGGATTAGGAGAATATATGAATTTAATTGTAGCAGTGGATAGAAACTGGGCAATCGGCAAGGACAATAAGCTGCTGGTGAGTATCCCAGATGATATGAAGTTTTTCCGTGAGACTACCACTGGAAAGGTAGTAGTTATGGGAAGAAAGACATTAGAGAGCTTCCCAAATGGAAAGCCACTTAAGAATCGAGTAAATATAGTTCTTACAAGAGACCCAAAGTATCTTGTTAAGGATGCTATTGTGGTCCACTCAAAGGAAGAACTTGATAAGGAGCTTGCAAAATATAATTCAGATGATATTTATGTCATCGGAGGCGAAAGCATTTATAGAATGCTTCTTGATGATTGCAGCAGGGCTTTCGTTACTTATGTAGATTATTCTTATGATGCAGATACATACTTCCCAAATCTGGATGAAAAGCCAGAGTGGAAGCTTGCAGAAGAATCAGAAGAACAGACATATTATGATATAGAGTTTTATTTCAGAACTTACGTAAAATAGATATTTTGGTAACATCAACTGGTAACTAGCATTTAGTGAGGACATAAAAATGGCATTAAACATTACAGGAAGAAAGTTGTTTGTTAAAGCGCTTAAAGAGGAGGGCGTTGATACTATTTTTGCCTACCCTGGCGGAATGATTACAGATATCGTAGACGAGCTATACAAGACCGAAGGCATTCGTGTGGTACTAGGTCGTCACGAGCAGGCTCTTGTTCACGAGGCGGAGGGGTATGCCCGTGCAACAGGTAAAACTGCTGTCGTGCTAGTCACTTCTGGTCCAGGCGCCACCAACACTATCACCGGTATTGCTGATGCTTATTATGATAGTATTCCAATGGTGGTTTTCACCGGTCAGGTTCCACTTCACCTTATTGGAAATGATGCATTCCAGGAGGTTGATATTGTTGGAATGACTCGCTCCATCACTAAATTCGGAGTTACTGTTCGCAATCGCGAGGATATGGGACGTCTTATCAAAATGGGATTCCAGGTTGCCTCTACCGGAAAGCCGGGCCCAGTTCTCATTGATATTCCAAAGGATATTCAGGTCACATCTGGTTCTCCAGATTATCCTGATCACGTTGATATCAGGGGCTATCACCCAAATGAAAATGTTCATATTGGCCAGTTGAAAAAGGCATATAGGCTTTTGAAAAATGCAAAGAGACCACTTATTTTAGCAGGTGGCGGTGTGCGTATTTCTGGAGCAGAAAGCGAGCTTTTGGAATTTGCCACAAAGATGAATATTCCTGTCACTACTACAGTAATGGGAAAGGGTGTTATGCCTGATGATTGTCCACTTTATATTGGCAATTGCGGTATGCACGGAAGATATGCCGCTAATAAAGCTGTTACAGAATGTGATGTGCTTTTTTCAATCGGTACCAGATTTAATGACAGAATCACAGGTGAGCTTGATGAGTTCGCACCAAAGGCTCAGATTGTTCATGTTGATATAGCCTCTGCATCTATTTCAAGAAACGTTGTAGTAGATGTACCAGTCACAGCAGATGCAAAGATTGCTCTTGAAAGACTAGTGGAATATGCAGAGCCTATGGATACGAAAAAATGGCTTTGCGAGTTAAAGGCCTGGGAGAAGGAGCATCCTCTTGCTATGCCAAAACCAAAGGTAGGCGTATGTCCTCAGACAATCTGCGAAGCCATTAATGAAGTATTTCCTACAGCTAATATTGTTACGGATGTTGGTCAACATCAGATGTGGGCATCTCAGTTCATAAAGCTAAATAAGGGACAGGAGTTTATCACTTCAGGTGGCCTTGGAACAATGGGATTTGGTTTCCCAGCTGCCATAGGTGCTGCCATAGGAAGTCCTAAAAAGCCTGTTGTACTTATAACAGGTGACGGTGGCTTTCAGATGAATATGCAAGAGATGGCTACAGCAATGACGGAGAATATTCCAGTTGTTATATGTATATTTAATAATTCGAATCTTGGCATGGTTCGTCAGATGCAGCAGTTGTTCTATGGAAAACGCTACGAGATTACAGATTTGGCTGCAAAAGATGGAAGCTATTATCCAGATTTCCTTAAGTGGGCTGAGGGCTACAGTTGCCCAGGAATCAGGGTAACAGATTCTGCTGACGTGATTCCTGCACTAAAAAAGGCAAAGTCTCACAAGGGCGGTCCTATAGTAATAGATTTTATTGTTTCACCAGATGATTTGGTTCTTCCTATGGTAAAAAGTGGAACTCCACTTAGCGAGATGATTTTGAGGTAAATGTCATGAAGATGAAAAACAGATGGATAGCTTTATATGTTGAAAATCAGGTAGGTGTACTTGCAAAGGTGTCGGGGCTGTTTTCGGCTAAGTCATACAATTTACAGACTTTGACTGTTGGCACTACAGAAAGAGAAGATGTTTCCAGAATGACTATTTCTGTTATGGCTGATGATGTGACATTTGAGCAGATTAAAAAGCAGCTGAATGCTATGGTGGAGGTTATAAAAGTAATCGATCTTACCACTATTCCTATTCATATGAAGGAAATTCTTTATGCTACAGTTTCGGGGCTTGACGTTACAGGAAAGACAGAAGCATTTCAGATTGCCGAGGTTTTTGATCGCGGCGGTAGTGTAAAGATTTGCGATATTGGAGGAGATTCGGTTTTATTCGAATGTACTCTTACAGAAAATAAAAATAACGAGCTGATATCTCTTCTTAAATCACGATTTAAGAAAGTACAGATTGTGCGAGGCGGCGCTGTTGCTGTGGAGGCTATCAGCAGATCTAACAGGTAGGAAGATATGGGGGTATGTTATAAGAAAAAATTTGTGGCTTTTATTGCAGTTGTAGCTAGCATATTCCTCTGCTTTAGTAGCACTGTTCAGGCTTCTCAGTCTGAGGTGGATAGGCTAAAAGAGGAATCAAAGAATGCCACTCAAAAAGTTGATGACATTAAAAATAAAAAGAAGCAGACTCAGGATGTTAAAAATCAGCTTCAGGGGCAGGCGGATAGTTTGTCGGGGCAGATTAACAGTCTTAATAATCAGATTTCTTCCGTTACAGTTGAGATTTCTGAAACTGAGGAAAACATCGCTTTGGTTCAGGCTGATATAGAGACTTTGAATGGCGAGTTGGAAGAAATTCAAAATTCACTGGATGTTCAAAAAAATGCAATGAAACTTCGTATAAAATATATGTACGAGAATAGAACTACAAACACTCTGGTGAATTTTATGGAAAGTGGCTCTATGGCAGAGTTTCTGCAGCGATTAGAGTATATGGCTCAGATAACTGCTTATGACCAAAGAGCTGTTAAAAAATTCGAGGCTACTCAGATGGCTTTGGAACAAAAGAAGGCTGAGGTGGAAGAAAAGAACAAGCAGCTTAGTGCCTATCAGGAATCTCTGGAATCCAAGAAAGGACAGCTTGGCGTTTTGGTAGGCTCTACCACATCTGCTTTAAACACAACTAATAGTCAGATAGCAAATACTCAGGCTGCAATAGAAGAGCTTGAAAAGCAGCAAAAAGAGGCTGAAGAATACGAAAAACGTATCCAGAAACAGTATCAGGATGCCCAGCTTGCATTGGCTCAGAAGCTTGCAGGCGAGCACGGTGGATATTCTGGTGGTTATAGCACTACTGATGAGGAAACCTTACTTTTGGCAGCACTTATTCAGGCAGAGGCAGATAATCAAGGAACTGCAGGACGATTAGCGGTAGGTTCAGTTGTTATGAATCGTGTAGCTAGTTCCAAGTTTCCTAATACAGTTGCAGGGGTAATATATTCTCCAGGACAGTTTGCACCAGTTACATCAGGACGTGTGGCAATGATTCTTGCAAATGGTCCTAACAGTGGGTGCCAGAAGGCGGCAGCAGATGCCATTGCCGGAAATACTAATACTGATGCGCTGTTTTTCTTCACTGTATCCTATGCTCAAAATCTTCATGACAAGCAGGTGGCTGCAGGACAGGAAGGATTTTTGGATAGAACTGAGGGAGTGACAATCAATGCCCATTACTTCTATAATTATAAGTAGATGTTGCGTTGAAAAGGGTAAGTAAATAAGCTAGAATAGAAGTCTAGCTTTGAAATTAAAGTATAAATTAATTATTTAATAAGGAGGTCGTTTATATGGCAACAGCACATAATGAAGCAAATAAAGGGGATTTCGCTAAGACAGTACTTATGCCTGGTGATCCACTTCGTGCTAAGTTTGTAGCAGACAATTTTTTAGAGAATGTAAAGTGCGTAAACACAGTTCGTAACTGCCTTGGTTTTACTGGAACATACAAGGGTGTGCCAGTATCTGTTATGGCCAGCGGAATGGGTATGCCTTCAATCGGTATCTATTCATACGAGCTTTTTGCTTTCTATGATGTAGAAAATATTATCAGAATTGGTTCAGCAGGTAGCTACACAGACAAGCTCAATGTTCTTGATGTAGTTATTTCTGAAAGCGCTTTCTCAGAGAGCACATTTGCTAAGTACACAAATGGCGTTGAGGAGAAGACTCTTTACCCTAGCAAGAAGATTAACGATATCGCTATCGCAAAGGCTAAGGAGCTTGGTATCGATGCTAAGCTTGCAAAGGTACATTCTGCAGATCAGTTCTATACAGCACCTGAGATGGGCGGCTGGAAGGCTGTTAAGGAGCGTTGTCAGTGTGACTGCGTAGAGATGGAAAGTTTTGCTCTTTTCAACAACGCAAACATGCTTGGAAAGAACGCTACATGTATGCTTACAATCTCTGATTCATTTGTTACTTCAGAGGAGATTCCAGCTGAGGATCGCCAGAAGTCATTCACAGAGATGATGAAGCTTGCACTTGAGACAGCTATCGTGTTGTAAAATGTTATAAAAGAACGTTATAAATCAAAATACGAATTCATATATAATTCACATTTATACCACAATCTATCCATATCCTTATGATAAATTTGCTATAGTTAAACTATGCCTAGGGGCATATAGCGTAGTTTATTGTGATATAAAGGAGTGTGGATTATGGGTGGTATTAATAAGTTTATAATGGAATTCCGTGATATTTACGGAAGCGAAGAAAAGAATATATTGATGATTAGAAAGAAAGCTCAGAGGGCAAAATCGGGAAATTTCCGAGTACGACCTCTGAGCTTTTTTAAACGTGTATTATCGGTACTTGTTGTACTTAGTATGGTATTTACTACAAGAATCAGTACATTCGTTTCTTATGCTAATGAAATAAGCGAAAAGAGTACTATTTCCAAAATCAATCTTGATGATAACATTGCAGTACAGCATCTTTCAGTTGGGGAGGCTGAGGATTCTATTATATTCCCATCCACACTAAAAGCTAATATAGATACATATGAAGAAGTGCTAGTAGAGGTAGTAGAAGATACTACTGAGGAAGATATTTTTGCAGAAGATATTGATGTTCAGGAGCCTGAAGAAGTGACAGCAAATGAGGAACCTCAGGTTAATGAACAGCAGGCCGTTGAGGAATCACAGGAATTAGTTGAAGAGACAGAAGAACCTGTTGTTGATGCTAATGAAGAAATACCTACAGAAGAAGTTGTAGAGCCTGCATCAGAGGAAGTAGTTTCTAATACAGAGCAAGTTCCTTCCATAGAAGAAGCTCCAGCAGTAGAGGCTACACCGGTTGAAACAGCCCCTGTAGAGTCTGCTCCAGTTGAGTCAGCTCCTGCACCAGCAGAGCCAGTAGTAGAAGAAACAGATGACACTGCTTCTATCATTAATGTAATCGTTGATGCTTTATTCCCAGCTATAATCGCTAATGCAGAGGAGCTTGAAGTAAATCAGGAGCCTATTGAAGAAGATTCAGAAGTTAAAACAGTATTTAAGAAAGAATATGTAAAGACTACAACAGAAATCACACTTAAGGATGTTCAGTGGAGCTTAGATACAGAAAACAGCACATCAGATAGTTTTGATTCATCTGTAGCAGGAGCTACATATATTTATAAGGCATCTATTAATACAGAATATGAATTGGCTACAGCACTTCCTACAATTACAGTTATTATTGTTGAAAAGGAAATTGAGGAAGTAGCATTTGATGCTACAGCAACAGTAGATGGAATCGTAATTACTGTAAATGCAGATAAGGGTGTGTTCCCTGAGGGAGCTACACTTTCAGTTAAGCGTGCATCAGCTGATCAGGCTGAGGCTGCAGAAGAAGCAGTTGAAGATAAGGAAGATGCTCCAATCGTTGAGGCATATTCTTTTGATATTTCTATTTTAAATGAGGAAGGCTTAGAGATTCAGCCTGATAATTCTAAGGGCAAGGTAACAGTATCATTTGCCTTAGAAGAGGCTGCAAATGACGATTTAAATACAGAAGTTTATCACATGGATGAGCAGGTGGATGGAAGCTTTGAAGCTGAAAAGCTTGATTCTACATCTGTTGCAGACATTGTAACAGCAGAGACAACAGGATTTTCTGTATACACAGTAGCTATCACTGGCGGCACTGTAACATTTGAAAATGATGGATACCCTTATGGAAAGAATATGGGTGATACACCTACACTTTCTATTAGAGTTACAAATGCAAATGCAATATATAAATGGCAGTCTAGTACAAATAAGACTAGCTGGACAGATATTTCTGGTGCAACTTCACAGGATTATACATTCACACCTGCATCTGGTACATGGTATAGATGTGTGGTAAATGGTGCTGAAAGTAAGGCTGTTCAGATGGTGAAGCCAGGACAGGATGGCAGAACATGGACAAATCCAATGTATGGAGCCTCATGGTACATTACAAATGGTAAAATGGCATACAGTGTTAATGGTAATAGCTTTGATGTAACTGGTCTTTATATCAAAGATGGAACATCTTATATGATTCAGACTACCTATGGAGGACAGGGCTGGAGAATAGTAACATCTGATCAGGCTAACCCTTCAGCAGGAAGTGGAAACAGTGAAGCATTGGAAGATTTACAAATTGCATTCAATGATAATGACGAGTTTGCTGTAATATTTATGGCAGATTTACAAGCTGGACAAAAGGGATTATCCTTTGGAACAGATACAATGATAGCAAGCTGGGATATATGCGAATTTTCAGATAGTGCAGCCTTGGAGGCAACTCTTAACGGTGATAACACACTTAAGCAGGTTTCAATGATAGGTGCAAATTCTTCAAATGATGCTGCAGATGATGACCCAGCATTTGTTATAGCACCTATTACAAAATCTGGATTAAAATTCTGGGTAGGAGGATATAGTTCAAGACAGAATTTCAGTTTTGCATCTGGTTCTGATTCTATAGTTGTAGATGGTCAAACTATACCTAATATCAGATTAAAATGTAATGGTATCGACTCCGGCATGACTATGTCTTGGTCAAACGTCCCAGACGGTCGCACGGTATCCTTCCAGTTTGCAGTAGGTGACGTTGCATCTACAGGCGCTGTAGAAGGAAATGTAAATTACTTCTCAGAGCGTATTGAAGGCCTTACACCAGGTGTGGTTTACACAATCACAGAAGTAGGCACAAACAATACATATACAAAGACAGCTGATGCCAACGGTGGCATTGATTTCACAGGCAAGGATAACAACAATAAATCATATGACTTTACAGGAAAGACATTAAACTTCTCTGCAGTAGTTGAAGGTGTAAACCTTTCTGCAACAATGGCAGTAGCAGGACGTCCTGTAGCAACAGAGGCAGATACAACAGGTACTGCAGATAATTCTGATGCAACAAAGCCTGCAGAGGTAGGAAAGGATGCAGTTGTATCATCTACAGATAGCGTTACACTTAACATTTCTGTTGGCGATACAGTAAGAATGGCTCAGGAATATCGTATATACGATAAGGAAGGAAATCCTAAATCAGATTGGATTTCTCCAAATACAAACGGAACAGTTAAATTTAATGGATTAACAAAAGAATCAGATTATACAATCAAGGCTAGAATCCCTGCAAAGCAGAATGCTCCAGCCTCTATTCCTACTGCAGGTGTGCCTGTAAAGACAATCGGTACTATCGATATTGAGGCACCATCTGAGCTTACTACTGACTACAATGGAAATGCTAATACATACTTGGCACTTTCAGATATGGAAGGTGTAGAAATCAGCTATAGTACTGACCCTAATGCAAACTACGCGAGCGAAGTTCCAACATTTACAATGCCTGGTATTTACACTGTTTATTACAAGGCAACAAAGGAAGGCTACAGAAGTACTTATGGAAGCTACCAGGTCATCATTAACAAGATTGATAGAGAAGAGCAAATAAGTGTACCTGAAATTAAGGTGGATACAGATGATGATAATCCATCTATGGATTTAGGTGATTTTATTGGTGATGACGATACAGCATCAGTTGAGCGTGTAACTGGCGACATCAGAGACTATATCTATAATGTTCGCATAGTTGATAATGTGCTTACATACGATCAGCGTGAAAGCAATGAGGAAAAGTCTGGAAATATCGTAATCAAGGTTGAAAACCCAATCTATAGAGATAACGAGGTTTCTATTCCTATTACTCTTCCACCAGCAATCCAGATTGAAGAGCCACAGGTGAAGACTAGCGAATATACAGGAGACCCTGTTGACGTATCTATGACAACACCTCAGGAAGATGTAACAATCAAGTATTCGCTTGACCCTAACGGTGAATTTACAGAGGAAATGCCAGAGATTACAAACGCTGGCGATTATACTATCTATTATCAGGCTTCACGTCCAGGTAAGACAACTAGACAGGGTAGCTATAACATTACTATTGATAAGAAGGAAATAGAAGATATTGAAATTCCATCTCCAATTACTATTCCTAACAAGGCGAAGGTAGATGGAGCCCTTGATTTAAGTGCATATATGGAAAACAGCGCTCAGATTGTTTCCTTTGAGTTAGAAGGTCAGATGGTTGATTATATTACCATTAATGACCTTACTGATGGTGTCCTTAATTACAGCATTCCTTCAGGCAAATATGCTTTAAATGGAAATTTGAAGCTTACAGTTGTCAGTGATAACTTCGAGGAATATGTGATTAATATTCCTTTAAAGACAGCTCCAGAGCCAGTTGTTTCATCTCAGTCTGAAACAAGATACTATGCTCCTGTAATAGAAGAAGAGGTAGAAGAAGAAACTCAGGATGATACTGAGATAGAAGATAGTGTAGCTGAGAATAAGTCTAAAGCTAATGATAAGGAAAATGCTAAGGATTCCGCTGTCACATTAACTACTGAAGAGCAGGAGCAGCTTCTGAGAGAAAAGAATATTGTTGATAAGGAAAAGGTTTTTGAAAAGCTTTCAGAAGAAACTAAGACTAAGCTTATTGAAAAGCTGGAATCAAAGGGTGGCGAAATTGTACAGGTAGCCTCATTATTTGCTGATGAATCAAAAGCTTTATATACAGGAAATATGGCAGATGTTAATTCAGTATCAGGAAAGAAGGATGCTGCTGTTGACGAGGATAAGATTCCTGTAAATGATGTGCCAGTAGCACTTGTTATGGGTGAAGGTGCAGTCATCGTTACTATGGAGCTTTCTGATAATGTTAAGACAAATGCAGGTCTTGCAGATGCTAAGAGTGTAGCTAAGTCTATACTTACTAAGGAACAGTACGGTCTTGTGGCATCAGGAAGTATAGTAGAGATTAAGGTGGAGGCTATTCCTCTTGAAAATGAAACTGTATCAGAAGTAGATAAGAAGGTTATCGAAGATGGTGCAGGAGAATACGCTGAGAATCTTCCAAATCTTACAATGGGAAATTATATCGATATTAGTATGTACATGCGCGTAGATGATAGCGATTGGAATCAGATTACTGAGACAGAACAGTTTGAAATCGTAATCGTAATTCCAGAAGAGTATAGAGGCAAGGCAGAAACATATTATATTATGCGTGCACATGAAGGTGTAAGCACATTGCTTGAGGATCTTGATGATGACCCTAACACAATCACAATCGCAACAGGACAGTTCTCAACATATGCGCTTATGTTTGATCAGACTCCTGTAGTGGCAGAGCAGCAGGTTATTTCAATCGAAGATACTGTAGAAAATATTCATTACCTTACAACAGCAGCTCTTATCTGGGAGTTTGGAAATCAGTATTGGATGATTCTTCTTGCTATAGCTGCATTAGTTGTAATGTTTATAAAGAAGTCTAGAGAGTCTTTCTAGTGTTATAAGTTGAAGTTAATATTGAAATAGGGCTGGAGATAGATGCTGTTTTCAGCCCCAAATCTAAATTTTTAAATAAAGAATTTAAGTATAATTTTCACGGGATTAGACACAATTTGGAAACTGAGAAAAATACACATAGTTTCCTTTTGGACGAAAAATGTGGATTTCTTGATAATTTTTTAACAAGCGGAGTTTGAGAATTGCGCAACTGTATGAGGAATATTCAGAAATCTCATAATTATGTGTTTTAATGACAAAAATTTTAATTGAAATTAAACCTCAGATATGCTACCATTTTCACATCGGCGGCGGTTTGAGGTTTATTTTTTTTGTCCGGGTTCGTTAAAAAATTAACAGTTTGGAAAGCACCGATTTGTGCAATGTGTCTAATCTGTGTAGGGATTAACTTCTGGAAGAAAAATAATGGTTCTTAATCAGCCGGAAAAAATAAGTATTCTTAAAAAGGAGAAAGAAAACATGGGAAAAAAAGTAGTTATTGCTAGCGCATGTAGAACAGCCATTGGTACAATGGGCGGATCACTTAGCAACACTCCAGCAGTAGACTTAGGTGCTATCGTAATTAAGGAAGCAGTTAAGAGAGCTGGTATCAAGCCAGAGGACGTAGAGCACGTATATATGGGATGCGTTATCCAGGCAGGTTTAGGACAGAACGTTGCTCGTCAGGCAGCTATCAAGGCTGGTCTTCCAAACGAGACAACAGCTGTTACAACAAACGTTGTTTGTGGTTCTGGTCTTAACTGTGTTAACCAGGCTGCACAGATGATTCTTGCAGGTGATGCTGATGTAGTAGTAGCAGGTGGTATGGAGAACATGTCACTCGCTCCATTCGCACTTCCAAATGGACGTTTTGGTTATAGAATGACTTGGCCATCAAACAGCCAGGGCGCTTTAGTAGATACAATGGTTAAGGATGCTCTTTGGGATGCATACAATGACTACCACATGATCAAGACAGCTGATAACGTAGCTGAGCAG
>JAEEGF012304108.1_pt1 | contig 23919 bp, 23 predicted proteins | sample 9134171 | NCBI WGS metagenome assembly JAEEGF01 (sample SAMN16246542, study PRJNA631951) | gut metagenome | biome: gut microbiome; feature: rumen; material: AP-attached | host: Bos | place: Iran: Karaj | collected 2018-10
TAAAGACCTACTTTCATGCCCTCGTCCCTTACCGCCTTTACGTAAGGCGCGATAAGGTCTCTTTTTGCGGGTGTTTTTTTAACAACGCTCAGATCGCTGTATTTCGTATCGAAAAGCGCAACGCCGTCATGGTGTTTCGACGTTAAAACAACGTAATTCGCGCCCGCCTTCTTAAAAAGCTTCGCCCATTTTGAGGGATCGTAGTTTGACGCGGTAAACTGTTCGCACTGCTGCATATACCGCTCGTATGAAACGTCTCCGTTGTGAAAAGACCACGATTCGGACCAGTTGCCGTCGCAGTAAATTCCGTAATGAATGAAAATGCCGAGTTTTGCGTCCTTGAACCATTGCTGCATCATAATAATTTCTCCCTGTTTGTTTTTATTTTACGGGTTCGCTCGAAACCCGGTAATAAGTTCCGTTTTCCGAAAGAGCAAAAACATGTTTGTATCTTACGCCGTATTCTTCGACCGTTTTTTTAAAGTCGTTGTAAATTTTTCCTTAGATAATTATTATTGTATATTTTATCCCGTTGAGCCAGACGGGAATCAGCTTCCGAAAGCAGAATAGATTTCCGCATGCTCGCCGTATTCTTCGCTCAGAAGGGCCTCTCCCCGCGTGCGGTATTCAAGACGGAATTCGGGTGGGTTTTCCAAACAGGATGCCGAAAAACCGCCCGGCAAAACCGCCGTTTTATAATATCCCGCAACATCTGCTTTTGTATCCTCAAAACATCTGTTGCCGTCGGTTATATCCAGAAAAACATAGTAATCGCATAATTTGTTGTTCTCTTCCAATGCAAAGCCGAATTCTCCGACGCTGATTATGTCTTTGTCTGAAAACAGGGCAAAAACGTAACTGTTGCCGTATTTGTCCTTTATTTTTAACGGAATTTCGGTTTCTTCTTCGGTTATCACTCCGCCGAATATCAGCTCTTTACCGTCCCACATAAAAAGCTCGTATGCGCTCTGTTTATCCGCACCGTCTTTCAGCTTTACGAAAAAGCGGTAATCGAGTGATTTCAGGTCCGTTTTCGGCATATACGTTTCAACCGTTACCCACTCCGTTTCGCCTTCGCATCCCTCTTTCGGTATTTCAACGGCAGACTCGGTTTTTACATTGCTGTATTTTACCGATTCGCCGTTTACGGAAAAGCCGATTTCAAAAGGCAGAGCGGTTTCTTCTTTTATATATTCAAATGTCCAGTCTTCATACTCCGTGCTTAAAGGATATCCGTTCCATTCGGACGGAAATTCGGTTTTTGCCGTCCGGACGGCGGTTCCGACGGACTTTTCCGCTTCTTCGGTCTGTTTTCCGCCTGCGCAGCCGACAAAAAGAAGCACCAGCAAGGTTAAAGCAATTACAGCTGTTTTTTTCATTTTTTCGCCCCTTTCCGTTTTCATTTTATTATATTAATCCGATTTTGTCAACATCAAAACGAGCATGTTGCAATTTTGGCGGCGTATGTTGCAAAAGAGACCGCCAAACCGCGGTTATTCCGCAAAAACCATCTCTTTTTCTTCCACTGTAAGCGCGCGGGTCTGCCCCGCCAAGAGAGAAGTATCGAGCCAAAGCCCTCCTATCTTCAGTCTTTTAAGGTATAAAACGGCGTTGCCCGTCAATAAAAAAAGCCGTTTTACTTCGTGGAACTTACCTTCGCTCACCGTAACAAGCGCCGTTTTGCCTTCGCCTTTTTCAAGAATAGCGGGAGCGAATTTCTCGCCGTTTTTAAGCTCAAACCCGTTTTCGAAGGCCGATATATCCGCAGCCACAACTTCTCTTTCAACTTCGGCAAAATAGAGCTTTTCGATATTTTTTTTGGGTGATACAACCGAATGCGCAAAATCGCCGTCGTTTGTGATAAGAAGAAGACCTTCCGTGTCTTTGTCAAGCCGTCCGACGGTAAAAAGTCCTTTGCGGTAAAGCTCTTTCGGCACAAGAGATAAAACGCTTCTTTCGCCGCCGTTTTCGCAGACGTATCCGGCAGGCTTGTTCATCATAAGATATATATATTTTTCTGTGTTTATCGCTTTTCCGTCAACCGTGATCACGGCGTTTTCGTCTGTTTTTTCGGACGGAGACGTTATTTTTTTGCCGTTCGCAAAAACACGCCCTTCCGCAATCGCTTTTCGCGCTTCGCTTCGGGTGAACATACCCGAATAGGAAAGAATACCGTCTGCTCTTTTCATTTTTACCCCTCTTTTTCTTTTCTTTTATTCATTATACACCCACTACTTGAAAATAATATGAAATTTAGCCCCTACCCCTTGATTTTTGCCGAAAAAAGTGTATAATAGTATTCAAGGCGGGTCCTGCGTGACTTTGCGTGCGAACCATGTCAGGCGGGGAACCGAGCAGCATTAAGCACATACAAAGGGCACAGCAGGTAACCCGCCTTATTTTATTTGTGAGACTGAATCATGCAAAAAACAGCTTTATACAGAAAATACCGTCCTCTTACTTTTGCAGAGGTCTACGGTCAGGACCATATCACAACTCCGCTTCGCCGCCAGATCGCAAGCGGGGCGCCGGGTCATGCATATCTTTTTACGGGAACCCGCGGAACGGGCAAAACGTCGTGCGCAAAAATATTTTCGCGCGCCGTAAACTGTCTTGATCCGAAAGACGGAGAGCCGTGCAACGAATGCGCTGTCTGCAAAGGCATACTTGACGGCAGCATATTCGACGTTTACGAGATAGACGCCGCTTCAAACACCGGCGTTGACAATATACGCGACATAAGAGACGATATTTCGTTTGCGCCGATCGCGACCAGATACAAGGTATATATAATCGATGAGGTTCACATGCTTTCACCGGGAGCGTTCAACGCGCTTCTCAAAACGCTTGAAGAGCCGCCGGAACACGTTATTTTTATTCTTGCCACAACAGAACCGCATAAAGTGCCTGCAACGATCCTTTCAAGGTGCCAGAGATTTGATTTTTTCCGTCTGAATATAAAAAAATTAACGGAAATTCTTGAGTCCGTGCTTGAAAAGGAAGGGAAAAAGCTTGATAAAACATCTATTGCGCTTGTTGCCGAGCTTGCGGACGGTTCGGTAAGAGACGCTCTTTCGATACTTGACCGCGTTCTTGAGCTTGACACGACCGAGCAGATCGAACGCGCCCTTGGCGTGCTTGGAAGATCGAAGCTGTATGCCGCCGCGGAATATATCGCAAAAGGCGACAGCGACGCGCTGTTTGCGCTTTGCGACGAAATGTATTCCTCTTCGGTCGATATGATGCTGTTTCTTGACGAACTGACCGAGCTTTTCAGGCGTATCCTTATTGCAAAAACAACATCGAAACCCGAAAATTCTCTTGATGTTTCCGAAGACGAACTTGAAAGGCTGAAAGCCGCGTCACCGCTTTTCACCACGGAATTTGCGATATACGCCATGCGGACGATAAGACAGTCAAGGCTTGCTATAACAAGAGGCGCAGATGCGAGATCTGAAGCGGAAATATGCCTTCTTATGCTTGCCGCTCCGCGCCTTTCGGATGATACCGACGCGCTTTTTGCACGCGTTTCCGCTCTTGAAAAAAAAGTTGAAAACTTAAAAGCCATACCGTCTGAAACGCCGGCGGAAAAAACGGAAAACAAGCCTTCGGCAAAGCAAAAGACGGAAAAGGCGGAGCAAGAAAGAAAGATAGAACCGCCGAAAGATGAAAAAGCAAAAATCGAGCCCGCGCCGGTCCGGCAAAAAACCGAGGAAACGGCGCAGAGGTCCGAAAAAGCGAATGACGAAGGCGAATGGCGTGAGCTTCAGACTCTTGACACCATAGCCGAGCATATTCCCGATATGACAACGAGATGCCTGCTTAAAGAATACGCAAAAGCGGTCTACAGGGGCAACGAAGTTGTTATAATTACCGAAAAGCCGGAAGACGTTGAAGATCTGAAGAAAAATATCGATAAGATCCGCGCCGCATTTGTTGCCGATCACAAGGAAGGCAGAGATATACGTATAGAACGCGGCAAAGACACCGTAAAATATGTAGGCGAAATGTATGCTTACAATAATGTTGAAACCAACCCAATGTTTAATTTTCAGTAAGGAGAAGTCATAATGAAAGTAAGAATTCCAAACCAGGGCGGCGGAAATCCGCAGGCGATGATGAGGCAGATACAGAAGCTTCAGGAAGATATGAAAACAAAGCAGGACGAGCTTGACGCGCGCGAATACGACATCTCGTCGGGCGGCGGCATGGTAAAAATAAAAATTCTCGGAACAAAGGAAGTAACCGAGGTAAAAATCGATCCTTCCGTTATCACGGGCGAAGCTGAAGACACCGAAATGCTTGAAGATATGCTCGTTGCCGCAATAAACGAAGCTATCGAAACGGTTGAAAGGACAAATGAAGAAGAAATGCAGAAGCTCACCGGAGCGGCAAATCTTCCGAATATTCCCGGTCTTTCATGAGCAGAATAGTATCTCTTGATATTCTTACGGACTGTTTTCGCACGCTGCCGGGCGTAGGGTCTAAAATGGCGGCAAGGCTTGCGATGCATGTGCTGAAAATGCCGCAGGAAAAAGTGGAAAACTTTGCGAACGCACTGCTTAACGCAAAGCAGAAGGTCCACAACTGCCCCGTTTGCAAAAATCTTACAGATGAAGACTTATGCACGGTATGCTCCGACGAAAAGCGGGACAGAAGCGTTATATGCGTTGTTGAAAACCCCTCAGACGTTATCGCGATAGAAAAATCAAAGGAATTCCACGGACTTTATCATGTCCTTCACGGCACGATCTCGCCTATGGAAGGCATCGGACCCGACGATATATATATAAAAGAGCTTATCGCCCGCCTTGAAGACGGCGCGGTAAAAGAAGTTATTCTTGCCACGAACCCCGACGTTGAGGGAGATACGACGGCTATTTATATTTCGCGCCTTATAAAGCCGCTCGGAGTAAAGACAACAAGACTGGCGTTCGGTATTCCCGTTGGCGGAGATCTTGAATACACCGACGAGCTTACACTTTCAACGGCGATCGAAAACAGAAGGGACCTTTGATGAATAACGAAACAGATCAGATGTCGCGGCGCGATGCCGCGGCATATTCACCGCTTACGCTTGCGTATCTCGGCGACGCGGTATACGAACTTCTTGTGCGTGAAAAGCTTTTGCGCGAAGGCAACAGACCGAACGGAACGCTGCACGCCGAAGCAACGGCATATGTTAGCTCAAAAGGACAGAGCGATGCTTTTCTGAAAATAGAACCGTATCTGAACGAAGACGAACTTGCAATATTCAGGCGCGGCAGAAATGCGCATTCAGTTCCGAATAAAAATAATGATTACGACGAATACCGCAGAGCCACAGGTCTTGAGGCGGTGTTCGGTTATTTACGCCTTTGCGGCGACAATGACCGTATTCACGAACTTTTTGCAATGATCACGGGGGAAAAAGGGGAGAATGACAAAACAGACTGTTAAAGAGCTGATGAACGACATAATTGCAGTTATTCTCGGCAGTTTTATCTATTCCGTTGCCGTAAACACATTCACGCTGCCGAATCTTATCGTTCCGGGCGGAGTGATCGGTATAGCTACGGTGATCCACTCGTTTACAAACTGGCCGGTGGGCGTAATGTCGCTTGCGCTGACGATTCCGCTGTTTCTTGCGTCGCTGAAAGTTCTCGGAACAAAGGCCACCGCAAAAATACTCGGCGCTTCGGTCATATTTTTTCTTATGACGGATATTACGGCGCCGTTTTTGCCGCATTATACAGACAATATTCTTGTTGCGGCGATATTCGGCGGCGTTATAGGCGGTCTTGGTCTCGGCATAATGGTGGTAAGAGGCATCACAACGGGCGGCACGGATCTGCTTGCGCAGATAATTTCGCATTATTTTCACGCGCTGTCTTACGGTATGACTCTTACGGCAGTTGACGCAGTCATAGTTATTGTTGCGGCTATCGTTTTTCGTGATATGAATTCAATGCTTTACGCCGCAATAACGATTTACATTACCGGTATAGTGATAGACAAAGTCAGCAACGGTTTTGACAGCGCGAAACTTCTGCAGATAATTACGGAATACCCCACGGAGCTTTCCGAAAAAATAATGACTCAGATGGACAGAGGCGTAACGCTCATAAAATCACGCGGCGCATATACAGGCAAAGACAGAGAAATGGTCTTTATAGTAGTAAAACGGTTTGAGGTGCAAAGACTTAAAAAAATGGTAAAAGAGCTTGATCCGCGCGCATTTATTATTATCGGCGACGTTTCGGAAGTCCTGGGCGAAGGCTTTGAAAAAAAAGAGAACAGATCCTGAAATATAATAACATCTTTACTGAAGAAAGTCAAGAAAAAAGGAGAGACGAAAAAGTTTCTCCTTTTGTTTTTACGCTATAAATGATTTTTAACTGCAAACAGTGAGATTTTTGTGCCGGACGAGGCGCGGAGGCGACGGAATACGGGAAGTATTTCGAGCCTTCGCAACGAAGTATGGCGCAAAAAGTATTTTGTCTGCAAACAGTGAGATTTTTGTGTCAGACGAGGAGTCCGACCGACGGAATACGGGAAGTATTTCGAGGGAGGACGACGAAGTATGGTGCAAAAATATCCTGTTTGCCTCAGGGAAGAATGTTTCCGGCTGCTTTATAAAGTTTATACCACTCTTCGCGAGAGAGCGTGATATCTGAAGCGGTGGCATAATCGCGAACACGGAAGGGTGTGGTGGTGCCGATGATGGTCTGAATTTTTGCGGGATGGCGCATGATCCAGGCAACGGCAAGGGCGGAAGGCGAAACGCCTTTTTCGGAGGCAATGAGATCAAGGGCTTTGTTGAGTTCGGGGTATTCGGGGCTGCCGATGAAAACACCGCCGAAAAATCCGAACATTACGGGCGACCACGCCTGAATGGTGATGTCGTTCAGTCTGCAGTAATCGAGCACGCCGCCGTCTCTGTTTACGGAGTTTTCGTGCTTCATATTCACGGTAAGTCCGCAATCGATCATACCGGTATGGGCAAGAGAAAACTGAAGCTGATTTGCGATGATCTTTTGAGGGATGTATTTCTGCAAAAGCGCGATCTGCGAGGGGTTTTGATTTGATACGCCGAAAAATCTGACTTTTCCGCTCTTTTCAAGCTCGCAAAACGCTTCCGCGACTTCTTCCGGCTCCATGAGAGCGTCGGGACGGTGCAGCAATAGCACGTCAAGATAATCTGTTTTAAGTCGTCTGAGGCTTCCTTCAACGGAAGAGACGATATGCTCTTTTGAAAAATCGAAAAATCCTTTTCTGATGCCGCATTTCGACTGAATTATCACTTCGTCTCTTTTACCGTGGAACGCTTCGCCGAATATTTCCTCGCTTTTTCCGCCGCCGTATATATCGGCGTGATCAAAAAAGTTTATTCCGCACTCAAGTGCCGCGGAAATCAAAGATTCAACATCCTTTTTTTCTTTGCCGCTTATTCTCATACAACCGAGAGCTATTGCGGACGCGTTTATTTTACCGAGTCCGCCCAAATCGATATATTTCATTTTGCCGCCTCTTTTCTTAATTATATACAAAAACGCGAAGAACCGAGAACAGTCTGATCCTTCGCGTTTATTATTATTTCTGTTATGCGCGGTTTACCTTGCCGGAGCGCAGACAGGATGTGCAAACATAAACATGTTTTACGGTTCCGTCCACAACGGCTTTAACACGGCGAACATTGGGTTTCCAGGGTCTGTTGCTGCGTCTGTGCGAGTGCGAGACCTTGTTTCCGAAAACTACGCCTTTACCGCAGAAATCACATTTTGCCATGATTTTACACCTCCGTATGAAATGACATATAAGTAGTAATTATTGGTTCAGTAACCCAGTTCCGTATAACGCTCGTCTATGCGTTTTACTTCTTCCGGACCGCCGGGGAAGTTTACGCTCTTGTAAACAGAGGGTGAAAGTCCTTTCGCAACGAGTTTTTCAGCCGTATCGGCGCAGACTGCCCAGAGCATATACGCTGCGGCAAGTCCCGATGCGGGAAAGCACTTATGTTCGATGCCTTCGACTTCGATCATCGCGTCTCCTGCGGGAGCACAGTTGTCAAGAACTATATCTCCAAGCTCAAAGAGACGTTTTTTCGACGGATGATCAGACGAAAGCGATGACGAATATTCTGCGGATGTTACCGCGATAAGAGTGCAGCCCGCTTCTTTTGCGCAAAGAGCAATGTCTATAACACGCTTACTCTTTCCCGAAACGGAACCGAGAATAAACACGTCGCCTTTGCGGACTCCCGACGCGGCGAACGCAACACGCGCTTCCGCGAGAGGATCGAGCTTTATTTCGGATTCGGAATCTCTTTTTCTTTTGTTCGAATCTACCGAAAACGTGTAGTTGAACCGTTTGAGAAACGCAAATCCGCCGGCGCGGTTTATCAGCTCGCTGTTGATGATATGTCCGCTGTCGTAAATATGCACCTGACCGCCTTTTGAAAGGCAGTCTGTTATCGCATCTGCCGCCGCGGATATATTTTGCGACTGAGTTTCACGGATCTTTTTCTGAAGTGCATCCACTGCACGGTAATACTCGTCGATAAGGCTCATTTTTTCACCTACATATACGTGATAAGGTTTTTATATTCATCAAGTATCTTTCTGTTGTGTTCGTCCCCGCCGTCGAGATTTGCGCTCATAAACACGGGCGGAACGACGCCTTTTTCAAGAAAGATCCCGACCGCTTCGGCAACAACGGCATTAAGTATCGCAGCGCCTGCCGCGGTGGATGTCGGTCCGGATTTTTGCGCAAAGCCTTCAAACGAAACGGCGGCATCGCCTATGTCCCCGCAATTATCGAGAACAAGCGAACATACCTCAAAAAGCCGTTTGCCGCATGAGTGGCGCGAAGAGACCGATTCTGAATATTTCACGTTGGTAAGACATACAACAAAAACGCCGCGTTTTTTTGCTTCAAGAGCCATATCAATGCTTACGGCGTTTCTGCCGGATACGGAATGGATAAGAAGGAAGTCGCCCTGAGTAAGATTTTTACGCGAGATCACCGTTTTTCCGTATCCCTCGATACGCTCGATATCTGATGTGAGCGTTACGGGAACAACGTCCAGCTCAAGGCCGGGCGCAAAAATCGGATTTACGGTAACAAGACCGCCGGAGCGGTAAAAAAGCTCCTTTGCAAGCAGTCCCGCATGTCCGCAGCCAACGGCGTAGATCATGTGCTTTGAAAGGGTCGTTTCGACCATTTTTTCGGCGCATTCTCTTATTGCGCGCGACTGCGTAGCTTTGATCTCGCGGAGGATACTTTCAAGTTTTTCGAAATACTTGTCGGAATACATGTTTCCCCCGTCAGGCGACAGCCATATCAGTCAAGAGATGATTATTTGAGTTCAACGGTAGCGCCGGCATCTTCAAGAGTTTTCTTGAGAGCTTCAGCTTCGTCTGCGGAAACTTTTTCTTTGATAGCTTTGGGAGCGCCGTCAACGAGTTCCTTAGCTTCCTTAAGACCGAGACCGGTGATCTCTTTAACAGCTTTGATAACTGCCATTTTGCTTGCGCCTGCATCCATAAGCATAACGTTGAATTCAGTCTGAGCTGCGGGAGCTGCTGCTTCAGCGGGAGCTGCTGCTACTGCTGCAACGGGTGCTGCGGATACGCCGAATTCTTCTTCGATCGCTTTTACGAGATCAGCGAGTTCGAGAATTGTAAGGGATTTGATATCTTCTAAGATTTTAAGTGACTTTTCTGTAGCCATTTTAATTTTCCTCCTGGTTTTTTCAGAAATTGATTTTTTTTTACGCCGTCAGGCGATTATTCTGCGGCAGGGGCTTCTTCTCCGCCGTTCTCTTTGTCGATTTTTGCCTGAAGTACATATGCAAGGCCGTAAAGGGGACCCTGGATACTTCCGAGAAGCTTTGCGATAAGACCTTCTTTTGAAGGAATTTTTGAAAGCTCGATAACACCGTTTGCATCAAGAACTTCACCGTCGATGAAGCCTGCTTTTACAACGAGAGCTTCGTGCTTTTTTGCGAAATCGCAGATGATCTTTGCGGGAGCCGTGAAGTCCTCGCTTGTTGCGAGAGCGGTGGTTCCGTTAAAAACGTCTGACAGCGCGTCGTATCCGACATTTTTTGCAGCCATTCTCGTAAGAGTGTTCTTAACTACGCTGTATTCAACGTTGTTTTTGCGAAGCTCTTTACGAAGCGCGGTGTCGTCTGCAACGTTCAGACCCGAATAGCTTACGATAACGCCCGATTTAGCGTTTTTTATACGGTCGGTAAGCTCTGAAACGATCTGCTTTTTCTCTTCAAGTATTTTGTTGCTCGGCATTGTTTTGTCACCTCCCAAATGTAACTTATGCCGTGTGTCTCCTGTCAGACCAAAAGAAAAGCTCTTTCAAAACAGCACTGTCTTGAAAGAGCGGATAATTCCATAAAAATGAAAATTAAATTCTCTTCCTCGACAGGCACATATTAAGACGGTAAACCGTCGCCTGTTGTCTCAGGAAACCTGCCCGCATTGCGAGCTTAACTATTATATCTCATATCACGCTTTTTGTCAAGCGCGATCGGGCATTATTTTATGAATTTTTTGTTAAATAAGCGCACATTGCGTGTTTATCCGCAATTTCGGGCGTATCGCGGTTATTTTATAACGATATTCACCATTCTGCCGGGAACGAAGATCTCTTTGACTACGGTGTGTCCGTCAAGATATCCTTTTATCTTTTCGTCCGCGTTTGCAGCGGCAAGAGCGGTATCTTTATCGGCATTTGCGGGAATTACCACCGTGCCTCTGAGCTTGCCGTTTATCTGAACGGGAACTTCAACGGTGTCAGCAACTGTTTTTGCCTCGTCAAAGTCGATCCATTTTCCGTTCGCGAGCATTCCCTCGCCGCCGATATTTTCCCAGAGTTCTTCCGAAATATGGGGCGCGAACGGTGAAAGCAGCGTTAAAAACGCCTTCATTTCGGCGCGGTTTATTGTTTTTGCGTCGTAAATCTCGTTAAGAAGCGTCATAAGCGCGGCGATCGCGGTGTTGAACTTCATCGCCTCGATATCTTCGGAAACCTTCTTTATCGTTTTATGGAACGACATTTCGAGCTTCTTTGAAAATTCGTCGCCGTCGCAAAGCATTGAGGTGAGTCCGTAAATTCTGTCAAGAAATCTCTTGCAGCCCTTTACGCCGTTTTCGGACCACGGAGCGGTGGAAGCATAGTCGCCCATGAAAAGAACGTAAACTCTTAAAACGTCTGCGCCGTATTCGTCCACAACATCGTTAGGATCTACAACGTTGCCCTTTGATTTGGACATCTTTTCGCCGTCGGGACCGAGAATAAGACCCTGCGCAGTGCGTTTTGCATACGGTTCTGCAGTGGGGACCTCGCCAATATCGTAAAGGAATCTGTGCCAGAAACGGGAATAGATCATATGGCGGGTAACATGTTCCATACCGCCGTTATACCAGTCAACGGGAAGCCAGTATTTCAGCGCTTCTTTCGAAGCGAACTCTTTATCGTTGTGAGGATCGCAGTATCTGAGGAAATACCATGAGGATCCTGCCCACTGAGGCATAGTATCCGTTTCTCTTTTTGCGTCGCCGCCGCATTTCGGGCATTTGCAGTTTACAAAAGACTCTATCGATGCAAGCGGGCTTTCGCCTCCTACGCCAGGCGCGAAATCTTTAACTTCGGGCAGTTTCAGCGGAAGCTCTTCATACGGCACGCCGACCATACCGCAGTGCGGACAGTGGATTATGGGTATCGGTTCGCCCCAGTATCTCTGCCTGTTGAACGCCCAGTCTTTCATTTTATACTGAACGCCTTTTTCGCCGAGACCTTTTTCTTTGAGGAACTCAAGCATTTTTGCGATAGCTTCTTTTTTAGTCTGAATACCGTTGAGGAAGCCGGAGTTTACCATTTCGCCGTCGCCGGTATATGCGCCCTCTTCGATATTGCCGCCTTTTATTACCTCGATTATGTCTATGCCGAATTTCTTTGCGAAATCGTAGTCTCTTTCGTCATGAGCGGGAACTGCCATTATCGCGCCGGTGCCGTAGCCCATCATTACGTAGTCCGAAATATATACCGGTATTTTTTTGCCGTTTGCGGGATTTACTGCAAAAAGTCCGTCAAGAACAACGCCTGTTTTGTCTTTTACAAGCTGCGTGCGCTCAAATTCCGTCTTTTTTGCGCATTCAGCGCGATATTCTTCGACCTGAGCTATATTTCTGATTATATCGCGGTGCTTGTCTATGAGCGGGTGTTCGGGAGCGATTACCATAAACGTTGCGCCGAACATCGTATCGCAGCGCGTGGTGTAAATGCGTATTATATCGTCTGTATCGGCAAGAGCGAAATTAACGAAAGCGCCCTCGGAACGACCTATCCAGTTTTCCTGCTGAAGCCTGATATACGGCAGATAATCAACAGAATCAAGGCCGGAAAGCAGCTTGTCGGCATATTCGGTTATGCGCAGATACCATACGTCTTTTGATTTCTGCACAACATCGCTGTGGCATATATCGCATTTGCCGCCCTGAGAGTCCTCGTTTGAAAGCACGACTTTGCAGCTCGGACAGTAGTTGACAAGCGTTTTTGCCCTGAAAACAAGGCCGTTGTCAAACATTTTGCGGAAAATCCACTGAGTCCATTTATAATAATTCTCATCGGTAGTATCAACAACTCTCGTCCAGTCGAAAGAAAAACCTACTCTTTTGAGCTGTGAAGTGAATTTTTTGATGTTTCTGTCGGTGACTTCGCGCGGATGTATGCCCGTTTTTATTGCGTAGTTTTCTGTAGGAAGACCGAAAGCGTCAAAACCGATGGGATAAAGAACGTTGTAGCCCTGCATGCGGCGTTTTCTCGAAATGACTTCAAGCCCGGAATACGCCTTGATATGTCCTACATGCATTCCCGCTCCGGACGGATACGGAAACTCTATGAGAGCATAGAATTTCGGCATGGAGTAATCGTTTTTTGCCTCAAATACGTGAGAGTCCTCCCACTTTTTTTGCCATTTTTTTTCAATGGCGGAAAAATCGTATCCCATTTTATTCTTCGTCCTTCTTTTCAAGGTAGTTTTTCAGATCCATTTCTGTTCCGTCTTTCCAGAAACGCTCAAGATCGTAAAACTTGCGCGCGTCTTTTGTGTAAACGTGAACGATAACGTCGTAATAGTCAAGCAGTATCCAGCCGCCTTCGGGTTTTCCCTCGCGGTGACCGAGCTTGTAGCCGTTTTGTTCCATCTGATACTCGCATTCATCGGCAAGCGTGCGTACCTGCGTGGTGGATGTGCCGTTGCAGATAACGAAATATGAGGCGAGAGTGGTGATCTCTTCTATTTTTATTACTTTAATATCTACCGCGCCCTTTGAATCGAGAGCGTTTACGGCTTTTTTTACCATTTGTTCTATCATTTCTGATCTCCCTTCTTTTATCTGAAACCGTTTTTTGTAAATTCGTCAAACATTTCAAGTGTGTCTTTATGTATATTTTCGCCTTTTTTCTTTTTATCGTCAATTATCCAGCGCATGCCTTCAAAAAGCGCCCTGTCAAGATCTTTTACGGCAAGATCACGGTAATACTCAACGTCGGGATAATTTCTTGTAGGTTCAACGAGATCCGAAACGTAAATGATCTTTTCAAGAAGATTTATGCCTTTTTTGCCGGTTGTATGGTATCTTGCGGCGGAAATTATTTCTTCGTCGTCAATACCGATAACGTTTTTTATATACCATGCCCCGGTAACGGCGTGAATGACCTGCGGAGACTGCAAATCGTCTGCCGAAAGAGGGATTCCGTTTTTTTTGCAGAAATCTATCTGTTCTGACGGACCGAGATTTTTCGTAACGTCATGCAAAAGTCCCGCGATCTCGGCTTTTTCGGGGTCAGCGCCGTTTTTTTCGGCAAGAATCCTTGCCGTTTTAGCAACTCCGAGAGAATGAAGATATCTTTTTTCGGAAAGTCTTTGCCGCAAAAGCGTTTTCAATCCGTTATTCTTAAATCCGTAAAGCCCTTTATTTTCGATATATTCCGCTACGCTGTGCGGGACATACGAATGAAAATCTTTTCCCGTTTCGATCATTTCGCGTATTTTCGTTGAGGAAATTATATCGGGCTCAAACGCGTAAACATCTGTTTTGGCGCCGTATTTTTCGCGAAGGAATTCAGACTGTTTTTCAAGCGCCGAAATATCGTCTCCCGTTCTTGTGAATGCGGCGACGGAGCACAGAGAGAGAATTTTTTCGGCTTTATGCCATGTGTGAAGCGATAAAAACATATCCGAACCGGTATAAAGAACAAAAGAATCGTCCGGAAATTTTTCGGCGAGCCATAAAAGCGTGTTTACGGTATAGCTTTTGCCGCCTTTTTTTATTTCGTAATCGCAGATTTTCGCCTGCGGCACGTTTTCAAACGCCAGGCGAACCATTTCAAGCCTGTCTTTATCGGAAGTCATACCCGCATTTTTGTGCGGCGGCACGCCTGTGGGGATAACGAATACCCTGTCTGTTCCGCACCTTTTTATGAATTCCTTCAATGCGGATACGTGACCGTTATGCGGAGGATCGAATGTGCCGCCGAATATGCCCGTGATCATTTGGGAAGCTCTATCTTCGGTTTTTTGGACCGTCTGTATAAAACAGCTTTCGAGCCTATCGTGCATATCACCTCGGCATCGCACGCCGCGGCTATCTCTTCAGCGGCCTCGCGTGGCGTAAGCTCGCAGTTTTCGAGACATTTCAGCTTTATAAGCTCCCTTGCTTCAAGTGCGTCGTCCGCCTGCTTTATTATATTGTCGTTCATTCCGCCCTTGCCTATATGCAGTATCGCGTCCTGTTTTGACGCGAGAGAGCGGAGGTATGCGCGCTGTTTGCCTGTCATTTTTTTCCTTTCCGGTCAGATTTCCGTCAGTTTTTTTCTGAGTTCAGCCAGAGCGTGAGCCCTGTGGCTTATTTTATTTTTTATTTCACCGTCAAGCTCCGCAAATGTTTTTCCGTATTCTTCAACAAGGAAATACGGATCGTAGCCAAAGCCGTTGCTGCCTCGCGGGTCGTGCGTTATAACGCCGGGACATCTGCCCTCGGCAACAACTTTTTTTCCGTCGGGCCACACTATAGCCACCGCGCTCACAAAAACCGCGCGTCTGTCGGTGATACCGTCCATTTTGCGGATCAGTTTTTCGTTGTTTTTATCGTCCGACGCGTTTTCGTGCTCGCCGTCCTTACATGCGTATCTTGCCGAATATACGCCCGGTTCGCCGTTCAGCGCATAAACGCAAAGTCCGCTGTCGTCGGCTATTGCGGGAGCGTTTGCCGCTTTGCTTGCCGCTTCCGCCTTTATTACCGCGTTTTCGGCAAACGTTTTTCCCGTTTCCTCGGGATCTGACGTTATGCCCGCCTCGGAAAGAGATACCGGAGTGAAAATATCGCCGAGTATCTGCTTTATTTCGCGTATTTTGTTTTTATTGTTTGAAGCTACTATAAGTATTTTTTCCATATTATTTAAAGTATTCAACGCCTGCCTCGAATATCTTCATATCTTTTCTGCCGTAAATGTTTATCGCGATATTGTTTCCGCGGCGTTCGCTGTGACCCATTTTGCCGAATATCTTGCCGTCGGGAGAGAATATGCCCTCTATCGCGTCTACGGAAGTGTTGGGGTTGTATTTTATATCCATTGTGGGATCGCCCGACTTGTCAACATACTGAGTGGCGATCTGTCCGTTCGCCGCAAGAACTGAAAGCATTTCGGGCGTTGCAACAAATCTTCCTTCGCCGTGAGATACGGGAACGGTGTATATGTCGCCCAGAGCGCAGTTGTTCATCCAGGGCGATTTTACGGAAGATACTCTTGTGTCAACGTAAAGCGACTGATGTCTGCCTATCGAGTTGAAGGTGAGAGTAGGCGACGTTTCGTCTATATCCCGTATTTCGCCGTAGGGCACAAGACCGAGCTTTATAAGCGCCTGAAAACCGTTGCATATGCCGAGAATAAGGAAATCGTCAGTTTTTATGCGGCTGTTCACAAGCTCTTTTATGCGCTCGTTTCTGAAAAACGTGGCTATGAATTTGCCCGAGCCCTCAGGTTCGTCGCCACCCGAAAAGCCGCCCGGAAGCATAAGGATCTGAGCGGAACGCAAAGCTCTTTCAAGTCTTTCAACGCTCGCTGAGATATCAAGAGAAGTGCGGTTTCTTATAAGCAGTATCTCCGTTTCGGCTCCCGCGGTCTCAAACGCTCTCGCAGAGTCGTATTCGCAGTTTGTGCCGGGGAAAGCGGGAATAACGACTTTCGGTCTTGCGACTTTTATCGCCGGCGCTTTTGCGGAACGTGTTTCGCAGACGTATTTTTTCGCCGTGCCCTTCGCCTCTCTGCATTCAAGCGGGAAAACGTCTTCAAGAACCGATTTCCATGTTCTTACAAGGCTTTCGAGAAATACGCTTTCGCCTTTATACGTTATACATTTCGTATCGTTTACTCTGCCCACTTTTTTGAATCCGCTCATCGGGGTATCTGTTTCAAATACAAATCCGCCGTAATACGGTGTGAAGAGCGTTTCTTCATCAAGACCGGAAGAGATCGCAACGCCTTTTGAATTGCCCGCCGCCATTTTGAATACAGCCTCGGCAATGCCTCCCGAAGTGATCGCGGAGCACGCCTTGCAGAAATCGCAGTTCACAACGGCGTGCATAAGCGCAAAGTTTTCTTTGAGAGCGGCAAATTTAGGCAGTCCGCTCTTTGTATATTCGGGAATACATGCGTAAATATATCCGTTTTCGGTTTTGAATTCGTTTGATTTTATTTTGTCCGCGTCCGCAACGGATACCGCGAAAGAAACGAGAGTAGGCGGAACGTCTATATTTTCAAATGTGCCCGACATCGAGTCTTTGCCGCCTATTGCTGCAATACCCAGCCCAACCTGCGCGGTCAGCGCGCCGAGCAGAGCCTCAAACGGCTTGCCCCAGCGCTCCGGATCGTTTTTCGTGCTTTCAAAATATTCCTGCAGCGAAAGCCACATCCTGTCTGCGGAGCAGCCCGCGGCTATAAGCTTTGCCGCGCTTTCGACTATCGCAAATACCGCGCCTTTGAAAGGACTTTCCGACGACAGATACGGATCGAACCCGTAAGCCATTACCGACGCCGTGCCGCTTTCGCCTTTAAGACACGGTATCTTTGCCGCCATTGCCTGAGAGGGAGTAAGCTGATTTGCTCCGCCGAAGGGCCATAAAACGCTTCTCGCTCCTATCGAGCCGTCAAAACGCTCTACAAGGCCTTTCTGACAGCATACGTTCAAGGACGATACAAGAGAGTTCATTCTTTCGGCAAAACTCGAAAAATCGGGAGCTTTATGCGTAATTTCCTTTTGCGGAACGGCGACGTCGGTATGTTTTTCCGCGCCGTTTGAATTGAGGAAATCACGGGATATATTTACTGTCTCTTTGCCGTTCCAGCGCATTACGAGCCTGTTTTTATCGGTTACGACTGCAATGACAACGGCGTTCAGGTTTTCTTCCGCCGCATATTTTATAAACGTATCGGCGTCGTTTTTATCAACAACGACCGCCATTCTCTCCTGAGATTCAGAGATCGCAAGCTCGGTGCCGTCAAGTCCTTCATATTTTTTCGGCACCTTGTTCAGATCTATATCAAGACCGTCCGCAAGTTCGCCCACAGCGACCGAAACTCCGCCCGCGCCGAAATCGTTGCAGCGTTTTATGAGCCTTGTAACTTCGGGTCTTCTGAACATTTTCTGTATTTTAAGCTCTTCTACGGGATTGCCCTTCTGGACCTCCGCGCCGCACTCGGTGATAGAGTCAAGAGTGTGCTGCTTTGACGAGCCTGTAGCTCCGCCGCATCCGTCTCTGCCGGTAGCGCCGCCCAGAAGGATTATAAGATCGCCCGCTTTGGGACGTTCACGGACTACGTTTGCCTCTTCAACGGCGCCTATTACCGCGCCTATCTCCATTCTTTTCGCAACATAGCCCTCATGGTAAAATTCGTTTACTATACCCGTTGCAAGACCTATCTGATTACCGTAAGAGCTGTATCCCGCAGCGGCGGTAGTGGTGATCTTTCTCTGCGGAAGCTTGCCTTTCAGCGTTTTTTCGAACGGAACGCGCGGATCGGCGGCTCCCGTAACCCTCATTGCCTGATATACGTATGCTCTGCCCGAAAGAGGATCTCTTATCGCTCCGCCCAGACATGTTGCCGCGCCGCCGAAAGGCTCGATCTCGGTCGGATGGTTGTGCGTTTCGTTTTTGAACATCAGAAGAGTGTCTTTTTCAACGCCGTCGATTTTCGCCCTGACCTTTACGGAACATGCGTTTATTTCTTCGGATTCGTCAAGATCGCGAAGGATCCCGCGTTTTTTCAGAAGCTTTCCGCCTATGGTGGCTATGTCCATAAGACAGACGGGTTTTTTTGTGCCGAGTTCTTCACGGTACGAAAGATATTTGTTGTATGCGTCGAGAACATACGGGATCTCTATTTTCGCATTGTCTATTACGGTCGAAAACGTGGTATGACGGCAGTGATCGGACCAGTATGTGTCTATCATGCGGATCTCAGTTACGGTAGGATCTCTTTCCTCCGTGTGATTAAAATAATCGCGAAGAAAAACTATGTCGTCCGTATCCATCGCAAGGCCGTAGCCGTGTCTGAATTTTTCAAGGTCTTCGCGGTCAAGAGAGGTGAAGCCGTGAAGAATGTCTACCTCCGTCGGGATATCGTATTCCGTTTCGAGCGTGAGCGGCTTTTCAAAAGAAGCTTCTCTCGATTCAACGGGGTTTATGAGGTATCTCTTTATTTTTTCAAAGCCCTCGCCGGTGATATTGCCCGTTATCGCGTATACTTTTCCGCTTCTTACTGTGGGGCGTTCGCTGCCGGTAAGAAGAGAGAAGCACTGAGCGCACGAATCTGCGCGGACGTCGAACTGTCCCGGCAGATATTCGGCGGCAAAAACCTTTTCGCCGTTTTCGAACGCGGGCAGCGTATCGTAGATATCGTCTACGTTCGGTTCTGAAAAAATCAGTCTTTTTGCTCTTTCAAAATCTTCCGCCGAAACGCCTTCAACATCGTATCTGTTGAAAATGCGCACGCTTTTCACGTCTTCGCCGAGTGTTCTTGCAAGGTCGGAAGCCAGCGCGCCGGCTTCTACCGCAAATTCTTTTTTCTTTTCGGAATAAATTCTGTAAACCATCTTTTTCTCCGCAGTTTTTTATTTTTATACAGTTATCTGAATTTTACTTTATCCTTTATTATAACATATTTCCGTTATTAATTCAATAGGAGAAAACGGAAAATTTCACACAATAACGCCTGTTGCCGCGCCGTTTTTCACATCCGTTATTTTTACGGGAAGAATGAGGTTTTCGATGTTTTTATCGTATAAGACCTTCACCTCAACGTATTCAGGCGTATAGCCCGAATAAACGCCGTTTTCTTCCGTTTCAAAAAGAACGTATTTTACGGTGCCTATCAGTTTTTTTCTGTATTTTTCCTCATTTTCGGCGCATGCGGCGATCATTTTTCTGCAGCGCAGGTCCCTTATCTCCTTCGGGACTTTGTTTTCCATTTCCGCGGCGGCAGTTCCCTTTCTTTCTGAATACGGAAAAACATGGACTTTCGCAAATTCCGCTTTTTTCGCGAATTCAAGAGAAATCTCGAAATCCTCGTCCGTTTCGCCGGGAAATCCCGTTATGATGTCTGTTGTTACCGAGCAGTCGTCAAAAGCGTTTCTGAGCATTTTTACCGCATTGAGGAATTCTTCGGGCGTATAATGTCTGTTCATGGCGCGAAGCGTTTTTTCGCAGCCGCTCTGCAAAGACAGATGAAAATGGTGGCAAAGATTTTTAACGCCGCTCAGCCTTTTTACGTTTTCTTCGGTAATGAACACGGGCTCAAGCGAGCCAAGTCTTACGCGCTGCGGACCGTCTTCGGTATCAAGACGGCAAAGAAGATCGCAAAGATCGAATTTTCCCGTTTCTTTGCCGTAATTATCAAGATGTATGCCGGCAAGGACTATTTCCTTGCAGCCTTCCTTTACAAGCTCTTTTGCCTCCGCCACAGCCTCGTTTATATCTTTTGAGCGGAGCCTGCCGCGAGTATACGGAATAACGCAGTATGCGCAGAAATTGTTGCAGCCGTCCTGTATCTTAAGAACGCCCCTCGTTTTTTCGGTTTTTGCGGCTTTCGTTTTCTCAATCTGCTTTTCTTTTGAGATATCGCCTATTTCGACTATTCTTTCGCCGGTCTTCATAAACTGCGAAACAAGTTCGAATATCCTGCCTTTTTCTCTGTTGCCCGTAATTATGTCCGCCTCGGGAAGACTTTCGGCAAAATTCGCGTCCGAATGTGCGGCACAGCCGCATACGACCGTTATGCCGTGCGGATTTTTTCTTTTCGCGCGTCTTATCGCCTGCCTGGATTTGCGAACGCTTTCTTCGGTCACTGCGCACGTATTGACGCAGTAGACGTCGCAGTTTTCTCCGTCTTTTGAAAGGACAGCTCCGTTTTCGATAAAAGAACGTGCTATCGCGCTGCTTTCGTACTGATTGACTTTGCAGCCGAGAGTGTAAACATAAAAAGTCATATATGCTCCGTATAATTTGTTAACGCAAAAAAAGACTGATTTTTTCGCTTATTTTTCATTATAAAACCTTGACTTACGCTGAATAATCTGTTATACTTTATCAGAATTACCGGCTGTTGCCGGGAGTTTCAGAAAAGGAGACAAAAATCATGACGATACTTCTTGATTCCGTCGAAAAAGTTAAAAAATTCGTAGACCTTGCCTCAACGTTTCCGTGCGACATCGACCTGAAATCCGGCCGTTACACGGTTGACGCAAAATCGATAATGGGCATTTTCAGCCTTGATCTTAAAAAACCGCTTACTCTTGTTGTTTTTTCTCCCGAATACGAAGACAAGACAAATATTTTCGCCGAATTTGAGTATAAGGAAGACTGATCGCTTCCGAAAGGAGAAAGAAAATGAAAATATCCGAGTTAAAATACGTAAGACCCGATATTGAAGCAATTAAAGCCCGTTCTGCCGAGCTTTTTGAGGCGTTTGACAATGCGTCTTCCGCCGAAGAACAGCTGAAAATATATAACGAGTATATATCTATCGGCGAAAACGTTTCAACACAGTCGTCTCTTGCGTATATCCGCTTTACGCTTGACACGAGAGACACTTTTTATTCCGGCGAAATAGAGTGGATGAACGAAAACGCGCCCGCTCTTGAAGAGCTGAATCTCATATTCAGAAAAAAGATGCTCGGATCAAAATTCCGCCCCGAGCTCGAAAAGGCTCTTTCACCGAAGATATTCAAAGATTACGAAATAGCCATGAAAGCGTTTTCACCCGTGATCGCGGAAGACTGCGTTGAAGAGGCAAAACTGCAAACAGAATACAAAAAACTTCTTTCGTCTGCAAAAATACCGTTTGCCGGCGGAGAATACAATATACCGCAGCTCGGAAAATTCAAAGAAAGCCCCGACAGAGAAACAAGAAAATCCGCTTTTTGCGCTCAGGGCGAGTGGATGAAGAAAAACGCCGATAAATTTGACGATATTTTCGACCGTATGGTAAAAGTCCGCGACCGCATGGCAAAAAAGATGGGATACAAAAACTATGTTGAGCTCGGCTATTACCGCATGGGCAGAGACTGCTACTCTCCCGAAGATATTGCCGCTTTCCGCGAGCAGGTCCTTAAAGACTGGGTGCCGTTTGTATGCGAAAGAAAAGCGGAGCAGGCCGAAAACCTCGGCATAGACAGGATAATGCTTTATGACGATCCGATAACCTTCAAGGACGGCAACCCCGAACCGAAGGGCACGCCCGAAGAGATTTTCGAAAACGGCAGAAAGATGTATAAGGAAATGTCGCCTCTTACGGGTGAATTTATAGACTTTATGCTTGAGCACGATCTTTTTGACGTTATTGCAAGAGAGGGAAAATCAGGCGGAGGCTACTGCATCGATCTGCCCGAATACAAAATGCCGTTTATTTTCGCGAATTTCAACGGAACATACGGAGATATAGACGTGCTTACGCACGAAGCGGGTCACGCGATAGCCGCATATAAGGCGATGAACGGAGAGCTGCCCGTTGAATTGCGTTCTTTCGGCATGGAGACCGCAGAGGTCCATTCCATGTCCATGGAATTTTTCGCCTGGAAATGGATGCCGCTGTTTTTCGGCGAAAAATCCGAAGAATACTGCGCTATGCATCTTAACAACGCTATTTCGTTTATTCCTTACGGCACAATGGTCGATTATTTTCAGCAGTGCGTATACGAAAACCCGGAAATGACGCCGAAGCAAAGAAAAGATCTCTGGCTTTCGCTCGAATCGAAATTCCGTCCGTATATGTCGTCAGAAGGCATAGCGTATATGGAAGAAGGCGGCCGCTGGCAGTATCAGAGCCATATTTACGAACGTCCGTTCTATTATATCGACTACTGTCTTGCTCAGACCGTTGCGTTTGATTTCCTTATTGCGATGCTCAACAACTACAAAGATGCTTTTGCCCGCTACGACCGTTTCGTTTCAGCGGCAGGCTCGAAATATTTTACGGAGCTTGTTGCCGACGCGGGATTCATGTCGCCTTTCAAAAACGGCGCGCTCAGGCATATAACCGACGAGCTGAAAAAATTCGCGGAAAAGGAGAATATATAAAATGAACGATGAATTTTTAGCAAAGATCAAAGAACTCGGAGTTCATGAATACGGAATAATTCCGGTCGAAAAAGTTCCTTTCGAGCATGAAGTACGTGAAATGTGCGCCGCAAACAGATGCGGTTCATATGCGAAAACCTGGTGCTGCCCTCCCGGATGCGGAACGGAAGAGGAGTGCAAAGAGCGCTGCATGAAATATAAACACGCCCTTGTTTTCTCAACAAAAACAGATCTTGAAGACTCTTTTGATTTTGAGGGAATGACAGAAGCGATGGTCCGCCACCGCGCCGTTTCAAAACAGGTAAGAACTCTTTTCAGAGAAATGTTCGGAGACGACTTTTTCGCGCTTTCTTCGGAAGGCTGCGGAAACTGCGAAAAATGCACTTATCCCGACGCTCCGTGCCGTTTTCCCAACGATATGATGCCTTCTGTGGAAAGCTACGGCATTATGGTCTACAAAGAAGCTGCCGAGGCGGGGATACACTATATCAACGGAGCAAACACCGTTACTTATTTTTCGAATATCTTTTTTAACTGATACCGCACTCCGTCCGCCGATACCGGCGGGCGGTTTTATATACAGAATGATACCACACGCCCGAAAAAATGTCAATACCGAAAAAAACGCGTAAAACCGTGCAATCTTTGATTTTTTTTTTAAATTTGTAAAAACGCCTTGATTTTTGTAAAACGATATATTATAATAAATACATATTTATGAAATAAATATTTATGCGGGATGCAGTAAGAAGCAGAAAAAAGAGAAGGAAAGCGGGAGGAGCAAATTATGTCAGGTCAGCCTATATCTATGTTTGATATTCAGAACAATTATTTTCCGATCGGGATCATAGCGATGGAAAGCGCAAAAGAGCTCGGAGAAAAAATTGACAAACATTTAATGTCATGGTATTACGACGCAAAACCGGAAGCGAAAGACGATGAAAACACAAGAAAATCACTGCTGCTGAAAGCGGCTTGTCCGAGATTTAACACGGGCGACGCAAAGGCGATACTCGGCGAATCGGTTCGCGGATACGATATTTATATCGTTACCGACGTTGGAAACTACAACTGCAAATACAACATGTACGGTTTTGAAGCTCCGATGTCTCCCGACGATCATTTTCAGGACCTCAAGCGTATAATTTCGGCCATCGGCGGCAAGGCGCAGAGAATAACCGTTATCATGCCCACATTATACGGCGGCAGACAGCACAAAAGAAGCGCGAGGGAGTCTCTTGACGCTGCTCACGCACTGCAGGAGCTTCAGAGCATGGGTGTTTCA
>JAEEGF010711725.1_pt1 | contig 23913 bp, 19 predicted proteins | sample 9134171 | NCBI WGS metagenome assembly JAEEGF01 (sample SAMN16246542, study PRJNA631951) | gut metagenome | biome: gut microbiome; feature: rumen; material: AP-attached | host: Bos | place: Iran: Karaj | collected 2018-10
TTGTAATTTCGCACATCATGGAGATACAACCGATAGCATATTTCCACTCGCCGTTGAAGTCTAAATTCGGGATTCCAAGACAGAGTGGACTCGCCAGTGAACTGACGGGGCGGATTGTTTTTGAACCACCTTACAGACACGAAGATGCTGTGCGCGGGATGGAGGATTTTGAGTATCTGTGGCTCATCTGGGAGTTCTCGGAGGCCAAGGGCGGCAGTGCCGACGGCAAGAGTCTTACCGTGCGTCCGCCACGCTTAGGCGGGAACCGTCGCATGGGGGTATTCGCTACGCGATCGCCTTTCCGTCCGAATCGTCTCGGACTCTCGTGCGTGCGTCTGAGCCGTATCATTAAAGACCCCCATCTGGGACCAGTTATCGAGGTGCTTGGGGCCGACCTGATGGACGGTACTCCCATCTACGATGTGAAGCCGTATGTCGTGTATGCTGATGCTCATCCTGAGGCTAAGAGCGGATTTGTGGATCAGACGACGTGGGAACCGCTTGAGGTGGAACTGCCAGAGCCGTTAGCCCAACTGCTGCCTGACGAAGCACTGCCCGCCTTGAAGGCAGTACTGGCACAAGATCCGCGCCCACGATATCAGAACGATCCTGAGCGTATCTATGGGATGCCGTTTATGGACTATGACGTGCGTTTCTGTGTCAAGGGAAAAACACTGACTGTAGTTGATATCATCGCGCGTTCTTAGTCTTCTTCGTCGAGTCTGTCGCGCCAAAGGTATTTGCGCGTTTCGTGAACGATGATGCCACTCAGGAAGAGTAATGATATCAGGTTGGGTATCGTCATCAGGGCGTTCATGCAGTCGGCCAGATTCCATACCATTGCCAGATTCATGATACTACCAAAGAACAGTGCAATGATGAAAAGTACGCGATAGCCTTTTACCCACGACTTCCCCTTCAGGTATTCCACAGCCCGTTCCCCGTAGTAACACCAGCCGAGAATCGTAGAGAAAGCGAAGGTGAGCAGCCCGAAAGTCAGCAAGGGGCGCCCTACGATGGGAATCTTGGCGAAAGAATCCTTCGTCAGTGTGGCACCATCCGAGAAATCGATATCAGGATAAGCCAGCACACTACTCACAATCACCAGTCCTGTGAGGGCACAGATGACGACAGTGTCCCAAAAAGTGCCACTTGAAGATACAAGAGCCTGACGAACAGGGTTACGGGTCTGTGCCGCTGCAGCCACAATGGGTGCAGAACCCATGCCGCTCTCATTTGAGAAGAGTCCTCGGGCGATGCCGAAACGGGCTGCCATCATCACAGTGGAACCCACGAATCCGCCGCCTGCTGCCTCTGGGGAGAAGGCGGCATGACAGATGAGTTGCAGCGCAGGCCAGATGTATGCTGCGTTGACAATGAGGATATAGATACAGCCAACGACATAGAAGACTGCCATCAAGGGTACCAGCATGCTACACACACGAGATATCGTCTTGACGCCACCAAGCACGACAGCACACGTGAGCAGGCAGACGAAAGCGCCAGTGATATAGGGTGAGATGCCATACGACTCATAGGCTACGGTAGCAATGGCGTTAGCCTGAACCGTATTACCGATGCCGAATGCTGCGAGCGCCGTGAAGAGTGCGAAGAGGATGGCGAGCCATTTCCAACCGAGACCACGTTCCAAAGCATACATCGGGCCTCCGAGCATCTTGCCGTCGGCAGTCTGCACGCGGTACTTGATAGCCAGCAGACCTTCTGCATATTTCGTGGAGATACCAAACACACCAGTGAGCCAACACCAGAGGACGGCACCAGGACCGCCGAGGGCAATGGCTGTGGCTACACCGATAATGTTGCCTGTGCCGATAGTGGCTGCCAATGCTGTCGCTAAGGAGCCGAATTGTGATACGTCGCCTGTGGCATCGGGATCCTTCTGTACTGACAGTCGGATGGCTTTCAGGATATGCCTTTGAGGAAACCTCAGACGGATGGTCAGAAACAGGTGGGTTCCTAATAGCAGGATGATCATCGGCCATCCCCACAGGAAACCACTTACCTCAGTTAGAATCTCGTTGAATGTATTCATTTATGTTCTTGGTTCAATGTTCAAAAATGATGTTTACGTGAGCGAACCCCATAGCTTGCATCATACGCTCAAACTGCTCGCGTCCATTGGCTTCTGCAGCCTGAAGGTTTTCTTTCGTCAGGCAGTGGCGCATCATCTGGCGGTGGGCTTTACGATACATGGCCTCACGATCGGAGGTGCTCCACTTGCCACTTTCATAAAACGACTTCGTACGGGCCTCGTCGATAAAATCTTTATCGAGCAGTCCTATCTTGGGTAAAGTTACTGTTACGGAATCGCCTGTTGTCTTGATCCATCCCGGACGCGCCTGATGCATGTTCACGCCTAGTCTGAGAGTACCGTAGTAGATGCGGGCCAACTCATCGTTGGAGAATATGCCCTTGCGCAAGGTGTCAACCAGTTCCTCGGCACTGATAGAGAGAAATTCCCATTCACCGATGGCCTTGATGCTCGTAATCTGTGTAGGCGTGACGTCGATTTCGTTATCTGTTCCGAAATCCAGATGATCGCCTTTTGTGGCAGATCTGATCCAGAGAAATACCAGCAAGAGTAATACGGCGATGACTGCTCCTATACCTATTTTTAATTTATTCATGCTTAATCCTCCGTTTTCAGTAATTTCATCAGGTCTGCAGTATCGTAATGCTTACGGAAGGCAATGGTGATATCTGCTTCCTGATAGCCCATCTCCTTCAGCATCGGAACCAGCACCTTAGCAGCATTGGCTTGTGCCGTCTCTATCATGCCGAGTTCTGGAATGCTGGCGATAATGGCTTCGCGCCCTTGCTGTTGATAAGAGGCAAGTTCTGCATCAGTGAAGTGGGATCGCGTCAGCCCGATATACTCCTTGACGTTTTTCTGGTCAATCTTAGAACTGGTCATCGTCACCTTAGGGTCGGGAAGGATGATGGTTATCTTCTCGCCTTGGCGCTCGATATTGCTTTCCGAAAATTCGCTGAAGTCGATGTAAGCCTTCAGTTTCGCATCCATCGGAATGGCAATCTTGCGATCGCCCAATGGCATCTTGATGTTGAAGGAATGTTTTAGAAGAGATCCTTTCAGGCGCACCACATCATCGTGGGTCAGGATCTTATGCACACGATACTCAGCGGTATAGAGTCTGGCACAGCGCTGTACCTGCGTGATCAGCATAGGTATGGTGTCGAGACCCTGAGCCGTTGTCGGGGTACTCGCATCTTCGTGCTCCACCTGGCTGTTGCACATCAGAAGACTGATGGCCAGAAGGATGAGAAGGGCAATGCCAATGATGAATAACTTGAAATTCTTCATTCGTGTAAAAAACTAACTTCCCGTTTGCTGATAATTTGTCGGCAAAGATAGTAAAAAAAAGCCAATTCGCTGAAAGTTCATAAGGATTTTTGTCTATTGGTTAAACTTTTATGCCTTAATTCCGTCAAATAGACAGTTGCAACTGAGATAAAGTAACATGAAGTCTAACATTTTTAAATAACAGGAAAGATATGAAAAAGATGGTAATAGCAATGATTGCTGCCGTGATGATGAGCTCGGCCGCTTTCGCACAGGATAATCAGGAAAAGAAGTGTTGTGAATGTAAGCGCCCTGACAAGACAGAGATGATCAAGCATCGTACGGATCGTGTTGTCGAGAAGTACAAGCTCGATGATAAGCAGGCCGCTCAACTGTTGGAACTCAACACCAAGTATGCTGATAAGATAGGTGGACCTCGTGGTCGTCATGGTCATCATGGTCGTCATCATGGCATGAAACCAGGTGAGAAGCCGGATGCCAATACGGGTGCTACACCTCAGCGAGAGAAGAACCGCGAGGAGTTTGAGAAGATGCGTAAGGAGCGCGAGGCCAACCGTAAGGCTTATGACGCAGAGTTGCAGAAAATCATGAATGCCGATCAGTATAAAGAGTATCAGGCTGACATGAAAAAGCACGGTGGGCGCGGTCCCCGTCATCACCATAAGGACAAGAAATAGTTAATAAATAGTTAGTATAGATAATGGAAAGTTGCTGGCCCGTTTCTTTGGAGACGGGCTTTTTTTTGAGTTTTTTTCTTCTAAATAGAAATAAATGCTTACCTTTGCACTCAAATCGAATAAGACAAATGAAAAGAATTCAGTTTTTGGCCGTCATCATGATGGCATTACTTGTCGCAAGTTGTGGTAAGAAAAAACAGACAGAAGATATCATCGTGAAACCTGTGGAGACGCCTGCGCCACAAGGTCCGGTATCCATGCAACCTTATAATCAGGTCACTGATGTGAAGTGGTTGGATAGGGATTATCAAGTGGCTATTAATAGGGTGGCTAATGATACTCTTCCGATGGTGACGGATGAGAACGGGCAGAAATTTGTCGATAACACGATCACGGTGCGTGTGCTTCGTTCCGACGGTAGTGTGTTCTTCAGTCGTTCTTTCACCAAGACCAGTTTTAAAGAACAACTCGATGATGATTATCGCCATACGGGTATTCTCGAGGGAATAGTTTTCGATAAGGTTGACGGTAATCATCTCGTATTGGCAGGTAGTGTGAGTCATCCTCAGACTGATGAGTATATCCCGATTGTGATGACTATCAGCAATTTCGGTGATGTCTCTATCCGTCGCGACGATCAGATGGACACAACGGGAAACCTCCCCGCAGAGGAAGCAAGCGATGAGGATGGTGTCTAAAAAGTAGGTTCACCAGAAAAATGTTGGAAATAAAAAAGAGAGTCTCAGTAGGGACTCTCTTTTGCTGTTATTGCATTTTGTAAACGACTTGCATGAGTTGCTTGCCCAGTTCGTCGGCCTTTTCCATAGTCTGCGCCTCACTATAAACGCGGATAATCGGTTCGGTATTCGACTTCCTCAGATGAACCCAGCGATCGGGGAAGTCAATCTTCACACCGTCGATATCATTGACTTGTGCACTATTGTCTTGAGCGAACATCTCTTTCACCTTGACGAGGATGGCATCGACATCTGTCTCTGGTGTGAGATCGATGCGGTTCTTGGCAATCTGATAGCTGGGGAAAGTGGCGCGAAGCTCACTGGCAGTGCATCCTTTCTGTGCGAGAGATGACAGGAACAGGGCGATACCTACGAGGGCGTCACGACCATAGTGGCTCTCTGGGTAGATTACTCCACCATTACCTTCGCCGCCAATCACGGCATTAACTTCCTTCATCTTCGTGGTGACATTGACTTCGCCAACGGCTGCTGCAGTGTACTGTCCACCATGATTCTGAGTTACATCGCGGAGGGCACGGGTGCTGCTGAGGTTGGAAACAGTGTTTCCTGGTGTGTGGCTCAAGACGTAGTCGGCCACGCTGACGAGGGTGTATTCCTCACCAAACATCACACCGTCCTCGCAGATGAAAGCAAGACGATCAACGTCTGGATCTACTACGATACCGAGGTCGAAACCGCCTTTCTTCATCTTATCCATAATGCCTTGGAGGTTCTTCTCCAGAGGCTCTGGGTTGTGGGCAAAGTCGCCTGTGCACTCACCATTGAGGATCTCGAATTCAACACCAAGCTGCTTGAAGAACTCGGGAAGGATGATACCGCCAACAGAATTGATGGTATCGGCGCATACACGGAACTTGCGTTTCCTGATAGCCTCAAGATCCACAAGCTTCAGCTGAAGCACAGAGTCGATATGGCGCTGATTATAACTTTCGTCAATGGTACAGGTTCCGAGTTTGTCAACTTCTGCATACTGGAAATCTTCTTTCTCTGCCATGCGGAGCACCTCGTTACCGTCTGCTGCAGTTAGGAACTCTCCCTCGCTGTTGAGAAGTTTCAGAGCGTTCCACTGGCGTGGATTATGTGAAGCTGTGATAATGATGCCGCCATCGGCACCAGCCATGCGTACTGCCAGTTCTGTTGTGGGGGTTGTTGCAAAACCGATATCAATGACGTCGTAGCCCATACCCATGAGGGTACCTACCACCACATTGCGGACCATTGGTCCTGAGATACGGCCGTCACGACCAACAACAATCAGTGGCTTCTTGTCACTGATATCGCCTTTTTGATGTTTCTGGTTCCCAATGAACTTGGCATATGCCGTTGTGAATTTCACAATGTCAAGGGGATTCAGCGTGTCGCCGGTAGGTCCACCAATAGTTCCGCGGATACCGGAGATTGATTTAATAAGTGTCATGTGAAAAATATAAAAATCGTTATGCTTCCTTTTCGTAGGTGATTTCGTAATAATAGGGCTTTACGTTACTGGATGCATTGGCGTGCCCCTGAGTGTGAGGAACGATGAGACGTACTTTTGCGCACTCCTCTGTCATAGACTGCGGACGTCCTATCTTAATATAGGTGAGCGGTACGAGCCAACCAGCGGGAACGGATGCTGAATAGACGCTATACATGACGCCGCCAAGGAATGAGGCTGTGTAAACGCTACTTGAACGCGATACGTACATGACATCAGGCCAACTGGCAAAGGTTGGCGTGTTATTACGGAATGTGATGCTATCCGCGATGATATCAAACTCAGAGAAACGACATACGATGTTTGCCTTCTCTTTGTCTTTCAGTTCAGAGCCTACACCTGGACGCACAATCTGCATATAGACACCGTTCTTGTCGAACTTGACAAATTCGTTTTTGTTGACATCCGTTTTCATGCCCTGTGCCTTGAACTGGTCTTCAGAGATGACCGTGATATTATGGCTGGAGATATACTGGGAGATGGCGTTACGTTCCTTCTCCTTCTTATCGCCGTATGTCTCGTAATTGTTACAGCTGGCCAAGACGGCAGCAACGGCAATCATGATGAATATTATTTTCTTCATTGTCTGTAATTTCTTTGGACGGTGCAAAATTACGAAATATTTTGGAAATATCGTCCAAATTTGCCTACTTTAACTTGTTTTCGTAGGCGATGATGGCTTTTCTGACAATCTCAATAGCTTCTTCCATCGAACAATTGAGTCGTCCGCCCGACGCATTGAGATGTCCGCCACCATTAAAGAACTCCTCAGCCATCTGGTTACAAGGGAAATCATCTACAGAACGAAGGCTTACCCAGATGATGTTTCCTTTCTCTGTATCTTCACGCAGTGAGATGGACAGTTTGAGTCCCTTGATCTGCTGGGGAATGTTGACAAGTCCTTCTGCATCGCCCTTGATGAAATGAAAACGTTGAAGTTCTTCACGCGTAAGCGTATAGTAGGCTGCATGATAGTCTGCCATATAGACCAGCTTCTCATACAGTACAAAGCCCATCAGCCGGATGCGGTTTTCTGAGTAATTATGATAGACGTTACGGTAGATCTTATCTTTGTCGATGTGCTTGGTCAGCAGTTCACCAATGATGAAATATATCTCAGAACGGGTACTGTTGTAGAGGAATCCACCAGTATCAGTCATCATACCGCAATAGATGGGGATAGCGAACTGCTTATTGAGTGACTGAAAGCCTCCAAGTTGCCATACGATACGGAAAACCAGTTCGCAGGTGCTGCTGAGTTCAGGAAAGGAGATGGTCAAAGCAGCAGGTACTGAAGGATCCAGATGATGGTCGATGAGTACCTTTGGTGCGCGAGCGCTGACGAGAGCCTGTTCCATCTCATCGACGCGTGAGGTCGCATTGTAGTCGAGGCAGAACACCAGGTCGGCAATCTTGAAGAGCAAGTCGCACTTCTCTGGGTGTTTGTCATAACGAACGATCTTCTCCGTATTGGGCAACCACTGCAGGAAGTCGGGATACTGGTCAGGGACAATGATGGTCGGCTCCTTGCCTAATGAGTGCAGATAGTCGGCCCAGCCCAGTGACGAGCCGATAGCATCACCATCAGGACTCTTGTGACAGGTTATGATAATGTTTTGTGCATCTGAAATCAGGTGGCTTAGTTGGGCCACCTGATCGCTTGTCAAGATATCAATGTTCATTTAAAACAATTTATTGGGATATACTCCTTCATCCACGAGCTGCTTAATGCGGGCAACGGTAGCTTCGCGGTCTGCAGCGTATGTTACGCCAAACCACTTAGAGGTCGTGTCGAGCACCTCAACGGTAGCCGTTCCTTCGTTGATGAGCTTGTTCACCATCAAGGGGATGAAGAACTCAGCCTTCAGGTTCTCCATGTTCTTCGGGTCAGAGAGGAACTCCTTGAAATAAGCCTCAGAGTACTCGAAGTAATCAGGGGTGAAGCCCCACATGTTCATCGATACAGGGGTGTTGTCTGCCACCTCAACCCACTTGCCGTCTTCATCTTTATAGCGGATAGGCTCTGATGCAGCGCCTGCATTGGAACCGTCGGCAGCACAACGGACAATCTCTGTGCGCTCTACGACAGTTGTCAGATGTCCTTTATCGTTCTTTGAACAGATACCACGAGCCACTGTGCCGTTCTCAGAGAGGGTGTTGCCTACACGGAAGCCCACCATTGCATACTGGTTCTTGGCACCCTCGGGGAGGTTGGCCAGATACTTGCCGATCACCATGAAGGCATCACGGTTGTAGAAATCATCGCAGTTGATGACGCAGAACGGCTCTTTAATCACGTCTTTGCCCATGAGCACTGCATGGTTTGTGCCCCAAGGCTTCTGACGACCCTCTGGAACACTGAAGCCCTCGGGCAGAGCGTCGAGTGCCTGGAAACAGAGTTCGCACTTCACCTTACCTTCATATTTCGAGAGAATCTGTGTACGGAACTGCTCCTCAAAGTCCTTGCGGATAACCCATACGATTTTGCCGAATCCGGCCTCGATGGCATCATAGATACTGTAGTCCATGATGGTCTCACCGTTGGGACCCAGACCATCGAGCTGTTTAAGACCGCCATAACGGCTGCCCATACCTGCTGCAAGCAGGAAAAGAGTTGGTTTCATAAGCTAATTATATTAGAGTTTTGATAAAACTGCCGCAAAGGTACTAAAAAGATTTTTATTAAGTGACGGATTAACGCGCCTTAACATTAGAATGGGTAACCGATGGCGAAATGAAGCGCCTGCGCATCTTTGAAGCTATTGATGTTGAAATATCCTGATTTCCCTGTGTCATAAGGCGTGTGGAGGGCAATACCCCAGTCGAGACGAATCACCAAGAATCCAAGGTCGTAACGCAATCCGATACCTGTACCGAGCGCAATGTCTTCGAAGAATCGGGAGGTCTTGAACTTCATGGGCTCAATCCATTTCATGATTCTGTTATAATTCTCGGTAGCGGTTTTTTCGTCCATTCCCTCATCTATATAGTCTTGGATATCACCTATCTCCAAGTTGCGGAGACGCCATACGTTGCCAGCATCAAGGAAGATGGCTCCTTTCAGACGGCCGAAGAGAGGGGCGCGGTACTCAAGGTTTGCTACGAGTCTCAGATCGCCGTTTCGCAAGAGATAGGCTGCTTGCTTGGCTTTTTCCACTTCGCCATATTGGTTGAGCGAGAAAGCACCTGGACCGATGTCTCTCATGCTGAACGCACGGATACTGTTGGCTCCTCCTACATAGAACTCTTCACTGAAGGGTGCCTCGAAACTGTTGCCGTAACTGAATACCACACCGGCATTGATGTGGCCCACCAGACTTGACTCTGTACCGATTGACCATGTCTTCGTAAAATCAGTCTCCAGCTTGAAAAACTGGGAATACGGGTTCTTGAAGAGTTCTTTTCCTTTCTCATTGAACGATCGTCCGAAAGCTGCATCTATAAGCGAAACAATATTGCCCGATTCCGAAATGGTCGTTTCCCAGCGGATGGGGTTGCGCAGTCTGATGGGACTCGTATAAATATAGGTGTAGCGCATCTTGGGAATGAAATAGTCGCCCATCGTACGCTGCAGATAGATGTTCTCGTCTTGGATGGAGTCGAACTTAGCCGTGCTGCTGTTCATGAACTGATATTTCAGTGTCAGGGGTGAAAACTCGTGACGGCTTGTCTCTGAGGTCTGCCAACGATAGGTCCATTCTCCCGATACAATGTGCATCTTATAGTATTCCGGCCTACGGATGATGTCGGCCGAGATCTTCGCATAAGTGGTAGGTGTGGAATAGAATCGACGGCGCAGAGGGCGTCCGTTCTTGTCGCGACGTATGCGGTTGGTGTTATAGAAGGGTATCAGCAGTCGGGGGAACTCGATGGCAGCATCAGCACCATACTGATAGTTACTGGCATCAGAACCTCCAGAACTGGCAAACTCGTATGCGCCGTGCAGGTTGATATCGAGTTTTTCTCCAGCGCGGAAAGCGTTGCGCTTGGTGAAACCGATTTTGGCCAGCGGACCGTAACGTCCATTGGTGCGTCCTATCCAATTGCCTTCGATGTAGAAGTCATAGGGCTTGTCGAAGACGCAGTTAAGGCTCAGGTCGAGGGTGTCGGTTCCCTCACGGGGCGTAAACTGGAAATCGGTTCTACTGAAAACACCATTGCTGTTGATGCGGCTGGTTGACTCCTGGAATTTCTCGTAATTAAACTCCTGACGCGGACGCAACTGCAGGTCTCTGAGTACCACGCTCGGACGGATGGGCGAACTCTTGCCGTTATAGTGGATAGTCAGATGCCGGCGCTTGATGGAGTCTTTGAGTTGTTCGCGTGCGGTCTTGCGGAACTGGACGTCGATATGTCCGATATACCATTTCTTGCACACATCGCCAGGCAGACCGTTGGCGAGCTGGAATCGGAGTTGCGCTTTGTTCTCAATAGCGAAGGTGTCGGCCAGATAAGAGGCATAGTTGGTGTTGTAATAATAGTAGCCGTTGTTGCGGAACAGATTGTTGATGCGTGTCCGTTCTCCGTCGAGTGAGGCGATGCTGAAAGGCTTTCCCGGTTTGATAAGTTGTTCCTGTCTGGTAGAGTCGATGAGTGTCTGCATGTCCTTGGGGAAATTCACATACGCCACCGTGTCGAGGGTATAGAGTGAGTCAAACTGTATGGTATAGCCAATCTTACATTTCTTGGGGTTCTTCTGAGGTACTTTCTCATAAGTGACATTACCCCGAAAGTAACCATTGTTCTGCAACACAGAGCGAGCCACAGAGGCGCGAAGGGCCGGGTTTACCTTACTCATCAGAACGGGTGGCTTACCAAACGATTTCACCATCCATTTGGCGAATCCCGACTCTTTTCCTGCATATTTGTTATACACCCACAGATGCCACGACCAGGGAACGGTATAATAACTGCTGCCGAAGAGTGAACCGTTAGGCTGGGTAGCAAGTGCAGCTTCCAACTCTGCCTTGGTGGCTGCCAGATGGTCCTTATAAGCCTTGTCCTCGTATTTCGGCTCATCGGCATAGGCTATCTTCGTGAGTCCCGTGAAGAGCTGATCGTCTTCTGGAATCCCCTTTGTCATCGAACAGGATGAGAGAAGGTAGATGGCAGAAGCCAATAGCATCAGGTGTATGAGCCGTTTATCTTCTTTCTTCATTTTTCTTTTTAATGATTAAACTGTCAGTCCTTACGCTGTCGCGCCGCGTGGCCGGCATATTGGATTGCATAGGACGCAAAACGGGTTGTGGCTCCTTCCGCCAGAAACGGAAGATGTCCCAGAAGTTACTCAACTTACGTCGCCAGATAAAACCGCCGCCATATTCGCTGGTATAGCCGTCGAGCCAGTCGTAAGCGTTCTGGGTATAGAACAATTTTACGTATTGGGTAGCATCCTGGTTCAGACGATACTCCATCGTCACGTTGTCGAAGAACGATTGCTTCTGTCCTTGCAGGTTGTTTTCACCTGTAGATACCTTTCCGCCGATCTGAACCTTCAGACGGTTGTTGAGGAAACGCTTGGCAAACTTGAAGGAATAGTCGGTATGACTGCTACCTGTGGCGTCCATACTGTTATCCACACCTACACTGAGGTCGAGCGTCTTCAGGGCTGAACCTGCAATGCTGTTAATCTCACTCTGCAGGAACGAACTCAAAGCGGAGTTCATCGAGAACGTACCTGTGCCTCCACTGGCGAGATACATGCCTGTGGTAAGCATACCTACAGCCAACTTTCCGCGTTCCTCTACCGACATCGTTGTGAGTTCAGCGCTGATCTCATTGTCCTCGGGCGATTCGATGATAAACTCGAGTCCCATGTCGTTGAGGGTCTTGGTGATGACGACGCCGCAGTTGAAGAGCACTGAGCGCCCAATACCGCTCTCGCTGCTTACCGTCGCCTTTACCTGTTCTGTCGCTGTGATGTTCAGTTTGGGGTTCATCGGGTCGCCTGTAAACTCCACATAACTGCCGTCCTTGATGGTGAAGGTCTTCAGCGGTATTACTGGCAGCGAATATTTCATTTCTCCGTTTGAGAGCGTGTAGCGTCCTGTCAGATTGATGCCTTCTGAGGTGTATCTCATTCTAAGGTCGCCTCCGCCCAAGAGGTCAATGTAGTTGGTCTGATCTACATTGAGGTCGCAGACGATGTGGGCACCTTGGGATACACTGATATTGAGATCTACATCCAGACCGTTGGGGGCAGGACGGGTGATGACTGTCTGCGTGGAGTCGTTGAAGTCGGTAAACTTCACGAGTTCGTTCAGCCGGTTATCTGTCGATAGCGGGGAGTCGAGCAGGATATAGGTCATGTCGGTGTTGCCGAGCACGTCGAGCCTGCCTCGCATCCTCATCTCCTCTAATGGTCCTTGCAGACGGGCGAAGAAATTGACGAAGGCTTTGCCGAAGGCTACCGACTTGGGCTCCTGCTTGGAATTGATGAGCAGCAGATTACGGGCTCTCATCCGCATATCGATCTTGACACGATCAGTGTCGCTGAAATCGATGTCGCCCATGAGGTTCAAGGGCTCATCATTATACGCATAGAGTCCGAAGTTCTCCAACAACAGATGGCTGCCTACAATGCGCACAGGGTCGTTGTCGAAACGCATCTTGACACCGTATGGCGCACTCACCAGATAAGCGGAATCCACATAGATCTCACCATTGACCTCGGGGTGACGGGTGGTGCCTTGAATGGTCAGTGTACCATCACCGTAGCCCTCAAGTCCCACAATCTGGTCGGGCACAAATCCGTTGACGATGGAAAGTGGCATACGTGTCATCGTGAAAGTGGCATCGATACGACCTTCCTCACCGTTCTGGTAGGAGCCGCTTAGCAGTCCGAACTCCTCGTCGTCGAGCAACAGTCTTGCCTCGATGGCATGCGTATCGTCTTCTTTCATCATATAGACAAACTCACTGCTGATATTGCCGATGGGCGAGTGCTCGTAAGTCATATTCCGTACGGCCATATCCGAAGCGACAGAGAATTTTCCTTCCTGATCCTGTAGGATATGGTAGTCGCCATTGAGTTTTCCAGTGATACGGGGCAGATAGGGAATGACTGAGGTAATCTCACCAAGATCGACTTGATTGAGCGAGAGGGTGAGATCCTGACGCATCGTCGAGTCTTGATGCTCGGTATAGATCTTCATACCTGCCTTGTCGTCGGCAATGAGGTCGATCTTTGCCTTGATCTTCTGATTGCGGGCGAGGAAGATGTAGTTGTCTTTGTTCAGATTGAACTCCTTATATCCCAGTGTAGGACGGTCGGGCAGAAGCCTGAGGCGCAAGCCGTCTTTCTCCATCTCCGCTGTGGCACCTATGCGGACGCCCATGCGCCCCTTATCGTCGTAATAGCGCAGTCCTGCCAGTGCCCCATGCTCATGGATATGGCCGTCGATGAGGGCATTGAAGACGAACTGCGGATTCCTTTTGTTGTTACATATCTGTCCTTGATATGACAAACGGTTTTCCCTCTGTATCAGACTTAGTCGGATGGTGTCGATCCTGATACTGTCGTAGTTGAGCGAGAAGATATGCCCCTTACCGTTGATGCCTGTTTCTGGCGACGTGGTGAGGTCGAGCGTCATTTCCTTGAAGTCGGTACCCGTGGCTCTCAGGAAGTTGGCCACAGGGTTGTCGCGCTTGCTCTCTAAGTGGAGGCTCATGACAGGTAGCAGGGCCTTGATGGCGGGCTGGTCGATGATATTGTCGCGGAACTGTCTCATGACGGAATCGGTGAGCACGGTGGCTTGGCTGTGCAATTTCTGATAGCCGCCTCTGGCATCGAGTTTCAGGATGAAGTCGCCACTCTGGATCCTCGCGTAGGTCGTGTCGGGGTTGGTCTTCAGCAGGATGCCTACATCCCCAGGGTTGTAGGTCTTACTGGCATCCTTCACATAGACATCGTTCAGCCGTCCACTGACATAATGTATATTCTTCATATCTGAGAAGACCTTGAGACTGCCGTTGGTGCCGATGGTTAGGGGTTTCCCCACAAGGCGCATCTGATAGAGGTCGGCCTTCGTGAAGTCGCCGCTGACGGTGCCCTCGATCTTGCGGGTGTCGAGCAACAGGTCGGCTCCAATGCAACCTTCTAGTATCTGGTTGTGACCTACGATGTCGAATGCACCGTGACCGTTGGCAAGCATGACGGTGGCTATCATGTTGTCCAGATTCCAACTGCCATATTGCAGTTTGTCGATGCTGGCTTCGGCATTGAGACGACTCTTGGGCGAGAAGAAGTCAGTGCCATAGCCCGAAGCCGTGATGTCGGCTGTCAGAGCATGGATGGAGTCTTTCGGCAGGAAGTGGTGCAGGTTCAGGTTCCTGATGTCGATATCGGCATCGTACGACATCAGACTTGGCTCCAGCGATCCCTTGGCGTTGAGAGGCATCTTGACGTTGCCAACCATCTTGATGCTGCCGCCACCCTCGGTAAGTGTCATATTGGTACCGTAGTTGGTTCCGTTGGCTGTCAGTTTGCCGTTGAGCGTGATGCCGTCGGGGATGCGGTATATGTTACTCATCTTAGGATCGATGAGGGCGGTTATGAAATTCAGTTGTTTGGTCTGGGCTTCTACCTGCAAGTCGGCTTTGAGTCGGCTGAATTCTCTTATGTTGTCAAGTGTTCCCTTGATATTGGCGTGCAGAGAGGTGGCTAGATCGATGTTGAGGCTCGTCAGAACCAGATGGTTCATGTTTCCGTCTGCCGATCCTCTGATGATGAGCGGCTTGTTGGGGAAATGCTCTGTGAATTTCTGTGGCAGTTTACCCGCCACCTTGAAGATGTCCTGTTTGCCCACTTGAGCGAACAGCCGCATCTTGAAGATGCCTGGCCTCTGCTCGTCGAAAGCGTTAAAGTCCAAGTCTGCATCGAGCATGATGTTAGAGTCGGGCGTTTTCAGCGTCATCAGCGGCATGCGGATGTGGTTGTAGGTGGAATCGAGGTTGATGCCGCCCGTCAGTTCGGTAATCGCCAGTCCGCTCTTCTCTGTCAGCGCTGTCTGCCGGATAAAGAACGACGTGCCTGATGGGGTATAACTGATGGAGTCGATGCCCAACCGGATGCCGCTGAGAGCGATGTGGTTGGCGTCGAGACCGTCCGTCTCGGGCTTCTGACGGTTGTCATAGGCCAGTCGTCCGTCGTCCCAGTCAAGGCTTGCTATCTTATATACAGATTTGCCTAAGTCGATGTGGGCCTCTCGGGCTACGGTGTGTCCCAGCCACGCATTCACGTTCAGTGTGTCGCCTGGCAGATGTAGAGTCAGTCCCGTGCGGTAGATGCTGAGACTGTCGGCATTGATGCGCCATTTGGTCTTCGAGGTCGTCGTATCGGCAGCAGCAGTGTCGCCTAAGGCGATGTCGAGCCGTGCGTCAGCCAGTCGTGCACCATTGACTTCTACCGTCTCCTTGTCGAGGTCGATGCCTTTCGAGAAGAGTCGTAACTCGTCGAGTTCACCCTTGATGCGCAGGTCGCTGATAAAGCCGTTGGTGTTGATCTTGGCCTGATGGAGCGACAGCTCGTCGATGACGACGCGTTTCCCGAATAGTGGTATCAGTCTGACGTCGGCCACGAGTTTCTGCACGTCGGCAATGGTGTCGTTAAGGTGGGGAATCGAGTCGTTGGGCTTGATGGCCTTGAACCCTTCGATGCCGAGGTCGAGCGGGAACTCCAGACTCACGTGCTCTACCGTGATGTCCATTCCCGTCTTCTCTGAGGCGATGGCCGTCACCTTCTGTACTGCCCAGTTCTGAACGGGCGGCAGATAGAGTATGGCGGTGAGTATGATGAATAGCAGAATGGGTGTCAGCACCGCTATCCCCATCCACTTCAATGCTTTCTTCATGTTCTGGTGTCCAGTATGTATATGTCGGCTTTAAAGTTCTGTTCGTCCTCGTAGTCGAGCCAGCCTGTTATCATGCTGTCTGTCGTGTGGTCGCTGCTTGCAGCCTGCTGTATCTGCTGTATCTGTGCCTCGTCTTCCTCTGCGAGGATAAAGAACGAGGTCTCCCCATGATAGTGGTTTCTGATGGCTATCTCACCCGTTACGATGTTGGGTAGCGTATAGACAAACAGTGACGGACTGGGGAAATAGTTGTCGTCGTCCTTGATCGATTCCAGATACTGGGTGTCGGTCTGCAGCGACGATGAGTGGTTGAACAGGATGACGGCTCTGTGCCCGTTATCCGTGAATCGCTCCTTACCCTCCAGATTGAGCAATAGTTCTGAGGCGATGAAGCCCAGTCGGCTCAACATGTCCATCTTGAAGAATTTGGGATAGTCGCCCACTTCTTTTCTGTAGATGTCTGTCAGCAGGGCTTTGCCTGTGGCTTCACAGGGGTAGGGGGTGCCGTCGGTCATCACGCCCGTGGGGGTGATCATCACCTCGTGGGTCTTTTCCCATTTCTTCGGAGTCTGTATCGATGGCATCTTGGGCTCCCGTGTGGCGATGATGGCGGCATTCGAGCCTCCGAAGCCTGATATCAGTTTGATGAAACTGTGCTTGTCTGTTGGCTGGTTCTCTGCTGTCACCTGTATCTTGCCCGACACACCCAGTTCCTCGAAACCGCGCGTGCCGATAATGGTGTGATCATCGGTAGCGCGCATTGTCAGGATGGTCTCCAACACACCTGCTGCTCCCAGCGTGTGACCGTAGTAGCCCTTGTAACTGTTCACCTCGACGCCCGTCAGTCCTGCCCGCTCGATGGCCACCGATTCCATCTGGTCCATAAACATCGTTGCTGTACCGTGGGCATTCACCACAGCCAGTTCTTCGGCCTTTGTCTCCTCCAAGAGTGGTGTCAGACAGCGCCAGGCGCCCTCGCCCTTGTTCGATGGGGTACTGATGTGGTGGGCATCGTTTCTGATGGTGCCGTCACCGATGGTCCAACCGTCGCTCTGGGCTTGTGCCGACAGGATGATGGTGGCTGCTGCTTCTCCCAGATTCATGCCTAATCGCTCGATATCGAATGGCTTGCAGGGATTGGCATCCATCGACTTAAACGACTGAAACCCAGAGATGACGAAGCGGTTCAGCACGTCGGCTCCTGTCACGATAGCGTAGTCATAGACTTTCTGTGCCAACAGTCTTTCTGCCAGGATGATGGCCGCCAGTCCTGAGATGCAGGCATTACAAACCACGATGGGCTTCGTGTTGATGCCCAGAACCTCGCAGATGCGACGGGCACTCTCACCGGGATGCAGCATCTCTGTCGATGTCCCTGCCTGCCCCAGCAGTTCGATGTTGGCTTTCGTCGTACTGAGAATGAAGACCACACGAGTGTCGCCCGCGTCAAGATCAGTCTCCTCGAGCGCCTGTTTCACTGATGTGGCCACCAGCGATTCGAAACGTGTCAGTTGCGCTGTCTTGAGCGCCTCGTTCTGGGCGTCGCTGAAGATGGAGGCTGTGAATGGTTCGGGAATACCCCATCGCCTGTCGTAGTGGGTCAGCGAACTGCTCCCCAGCTTCACGGCTTGGTAGTTCTCCTCGGTGGTTAGTCCTATGGGTGATGTTATATTGTCTGCTATCTTATATGCCATTCGTGATGAAATCTTTCGATATCGCCTGCAAAATTACACTATTTCCGACGAATGTCAAAGGATTTTTAGATAATTTATGGTTGTTTTTTGACAATATAAGGTACGCATTGGCGGATTTCTATGGGGATGGTCTCTACTTTGAGCCCGTCTTTCCCCTTGGCGATTTTCAGTCTGACGATACAGGCTTCGCTGTTTATCGGCTTCTTGGGGTCGAAGATGAAGTTGCCGATGCTGTAGTAGATACTGTGGCCCATAAACTCCTCGACGGTCTGTAGCGTGTGGGTGTGATGACACACGAGCACGTCGGCACCCGCCCTGATCAGCATGTGGGCCTCATGGCGCTGACTGGGCACTGGCTTCAGCGTATGTTCGCCTCCCCAGTGCAGCGATACGATGATCACGGCTGTGGGGTCTGCCTTCCTCAGTCTCTGAACGCGTCGTAGCAGTGAGTCCATGGGCTCCTGACTGACGCAGGGCTTGTCGGGCAGGTAGGCATAGTTCTCGAGGGCCAGTCTCAGCGAGGCCAGCAGCCATACTTTTCTCGGGTGCTTTGCCAACAGCACGGGTTCGGCGGCTTCTTTCATGTTCCTACCCGCCCCGATGGGCACCATCCCTGCCTTCACGATGTTCTGCTTGGTGTCGAGCAGTCCCTTGCGCCCCTGGTCTATCGAATGGTTGTTGGCCAGGTTCAGATGGGTTATCCCGTGGCGCTTCAGTGCCTGCAGCCATTCGGGTTCGGCCCTGAAGATGTAGAATTTCTGTACGGGAGCATTGATCTTCGTGGCAGGACACTCGAGATTGCCCACCACGACCTGTGCAGAACGGAACACGGCATCGACCTCTGTAGAAAACAGATGATCGACACCGCGTTTCTCTATCACTCGGCGCACCCCGCGGTCGAGCAGGATGTCGCCTGTCATGACGATGCTGAGCGTATCAGCGGCCTGCGCCGATACACCCAGCATGATACTAACAGCCAGAACTGTAGAATACCTCCTCATTGGCTTCGGGCATGTTGCCCAATGGCACGATGATACGCTTCATCCACTCGGGCACTCCCTTACGCGGATTCTTCTTCAGCTGCTCCTGCCATTCCTCGTCGGTCAGACGCTGTTCGTCGATGCTCTGCAGGAACTCACGATAGCTCAGCACCGCACCGCGCGTCAGGTAGAGGTAACCCTCTATCTCGACCACCACGTAGATCTCGTCGGCATCGCCCACGGCTTCGAAGAGTATCGATTTGTTGGGGTTGTTGTCGGCATTGGCCGTATAGACGTCGGCTACGAGGGCCACCTTCTTGTCGGCACTCTGTATGTCATTCCATTCATAGATGTCAACGCCAGGGCTTCTCAGCAGGTCGAGACTGATGTTCTCAAACGTCGCACCGATATATTCGATATGACCATATTCTAAGTCGTCGAGCGCCTTGCCGGCCAACTCTTTCTCGCTGGCGTTCAAGAGGAACTCTGCCTCTTCGCGCAGTCGCTCGGTGGCTTGCTCCACCTTCTCTGTCAGCATGTTCTGCGACTTCAGCAGCTTCGAGGTGTTGTCGAGCAGTTCGATGGCTTTCTTCCAGAACTTCACATTAGGCTCTACATAACCCTTCAGTACGGGCTCTGGGGGACCACCGCCTCCACATTCGGCACCCATGGGCTGCTTGGCGTAGAGTATGGCGTCGTGCTTCAGTTCTGCCCATGAGGCGAGGGCTGCATTCAGGTTCTTCTTGTCCCACTCGGGTGTCAGCATGAAGTAGGGCAGCTTGGCATTGTCATCCTTGTCGTTAAGCACCTTCAGTGTGTTCATCCATTGGGTACAGGTCGTCTCGTTCCAGTCGATCTCGCCCATGCGCTTCTTCATGGCCTTCAGACTGTCGCCCATCGCCTTCCAGTCGGTCTTCTCTTCCGACAGGATCTGTTCGGCAGCAGTTACGCCCATCGCAGCGAAGAAATCGAGGCCCTTCGGTGTGGCACGTTTCGTGGGCTTGCCGTCATAGTCCACCATCTTCAGCAGCACTTCTCCGTCGGGCTGGTAGCGCTGTGGCATCACGTTGATCTTGTTGTGACTGGTCTTCTCGAACTTGGGGCGTATGCGTGTCTGTGCATTGCCGATTTTCGTGAGCGTACTGGCGATCTTGGCGACGGCCTGCTCGTTGTGTATCAGGTCTTGCATCTGCAGTCCGGTCTTCTCTACCTCGGCCATCACCTGCATCAGACTGAGATCGTCTGATTTGCCCATGAGGTAGGTGATCAGTTCGTTCAGCGTCTGGTAGTTCTTCTGCGATTCCTTGTCGAGTTTCAGGGCGCAGGCCTGCTGGATGGCTGCCAGCACCTCTTCCTTGTTGTCCATGCCGAAGGGTACGGTCTGCAGCCACATCATGCCTCTGAAGTAGCGTTTCAGCGCCTCTGAGCGGGTGTAGTGGCCACGCGGGCGGAACAGACTGTAGGCGAATGCTATCTCGTGGAAATCGGCCATGAAGTCACTGGGAGCGTTGACTGATGCCATCACCTTGTTCACTTCGTCGATGGCTACGTCGCCAGGCTCTGGCTCGAAGATATACTTGTCTGTAAACAGTTTGTAGGCAATGTTATAAAAGGTTGCGTTGTGGTGTGCTAACTTCTCGACGGTCTCGTCTTCACCTGCCCACCGCTCCATATTGTAGAGCATCTCGTGCATGTCGCGACAGAACTCTGCCATCATGGGCAACAGCTTGTTCTCCTCGACTTCGCGCAGCATGCAGTCGATGTAAAGGTGGAATATCTGCAGGTAGAGGTCGGTCGTCACGAAACTGGGGAAGTCGGCATAGTCGTTGGCTTCATACACGTTGAAGAGCTGGTTGTAGTTTGCCGGCACGATACCGAAGCCGTCTTTGGCCAGTTGCAACGACAGTTTCTCGTCAAACTCCTTGATCTGCCGGGGGTTCGCCAGGTTGCCCACGTTGACGCGCAGTCCTTCCTCCACCTCGAAGTTCAGTTTCTTCAGTTCCTCTTCGCGGGCCCGAAGGCGCTTGATGAAGGCCAGCTCTTTCTCCGAGTAGCCCAGCACATTGGCCTCGTTGATGGCACGGTCGTAGTAGTCGTACCAGTCTTCGCCCTCCTTCATGGGTATCTTCTCCATGTGGGCTGGCGACAGGTCTTCGAAGGCCCACATCAGCGAGTCATACCAGGTGGTCGTCTCATACATAGCTCTCACGTAGGCATCCTTCATGGGAAATCCTCTGGTGGCGGCAGGCGCATAACTCAGCGTCCTGACGTCGCCCATTGGCAGTCCGGTGATGTCCATGTCGTAGTCGATGCTGTCTATCAGTTTCTCCAGGTCGATCTGCGACTGGGGCACATTGACGACAGCCTGTTTCTGCGTGCAAGCCGTCATGAGGCCTACAGCGCACACGGTCATTAATAGTAATTTTTTCATTGGCTAAAGGTTTTAATTGCTGTTTGCTTATCTGTTCCTTTTTGGATGAAGCGCTCGTGCGCCATGCCGAATCCGCTCCAAGTGTAGTCGCTCACTGCGTAACGCCCGTCGCTGCCTTGCTCCAAGGCGCGCAGCTTGCCGTCGATGAATCTGAAGTCCACAAGCTTACCACCCAGTTTCGATCCCAGCCAGAGGGCGCGGGGCTTGCCGTTTACTAGCTTGAAGATAAACAGTCTGCGCCCTTTCTCTGGGTAGAAACGTGTCGCCTTGACGACACCTACCATCGCGTCTGTCGAGCCATCACCGTCCACGTCGCCCGTCTGGAATTGGTAAACGGGGTAGGGCAGTCGCCAGTCGTTCAGCCAGTATAGGCTGTCGTGGGCGCGCCTCAGCGTAAACCCGTCGGCTTCGGCTATGATGGGGGCTTTCTTCGCCAGGTGCTTGCCGCTGGCATGTCGCTCTCCAGACTGTCGTGTCTGAGCCGTCATACTGCCTGCCATCAGCAGTGCTGCTGCCATAATGTATGTCAGTGCCCTTCGTTCCATTCGGTTGCAAATATAAGCAATTTCTCTGAAACGTGCACGTTTTTTCTCGAAAAACCGAAAAAATGTTGATTTTGCCCGTTCTGTTGATATGAATCAAAAATATGCTGTGTGCGAACACAATTATTACTAAAACGTTTGCGTTGTTCCAAAAATCGCCGTACCTTTGCAGCGTGATTAAGAGAAATCACTGATACAAACACGAATTGTTTAACCATTTAACGAATAGGAGATTAAAAGTATGATTACTTCAATGATTACACTGATGGAGATGGGCGCTTTGCTTTTGGCAGGAACAGTATTCAGTGCATGGATGGCAAAGCACGACAACCTGGAGGTTCGCTAACCTTCAGGTTTTTTTATGCTTGAGGGTCTTTGCTTCTTACAAACGTGGTGCACCGAGCGGCCGCTTGGTTTGTCCAAGAATTTCGTATATTGCTGAATCGACCCGTCTTTTTCATTTCCTTTGGTTACAAGTGCTTATTAGTGAGGTGATTTTTGTTACCCAGTTAGGCCGCAAATTCCGTATTTTTTCGTCGACAGTGCAAAGGTACGAAAATTTCAGAGTACCTCCAAATTATTTCACCAAAAAAGCACGCAAAAAAGCACGCAACAACGCAAAAATGTCTTATACTAAAATAGGTTGACACATTTAAGAACTTAATAAATGTGTTAATTGTATGAGAATTTTAAATCCAAGAATTCCAAAGGAGAAGAAAGCGGAGATAATCTCTGCTTATCTGACAGGTGACAACAGCTATGAAGAGCTGAGTGATTACTACAAAGTGGAGGCTTCCACGATAAGAACGTGGGTGAGTCGATACAGAAAACGGGAAAAAGTTGTATCTTTGCAGGCGGATTCTAAACCTGTAGAAGATATGGCACGTAAGAAGAATGTAGAGAAGTCCCCAGAGGTCTTGTTGTTGGAAGCGCGCATCCGCGAACTTGAGTTGCAGAACCTGGCGCTGAACACATTGATAGACGTGGCAGAGCGCAACGGCATCGAGATCAGAAAAAAATCTGGGGCCAAGCAGTAGAAGAACTCAACGGGCAGCATGGCCTGACCATCAGTGCTGCCTGTGAGCTGCTTGGCCACAGCCGTCAGGCCTTTTACCAGAAGAAGACGGACGAGGCGGAGAAACTGGCCCGTGAGATCCGCATCCTTGACGCCGTTCATGAGATCCGCGAACAGGATCCCGGCATTGGAGGCGTAAAGCTCTGGCTGATGCTCTGCGTACTGTTCAATACGGGCTGGATGCCTGGGCGCGATTCGTTCCTGAACCTGCTGCGTCGCCACGGGCTCATGCAGAAGCCTCGCAAGAGCCGTTCCACGACGAACTCGAACCACCGCTTTCACAAATGGAAGAACCTCATCAAGGGATTTAAGCCAACAGCTGCCAATCAGCTGTGGCAGAGCGATATCACCTACATCGACCTCGCTGGCGGATGCTGCTATTTACATCTCGTAACGGATGCCTATTCGAAGAAAATCGTGGGCTGGTGTCTGGCAGAATCTCTTGCAGCCGTTTTCACGCTAAAAGCCCTCCGCATGGCCATAGAACAGGCTGGTGGAGGTAATCTCTCTGGACTCATCCACCACTCTGACCGTGGCATCCAATACTGCTGCGACCTGTATGTGGAGGAACTGCAGAAGTATGGCATACAGATCTCGATGACGGAGGACTACAAACCCACCGACAATGCCCTTGCAGAGCGCGTGAACGGTATCATCAAGGGAGAGAGCGTGTATCGCCAGAATAGGCGCTTTGAGACATATGAGGAGGCTCAGGAACATATAGGACGATTTGTCGACTTCTATAACGGCAAGCGCCCTCACTACAGCATCGGACTGCAGACTCCGAATGTAGCCCATGAGCAGACTGGTGAGCAGAGAAGGATGTGGAAAACGAAGATTTATCAGAAAAATGAAGAGAGTTTGCAGAATAATCCCTAACTTTGCAGACGGCATGGAGGCAGACGCTCTTTGGAGGCTTTGCGCCTCCAGCCGCTTGGCAAACCACCGCAGTGTTTTTCATGGATTAGGGCTTCGCCTGAGCAAGTGTCAACACTTTCAGGAAAATGTCAACGAAACCAGGAATGCTGTCAACGATGTCAGGAAGACTGTCAACTTGTTCAGTAAAACGACTGTCAACCACATCA
>JAEEGF010517792.1_pt1 | contig 23909 bp, 15 predicted proteins | sample 9134171 | NCBI WGS metagenome assembly JAEEGF01 (sample SAMN16246542, study PRJNA631951) | gut metagenome | biome: gut microbiome; feature: rumen; material: AP-attached | host: Bos | place: Iran: Karaj | collected 2018-10
GATGTATCTACAAGTACCGATAGTCTTGTTAATCCTGATTTTCTGTTCGGCTGTCGGATTTATTTCCGTCTTGAAGCTCTTTAGCAATTTCCTTATCACCTTCTATTTGTTTTTATACTTACGAAGTCCGTACAACAATAATATCCTTTTGTAATATATTTAAACACATTTAATTACTAATATCAATATTTTTAATTACTTAAAAAATCTCCTCTTCTAGAGTCTCCAAAAGAAAGCTTACCGGCCGGAACCCGTCATTGCAGGAAATCATGGCGGATTTTTTGTTTTTCATCCATCCTTCATAAATATCCGAACCGCCGTATGCCAGAGTCATGACAAATGGGGAGATGGATGTCCAGGCGCTTTCACAGAAGCCGTCAGGTTTATTCCAGCCGTTGGCTGTAAATACCTGTCCTTCCTTCATATCGCAGGCGTGAAGGATGGGGTTTTCATATTTTTCAATTAAGTCATCGTATCTGGCGATTCTTACAACTGTAATTCTGACTTTTTTCATGGTTGTCCGGATTCCTGTCTTAAACGGATGTGGATAATTGCTGTCTGCAGACGGCTATGATTATTCTAGCGTTATTATGTGAGCAGGAAAACCATTTGTACTGAAATTCTAGAGAGAGCTTGAGATAAATTGATGAGTCGGGAAAATGACCGGAGAAAAAAATTGATGAGGTAAAATGAACGTAAAGGAAACCGGACTAAAAAGAACCGTCATAGCGTATCTTTTGCTATGACGGTTCTTTTTTTTACGCAGTTACTGGAAGACGCTTTTAGGCATCCAAATCCTCACCGCCGAATGAATCAATTAGTGTAGGAATGAGTTTGGTGAATTCACCGCTTATAAGAGCAAGATCTGCATCAAGCTTGGCAACCGGGTCATCGTTAACAGTGGCGTAGTCATCCATAACGGTATCGGAAAGCTTGATTCTCTTCAGGGCAAAGTTTTCATCAACAACAAGTGAGATATCCTCGTTAATGATAAGAGCGAGACTGGTGACCACTTTTCCTGCTTCAAGGTGATTTCTTATTTCGTCAGTATTCAGATCCTGCTTTTTAGCCTTGATTGTACCGCCGGCTCCGTCAACTGATTTAAGCTCAACCTCATCGCCGATGGCAATGCCTACAGGACCATCACCGTTGGCAACCCATTCGGTCAGGCAGCCGTTAATGGTCTTTTTGAAGGTGAATGGTTTAGCATGAAGTTCACCCAGACTTTTTCTCAGGAGAGATATCAGATCTTCAGCCTGTTTGTCTGAAGAGGTGTTTACAACGACGTAGCCGTACTTGGCACTAATCCACAGCCAGGTTTCCTTATGAAGACGAAAGGCTCTTGGAAGGAGCTCTGTGATAACCTGTTCTTTAAGATCCTGTTTTTCTTTTTTCTTGAGCTGTCTGGCCTGTTTTAATTCGATTTCTTCGACTTTTTCTTTAAGTTCTTCGTTAACCACGCTGGCAGGAAGCATTCTTTTTTCTGTTTTGCAACGGAAAAAGTAGTCATCCCCGATTTTATGGCAGAGAGTATCCTCATCGGTTCCTAAAGGACTTATCCAGCCGAAACGTACCAAATCCTGGCCGGAGCATGGAACGAACCTTTGCGGGGCGAGAAGCTTATCCAGTTCATCAAGACTGAATTTAAAGGTGCTGTCCAAAGTATAAATTCTTACGTTTTTAAACCACATGTAAATGGCTCCTTTAACTGATCTTATATCGGTTACACATTTCTGAAATGATATAAGTTTGTGAAAAAGATACTGATATTATTAAGATGTAGAAACATCCGATAAATCAGACATACCTAAAGGCATTAAAAACTGTTTATTCGTGCATAAACATTTCGTTCAATTATAGCTGAGTTTAGCCAGAATACAGAAAAAGTTTTTTTTATTACGATGCATGAAACAACAATATTTTTTTTCTTATACCGGGAGAAAAAGCTCCGGAGTCCGTAACACATAAAACAGCGTTTATTGGATATTTTCAGGTTATGAATATTCTAAGGAATAAATCCGTTCAGCAAGCTGATTACGCATTTTTGCACCGTATGTTTTCAGATGCTTTTGGCAAATGGAGAGAAGTTGTTCTTTTTTAAGGGAAAAGTCTGTATGTAGTTTTTAAACTTCAGGAGATGATAACAGGCAGTGATTTTCAAGGAAGAACATATTACAACAAATGGGTTATACAGGCATGCAAATAGGCAAGGTGTATGCTATAATAAGCACCAAGTTTATTGATGTTTTTTAATGAGAAATAGAGATGAGTGATAATACAACATCTAGGGATTCTTTACCTGAAAATGTAAGACAGGTAAAAATCACCGAACAGCTGGAGACTTCTTTTATCAATTATGCTATGAGCGTAATTGTTGACCGTGCTCTTCCCGATGTAAGGGATGGCCTGAAGCCAGTACATCGTCGTAGTTTATACTCCATGTATAAGCTGAAGAATTTCTACAACACCAAGCATTTAAAGTCAGCCCGTGTTGTCGGCGACGTTATCGGTAAATATCACCCTCATGGTGATTCATCTGTTTACGATACCATCGTTCGTATGGCTCAGCCTTTCTCTCTGCGTTATCCGCTTGTAGATGGTCACGGTAACTTCGGTGATATCGACGGGTACAAAGCTGCGGCAATGCGTTACACCGAAGTGCGCATGTCAAAAATCTGCGGAGAAATGGTTGCAGATCTGGAAAAGGAAACTGTTGATACCGTACCTAACTACGATAACAGCGAAACAATTCCTGTGGTGATGCCTAATAAGATACCTAATCTGTTGATTAATGGTACTTCAGGTATTGCGGTAGGTATGGCCACGAATATACCGACTCACAATCTAGGTGAAGTTATCGATGCAACTATTGCTCTGATGAAGAATCCTGATTTATCAGTAAGAGAACTGATGAATTACGTTCCTGCACCTGATTTTCCTAGCGGCGGTATTATCTATGGTGTTGAAGATATCAGAAGAGCCTATGAAACAGGTAACGGTAAGGTTATCATTCGTGCAAAAACCACTATTGAAAGTTTTGATAATGACAACAAACAGCGTATTGTTGTTACTGAGCTTCCGTATGGTGTGGGGCCTCAGGAGATTGAAAAGAAGATTGCTGAATGCATTCGTGATCGTACCATAGAAGGTATAACCAAGGTAGTAAATGCATCCAACAGCAAGATTCGTCTTGAGATATATGTCCGTCAGAATGATGCTCCGGAAATTATCTGCAACAAACTCTTCCAGCAGACCAGAATGCAGCTATCCTTCCCAATCAATATGCTGGCTCTGGTTGATAACCGTCCGGAAGTGCTTAACTTAAAGCAGATTATCGAGTATTTCATCAAGCACAGAAAGGAAGTTGTTACCAGAAGAACTGTATACGATCTCAAGGTTGCCCGTGAGAGAGCACACAGACTTGAAGCTCTACTCATAGCCTTAAGCAATATTGACGAGATGATTGCCATTATCAGAAGCAGTGCCAACAGACAGGAAGCTCATCAGGCTCTGATGAACCGTGCCTGGGAATACGGCTCTCTCAATTCTCTTATTAAGATGGATGACAGCGGCCGTGAAATCTGTAAACCGGAGTACATCGGCGGGGAATACGGCATACATAACGGCAAGTATTATCTTTCTGATCCTCAGACCGTTGCAATTCTTGATATGCCTCTGCATCGTCTTACTAATCTGGAGAACGATAAGATTGTTGCTGAGTATACTGAACTGACAGATCAGATTCTTTGGTTTATCAAGATTCTGAGTTCTGATGAAATTCTCTGCGGCATTATTGTTGAAGAACTGGAATATATCAGAAATACCTACGGTGATGAAAGACGCAGTATCATAGAAAAAAGTACCTCTGAAATTACAAAGAAGGATCTTGTTGACCCGGTATCTGCTGTGGTTACTCTTTCTCATGCCGGATATATCAAGTATCAGCCTCTGTCTGAATACGAAGCTCAGAAGCGTGGCGGCCGTGGCCGCAGAGCAACTCAGGTTAAGGATGAGGATTTTATTGACAGTGTATATGTTGTAAACACTCATGATACCGTGCTGTGCTTTACATCTCTCGGCAGAGTGTTCTCTTTGAATGTATATGACTTGCCTGAGGCTTCATCCAATTCCAAGGGACGTCCGATAGTTAACCTGCTTCGTCTTGGTGAAAATGAAAAGGTGCAGACCATTGTTCCTATCAACAGCTTTGATGAGAACAAGTTCCTGTTCTTTGCAACATCAAACGGTTATGTTAAGAAGACCAAGCTCAGTGCATTCAGAAGAGTAAATGCCGCCGGTCTTAAGGCTATTAAGCTTGAAGAGGGCGTAAGTCTGGTGAATGTGGCTGTAACATCTGGAAGCGATGTTATAGGGCTATTCAGTTCTGACGGTTTTGCCTGCTTCTTTAATGAATATTCTCCTCTGACTCCTGAAGCCGATGCTTCAGCAGATGACACCGAGGCAGTTGCTGAAACCGACGAAGCCGGTGATGACGCTGTTGCGGACAATGCCGAAGGTGATGATGAAAATGAAGGTTCAATTGTTTTAGGACCTAACTATCGCGGCGGTGTAAGAGCTTCTGGACGTGATTCACGCGGTGTACGTGGTATAAAACTTAACAAGGGCCAGAAAGTTGTTTCCATGCTGGTAATGGACAATGATCTTCCAAGTGTGCTTATTGCTACAGAAAAGGGCTTCGGCAAGCGCAGTCCGGCTGTTGATTTTCCATTGAGAAACCGTGGCGGTAAGGGTGTTATCGCCATAAAGGGTGAAGAACGCAACGGTCAGGTTATCGGGGCAATTCTTGTTGCTGACGGTGATGAAATCATCATGATTAATGACGCCGGTATTCTGGTTCGTACCAGAGTGAATGAAATCAGCGTAATCTCCCGTTATGCTCAGGGTGTACGTCTGATCCGTTTGGATGAAGGTATCAAGCTGGTTTCTCTGCAGCGTATAATCAAGGATGAATCTGAAGAACAGGACGAAACTGGTGATACTACAGCAGTTGCCGATGCTGAGGCTGTATCTGAAACTGTGACTGAAGAGGTCGCTGCAGGGGGAACAGCGGATGCATCCTCTGAAGAACCTGTTACTGAAAATTCAGATAAAGAATAGCAGCATTGCTGATACGTCAGGACGCATAGCTTGACATGCGTCTTGTGTAGAAATTTTTTGGAGCGGGGAGGTCATTCCCCGGTAAACTTGAAATAATAAGGTGACTCATAATGAGTAAGGTATACAATTTTGCGGCAGGTCCTTCAATGCTTCCTGAAGAAGTAATGAAGGAGGTTCAGGCTGAGTTCTTAAACTATAACGGTATGGGGGCCGGTGTTATTGAAATCTCCCATCGTTCAAAGGAATATATGGCGATTGCCGAAGCAGCATCATCAGATCTTCGTGACCTGATGAATATTCCTGACAACTATAAAATTCTGTTTATGCATGGTGGCGGTCGCGGTGTATTTGCCAATCTGCCTATGAATCTGGCAAAACGTGAAGGTTCTGCAGATTATCTTGTTACGGGGGCCTGGTCAGGATATGCTGCTGATGAAGCAAAAAAGTATACCAATGTGAACTTCATTAAAGGGGACTTCTTGAATGATAGCGGCAGGGTAGCTGTGCATACCAAAGATCTTCCGCTTAATAAGGACTCTGCTTATGTTCATCTTTGTATGAATGAAACCATTCATGGTATTGAAATTTACGATACCCCTGATACCGGTGATGTACCTTTAATTGCTGATATTTCCTCTTGTATTCTTTCCCGTCGTATGGATGTATCCAAATTCGGTATGCTTTACGCCGGTGCTCAGAAAAATATCGGACCTTCAGGTATTACCATTGTAATTGTAAGAGAAGATCTTATCGGTCATGCCCAGCCTGATACTCCTGCTATCTGGGATTACAAGGTGACTGCAGATCATGATTCTATGCTGAATACACCTAATACCTTCGCCTGGTATTTTGCCGGTAAGGTGTTCAAGTGGTTGAAGAGAATCGGCGGTGTTGAAGCCATGGAAGCTATGAATAAGGAAAAGTCAGAACTTCTTTATGGTTATATCGACAGCTCCGATTTCTATACCAATAATGTTGATCCAGCTTTCCGTTCCCGTATGAATGTACCTTTCTTCCTAAAGGACACTTCTCTTGATCAGCAGTTTATTGCCGAAGCTAAGGAAAACAACCTTATTTCACTGAAGGGTCACAGAGTTTTAGGCGGTATGCGTGCCAGCATTTATAATGCAATGCCTTTAGAAGGTGTGAAGGCTCTAGTTTCCTTTATGGAAAAATTTGCATCTTCTCATAAATAAACAGTGATTCTCTGTGAAGAGATTACTCAATTGAAATTGAAAAAGCCGTCTAAACAACGGCTTTTTTTGATCTTTTGGTTTTGGCTGTATCTGTTATGTTAATTCTTCTGAATAAAGCTGAAGCCGGTACCTGTTATGTATGGCACTATTGTTATCTTCCGGCAGTTGAAAGCTCATTTCCTCCGGAAATCTGATATCTGCCGGCCTGCTCTAAATTATTGAGTGCGGTGCAGCTTGCAGTATGATCAAGGTGACATCCTTTTTTATACCAGTCTGACAGTTCATAAATGGACTTTCTTCCGATGTCTCCTGATTTGTAAAGTTCTGCAAGACCGAAACATCCTTCTGCCTGATTTTTGTCACAGGCAAGGTGATAGTAGTTTTCCGCCTGATAGTAATCGTATGAAACACCAATGCCGTTATGGTATATTTCGCCGGCTCTGGTACATGCGGCACCAAAGCCCAGATTGCAGGCTAACCTGTATTTGGCGAGTGATTCTTCAAAATTCTGTCTAACGCCATCGCCGTTACGGTACATTTCTCCGAGGTTAAAACAACTGTCTCCGTTATTATTTTCACAGGCCATAGACAGGTATTCGAAGGCTTTTTGATTATTTTTTCTGATACCAAGTCCCTGACGATACATGAGTCCTAAGTGATAACATCCTGATGGAACATGGTTTTTACAGGTTTTTTCGTAATATTTGAAGGCTTTCTGGAAGGATTCAGGATTATCTAATCCGTCGTCTTCGTAGATTTTTCCGAGCTTGACGCATGAACGGTAGTCGTGATCAATACATTTGTTTTCCAAATATTCCTGAAATTCAATTTCATTCATGGCGTTAGCAGAATTCCATGCGGACAGGAGTATGGCACATAAGGTTATTGGCAATATATTAAATGAAAATTTATGCATAATTGTACCTGCTTGGAATCCTGAATAATCTCAACAATGAGGGATACAGTCAGACAGTATGACGTCCGGTTTTGCAACCGGCTAACCGGAAAGTACCACATCTGACCGGAATCATCCGCTGACCGTATACTTGAATTATATTGAAGTTGCAGACAGGAGTTTTGCTTTTTTTTGCAAAATGTCGGGATAATAAAATCTTTATTATTTTTATGTAAATATTTTGTAATAATCAGTAAAAATTAGGTAAAAAACGATGTTTGAAATCTGTTTTTGGTTTTTTATTTGATGTATATTGCTGTTTGTTTAAATAATTGCAGGAATGATAATACTAAACTTTTAGAGTTGTTGTTTATTTTTAGTGATATGGTGCAGTTTGTAATTTAAACGTCTGTAATTGAATAAAATTTGAACTAAAAACTGAAACGGCTTCCCTGCAGGTGTGAATAGAAAAATATGTCCTGTAGTGTATTTTTCTAAAAAATTTTTTTGCTTATGATTTTTGATGTTCACCGGTGAATATGATCGGCTGTTTTTTTTGAAGCAGTCAACATATTCTAAAAATGGTCGGGCCAGTCTCAGATACATCAGTCATTTCAAAAGCGCTGGTTATGAGCGGAGGATGAATTAAAAAGTGTTTTCAAATTATACTTTTATGCCTGTGTCATATATATTAAAATTAACACATAAAGTAAGTGCCGGGTTAAAAGGCGAGAGACTGATAAATATGAAGTCTGTTTTGATTCCTGCAACGTATTTAAAATGTCGGAAGGTACTTGTATGTCAGTTAATTTATTCGATGAAGTAGGTTATGTTCAAGGTTTACGAGCCAGTCTTACTGATTTGTACCAGAAACCTGATGATGAACAGACAAAAGCTGAAATAAACAATCTTATTCAGCAGATTCGTAATTATGAAGAAAAATGGAAAAGATTTTTCGGGGTATACAGTACTTTTTTAGACTGCAGTTCTACAAAAACCAATGCTAGAATTTCCTCATATATTATCAGTCAACTCAGCTTCGAGCAACGTATAGGTTTTATTCTCAGCGAACTTTGTCTGTTAAAACAGACAGGTAATTCCCTGAAAAATATGGGGTTTGATCTGAATTTTAATACGGGAATTCCCGATTATTATACTAAGATAGCTGAGGATAACGGTGGTACTGATGTCAGGATTAGAGATGTCCAGGATTATCTGACTGAAGCATTGTGTACTATTTATTTTGATAATGACAATATGATAATCAAATCACGACTGGAGGTTGTCAGACAGGTAGTATACGATATGCAGATTCGTGGCGGCATGAATGTTTTTGTTTCAGGACGCAGAGCTAATAGTTCAGTCATAAAAGCTGTTATCATAACGATGGTTGTGACTGCGATAACTGTATTGATTCTGTTTTAGAATTTATGGATATTATTGATAATTGACCTCATTGATTACCGGCTGTATACAGGATAGACAGGAATGAATTTATTTGACGCTGTAAAAAGATTGAATATACTAAAAGAACGGTACAATAATCTGATTATAAACGGAGAAGACTCTGTTACTGTTGATTTAAAAACAAAGATTACTGAACTTGAAGGTGAGTTGAAAGCGTGCTTCGGAGATTACGTTAAGTATATAGGGATAAGCAGTGAGGATACTTCCAGATTATTATTTAATGAGATTATAGGAAGAATAGAAAAGAAGGATTATATACTGAAATCCTTTGTTCTGTCAGATCTTTATGATGCAAACAGTTCTTTAAACCCACGGGTCGTAAGGTATGTCAAATCATTCGGTATAGACCCGAAATTCTTCACGAAAGTCAATTCTCCAGAGGTTTCAGAGATCAAGGATTTTTTGACCGGGGCTCTATCATGCATTTATGCCGATAATCCGCAACTGGCGCAGGACTCCCGTCTGGCGATTATTAAAAATATCATAAAATATGGAATGTATACCGGAACGCTCAGTGATTTTAAGACGGTTGAAAAGAAGTGGCTGTATCCTGTAATAGGGGTGGGGACACTTTTCTTTAATCTGTTATTTATTGTCTTGTATTTTTGTGTATCTATTATGATGATGAAATACATGCACTAAAATACATTCTTAATGTTTTAAAAATCCAGAAAAAGGAAATGCCCGCTGAAAACAGTGGGCATAAATGTCTCAAATGAGAATATTCCTCTGATTTTATATGTTGTCATCCTTGTTCAGGTAGGCTTTAACAGCACTCAGACTCTGCTGACACGGGAACAGGCTTCCGGTCATTACAGTGGTTCCCAGTTCCCTGAATGTTTCCATGGTAATCATACTGTCTATATCCTGCAGAATAATCTGTACGTTAATGATTTTCTGCCATCTCTTGATTAGCTCAGTCATCATATAGCGATCAAATTCACTGGTAAGTACTCTCTTTGTGAGTGAACCGCTGACCATGACGGAGGATATTTCATGGCTGACAATGAAATCCATGTCAATCATGCCGTGATTATAGTTCTGCAGAGCTATGTGATAACCGTTTTTAATCAGAGATTCAATAGCCTTTATGCATTCGGTAACATCATTGCTTATAGTGTTTTCAGTAAGAGCAAAGGTTACCCTGTTCGGCAGAATATGATATTTAACGGTAATGAGGTCCAAAAAGCTCAGCAGATTACTGTCGAGCAGCTGTTCGTAGTTCAGTGGAATAATCATGTTGATGCTGTGACTGGTATCCTGATCAAGTTCGGCCAGGTCGTGCATGGCATTTTCGATTTTCCAGTAGCTGAATTCGGTGTTAATGCCGCTGGAGATAATCTGGTCTGTATAATCCTCTATATTGTTGGCGGTACCGTCCTGGAACCAGAGGCTTCTGGCTATCAGACTGTGGATGGTTTTATCGGTAATATTCATTACCTGGTCGTATCTCAGAACTATATCTCCCTTCATTCTGGCTTTTTTGAAGGCGTTAATAAAGCTTATATTATTTGTGTTGTGAGGGTTTTCTGAGAGCATAGAATCCGTGTAGATGGTATAGCTGTCCATCATATTAGACTCACAGCTGCGCAGGTAGGCGGTATGAGTCTGTTTCATAATGATGGAAGGATTGATTCCGGTGCTGAGTATGTGCACTATACCGGCACTTATGCGTACCTCCTGTCCTTCGTTAACCTGTATCATCAGTTCGTGGCGGAATTTATCAAGTAAATCATCAATTTCATTTTTTGATTTAATACTGGTGGTTAGAAGGTAGTATACCGTCGGTTCATAAATAGCTAGATAGTCTTTTTCGTCGATAAGATCCAGCATGATTGAGGATATCTGATGGCTTATTTCATCATTTTCATAAACTGATTTCGGGAGTACCGGACAGAATTCCACAGCGTAAAGATCTATGGCGCTGTTAATTTTTTTAATCTGTTGCAGTCTGGTCAGTTGCTCCATAATCCATTTCTGATTCGGCAGACTGGTGTGCGGGTCGTAGTTTGAGTATGACTCGAGTTTATTATGCAGAGATTTCAATTTTTCTGATTGTTTGACGTTGGACTCCAGTGAAGATTTCAGATGAGATATCAGAAGGTAAATCTCATTGGAACTGTCATGACCGCCGGAGGCATATTCATTGAGAAGCTTTTTATTCTTGTGGAAAAAAGCGTTCAGGCGGATAAGATTAAACGTATAGTGACATCCGATGATTACCATAAATACAAGCAGGGCAATAGCCATGAAAATATTTTTGACGGCTCCAAGTTTAAATGACCTGAAAATGGAGGTATTAGGCAGGAAGGTTACTGTATATCCTAAAGACTGGTGATTGTATTTAATTTTAGATATGACATAACCGTCATAGTTAAGATCATAGCTTATGGAGTCCAGCAGCTCACGATAGGTGATATTGCCGTTAGTATGGGTGCGGTATTTATTGATTTGATTTATGATGTGATTGCTTCTGTTTGGTTCGATTACGCTGTTCCAGCTTAGTTTGTTTACTTTCTGACTCAGCCACTGCTCATGCTCGTTGTCGTTGATGTCATAAAGCATGATGGTAGGACTGTCATTAAGTTTTTCAATAAGCTCAGAAATGGATTTAAGCTTTACTGCAGTGATGGCAGTACCTGTAAGTTCATTAATTTGGTATGATTTATAATTCAGAACAAAGCATTCATAATCACAGATATACTGGCTGATTTCCGGTCTGGTTTTATGGGTTGAATTGCTTTCTATTTCGGTAATTTTTTCTTTGAAGTGTTCAATGATTATCGGCTTGATAGTGGAATTTGTGGCTGTTCTGATAATCGGTTCTCTGCCTGATTTATTCGATTCCCATTCAATGTATGCTATGTCTTCCGGAATGTTGGCTACCAGAGGATTATTTTCCAGTACCTGAATAAAGGAGGTAATGTCATCATTGTTTTTTTCCTCCATAAAATTGAAAATGGTTGAGCTCTGACTATTAATCATGCCTTCAATATTGTTCTGGTATTGACCGCATGCTCCCATATACACCAGATAGGCCGCCAGAAAAACGACCGAACCATTTAAGATAATTCCCAATATGAATTGGCGTGACAGTGGAAAATTAACGTATCGCATATAACATCTCTACTTAATGATATGTTGCCACGTTTGCATACAGCCAAAAAAAAGACCCGGCGTTAGCCGAGTCCTGTTTATTTATCATTCTTATCACATCGGCAACACTATCACAATAACATATAATGTGGAATGTTGCCTTTGTTTAGTATTAATTATGCTGAGTACTCAGCACTATTCTTGATGGTAATGAAGTTTAATTCAACTTTATCTTCAAGAAGCTGTGGTTTGGCGATCATGTATCCCTGAATTGCATCAACGTACAGAGCTTCTACCTGCTGGCGCTGGGCAATTGTTTCGATGCCTTCAGCAATAATTACGCTACCCTGACGGTGAGATACTTCAATCAGCATGCGAACAAACTGCTGGGAGGTATTGTCCTTTTCAAAAGACTGACAGATGTTCGGATCAATCTTGATATAGTTCGGCTTAAGTTCTCTGAATAATCTGAATGATTCAAGACCGCGACCGAAGTGGCTGATACTTGTTGAAGCGCCGGATCTGTGAATGATGCTGAACAGTCTTTCAGCTGCCTGATAGTTGTTTTCCAGCAGTGCTTCATCAATTTCGAATACCAGTCCCTCAGAAATATCAGAGTTACGGATAAGGGTTCTTTCAAGCCATAAGAGGAAGGTTGTGCTGAGCAGGGCGTTTGATGAAAGGTTTATACCGAATCTGATATCAGGCTGTTCAAGCTGACGGTATTTGTTCAGGATGCTGTCAATAATGATCTCTTCAAGTTTAACTAGAAGTTCGTGACGCTGAGCTGCGGCAAATACAGTTTCAGTTGAAAGATGTTCGCCTGATTCAGTGTTGAAATGAGTGTAAATTTCAACATAAGGCTTTATTGAGATATTCATACTCTTAATTGGCTGATAGAAGAGAGTAATGGCGTGATTATTGATGATATCCTTAACAGTCTTCTGCCAGTGCATTTCACCCTGGAAGTAACTTTCAGTGTTTTCTGTCTGGATGGCGTAACCATTGCTTACAGAAGTCTGGGCCATAGCCAGAGCAAGATCTGCACGGGACATAATGTCCTCCTTCTTGTCTTTAGGACTGAAGAAGGTAAAACCGCTGTAACAGGTATTTGATAAATCAAAGTTTTTCTGGAATTCACTGAGCTGAAGTTTTAGGCCGGAATGGATTGCCTCAATAACTTTCTGATCTCCCTTCGGTACCAGGATAGCAATATCACTGCCGGAGATACGGTATGCGTTGGTTCCTGGGAAGCGCTTGATGGCATCCTTAATGATTTCGGCAAGGTCGTGAATGTATTTATCACCCATCTGGTAGCCGCGCTCATTGTTAATGAAGGTTATTTCTGAAGCTCTGAAGATACCGAGAATTGATTTATCCTTGCTGGTAGGACGCTTCAGGAGACCTTCAAATGCGGTATTGAAGGTGGAACGGTTGTAAAGATTGGTCATCGGATCGAGAGATGCTATACTGGCAAGATGTTCAATTTTTTTCTTGGCATCTGAAATTTCTTTTTCGTTCTTGGTATCATTTCTTGATAATTCACGTGACAGGTCTTCAAACGGAAGATCTTCATAGCGCTTGCTGAGAATTGAATTCTTTATGTCAATGCTGTACTTGTAGTTGGCAATCAGGAACAGCTGAGCAGTAATCAGAGCGGCAACAACGATCAGAACAATCATTGAAATTAGTTTAATTACGAAGGAATTGTATATTTCAGTGGCGTCAATGGCAAATTTGATATCTGCAGGACCGATTCTGAGTTCATCAGATGTATTAAATAAATAATCAAATAAACTTGATGATTCGGTGCTGGTGCTGAAAACAGGAGTATTACTTATGGAAATATCCAGTTTAGCTAATTCCAATGTAGGAACGGCATTATTACCGGTATCAACAGTGAAATTACTCCAATCGTAATTGTTCATGAGAACATTCTTAGTCCGGGTTAACTGACTTTCACACTCTCTGCTGGTTGTGTAGAATAAGATGCCTACTCCGATAATGCAAAGTATTACTGCAACTATTATGCATTTGGTCATGGCTCCGACTGATTTAAACATTAAGTCAACTCCTTGAGATTCCATATAAATTTTTATTTAAAATTTTTATTCAGTATATGTTCGTTTTTTAGTTAATAATATAAAACTATATATTTTGTATTATTATTTTTGGACAAATTCACATAAAAATGCTTTTGTTATAACCAATGTTTTCTAAGAACTACACTGGAATTTATTATAATTGTAGTAATAAAATGTTATCCCAGTAACTATATTATGTTAAATTTTAACAAAATTATAACATATTAAATAACATAAATGAATAGAATTGATTAAAAAATAACTTTTTTTATAAGGTATGTGAAATAGAAGAAAAAAATAATACCGAAAATGCTTTTAATAAAAAGAAAATTTAGTGAACTATCGGAGTATATTCTGAAAATTAGCGGGTTATGCAAGCAATGGATTCAGGAAAAAAGATGATGACGGAAATATAGTTGAATGTGAGCTATATATACGTGACTAATGAGAGAAAAACGATGTCAGGTGAATGAGAAAAATATTACGGCTGTATATAAACAAAAATGACACTGCGGATTAAAATTAACAATAATATAAAAGAGATAACAAGAAAGGACGATAATGATGGCTCCTCCTGCTGGACTTGAACCAGCGACATACGGATTAACAGTCCGCCGTTCTACCGACTGAACTAAGGAGGAACTTCATTTTATAGATGTAAAAAATTACTTGGCTCCTCCTGCTGGACTTGAACCAGCGACATACGGATTAACAGTCCGCCGTTCTACCGACTGAACTAAGGAGGAACTTCATTTTATAGATGTAAAAAATTGCTTGGCTCCTCCTGCTGGACTTGAACCAGCGACATACGGATTAACAGTCCGCCGTTCTACCGACTGAACTAAGGAGGAACTTCAATTTTAAAGATGTAAGTAAATTGTTTGGCTCCTCCTGCTGGACTTGAACCAGCGACATACGGATTAACAGTCCGCCGTTCTACCGACTGAACTAAGGAGGAATCCTTTGTGACTCAGCTTTAACTGTTTTGTTAAGCTCTGTCAACGATGTGCATGATATTGTTTTTAATAATTTATGTCAACAATATTTTTTGAAATCTTGGAAAAACAGTTTAAATGGACGTAATTTAAACAATAATGAACATTTTTTAAGCAAATTTTAAAAATATAAGCTTCAAGAGATTAGAAATAGTGACATAGATAAATCCTTTTGAGTGATTTTTGGCAGAATGTAAAAGTTAGATATTTGTGTAAATAAAAAAACAAGACATGGGATCGGAGGTTGGTTTTATGTTTAAAATAAAGGAAATATCTTGCAGTGGCTGACGTCTCTCAGTAAACAGAAGGCATTATCAGATATTAGAACCTGATAATGCCTGAGGTGCCTGATGCTGTTGTGGTTCAATATAATCCGGTACTGAATTTTTTTAATTTCTAAATCGATTCCGCAGATGTCTCTATTGCTTAATGGAAGCGGAAATGATGTGGTCCCATGAAAAGATTGAACCCTGTGAAGGTAAAATATAACAACAAAATTCCTATGTTTAATAAAGCTATAATCAGCATTACGCGGGCGTATCCTATTAAACTTGGTTTTTTATATGTTGAATAATCTCTGGTTGCCCAGTATATAAGAACAATAATACTTACTATAGGAATGACATTAATAAGACCGACAATAAACCAGTCTTTTATTGTCATAATTCTAGGATCCTGTTCTGCGGGAGTATAACTCATTTATTTACATCCTTAATTCATTGATACGTAATTGACATCATATCTTTAAGAAAAACGGCTTAAACCTAACGTGTATGGATGATTATAGCTATGACGATAATAAAAGTAATAAAGACTACAATAGCTACAAAAAGCGCTAGAAAGCTCAGTAACATACCTAAAAACATGTTTGACATGCAAGGTGTTTCCTGTTTTACCTTAGAGCTGAAACACCAATATATCATGAATCCTAACGTTATAAATGGCCCGATAACCGGAATAACACCTAGAAATAAGGGCCAGTAGTCGGAAAATACGGCATATCTGTGAGTGCCGAAGTTAAAAGAATACGCCTGAGTGCTTAGGTTTTGGGGGAATAAATTACCTGGGGCTTCTGAATCGCTACCGGTGCTGTATTCTCCTGAATTATTATTAAACTGATTATTGTCCATAAAAACTTTTTGGGAAAGTAGTTAAATTCACACAAATAGCCATAAGATTCATAAATCTTAATGGCTACAATTCCATATACAGGTGTCACGCGGTATGCGCACACGCAGAGATAAGAATTATTAAACTATTATACAATATAAGTAAAAATGTGTGCACTGATGTTACCTAAGAACTTTTTTGAGAAAAGTTTAATCACTGTCATTATTGCCCGGCTGAATTCAATGGAATAAGGCTTGGTGATTATTAGTCAGAAAAATATATAGAATATCTTAAAAGAATAACCGCCTGCAGGGTTATTCGGTGAATATAACAGTGTCTAAAAAAAGCCCGGATCTTCATGTGTCCGGGCTTCGTTTTACATTAAATCAGATATCATCTTCAGTTGCAGGTTAATTATTCCCTGAACGAACTGATGGTTTTAATATTTTCCGGAAGTTTAGGCAGACTGCCGTTATTCTTTAAATACTTTCTGATGAGATCAGAGTCTGTACCTATCAGATTTATGGCTTTTTTCTTTTTGAGAAGTACGAAACCGTCCTTGCCTCTCAGAAGGTAGTCAGTGGTCAGAACCTTGTAGGTTTTATTAGGGTTCATAACAGTCTGGTTTCCCTTGCGGTCAACAAATTTTATATCTGTAACCGGATTATTTCCCGGCTGAATGGCGTAAGTAAAGCCGTATCCGCATGGAGTACCGCCGTCTCTTGATGAAGGATCTGCCTGGATGTATCTGATGGTCTGATTCAGCACTTGACTGATTTCTTTTCCGGTCATACGCAGTTCTTTTATTTCATTACTGAAAGGGGTTACTGCTAGAAGGTCGGCATCGGTGAATTCTCCTTCTTCAATATCTACACGGAACATACCTGAGTTGCCCAAAAAGATGTCAGCATCTGTGCCGTCAAGATAAACCTGAGCGAAAACAGTGCATGTTTCTGAACCGTACGGATTCGGCGCATTTTTTACAAAACAGTCGTCAGTAGGATAGCGGGTGGTGCAGAGATCCTCTTTAGCCTCGCCTAGATAGGAATACTTTTCCTTAATTTTCTGGCGGTACGGATTCATTGCTTCGGTGGCTTCACTGCTTGCTTCTGCTTCAATGAATGAACTCTTCGGATCTGCAATAATATCCTTAACAGCCTTGATAACATCCTGATGCGGAATCTGGTTGCGGGTCTTAGGATCTTTCAGTACTGCCGAATCGGTCCATATAGGCATGAAAGGAGACCCCTCGCATTTTAGAACATTACCGTCCTTGTCGAATGATACCTTTAAATCACCGATAATTTTGCCGTATTCATTAGCCTGAACGATACATATTTTATGACCGGAGGCGTTAACACGGGTCATCGGATAGGTACATTCACCCTTGAAGCCGTAGTCTGAGAAATTACCGCAGAGACTGTGGGAATCGCCACCGATAATAATGTCCACATCATTAAGCAGCGGAGCATTTGTACGGTCGGCAATAATGCCCTGATGGGTTACCAGTACGTGAATTTTGGCCTTGTCTTTGTTTTTGGCTGTCAGCTCATTAATTGTCGGTATGGTTTCCTTAAATACCATATCGCTGTCAGGTGATGAGCTTGCCTGAATCTTTTTACCGGTGGTCACACCGTAAAAAGCTATATTGTGTCCGCCAATCTCTTTGAATGACTCTACTGTGCCTGTATCCTTGACAGGACTCTCTGGGCCTACTGTCAGATCGGAATTCAGCAGAATGGAGTTAGGACTTTTCTGTTTCATGAAATCCATAAAAGTGGCTATAGCCTTGCCACCATGATCAAATTCATGATTTCCCAGTACATAAAAGTCTGTGTTGTACATACCATACAGAGCCGCATCTGCTTCACCATGGAATGTGTCGTAGTTAGAGGCGTTGCCGGTAATCTGGTCTCCTGCAGAAATAAATATCAGATCCGGGTTAGCCTTACGTCTGGTGTTTATAACTGTTTTTATGGCTTCAGGTCCGCCGACCTTCACTCTGACCATGCCGATCGGAGTTTTCAGTGACACCTTTGCCGGATCTATATATGAATGAACATCATTTACATGCATTATTTCCAGTACAAAATCCGCATTTCCAACTGATTCCTGACTGCTTTCAGGAGATACGGTCATGAGTTTGGCAGCTGTAGGATTGCTGGCATAATCAACAGCTGTATTGTTTGAACATCCGGCACTCACTGCAATGAGAGCAGAGAGAGTGGCCAGTTTAAATACTTTATTCTTCATATTCCTTCATAAACCTCTGGGTGAGTAGTATTTAGTCCTGTATGACTGTCACTGTCTTTCGCTCCGGCAGAAAGACAATATTTACAGGGAATAAATGTCTGATAGTCTCAGAATGATTATCTATTATTTGTTTTCCTTTTTGCGGAAAACAGGGAATAAATCAGCATTATTTTATTATCTTTGTCACAATACAATCATTTTTAACTTTATGATTCCGGTTTATTGTTCGGGATGGCGATAAATCCTGCCGGCTGTTCCCGTATCTGTAATAAGGATTGTTAACCGTTAGATTATGGTGCAGCAATGATTTTTATACTGTTCATACTGAATAAATTTAGTAGATGTTATTATCTGTTCCTAAGACAGATCTGACAGTATGACGACAGTGAACGGATATTAAATAATCCCGAATGAGTCACAGTCATTTTTTTTTCAATAATATAAAATTTCCGCGAGTTCTCACGTTTAGATGAGAAGGTTCAATTAACAGAAAACTTGTTTTATAGTTCACAGGTTCTCTTGGAGAACTTGAAATACCTGTAATCCGTTTGGCATCTGTTTATCCTAAAACGGAACGGTAATAAAAGGATAAAATGATTATGGTAAATAGTTTGTTGAAAAAGGCACTGTCTGTAATATGTGCGGGGTGTATATGTATGGCTGCCAGTTATTCAGCATGTGCTGCTGTAGACAGTAAGGCAGAAACTCCGAAAAAGGCTCCGCAGAAGGTTATACTTGATACTGACATGGTGGAGATGTTTGATGATGGTGTGGCTATGATGATGCTGTACAAAAATCCTGACATCGATTTAATGGGGGTTGTTACGGTTACGGGGAATTCCTGGGCCAATGACGGTATGGCATATCTGGTACGTCAGATGGAGCATATTGATATTCAGAGCATTCCGGTTATGGCGATAGGTGAACATTACCCTATCCGTACAGCAGGCGGTTTTACCAAAGAAGGGCTCAAAAAAGAACTGACAACCTATGGTGATGTCATGGCGGGCTATATTGGTGCACAGGAAAATAAAAATCCTAGAACATGGCAGGAGGCATATAAGAATCATTACAAAAAGAATCCGCCTAAGGTTACTGTAAGAAATAACGGAGTGGATTACCTGATCGAACAGGCTCACAGGTATCCGCATCAGATTAAACTGGTTGCCATCGGCCCGGCAACCAACATTGCTAAGGCAGTAGAGAAGGATCCGTCTGTAGCCGAACTTTTTGATGAAATAATTTATATGGGCGGAGCCTTCTGGGTTAAAGGCAACGCTCATGAAGGTTCTGAATTTAATATCTGGCTGGATCCTGAAGCCGCTAAAATTGCCTACAGGGCTCCATTTGACAATCAGACATTCGTGGCTCTTGATATTACTGACAAGACCATTATGGATCGCGAAAAATTTGAAAAAATCCGTTCACATATTAAGAATCCTGAACTGTTGAGAATGTTCAACGAATCCTTCTTCGCTAAAAACTTTGATAAGGATGAGGAGAATAAGTTTAAATGGTTTGTCTGGGATGTTATCGCCGCTGCCATAGTTATTGATCCATCATTGATCACTTCAACCAGAATTGCCTATGTGGACTGTATAACCAATCCTGGTGCAGAATACGGCAAAACCGTACCATATAATAAGGAAAATGCTCCGGAAGGAACCCGACCTGCAAGTATTGTTCAGGAAATTGATTATGAACGTTTCTGGAACATGCTGTATAAGAGTCTTGAAGAACTCTAACTGATTTTTGTCTGTCCGGCAGAAGTATCACGCAATCCCCGTAATTTTTTTTTAAAGTTAAGATAAAATTACGGGGATTTTTTTAACCGTACCGCAAATAATTATAAAAAGTTATAGTGAAATTTATTCGGGCATGAATTTTGCTTTGTATTTATCGGGTAAATCATTGGGCTGATGACTGGTATCTTTCCGTATTCAAGAGTCAGGTTAAAAATTCCCTCCGGTTTTTTATAGCTGCCGTTAGCGGAGAAAGTAAGAATCAAATTGTTTAATAATAAATAATGCAACGTCCGAATCGGGTTGTATTGCCCAATGCAAATTTTAGCGAAATCCAATCGAGGTGTGTATGTGCTCAGTATTTGGGATGTTGAATTTAAAGGAAGAAGAGATTGAGGATCTCCGTCCGAAGGCGTTGGAACAGTCAAGAAAGATGCTTCATAGAGGGCCTGACTGGGAAGGAATTTATACCGGAAAGCGGGCTATTCTGGTTCATGAAAGACTTTCTATTGTAGATCCTGCCAACGGTGCTCAGCCTCTTTATAATCAGGATGGTTCTCACATTCTGGCGGTAAACGGTGAAATATACAATCACAAGGCGATTGAAGATGCTCTTACCGGAGGATATAAGTTTAAAACTGCTTCCGATTGTGAATGTATTCTGGCTCTATATGAAGAAAAACAGGAAAAATTTATCGAGGATTTGAACGGTATCTTCGGTTTTGTCTTGTATGATGAAAAAGAGGACTGCTTTCTGATTGCCCGTGATCACATGGGTATTATTCCTTTATATATCGGTTATGACAGTAAGGGGCATTTATTTGTATCCTCAGAAATGAAAGGCCTTATTGGTATCTGTGATACAGTTAAGGAATTCCCTGCAGGTTCCTACATGTACAGTAAAAATGATATGGAGATTCACCGTTACTATCAGCGTGACTGGATGGATTACCAGCAGGTGGAGAGTAATACTACAGATATCAATGAACTCAGAAAAGGACTTGAAGATGCTGTTAAGCGCCAGCTGATGTGCGACGTTCCATATGGCGTTTTACTGTCAGGCGGTCTTGATTCATCTGTAATCAGTGCCATTACCAAGCGTTTTGCAGCCAGAAGAATCGAAGATGACGGAGCGTCACAGGCATGGTGGCCACAGTTGCATTCATTTGCCATTGGTTTAAAAGGATCTCCGGATCTGGCAAAGGCCAAGGTGGTTGCTGATGCTATCGGTACAGTGCATCATGAAATTAATTTTACCGTTCAGGAAGGCATAGATGCTCTCAGAGATGTTATCTATCATATTGAAACCTATGATGTTACTACCATTAGAGCGTCCACTCCGATGTTTTTAATGGCCCGCTATATTAAGGCCATGGGTATCAAAATGGTGCTTTCAGGAGAAGGTTCTGATGAACTGTTCGGAGGTTATCTCTACTTCCATAAGGCACCGAATGCTCGTGAATTCCATGAGGAGACTGTACGTAAACTGGATCAGCTGCATCTTTATGACTGCCTTAGAGCAAATAAAACTCTTGCTGCATGGGGTGTTGAAGGCCGTGTACCGTTCCTTGACAAGGAGTTTATCGATATTGCCATGAGACTCAATCCACAGGATAAGATGTGCAGTGGTGATAAAATTGAAAAGTATGTTGTCCGTAAGGCTTTTGAAGATTATCTGCCTGCTGATGTGGTATGGCGTCAGAAGGAACAGTTCTCTGACGGTGTAGGGTATTCCTGGATTGATTCTCTTCGTGATTATGCCGAAAAACAGGTTTCAGATCAGATGTTTGCAGAAGCAGGCAGCAGATTTCCTCTGAATACTCCTTTAACCAAGGAGGCTTATCTCTACCGTTCAATTTTTGAGGAATTATTCCCGCTGAGTTCAGCTGCCATGACTGTTCCATATGGTAAGTCTGTGGCCTGCTCAACTCCTAAGGCTATCGAATGGGATGAACACTTTAAGAATATGGCGGATCCTTCAGGCAGAGCAGTTGAAGGTGTTCATGCAGACTCATATCATGAAGGTCATAAGTTCTAATTTTAAGTAGTGTTTTCTGTCTCGATGTTTGGCATTCAGCACAGGACAATAATTGTTTTCGGGAATTAAATGATTAATCCCGGAAATAATGTGCAGATTGGATTCACGGGATGATGCTTCATTCTAGAGCATGGTTTCAGAAGAGAAAGCTGATGAGCGTCGTGGAACGGAAAAGAAATACTGTTACATAATATTGAGAACCCGTAAGTTGAGTAATACTTACGGGTTCTTTTTTTGACAAGTTCGTTTTTTTTATTCGGACACCGAACAGTCAGATTCAGATCAAGCAGATCAAATTGTCAGATTTGGTGCACACCGGTCAGTTAGTTAGTATCTTCTTGAACCGCAAAGTCTTTTATCAATGCATGAAGATTCAGGAGAAACTCTCCAGTTTAAACTATTATCTTTATAATGGCTGACAAGGATCATGTTTACATTTCCGCCAAATTGATGCGGGTTGGCATTAATAGTAATGGTGAATTCCGGAATACCTGATTTGTCAGAAGAGGAGACAACTATTGATTCCACGTATTTGGTGCTGTAATCATTAGGTGCCTGTAATTTCCATCCGTTTCCAGAGGCTGCTCCTGATGTATTGATGCAGTATTTTGAAACATCGTCGTCAGCGTGTTCCCTTACACAGCCTGCCATGTTGATTTTGACAGTCTCAGCTTCTTGAACAACTTCGGTAAATCTGGCTTTTTTCATGTATGCGGCATATGCCGGAAGGGCAATTGCCCCGATTATTCCAGCCAGAACTATCAAGAGCAGAATAACTGCACAAACGACACCGATTATGACGGCGGTGTTTTGTTTTTCTACAACAGGCAGACCGTAGGTTATGTTCTCCAGTGCTCCTTTTACGGTATAGAGACGGAAGAAGCAGTAAATCATAAAAAAGAAAGAAACCAGTGAAATTAATAATAGTGCTACTGAAGTAACTATCATTAGACTACTATTACTACCGTGATTGATTCCTCCTATAAACATAGCAATCAATGCAATAAAACATAATATATTGGAAAGAAGGATAAAACCACACTTGAATTTTATGCCGTTTGCCATTTTTGCATATACAGGTAGATTGTACTTTTTGAAAACATCTCTTACTTTGGTTGTCAAGCTGAAAGACATGCAGAGAATGATGAGAAGCATAATCATGCTGATAAAATAAAACACTGGAATGAATCCAATCAGCATCAGCACAAGGCAGACGATCTGCATTATGTTCATGGTTCTGATTCCTTTCAGTGCTTCTGCCAGTTGAGGATCATTATTTAAAAAACCTGACTGCCGGTACTGATTGCCTTCTCCGTTGCGCAGATTTCCATAACCGGTACTGCCGGGAGCAGTGAAGAATTTTTCTGAACTGTTATCTGCATTATTTATATAGTTTTCTGAACCGGAACCGTTCTGATTAGACTGTTTTGACCCGGTTGTGTCTACTGAATCATAACCTGAATTTGTATTTTTTTCAGGATGTGCTTCAGTAGATGTATTACCTCTGGAAGGACGGGGAAGATTTCTACCGCATTTCGGACAAAAGGAAGAGTTATCCAAAATACTGGCATTACAATATGGACATTTCATTAATGTTTTCCTCTTTTAGATATAAGAAAGAATTATTAAAACATGATTCTTTGGATAATGTGCATCAGAATGAAGATGCGATAATTCATGGTATTTTTTTCTCAGCTTTATAACTGATTATACGGTTTAGCAGTTACGGATACCGGAATAATAAGTATTATAAATTAAGTTTATGTTTATAACAAAATCATGCACAGAATCTTAAAAACTATACATATATGATATAATTAGTATAGTAATTATATTGTTTTTGAATAATTTATATAACAAAAAAGCGTTTTTCCTGTATAATTCATTTGCTCAAAAAAATCATTAAGAAAAACGC
>JAEEGF011972637.1_pt1 | contig 23907 bp, 21 predicted proteins | sample 9134171 | NCBI WGS metagenome assembly JAEEGF01 (sample SAMN16246542, study PRJNA631951) | gut metagenome | biome: gut microbiome; feature: rumen; material: AP-attached | host: Bos | place: Iran: Karaj | collected 2018-10
GGCAAAAATGAGTCGACTGATGAAAGCGCCATAAAAGGCTGAATAAGACTATGAATTACTGCTGAAATCGTATTTTTCGAATTCTGGACATGGCCTCTAAAAATCTTTACGTGCGCTTTTGGGAAAATACGATTTCAGCAGTAACAAATGTTATGACTATTAAAGGAATTATCTTTCTCTTATAGGACCATATCGTTGATGATAGCAAATAGAGGCTCGAGGGCACAAATTGTCTGACTATTTGATGGAATACTTGATGCTCAAGACAGGAATTGTAGCTTACTCTTACAGCTGAAAAAGAGTTTTCTGGATTTCAACAGTATGAAAAAATAATGGCAAGGTGTGAAAACTGAAATTTGTTTATACGGCCGTAAAAAATATTCGTATTATTGATATTTTTTAACCGTGTTATTGATTGTATAATAATCATCAAACAATTTACATCACATTTATGGCTTGACCAGAGAGAAGTGAAAAGGGAACAAATAATTATGTCACATTAGAGAATGTGACATAAATGTGGACCCATGATAAGAGTTCATTGGCTATAATAATAGTTCATTGGCTAAAATAATAAATAGAGATAAAATCGTTGGATAAACGAAAAAACTTAGATATGAAATTTGAATACATACTAAAAAAACTGACCATTACTTGTAGTATTTTGATCATAAATTTGGCGCTAACATGCTGCACTTCGCAGGAGGGGACATCAGCCGGGCAGGAAATTGCTCCCACTGAACAAGAGATTACTTCAACTGAACAGGAAAATGCTGCAGCAACATATCTTATAGACATAACCTTCGAAGGTGGAACAGGAAAAGCCTTCATCAAATCACCAGTGGAAGTCACAAAAGAAGGCGGTAAGATGACCGCCAGGTTTGTCTGGAGCAGCAAGAACTATGACTACATGATCGTAGCAGGCAACAGATATGATAACGAAAATGAAGGAGGTGAGTCCACCTTCACAGTTCCGATAGATTCAATTACCGGGACGTTATCTGTAATTGGTGACACTGTGGCTATGAGCACACCCCATGAAGTTGAGTACACAATTACCTGGGGAGAAAAACATGATGCTGAGATTGATGTGACTGTAGAGACAGCCTCGTCGAGCAATCAGGAAACAGGCGGAGAAACAGCCGCATCGAACGAGCAAGGCGCAACACAAGGAACAATGCTGTCGAACGAGCAGGGAGCAACACAGGAAACAGCCGCATCGAGCGAGCAAGGAGCAGCACAAGGAACGAACTCGGCAAGCGAACAGGGTGCAAGACAAGGAACGAACTCGGCAAGCGAACAGGGGGTAAAACAAGGAACAACCTTGCCAAGCGAGCATGGAACAGCACAAGAGACAGCCCAGCCAACCGCGTCTGGTACTGATCCGGCCGACAAGCAGCGGTCCGGCGCAAACTCAGAGTCAGAAGCAAAAGAGCACGCGCCACTATCCAATGAAGCAATAGAGTCAGCACTGAAAAGCGCCGGCCTTTCAAAGACCGGTGAAACCACGCTGCAATATGCCACCGGTTTTAAAATAGAAAAGTTTGGTGACTACACCTTATTATCAATAGAAAATTCAGGCGATTATCTGCTCGTACCGGAGAATGGGCAGATCCCGCGGGACCTTCCCAAAGAAACTGTGATACTCCAGAAGCCTCTGGATAAAACTTATATTGTGTCCACGGCAGCAATGGATCTGATAAACACCTGTGGCGCCCTTAACATGATAAGTCTCTCCGGAACCAGGCAGAGCGACTGGTATATTGATGAGGCAAAAGAGGCAATGGAGAAGGGAGACATCCTTTATGCCGGAAAATACAGGGCTCCCGATTACGAACTTATTCTAAGCAGCGGCTGCAATCTGGCCATTGAAAACACCATGATATATCACGGGCCGGCAGTAAAAGAGAAGCTTCAGGAATTGGGAATCCCGGTACTGGTGGAGACTTCAAGCTATGAGGAACACCCACTGGGAAGACTGGAGTGGATAAAGCTCTACGGCGCTTTGTTTGATCATGAAGATGATGCCGAACAATATTTCAAAAAGCAGATGGACATCATGGGACCAATCCTTCAGGCAAAGCAGTCCACCGGCAAGACGGTTGCCTTCTTCCACGTCACTGCAGGCGGCCTGATCAATGTCAGAAAGTACGGCGACTACATAACCAAAATGATCGAGCTCTCCGGTGGCAGTTACTGCCTTGAATCTGCCGGTGATGGCGATAACGCACTGTCCACCATGAACATGCAGATGGAGGACTTCTACAGGGAAGCCTCCGAAGCTGACATCCTGATCTACAACAGCACCATCGGCGGAGAGATAACATCCATCGATGAACTTATAGACAAAAACGTTCTGTTCAGTGATTTCAAAGCTGTAGAGGAAAAAGAAGTTTACTGCACAGAAAGAGATCTTTTCCAGCAGACCACCGGGATGGCTGAGTTCATGCAGGACCTTAGCGACGTCTTTTTGGGTATTGACCGGGACTACACATATTTGAAAAAACTGGATTAAGCGATAATGAGCAAAAGAAATGTCGGAGTATTCTTCGTTCTGATAATCATCTTAATAATGGCCCTTTTCGGAATAAACATAATGGTGGGAAGCACGGTGGTGCCTCTTGATGATGTTCTGAAGATTATTGCCGGCACCGGCAGCGATAAGATGCAGACCGGCATAATCATGGGTATCAGGCTTCCGAGAGCGGTCTCAGCCTTATTTCTCGGAGGAGCGCTGGCTCTTTCGGGATATCTTTTGCAGACCTTTTTCGGAAACCCGATAGTCGGACCCTTTGTACTTGGAATATCTTCCGGAGCCAAGCTCTTCGTGGCCATCACCATGATCTTTTTTCTTTCTTTGGGAAAAGAGATGGGACTTAACATGATGGTCATATCAGCATTCGTGGGAGCTTTGCTGGCCATGGGCTTTGTGCTGGTGATCTCTGTGAGAATAAGAAGCATGAGTGTGCTCGTGGTATGTGGAATAATGATCGGATACATCTGCTCGGCCATCACTGATTTTGTCGTGACCTTTGCTGACGACTCCAACATCGTCAACCTTCACAACTGGTCCATGGGAAGTCTGTCCGGTATTAATTGGGACGAGATAAGGGTGATAGTGATGATTGTTGTTATGAGTGTTGCGATGACACTCACGATATTCAAGCCCATGAATGCCTACAGGCTGGGAGAGGCCTATGCAAGAAGCGTGGGTGTGAACATAAAACTTCTCAGAGTTATGCTGATCTTTATCGCAAGCCTGCTGGCAGCCTGTGTCACTGCTTTTGCAGGCCCTATATCTTTTGTGGGAATTGCTGTCCCGCACCTTGCAAGGAGCATCCTGAAAACCGACAGGGCACATATCATGATCCCGGCAAGCTTTCTTGGCGGCGCAGCTATCACGCTTTTTTGTGACCTTATCGCCAGGACTGTATTTGCTCCAACTGAGGTCAGCATCAGCTCCGTCACGGCGGTATTTCTTGTACCGGTGGTCATTGTGATGATGCTGGGACGAGCTGACAAAATGAGAAAAGACTGAATGTACGGTGTAAGTGAATGAAAGACTGATACAAGATTAATGACTGTGACAAGAAATTGGAAGAACCAGGAAGTCTTGAATGTTTGAAGTAATAATAGCGAAAATTGAAATAAGAACGATGCCCGAAGCATGAAATCAAGAATTGAGGAACAGTTGATGTCTGATATGAGTGGAATCAGGACCAGGCAACTGAATATAGGTTACAAGTCAGATCTTATAAAGGATATCAGTCTGGCGGTAAGGCCCGGAGAGATCGTGACACTCATCGGACCAAATGGCTGCGGCAAGACTACTCTTCTAAAGACACTGACCGGAGAACTTAAAAAGCGAGGCGGTACTGTTTACCTTGACGGCGAGGACAGAGACGCGCTAAAGCCATCCGAGATTGCAAAGCGGATGTCTCTTGTTATGACCTACAGGGTAAAGGGCGACCTTATGACCTGCAGGGAAGTCATCGAGATTGGAAGATATCCGTACACCGGCAGCCTTGGAATCCTTTCGGATGAAGACAGGAAAAAGGTGCAGGAAGCCATGGAGTGGACCGATGTGGCTCCGCTTGCTGATCAGTTCTTTTCCCAAATCAGCGACGGGCAGAAGCAGAGAGTTCTGCTGGCAAGGGCAATTTGTCAGGATCCCGAGATCCTTATCCTGGATGAACCGACCTCGTACCTGGATATCAGGCACAAGATTGATATCCTCCAGAAGATACAGAACTACGTGAGAAAAGAAAATGTAGCAGTGCTGATGTCGCTTCACGAGCTGGAAATCGCAGCAAAGATTTCAGACACTGTGGTTGCCCTTGGGGAGGGCAGGGTCTTGAGGATCGGAACGCCAGGAGAGGTCTTTACTGAGAACTTTATAAGAAAGCTGTATCACATCGAGAATGTTGACACTGAGCTTCTCGGAACAATGCCCTGGGTCACTGACCTGGCAGAAAATGGTAGAGGGGATAGAACTAAGGAAAATGAAAGCGCGGGAAAAAAACAGAGTGATTATACGCTGAATGGTGCTGCAAAGAGAAATGCAGAAGATGCAGGAAACGACTGGAGTGTTGGTGACTGTGTGCCGGAAGAGTCAGCTTTGAATAGGATGGATATTATGTCCTATGGAAAAAAATGTCCTGACAGAAAAAGAGCCGGCGTCATAATGATCCAGGGAACTATGTCAAATGCCGGCAAAAGCGTCATTGCAGCAGGACTTTGCAGGATCCTCTCGGATGATGGATTTAAAGTTGCGCCTTTCAAATCCCAGAACATGGCCCTCAACTCTTTTGTCACAGAAGACGGACTTGAGATGGGAAGAGCCCAGGTCATGCAGGCCGAGTGCGCCCGGATAAAGCCCCGAGCCATCATGAACCCGATTCTACTAAAGCCTGTCAGCGATATGGGATCCCAGGTGATAGTCGGCGGCAAAGCCATAGGGAACATGAAGGCTGCTGACTATTTCAAACGCAAGAAGGAATTTGCAAAAGACATACTTAAAGCCTTTGACGAACTTTCTCAGATGGTTGATGTGATCGTGGTTGAAGGTGCAGGTTCGCCGGTCGAGATGAACCTAAAGAAGGACGACATCGTAAACATGGGGCTGGCAAGGATGCTGGATGCACCGGTACTTCTTGTGGGAGATATAGACAGGGGCGGCGTTTTTGCACAGCTCCTGGGAACCCTTGATCTTCTGGAAGAAGATGAAAGAAAACTGGTAAAAGGAATAATCGTCAATAAGTTCAGAGGCGACAGAAAACTCTTTGATGACGGAATACAGATATTGGAGGAACGCGGAAAGACTAAGGTCGTGGGGGTTGTGCCCTACATGAACATAAAGCTTGATGATGAGGACTCTCTGTCAGAGAGGTTTGCCAGGAAAGACAGAAGTGACTTTGACATAGCTGTTTTGAGGCTTGCTCACATTTCCAATTTCACGGACTTTGATACCTTTGAGCAGATTGAAGGCGTGTCTGTGAGATATGTTACATCCCCGGGAGAACTATCTGACCCGGATATGATTATCATCCCGGGAACCAAGAACACCATCGCTGACCTAAAGGACATTAAGGAGAACGGTCTTGCTGAAGCAGTAAAGAAAAAGTCTGAATCGGGAACCTGTATCTTTGGAATATGTGGCGGCTACCAGATGCTTGGCCGCAGGATTTCGGATCCCTTCGAAATGGAAGAGGGAGGCTCCGCTTCGGGACTATGTCTTTTGCCTGTAGATACAACGCTGGGAAAAGAAAAAGTCCAGACCGGATTTGAAGGGAAAATAGCAGGAACCACCGGAATCCTTTCAGGCATGGAGGACCTGCCGGTCCGGGGCTATGAGATCCACATGGGAAAAACTGAAAGCTTTGAAGAGGTTACAGAGTTTACTTCAGATAAAACCGGATGCTGCCTCGGAAGTGTATACGGAACCTATATCCATGGCTTTTTTGATAATAAGAAGATAGCAGCTGCTGTAGTCGAAAAAGTTGCGGTAGCCAGAGGCAAAAAGGTGATGACAGAGGGCATTAGGAACTATTCGGAGTTTAAGGAAAGCCAGTATGACCTTCTGGCGAAAGGGCTGAGAGAGAGTCTTGATATGGACTATATTTATGACCTGATTTCTCGCCGGCAATAGATGTGACGAGGATCAAAACGACCTATCTGAATAAAAAGGAATATTGCATGACTACGAAAGAGCTTCTTTCCATAAAAATAAACGAACCTGATAATGAAGTATTCAATCTATCAAGATCAAGATGGGACTCTTTAGCCAAACCGATTGATGGGCTGGGCAAATTTGAAGAAATAATAAGTAGTATCGCTGCCATTCAGGGCAAAGTTTGCCCTGACATTACCCGTAAAGCTATGATCATCATGTGTGCCGACAACGGTGTATACGAAGAGGGAGTATCCCAGACAAGTCAGAGCGTAACCCGGGATGTTGCGGAGCTTATGGGTGACGGAAAGAGCTCAGTCGGAATCATGGCAAAAGACTATTCGGTAGATTTTTTTGTTTATGATGTTGGAATAAACTGCGAAGTTACACCTGAAGGTGTGATCGATGCCAAGATCAGAAAAGGCACGGTAAATTTCTGCAAAGGGCCGGCGATGGAATTAAGTGAATGCCTGGCTGCTATTCAGATAGGAATTGATGCCGTAAAAAAATGCAGCGATGAAGGATACGGACTCATAGCCACAGGGGAGATGGGGATCGGGAACACAACTACAAGCACAGCTATTCTTTGTGCTCTTCTTGGGCTTGATCCTGCGGATTATGTTGGAAGAGGCGCAGGGCTGTCTGATGACGGACTTAAGTGTAAGATACGTGCTATAGAGGAAGGCTTAAGAAAACATGTGAACAGCGCCGAGAATGCTCCGTGTGCTTTTGGAGGCACAGACATAGCAGAGCCACTGTATCCGGAAGAAAACACTTCGGGTAACAGCGATAAGAGCGGGCTTGAAAAAGTCATTAAGAAGGAATCAATCGGCAGTATAGAGAAGCTTTCAACGATAACCAATGCAACAATCTCTAAAGAGCAGCTTTCAACGAAAACCAATACTACAATCTCTAGAGAGCAGGTACTGGAAATCCTGAAGGATCTTGGAGGCCTTGATATCGCTGGACTTGTGGGTATTTTTATCGGAGGTGCCATGTACCGGATCCCGGTAGTTATAGACGGGCTTATAAGCGCTACTGCAGCGCTGCTGGCTGACCGGATCATTCCCGGGTGCAGGCGGTATATGATCCCGTCTCACATGGGAAGGGAAAAAGCCATGGAGATCATAATGAAAGAACTTGATCTGGAGCCGGTAATCTGCGCTGACCTGGCACTTGGTGAGGGGACGGGAGCTCTTTTGCTGCTTCCCATGCTCGATATGGTGATGTCGCTGTATCTGGCAGGAACCACTTTTGGGGATACAGAGATTGAGAAATATGAAAGATTCTGCTGAGGAAATGCAAGAATAATTGCGGAAAATTGGACTGGCAGAAAGAAAATGTTTTTGATTATAAATAGTAGTCCGTACATTAATTTGCCAGACCGATTATGGATTGACCATTATAAGTCTCCATGCGCTTTTGGGTGATGTAATCGGTTTGACAGTTCAAATATCGTATTACCGGGCAGATGTTTGTCTGGGCATGAACTTATGAGGGTGTATAAATGATCCGGCTAGTGATTGGAACACATGGGAGCGGTAAGTCAGCATTGGCAGAGACTCTGGCCATGAAAACCGGCGATCCTTTCAGGATATATCTGGCTACCATGAAAGTCCTGGATGATGAGGGAAAAGAAAGAGTGGCAAGACACAAAAGGCAAAGAGAAGGCAAAGGATTCGTGACTATAGAGAAGGAGTATGGCATCTGCGATATCCTTGAGAGAATTGAAAAGCCCATGGAGACCACATTGCTTCTTGAGTGTGTTGCGAATCTTGTGGGCAATGAGATGTATGACAATCCGAAACATAGAATTGCCGCAGAAGAGCTTGCGGATGAGATAGCAGCCGAGATCAAGAAACTGTCGGAAGGCGTTCACAACACTGTTCTTGTCACTAATGAATATGAACAAGACTCCGAAAGCTATGATGAAGAGACAAGGCTCTACGTGCAGCTCCTTAGCATGGTCAATGAGCGAATTGCAAAGTTTTCAGATGAGGTATTTGATCTTAGAGACTTAAGTCTGTATGAGAAAGAGAGCGAAGTTTGAATATATTTAGATGGCTGGCTGCAGCATTTTTAATGTATAGCAAGATTCCCATTCCGGGATTTAAGTGGAAGGAAGGCGACTATTCCCACTCTCTGGCTTTCTTTCCGCTTGTTGGCGCGCTGATCGGCGCCCTGGTCTTTGCCATTAATTGCCTGTCACCTTTTGCTCATTTGCATGCGGCGGTGAGGATAATCCTCACAATGTTGATGCCGCTAATCATTACGGGGGGATTTCATCTTGATGGTTTTATGGATACGGAGGATGCTCTGAATTCTTATGGAGCGACTGAAAAGAAGCTGCAAATCCTGAAGGACTCCCATATAGGAGCGTTTGCGGTGATATCGCTGATGAAGTGGATGATGATATATGCTGCAGCGGTGACTGCGATTCTGCTTAATGATAAGTGCAGCGCTGAGGTGGTTTTGGTTCTCGGTACGACATTTGTAATCTCGAGATGCTTAAGCGGAATTACCTCCGTGTTTTTCACAAAAGCAAGGAAAGAGGGAATGCTATATGAGGAGACTCAAAGTGATCAGAAGGCTGTTGTTGCGCTGCTTACGGTGCAGCTCCTGGCAGCTTGTCTTTTTGCTCTTTATATGAATCCTCTTTATGGTGCGTCAGTGATCGTTACGTTTTCGCTGTACACGGTCTATTATCGCCATAAGGCCTACAAGGAATTTGGAGGCGTGACAGGTGATACAGCGGGCTTTTTCCTTACAACAGGAGAGATCCTTGCAGTTGTGGCGATCGCAATCGCGATATATGCCTGATGTACTGACTGAGTTCATAACCTGCAGATCACATCTCCTGAAAAGAGCTATCGTCGCGGAACTGTCTGTATCATTCCTCGCTGCGTTCTCCGGCTATTGCCGGTTCACCCTTCTTATCCGGGAAGAACCTGTTTGACAGGGCGGTAACCGAGTCGTCTCTTCTGTTGATGCGTATAACGGTATCTCCGGGATATATTTCAGCCGCCTTCCTTATAGAAAAGCGCAACATCTCAACAAGAGTCATTCTGCTGTCCGGTCCCACCGCAAAGAAAAGTACAGGGATCAGTATCCCGGAGGGGCAGGCGTGCACCAGCAGAAAACCGGTGACTTTGTTATCGGTTTTAATGTAGCAGGAAACGAACTGCTCATACCATCGCTTGGGGAGATATGCAAGGTCCTCAAGAGCGGGATTGTCGTACCTGAACAGGATATTCATAAGACCCTGATAGAACTCTTCAACTGTAAGATGATGAATACTCTGTATATAAGAAGGTGCTGCCTTTTTTGCGATGAAAAGAGCTTTGCACTCATCGACAGTTACATCTATATTCCTGCTTTCCACAGAACTGAAAGAAAAACCGCGCTCGCCTAAAACTGCCTGATCGTCCTTCTTAAGCGAAGTACTTTCAAAGAAGGTCTTTTTGATTTTTTCATCATGAACTTCTTTTTCGTAGCCCTCAAGAAGAGGAGCCAGAAATGAAGGATCAGCGGCATAGATCCATTTGAGCTCCGACCCGGTATTGTTGCTGTCCTGAACGGACTTGAGCTCCCATATAAGAAGTGAAAGAAGACTGCCATCATCCGGATCGTGACCCGCAAGTCCGCGGAAGAACGCACGCTCCATGTTTTCGGCCACGTCACAGTCTACATGGTCTGAATAATCGTTTATATTATCTTCAAAAATAGCCTTCAAATCCATATCATATCTGCCTTTTGACGGTTATCTGTTTTCTTATTAATTTTATTATCATGATGTGACAAAGTCCATAGATTTAAGTGCATAATTGCGTTTATAATAATAGATAACAGTTGTTTAAAATGAAATTTGGCTTAGGAATATGGATCAGAATCTTAAAATTCTTTTTATAAGGAACATTATCTTTGATGCACTGACTATACCGATCCCGGCGCTGCTGATCGTACAGGCTCTGCACAGAAAGAACAGGACACCTGAAATTGTCCTGTTTTTCCGCATGTGTGTCTTTGATATTTTGCATTGCATTTCATATATTCTTGCATGCCTCCTGCTGATGAACTATCAGAAGGTACCCTTAGCACATATCTTTGATTTCATCCTGAATTTTCTTATAGGACTGTTCCCTCTTTTACTGGTTGTCCATTGGCTCCTTTTTGTGGAATATACCCTGCATCACAGCAGGGACATCATATGGAGGAGATATCGCGTTGCAATGATTCCCTTCGCGGTCGGTGTGCTCTGTACAATCCTGACTGTTATACCGCTATCTGATACACTGCCGTTACCTGTACTGAATGCGTTTTATGTCATTTACAGAGTTGGTCAGGTCATATGGCTTTCTTACATACTTGCATCCTATTACGTTTTGTATCAGGAAAAAAAGAGAAAGAAAATCCTGCAATACATCAAAATTACTCCTACGGTGATCCCTATAGCGGTTGGACTTCTTTTCTGTGTTACCACAGCCTACCAGCTTGATGGTCTTGGCTATGCGATTGGGCTGATGTTTGCGGATTATTACATGTTCCGGCGCCTTGGTTTTATTGATGCAAAGACTCTTTTCTTCAATGAGAAATATCTTGCGGTGCTAAGGCGTGAGGCTAAAAAGAAAAAGATCAATGAGGCGACGGTTATCCGGTTTAAAGCTCCGGGAGACCGGGAGAGGCTGGCAGAAATTCTTAAATTCTGGGAACCTGAAAACAGCAGTATAGTTGCTAAGGACAACGGGGAATTTCTTATTATATCAGAGGTTCAAAAGAAGCATATCGTGGAGCGATTTATCTTTCTGGTGTGTGAACACGCAAAGACCAGGGGCGTGAAAGTGGAATCATCATACCAGACAATAAGTACAGAAGGTTGACAGAAGCATGCTTTCCGAGGAAGAAGGCGGAACAGAAAACAAATGGGATAACAGTAACGACGATGATTATGGTGAAGAATGATTAAGAAAGTATTGATATCACATCTCACCGGACTGGTGCTTGGAGTGATATTGGATCAGATGATCGGAGACCCTCATGGGATGCCGCATCCCGTGAGGGCGATCGGAAGACTTATTGCTTATCTGGAGAAGAAACTGCTGGGAAATGTGATGTGCACATCCCGCGGCGCCCAGGATCCATACACTCAGTCCGGCAGGGATACCGCTAAGGAGAAGAGTCGGGGGATGCTGCTGTGGTTCATTGTCGTAGCGACAACGGTGGTGATAACGCTGGTGGTCATGCTGGGGGCGTACAGACTAAACAGATACTTCGGTATAGCGGTTGAGGCGGTTCTTACCTGCTATATCCTGGCGGCCAGGAGTCTTTGCCGGGAGAGCATGAGAGTTACCAAAGAGTTACAGGTGAATGGTGTGCCGGCAGCCAGATATGCTCTATCCATGATAGTCGGAAGAGATACGGATTGCCTCGACGAGGAGGAAATCATTAAGGCTGCAGTTGAGACTGTTGCAGAGAATACTTCCGATGGTGTCATAGCGCCGCTTTTATATACGGCACTTGGAGGCCCGGTGCTTGGTATGGCCTATAAGGCAGTCAATACAATGGACTCAATGATCGGATACAGGAACGAGAAGTACGAGAACTTTGGATGGTTTGCGGCCAGGGCCGATGATGTCTTTAACTTTATTCCATCCAGACTCAGTGCAGTTTTGATGATTGCGGCTAGTTTCCTGGCAGGTCTTTTTTCAACAAAATACTGTGGGAAAAGAGCTTTAGAGATATGGCGAAGGGACAGATTAAATCACAGCTCTCCCAATTCGGCCCAGACTGAAAGTGTATGCGCAGGCGCGCTGGGGCTGAAGCTTGGGGGAACACATCTGTATGGCGGCATTCCGGTAGAGAAGAAAACTATAGGTGACGAGATCAGAAAACCGGAGCAGGCGGACGTTAAGAGAGCAGACATACTTATGCTGGTGACAGAGGGGTTAGCAGCATTTTTTTGCGTTGTACTGCTTATTATTGCTGTGAGATGTACCTGAATTATAGTAAAATTTAATAGTAGAAATCAGCAAAGCTATAGAGGAGGATAGCATGTCTCACGGTGGTGATATATATAGAAATCGCGTAACAATGGATTTTTCGGTTAATCTGAATCCCTTAGGGACACCGAAGGAGATAATTGATGCAGTGCTCAAGGCTCTTGACAATGCCGGCAAATATCCGGATCAGGAGCAGGAAGATGTAAGAAGAGTCATTGCTGATTATGAGGGCGTGGACAGCAGCTGTGTCCTTGCTGGAAACGGAGCGTCAGAAATGATAATGGCAGTGGGTAAGGCGCTTGATCCAAAGAAAGCCCTCCTGTTTGAGCCAACATTTTCCGGATATGAATATGTGCTGAAGTCCTCAGGCTGCAGTATTAAACATTACACATTAGATGAGCGGGATGGATTTGCTTTTTCCGGGAAAGCTATTGATGATGCATTTGAAGGCAAAGTTCATCATAAGACGAGCGGGCAGGATGACACATCCGGCACGGAAAAAGATGCGGATTCAAAGGCAGAGAATACCGATCTTATATTTTTATGCAATCCTTCAAACCCTACAGGGCTTTGCATCGATGAGCAGTTACTTACAAATATATTGGATACAGCAAAGGCAAAAGGTGCATTTGTCTGTCTTGATGAAAGCTTTGCCCTGATGTCTGAAAAGGCAGTGAAGAGAAGTGCTGCAGATTATCTGAATAAGTATGACAATCTTATCCTGATAAAATCACTGACAAAGCTTCTTGCGATGCCTGGGATCAGGATGGGCTACGCAATATCTTCGCCGGAGAATATTTCAAGGATTAAGATGCAGCTTCCTGAGTGGAATCTTTCCGTGACATCGGAGGCTGCCATAAAGGCGGGAATAAAGATGATCGGTGGAACTGATTTTGTGAAGAGGACCATTGATGAGATTGTTATCGAAAGAAAGTATCTTATGGAGGAACTGAAAAAACTCGGCTTCAGGGTATTTGACAGTGACACATGCTTTGTTTTATTCAAGGGGAGCGAGGATCTGTTTGAAAAACTCCTGAACGAAAAGATACTGATCAGAAACTGCAGTGATCACAGAGGACTTGGCAAAGGCTACTACAGGGTCGGAGCAAGAAGCCACGAGGACAACATTAAGCTGATAAAGGCCCTGCAAAAGATTGTCTGATATATAGAGGAGTATTGATGGAATTTGAGAATGTCAGACCTGAAGAGATAGAGAAACGAAGTTTTGAGATAATAACAAAAGAGCTGGCTGAGGCAGGAATCTCAATCGATGAGAAGACTGCCTTTGTGACGAAGAGGTGCATCCATGCATCAGCTGACTATGAGTATGCTGCTACACTCAGATTCTCCGACGGGGCAGTTGATGTGATGAAAGACCTGATCAGGAGCGGAGCATGTATTGTCACCGACACCAACATGGCTCTTGCAGGCATCAACAGGAAAAAGCTGGCGTCCTTTGGCGGAGAAGCTTTTTGCTTTATGGCAGATGAGGATGTTGCCAGGGAAGCGGCAAGCCGCGGCATAACCAGGGCAGCTGTGTCCATGGAGAAGGCAGCAGGGCTCGGGAGGGATGTTATTTTTGCAATTGGCAACGCTCCTACGGCTCTTATCAGACTTCATGAGATGATGGAGGAAAAGGTATTTGTACCAAGGTTCGTCATCGGAGTTCCTGTGGGCTTTGTGAACGTGGTGTGGGCCAAGGAGCTCTTTTTAAATTCAGATGTTCCCTACATCATCAACGAGGGAAGGAAAGGCGGCAGCAGTATTGCAGCAGCGATCTGCAATGCGGTGCTCTACAGCTTATGATGAAAAAAGGCTTCACCACCGGGAGCTGTGCTGCGGCGGCAAGTAAAGCGGCGGCGTATATGCTCCTGTCAGGAAACAAAAAAGAACAGATTGAGATAGATACTCCTGCCGGGGAAAAGTATCATCCCGGGATTGAGGAGATTATTATAGGCGATGGCTATGTGAGCTGTGCTGTCAGAAAAGAATCCGGTGATGATCCGGATGTGACAAACGGGATACTGGTGTTTTCGAAGGTCTCATACGACAGAGGACAGGCCGGTGGTGACACAGATGACCGGATCATTATAGTTGGCGGAAAAGGTGTAGGGAGAGTGACACGTCCCGGTCTGGATCAGCCTGTGGGAAATGCTGCGATCAATTCTGTGCCGAGACGCATGATTAAGGCAGAGGTTTCCCAGGTTATGGATCTGTATGACTATGGCGGAAGACTCATAGTTGAGATTTCCGTACCTGAGGGCGAGGAGCTGGCATCTAAGACCTTTAATCCCAAACTTGGGATTGAGGGAGGTATCTCCATTATAGGAACCACAGGAATTGTAGAGCCTATGAGTACCAGGGCACTGCTCGAAACTATAAGGGTGAGCCTGCGGCAGGCATTGGTTATGGGGCAGGAGATAGCAGTAATAACTCCGGGGAACTATGGCCTTGATTTTATGAAAGGCAGATACGGCTACGATCTGGAACGGGCTGTTAAGTGCTCCAACTATATCGGTGAAACTATTGACATGGCTGCTGAGCTGGGCTTTAAAAAGCTCCTGCTGTGCGGTCATGTGGGAAAGCTCATCAAGGTGTCAGGTGGCATCATGAATACCCATTCCAAAGAGGCGGATTGCAGGATGGAACTGATGGCTGCCGCAGCGATAAGGTGCGGTGCAAAGAGCGGAACTCTTGAGGGAATCCTTAACTGTGTATCTACAGAGGCGGCAGTTGATATATTCATAAGAGAAGGAATTAAGGACCGGTGCTTTGATTACATTATGGAGCGGATGGATTTCTTTTTACAAAAAAGAGGTGCCGGGAACATTGATGTACAGTGTATGGTCTATTCAAACACGCATGGGCTTCTGGGAGCGTCCAAGAGGGCAGAAGAATTCATCAGAGAATCAATTGGAAAATGACGTATTGGACAAGTTGTCTTAGAAACCGGGGAGAAAGAATGGTTAATTTTGTGGGCGCAGGTCCGGGAGCTGTGGATCTCATAACAGTCAGGGGAATGGAACTTCTTAAGAAGGCAGATGTCATAATCTATGCGGGAAGCCTTGTAAATCCGCAGCTTCTGACATATGCAAGGGAAGGTTGCGAGATTTTTAACAGCGCAACCATGACACTTGAGGAAGTTATGGATGTCATGATAAGGGCAGATGGAGAAGGGAAGGAAATCGTGAGACTCCACACGGGAGAGCCCAGCATCTACGGCGCCATACGCGAGCAGATGGACCTTCTTGACAAGGAAGGGATTGCCTATGAGTCCTGCCCCGGTGTCAGCGCCTGCTTTGGCGCGGCAGCCAGTCTTGATCTGGAGTACACTCTGCCGGATGTTTCACAGACCCTGATAATCACAAGGCTGGAGGGTAGGACAAAAGTCCCCGAAAAGGAACAGATCGAGCTTCTGGCAAGTCACGGCGCCTCCATGGCGATCTATCTTAGTGTCGGGATGCTGGATGAACTCTCGGAGAGACTGGTGCAGGGAGGTTATTCACCTGATACTTCCGTGGCAATTGTTTATAAGGCTACCTGGCCTGAAGAGAAAAGTATTATTTGTACAATTAGAGATATGGCTGAAAAAGCTCGCATTGAGCAGATCGCCAAGACGGCAGTGGTGCTTGTGGGTGATGCAATAAGCCATAGGACTTATGAGCGGTCAAAACTATATGATCCGACATTCACGACACAGTTCAGAGAAGGCCGGAAGTAGTATGAAGAAGATAGCTGTATGCTTCACCCAAAAAGGTGAGGAAATAATAAAAAGAATAAATGCAGAGTGCTCCAAAAGAGGAATAGAACCTGCTGAGGGGTATGTTTGCAGAAGTGAGCGGACGAGAGACACAGAATTGGCAATGGTCTCAATCCCTATCGCTGATTGGACTGCATCCGTGTTCCTGCCCGGGAATGCTCTGATCTTCATAGGAGCAATGGGCATAGCTGTCAGGGCAATTTCAGGTCTGCCAAAGGATAAGCTTAATGATTGTTGTGTGATAGTCATAGATGACAATGGTCAATTTGTCATCCCGGTCCTTTCAGGACATGCAGGCGGAGCCAATAAGCTTGCTATGATAATGGCAGAGATTCTTGATGCTGTTCCTGTAATAACTACATCCACAGATATCAATGATTCATTTTCAGTCGATACATTTGCAACGGAAAATAGGCTTACAATAGCAAATCGCCAGGGCATCAAAAAGGTTTCGGCAAAGGCGCTGGAAGATAAGAAGATAACCCTGTCCATAAAGGATTTTCCTCCAGGTGAAAGAGTGGATGTAGTGGTTGCCGATGACACCGACGCGGAGTATTCTCTTTTGCTAAAGCCCAAGAAGTACACGGTCGGACTGGGCATGAAGAAGGGAAAAGACAGCGCTCAGGTGGAGGCATATTTCCTTGAAACGCTAAATGATTGCGGAATAGAGACAGGTGACGTTTACGCCCTGTGCACAATCGACATCAAAGAGGATGAGGATGCGATAAAGAATCTGAGAGATAAGTACAGGATTCCTGTAATGTCTTTTGACAAGGAGATTTTAAATAAGGTCAGTGGGGAGTTTGACGGCTCTGACTTCGTTTTGCAGACGACAGGAGTGGACAATGTCTGCGAAAGAGCTGCAGCAGCCTGTGCCGGAGCGGGAGCTGAATTTGTATTGAAGAAGAAAGCCCGGGAAGGCATGACGATCGCTATAGCAAAGAGAGCGACGGGAGGACTTTGATGGGAAAAATATACGTTGTTGGAATTGGCCCCGGGGATGTAAAAATGATGACCCTTCAGGCCAGGGAGGCGCTGGAAGAGAGCGATGTTATCGCCGGGTACAAAGCATATACACAGCTTATCAGGGATGATTTTCCGGATAAGGAGTATTTTGAAAACGGCATGGGCGGAGAGATTGAGCGCTGCGAGAAATGCGTAGAACTTGCCGGTGTGGGAAAGACAGTGAGTCTTATCTGCAGCGGTGATGCCGGGGTTTACGGGATGGCATCTCCGCTTTTGGAGGTTGCCGGCAGAGCGGGCTTTGATGATGTCTGTGTGATCCCCGGAGTTACGGCTGCCCTGAGCGGGGCGGCGGAGCTTGGAGCGCCTCTTGGCGGTGATTTCTGCGTCATAAGTTTAAGCGATCTTCTGACGCCCTGGGAAGTTATAGAGAAGAGGCTTCGCGCTGCAGCAGAAGGAGATTTCTGCATTGCGATCTACAATCCTTCAAGCCGGGGAAGGGCAGACTATCTTAAAAGAGCCTGTGAGATCCTGATGGAATATCGGACGCAGGATACTGCCTGCGGATATGTCAGAAACATCGGAAGGAGCGGATGCGAGAAAACGGTCTGCACCCTGAAGGAACTTGCGGACGAGAATACGGACATGTTTGTCACGGTATTTATTGGTAATTCCCAGACCAAAATACAAGATGGGAAAATGATAACACCAAGAGGTTACAAGCTGTGAAGAGTATAGTAATTTTTTCGGGAACAACTGAAGGAAGAATCCTGTCGGAGCTTCTTTCAAAGGATGAGATCAGGCACACCGTCTGCGTTGCAAGTGATTATGGAAAAGACATGATGCAAGAAAACCCATATGCCACCATACACGTGGGACGCATGGATGAGGCAGAGATAACGGTATTTCTCGCAGATCAGGGCAATCCGGATGATACCATCGTTGTTGATGCTACACACCCCTATGCTACTGAAGTGACAGCTAATATCAAAAAAGCGGCAGAGACACTGAATGTCAAATATATGAGGGTAGGGCGATACTCAGATGATGGGACACCTTCTGGAGATTTCTACTATTCCGACATCGCAGAGTGCGCCAACTCGATTGATAAGACAGAGGGAAACATCCTTCTCACCACAGGAAGCAAGGAACTTGCCGGTTACTGCGAAGGCGTATCTGAAAGCACAAGGAAAAGAACATATGTCAGGGTTCTTCCAACTGCTGAGAGCCTGGGAATCTGCGGAGATGCAGGTATAGATCAGGATCACATTATCGCTATGCATGGCCCCTTTGGACGGGAGCTCAATGAGGCAATCATCAGGCAGTACAATATCATGCATCTGATCACCAAGGACAGCGGTGATGCCGGTGGGTTCAAGGAGAAGACAGAGGCCGCTTCAGCATGCGGAGCGACTGTTCATGTTATAGACAGACCTTCTGAAGACGAAGGTATGACGATTGATGATGTTTACACAATACTCACAGGAAAAGAGGCACCTGAAAACGAAGCTGCACAAGAAACAGAATCATCTGAAGTTTGCTACGTGATAGGTGCAGGCATGGGGGCAAACTACTGCCTTACTTTAGAGGCTAAGGCAGCCTTGGATTCCTGCGAGGCTGTATTTGGAGCCCCACGCCTTCTTAAGAACATCACATATCCAAGAAAGTATGCTATGTATCTTGCAAAAGACATAATACCTGTCCTTGAGTCTGAAAAGATAAGAAGGCCTGTGATCCTCTTCTCCGGAGATACTGGTTTTTACAGCGGCGCAAAAGCCACCATCAGGGAACTTAAAAAGTGGAAACCTGACCTGGACATCAGGGTCATTCCGGGAATATCCAGTGTTTCATATCTTGCATCAAAGCTTCACGAGAGCTATGACAGAGCACCGCTTTACAGCATCCACGGAAAAAGAACGGAAAGGGATTTAAGCGGACTTCTGGATAAGGTGAAATATAACGGAAAGGTATATGTTCTTTTATCCGGGGCAAGAGACATATCTGTTATTGCGCGAAAAATGATGAAGTCGGGCATAGATGGCAGCATAATCGTAGGGGCAAACCTTTCCTGCGATAATGAAGAGATAAATGAGCTGACGCTGGATGAAGCCTCCGGATATGGGAATGAAGGCATGGTGACAGCGTTGATAATAAACAAGAATCCCTCAAAACGCCCTCTGATCAATGTAAAAAGAGATTCGGATTTCATCAGATCAGATGTTCCGATGACAAAGGAATGCATCCGTCATGAGAGCATCATCCGCCTTGGACTTCGTGAAGGTGACATCCTGATCGATATCGGTGGCGGAACAGGCAGCGTTGCCATAGAGGCGGCATCTCTGCATCCGAGCCTTAATGTCTATACAATAGAAAAAAAGCATGTTGCAGCGGATCTTATTGAGAGGAACGTAGTAAGAAGCGGACTCTGCAATGTTACAGTCATTGAGGGTAGGGTAGAAGACGAACTTTCTAAACTGCCGGCACCGGACTGTGTATTTATCGGTGGCAGCGGTGGACAGATGAAGAAGATCATCGACATACTTAGGGAAAAGAGAAATGGAATAAGATATGTCATAAACGCTGTCAGTATTGAGACAATTGAAGAAGTAAGAGAAATCATCAGAGAGTATGCGCCCCAGAATGAAGAAGCGGTGATGATCCAGGTGAGCGGTGTTGAAAAAGTGGGAACACATAACATGCTTAAAGGGCAGAATCCTATTTGGATCTTTTCATTTACAATATGAGTTTCCAGGCAACTTGTAATATTTGTGATGAGAGGGGCATAAGCCCGATTTGGTGGGCGACATAGGCAAAGAGCGTATTTTTTGCTCATGTAAAACCAAACGCTCTCATCATATTTATTAGGGACAAGAGGACACACCCAGATTCATGATGAATAAAACAACAACCGGAAGTATTATGATAGCCGCGCCACGAAGCCGGAGCGGTAAAACCACAATAACATGCGCACTTTTGCAGGCGCTTAAGGAGAGGGGACTTAATCCCGTCTCCTTTAAGTGCGGACCGGATTATATCGATCCTATGTTCCACGAGAAAGTCCTTGGCATCGAAGGAAGAAATCTGGATACATTCTTTGCCGGAAAAGAGGGCGTACAGAACATTTCTGCCGGCTGCGGTGACAGATATGCCGTCATCGAGGGCGTGATGGGGCTGTTTGACGGATTGACACCGGATGGGATTTTTGGATCAAGTTATGAAGTTGCAACTATCCTGAAATCCCCAATAATACTTGTGGTCGATGCGTCGGGAGTCGGACGTACTGTGATCTCGCTTATAAAGGGAATGCTGCTCGACGATACAGAGCACCTGATAAAAGGCGTGATCCTTAACAATATGACAGACAGCTTTTTCACAAGCCTTAAGCCTGTTTTGGAAAAAGAACTGTCGGCAATGAGAAGTGATGTAAAACTGCTGGGATACTTTCCAAAAAATAAAGACATCAGCATCGACAGCAGACACCTGGGGCTGCAACTTCCGGGTGAGATAGATGGTATTCAAAAAAAGATAGCTCAGGCTGCAAGCTTATTGGAAAAGAGTGTGAATGTAGATGAAATCATTTCTCTTATGGAGGGTGCTGAAACACCGGGTAAACAGCCGGCAATGATTGAGACGGATTCACTCACGGATCTTTCCCTTGCTGTCGCCCGGGATGAAGCTTTCTGCTTTTACTATCGGGAGAATCTTGAGCTCTTCGAAAAACTTGGAGTCAGGATAAAGTTCTTTTCCCCAATCAGAGATGAAAAACTCCCGGAAGACATCAATGGTCTGCTATTAGGCGGCGGTTACCCTGAGAACTACCTGGAGGAGCTTAGCCGTAACAAGAGCATGTTATCCTCAATAAAAAGTGCGATCAATGCAGGAATCCCCAGCCTTGCAGAATGCGGCGGATTCATGTATCTTCACCGTTCGATAACCGGCATAGATGGCAGGGACTATGAGATGGTCGGAGCGATAGACGGAGAATGCCATTACACCGGGCATCTCGTCAGATTTGGATATATGGAAATTGAAAAGGCACCAGGGGCTGATGGAGATCAGCTGGCTGAGAGCCTTGTGGGAATGAAAGGACATGAATTTCATTACTACGACAGCTCTTTTACCTGTGATGGTTTTGTTGCCGGCAAGCCCAATAAAGATATGAAGTGGAACTGCATGGTCGCAGAGAAAAATGGGTTCTGGGGATTTCCGCATTTCTACTACAATTCCAACCCGCAGTTTATAAGATTGTTTACTACGAAGATGGCGGAGCTGAGCAGAAAGTAAACACGGCAATGCACATGATAATACCCAGGCATAGGTTCAGAGAAAACAAACATAGTGAAGGGAAAAGAAATGGAGAACTCCAGCAGGTTTTTTGCCAATAAGGAATGTGAATATTATCCATGCCACAAATGTGATGGCGATATCAATTGTCTCTTTTGCTACTGCCCTCTGTACAACATGGATTGTCCGGGTGATTACAGGATAGTCGACAAGGGAGACAGAAAAGTCAAGAGCTGTAAAAGCTGTCTTTTCCCGCATCTTCCTGAGAACTATGATGCGGTAATATCGCTGCTTAGAACATCCCGCGATGAGTAGCGGAAGGTTTCGAATGATTACAGAGCTTCGCAATTCCGTCTGGACCTGAGGTTTTAGGATTTTTTTAGGTTCATGGATTATCTTTGTGTCATAAAGATTAAAGGAGTCTTGTGACATGAAGAAGAAAATTTTGCTGGTCTGTTATGGACTGGCGCTTACAGCATTCACTACATATATTGCGCTGGATACGTTCGTTCTCAGCGCTGCTTACCAGACAGATGCAACACAGGTAAACACATCTATGTTCGCCGATGCAGAGAATTCATCATCTGAAAAAGAGGAAGAGGCAAACACCGATGCTTCTGGCAAGTCCGCTAAAAAGAGCAGACATGGCGGTAAGCACAAGAGCTATGCCTACGAAGGCACAGATGATTCATCTGATAGTGCGGTCTCAAAGTATTCACTTACAGAATCCGGTTCTTCATATGAAAATGATAATGTAAAGATTTCCATTACTGAGTACTACCAGAATAATACAAAGATTTATGTGGCAGATGTGCAGGTGGATTCTGCTCAGGAGCTGAAGACGGCTTTTGCAGAAGACACCTACGGAAAAAACGTTACGGCGAAGACTTCAGAAACAGCAGCGTCAAAAGATGCCATTCTTGCTATAAACGGAGACTACTACGGAGCAAGAGAAAACGGTTATGTGATCAGGAATGGCGTTGTATATCGCAGCGAGGCAAGCGATGACGATCTGCTTTGTATCTATGCGGACGGAAGCATGGAGGTTCTGGATCAAAGTGACTACTCAGCGGATGAGCTGGTGAGCCGGGGAGTCTGGCAGGCTTTTGCATTCGGCCCAGGCCTAATAGAAAACGGAGATATCGTTGTAGATCAGGACGATGAAGTCGGAAGAGCGAAGACAAGTAATCCACGTACTGCTATAGGTATGATCGATAAAAATCATTACCTTTTTGTCGTGTCGGACGGCAGGACTGATGAGAGTGAAGGACTGACCCTGTATGAACTGGCAGAGTTCATGAAAACACTTGGCGCAGAAACAGCATACAATCTGGACGGCGGCGGCTCATCAACCATGTACTTTAACGGAGCTGTGGTCAATAACCCCACATCAACAGGGAACATCAAGGAAAGGGAGGTGAGCGATATTGTATACATCGGACAATAAGACATTCCGGCACTGTCTTGGACACATTTTTGCAGCGGCATTTCTCGCCCTCTTCGGTGCAATATATGAACATTTCAGTCATGAAGTATATTCGTATTTCATGATATATGCTTTTGCTATTCCGCTACTGTTTGGAGCCGTGCCCTATGGCATTCTGGCAAACAGGAATATAACTATGAGTGATACGACAAGTAACTTGTGGAACTGTGCAATAGCTGCTTTTTCTGTGGGATGCCTGTTTAAGGGCGCCCTTGACATTTACGGAACGACCAACAGACTTATAGTTGTCTATCCGGTTGTTGGAATGATGCTTGTAATTTCAGCGATCATTTCTTTTGCAAAAAATCTACAGCAATCTCGCAGTGCGTTACAGAACGAGGCTTAAGCTTCATGTGTAAATAGCTAAGCTATATCCACTACAGATGGAAAATGGTCTGATAAAAAATGCCCCATAGCGTATGCATGGTGGCATTTTTTGCTTATAATGGAAAGGCAAAAAACTCATTGCGAATGACAGAGCAATTTGTTTTTTTGAACTGATAAGAAAAATGTAATTGTATTGATGATTGATGAGAGGTATTAGTGTGGATAAGAAACAAAAATTATTGGATCTTGTAGACAAGGCCGGAAGAGGCAGTATCGAAGCGGCAGAGATGATTGCAGCAGGATATTACAATGGAGATTTCGGTGATAAGAACTATGTGAAAGCCAGGAAATGGGCATCATATGCAGCCAGGCATGGCAGTGTGCTGGCAGCTGAGATAATGGTACAGTTGGAGAGTATATAATGATACTCTGCGATGATATGTAGTGATGCTGTTATAACCCAGGGACCTTTCAAACAAATGAGAACGGGATAAATTTCTTTGGGCAACTGAATTGTAACTTCGGTGGTGCACACGAAAGAAATGTACAGCAATAACATTTGACCGATTGCTTAAAAGTTGGTATACTTTACTTTAGTGCTTTAAAGCGTAAAGAAGCAGTGTGTTGAAGAAGCACTATATCTATTTTGGAGGAGTTACAAAAATGCCTATTACTGATTTACTTGAGAGAAACAGTAAGCTCTACGGGGATGAGGTAGCCCTGGTGGAGATCAACCCTGAAATCAGGGAAGAGCAGAGAGTTACCTGGAAAGAGTACGAGCTGATCCAGCCCACTTCCACAGCTTATTACAGAAGGCAGATAACATGGTCGGTATTTGATGAGAAGGCCAACAGAGTTGCCAATATGCTGATCGAGAGAGGAGTAAAGAAGGGGCAGAAGTGCGCCATACTTCTTATGAACT
>JAEEGF011100478.1_pt1 | contig 23901 bp, 18 predicted proteins | sample 9134171 | NCBI WGS metagenome assembly JAEEGF01 (sample SAMN16246542, study PRJNA631951) | gut metagenome | biome: gut microbiome; feature: rumen; material: AP-attached | host: Bos | place: Iran: Karaj | collected 2018-10
TAAAAAGACTTGATGCTGATGCAAATGTCGGATTCCTTCTTTCGGGCGGACTTGATTCTTCACTTGTATGCGGCGTAGCTGCAAAAATTATGGATAAGCCTCTTGAAACTTATTCTATCGGTATGGATATCGATGCGATCGATCTTAAGTATGCAAGAGAGGTTGCTGATTATATTGGAAGTAATCATCATGAAGTTATTATTTCAAGAGAGGATGTTATCGATGCTTTAGAAACAGTTATCAAGACTCTTGGAACCTATGATATTACAACAACTAGAGCAAGCATGGGAATGTATCTTGTATGTAAGTACATTCATGAAAATACAGATATCAGGGTAATTCTCACAGGAGAAGTATCTGATGAGCTCTTTGGATATAAATATACAGATTTTGCACCATCACCTGATGAATTCCAGATGGAGGCTGAAAAGAGAGTAAGAGAACTCCATATGTATGATGTATTAAGAGCTGACAGATGTATTTCGGTTAACTCATTAGAGGCAAGAGTACCATTTGGAGATCTTGATTTTGTTGATTATGTAATGAGCCTTAATCCTTCAGTAAAGATGAATGTTTACGGAAAAGGAAAGTATCTTTTAAGACATGCCTTTGAAGAGGATAAATGCCTTCCGGAATCTATTCTTCAAAGAGAAAAGGCAGCATTTTCAGATGCAGTAGGTCATTCTCTTGTAAATGATCTTAAGGAATATGCAGAAAGCTTATATTCAGATGAAGAATTTGAAGAGAAAATAGCTAAATATGAGCATGCAAGACCATTTACAAAGGAAAGTCTTCTCTATAGAGAAATCTTTGAAAAGTATTATCCAGGACAGTCTGACATGGTAGTAGATTTCTGGATGCCAAACAAGAGCTGGCCGGGCTGCAACGTAGATGATCCATCAGCAAGAGTACTTGCAAACTATGGAGCATCAGGACAGTAAAATATAATTATCAGCATGTAAGCAGCTTAAGCTGTGGGCGGTATTCTTATGCTGTGTATCTTTGCCATGTGTCATGTGTCATGTAAATTTTGCCGCGCGCTATGTGGTTTTGCCGAGTGCTATATGCCGTGTGCCTGTGCCGCATGTTATATGCAGCGTGCCATTTGATAGTAGGGGGGGAGATGCATAAGTAGCAGGCTATTACTAGCAGGCAGCTAAAGCTGAATGCAGCTGATTTATATTTATATAAATATAAATATATAAAATAATATATGGATAAAAACATAAAACCATAGGAAGAAAGGGTTCGGATTTTATGGATAATAATTTACATGAGGAATGCGGTGTGTTTGCGGCATATTCTCTGTCAGGAGAGGATGTAGCGGCGTATATTTATTATGGACTGTTTGCACTCCAGCACAGAGGTCAGGAAAGTGCCGGAATATCTGTAAGTGACACCGGCGGAGAAAAAGGTAACATATGCTCGGTAAAGGGCATGGGGCTTGTAAATGAGGTGTTCGATAAGAAAAATCTAGAAACTCTAAAGGGAAATCTAGGAGTCGGACATGTAAGATATTCAACAACAGGTGCAAGCATACCTTCAAACATCCAGCCACTAGCTATTAATTACATCAAGGGAACACTTGGTCTTGCGCACAATGGAAATCTTGTAAATGCAGCAGAGCTGAAGCAGGAGCTAAGCTACACAGGAGCAATTTTCCAGTCCACAATAGACACAGAAGTGATTGCATATTTAATAGCAAGAGAGAGAATTAATACTAAAAATGTTGAAAGCGCAGTATTAAATGCAATGAAGAAGCTAAAGGGAGCATATTCACTTGTAATAATGAGCCCTAGAAAGCTTATAGGGGCAAGGGATCCGTTTGGATTTAGACCATTAGTACTTGGAAAAAAGGATGATACCTATTTCTTTGCTTCAGAAACCTGCGCATTAGATGCCGTAAAGGCAGAATATGTAAGAGATGTTGAGCCGGGAGAGGTCGTGACAATCTATAAGGATAAGGTCACAGGAGAAACTGTCATCGAAAGTGATAAGACTCTTTGCGGTAGAAAGCATGCTCATTGTATATTTGAATATATTTACTTTGCAAGAGCTGATTCGGTAATAGATGGAATCAGTGTATATGATTCTAGAGTAAAGGCCGGGAAAATACTTGCCCAGGAACATCCAGCAGAAGCTGATGTTGTCGTGGGAGTACCAAATTCAGGCCTTATTGCTGCGTACGGATATTCCATGGAAAGTAAAATACCGTACTGCATGGGCTTTGAAAAGAATTCCTATGTCGGCAGGACCTTCATAAAGCCATCTCAGACAATGAGAGAGGCAGGGGTAATGATTAAGCTTAATGCCATAAAGCAGGCCGTAAATGGAAAAAGAGTAGTAATGATCGATGACTCCATAGTAAGAGGAACGACCAGCGCTCAGATAGTAAAGTTATTAAGAGATGCCGGAGCAACTGAGGTGCATGTAAGAATAAGCTCGCCTGAATTTTTATTCCCATGCTATTTTGGAACGGATGTACCAAGCAGCAAGGAGCTTGTAGCAACAGGAAAGAGTGTTGAGGAAATATGCAAAATAATCGGAGCAGATTCGCTTGGATATTTCCCAAATGATAGATTAAATGAACTTATAGACAAGACAGATGATTTCTGTGATGCATGCTTTTCTGGAAATTACCCTGAAGCAGCACCAAAGCACGATATCAGAAACATATAAAAAAATTTAAGTTTTATATGTTTGCGTTTTTGATTTTGTAACTATGAGTACGTTTAAAATGTCTAAAAGAAGGCTTTAAAGAAGACTTTAAAGGAGGCTTTATGAAATATACTAAAATGCAAGGCTGCGGAAATGATTATATATATGTAAACTGCTTTGAGGAGAAGGTAGAAGACCCTTCGGCAGTTGCAATAAAGGTATCTGATGTAAGAAAGGGAATAGGTTCAGATGGACTTATTTTAATAACACCATCAGAAAATGCACCCTACATGATGCATATTTTCAATGCAGATGGAAGTGAAGGAAAAATGTGCGGAAATGGTATAAGATGTGTTGGAAAATACATATATGACCATGGAATGTGCGGTGATAAGACAGAAATAAATGTAGACACTCTATCAGGTGTAAAAAAGCTCAAATTATTCGTAAATAAAGATACGAATAAGGTAGAAACCGTAAGGGTATATATGGGAAAGGCCATATTTAAGACATCTGAAATTCCTTTTAAGAGGGAAGCCATGGATTATAAAAATATCTCAGCTGAAATATCGGAGAGTGAAAACTATGTAAAGGCTAATAATAATGTAAAAGTTTCACTCTTAGATAGAAATTTTGAATTTACAGTGCTTTCAATGGGAAATCCTCATACCGTTACCTATGTTGAAGATACAGCTGAATTTGAAGTAGAAAAATACGGAAAGGTTTCTGAATTTCTAGAAATATACCCGGAAAGAGTAAATACAGAATTTGCTCATGTCTTAAATGAGCATGAGGTAAATATGAGAGTATGGGAGAGAGGTTCGGGTGAAACATACGCCTGCGGAACCGGAGCCTGTGCAACTGCTGTTTCGACCATAGTAAATAAAATGGCCAAATCTCCTGTAACAGTACATATGCTCGGAGGAGATGTTGTTATTGAATACGATGAAGAAACCAGAGATGTTTATATGACAGGCCCGGCAGAGACAGTATGCGAGGGCGAGTATTTTATTAATTAGCTAAGAAAATGTAATTGTGATTTTGAGAAAAATAGGAGGAAAATAATGTTTACACCAAATAAAAACTATCTTAGATTACAGGGCAGCTATCTTTTTTCAACAATAGGAAAAAAGGTAAGAGAATATAAAGAGGCAAATCCAGATAAAAGAGTAATAAGTCTTGGAATAGGAGATGTTACACTTCCACTTTGCCCTGCAGTAATAAAGGCATTAAATAAAGCAACAGAGGAAATGGCTCATGCTGGTTCATTCCGTGGTTATGCACCTGATCTTGGATATGAATTTTTGAGAAGTGCCATAGTAGCAAATGACTATAAGGCAAGAGGCTGTGATATTGAAATTGATGAAGTATTTGTATCTGATGGTGCAAAGAGCGATTCAGGAAATATTTCAGACATCTTTGGAGACAATAACAAAATAGCAGTCTGCGATCCTGTTTATCCTGTTTATGTTGATTCAAACGTAATGGGCGGAAGAACAGGAGAGTATAATCCAGAAAAGGAAGGCTTTGATGGAGTTGTATATATGCCATGTACAGCAGAAACAGGCTTCCTTCCAGTTATTCCAGATGAAGCTTTAGACATCATTTATTTATGCTTCCCAAACAATCCTACAGGAGGTACAATTACAAAGGATGAGCTTCAGAAATGGGTAGATTTTGCCATTGAAAAGAAGGCACTTATCATATATGATGCAGCTTATGAGGCTTATATCACAGAAGAAAACATTCCTCATTCAATATATGAATGCGAGGGTGCTAAAAAGTGTGCAATAGAGCTAAGAAGCTTTTCAAAGAATGCAGGCTTTACAGGAACAAGACTTGGCTTTACAGTAGTTCCAAAGACTCTTACCTATGATGGAGTATCTCTAAATCAGCTCTGGGCAAGGAGACATGGAACAAAGTTCAACGGTGCACCATATATCATACAAAGAGCAGGAGAGGCTGTTTATTCAGAGGAAGGAAAGAAGGAGACTAAAGAGCAGGTTCAGTATTATCTTGATAATGCAAAGATAATAAGTGATGGTCTTGCTAAGGCGGGATATACAGTTTTTGGAGGAAAGAATGCTCCATATATCTGGCTCAAGACACCTGATAACATGAAGTCATGGGAATTCTTTGATTACCTATTAGAGGAAAAGAATATAGTAGGAACTCCAGGTGTAGGCTTTGGACCACACGGTGAAGGGTATTTTAGACTTACTGCCTTTGGAACCAAGGAAAACACAGAAACTGCAGTAAAGAGAATTACAGGACAGTAAAGAAAACTTAAGGACAGTAAAGAAAACTACAGGACAGTAAAGAAAACTACAGGACAGTAAAGAGAATTACCGGCAAGTAACGAGAATTACAGAAAATTTAGTAAATTGAAATATAATAATAAAAGAGGCTATGCAAGCTGCGTAGCCTCTTTTTGATGTTTAATCTCAAATGCCATTGTTTAAATTAAGCCCACTTATATGCCGTTGTTTAAATTAAGCCCACTTATCCTGTGACTTAGGAATGCGGATATCAGGAAGGAGTTGCTGTGAGTGAAGGAACCACTGATTGCCCTTGCGTCTGCACTTAACATCTCTTTCTGAATCAGCACCGCTAGACTTAAGCTTCATGACTGCGTAATTATCTTCCTGATAGGAATAAGGACCTGTTTTAATTGTAATTGTAAATGGTTCGGATGGAGTATAATCATTTTCAGGTGAAGTTCCGGCAAAATAAGAAAATGGCTTGTAATACTTATTTCCCATAAAACGATCCTTTAAGAAGGACTTATCGTAAGTTGAAAGCTCCTCTGGTCCCATAAGATAGTTGATCATTTCAATACCGATTTCAGGTGCAGCAGCATATGCGCAAAGAGCAAGAACTGTAAGAGCTGCTGTCTTAAAAGGTGAATCTAAGGATGCTTCAGGAAGAGCCTGTAACTGAGCTAGGCTTTCTGGAAGTGCACTGAAGGTAAAGGTCTTTGGACCTTCCTCTTTAACGTAAGTGCTACTAGCTGGAGCGGCATCTGCTGCTGGAGCTGGTTTCTTAAGATTATCAAAAATACTCATTTTCAATCCTCCTTAATGATATGTTTAAAAAAAATATTTTTCAAAAATAATACAAATGAAACAATATTATTATAAATTATAAATAAAAGTAAATCAAGATATATTTGCTGTTTTGTAAAAAAAAGATAGTATAATAATAGTAAAAATAATACAATCTTTGACAGTTTGAAATAATTGTGGTACAATCAGTGAATAAAAAAAGAGGCAGGTAGTAAGATGAAACTAAGAAAAATTGTTGTCACTTTAGCGTTTACTTCAATGCTTTTAGCGAATGTTACAGCAGGAGAAATTAAGGCTAAGGAAAGCAGGGCGAATTCAACTGCGAGTGAGTCTGTGTCATCAGAAACTGAGAAGAGTGAAGAAAGCAGTTTGGAAGATGAGAAAAATAAAAAAGGCATAGATGTAAATGAATATATAGGAGAATCTGCATTTATAGGAAGCAGCATAGGAATAGGTCAAAAAATGTACTTTAACAGGCAGGGAAAGGGATTTTTAGGAAATCCTACAATGCTTGTAGTGGGCTGTTATTCCTTTTATAATGATACCCGCCCTTCGGGCCAGATAACTTATACAGCGCCGGATGGAACCGAGGTTACTGACATGGCTAAAAACCTCATAAAGCTAAGCGGTGTAAAAAGAGTATTTGTTAATATGGGCACTAACGACATATACATGGGCGCTAAAAAAACAAGCGAAAAGTATAAGGAATATCTTGAGGGCATAAGGGAAGAAAATCCTGAAGTAGTGATTTTCGTAGAAAGTATGACCTATGCAACAAAAAGTACCTATGAAAATGAGAAAAAGTATTTCAGTGATGCCAGCATAGATGAATATAATTCAATAATGGAGCAGTACTGCGCAGAAAATAAGGATATGTACTATATCGACGTAACATCGCAGATGAAGGATGCAGAGGGCGGTCTTGCGGCAAAATACTGCAGTGATGGTTATGTGCATATCAGCTTTGAGGGGTATAAGGTCTGGACCGATAAATTGGTTTCTTATGTTGAAAATCTTATAAACACTGAGAATAAGGCAAAAGAAGCTGTTGATAAATACCTGAGAAAAGGAACAGAGGGCTATTACAGATGGGCAGCCCAAAAGGTAGACTTATTAAAGGACAGTACCGTAAAGGATGCGCTTCTTGCAAAGCTTGAAGGTAAGCATCTTGAAATTACAGTAAGCAGTGCCAAAAAGGCCTTTGAAAGGTACTCACAGACAGGTCTTGAAGAGGATTATCAGGAGGCTTTGAAGCTGATAGCCCTTGTGAGTGATGAAGAGCTTTTTGAAGAATACAGATGTCAATTAGCGCATGAGCATCTTAACAAAATAGGACAAAAGGTGCTTGAAATACGTAACCGCTAATAAAAAATTGTTAGTGAATAATTTTCGTTGCCAAAAGACAATCTTACAAGTTATATACTTGAAAAATGGGATGATGAAGTCGAAAAATCTTATCGGGCAGCATCTGAACTATACGTGATGGATAACCGCCTGGCTTGACGGGGGGGCTATACCCTGTCATGTAAGGCAGTTTTATTAATATAAAAATAATCTCAAGGAGGGATTTTAAATGAAGGAAAAACGTAAAAAATTAGAAAGGAAGCTGCTGAGCTTTTTGCTCACGCTGGCGATGGTCATTGGGCTGATGCCGGGGATGAGTTTGACGGTGCTGGCGGATGATGAATGGAAGACCGTCGCATTTTCTGATATAGAAGATGGTGATGCTGTGATTGTCACCATGAGAAAATCAGACGGAACCTACGGCCTTTATAACGGCAATGGTACAGGTAGTGCACCTTCTGCGGTTAAGCTTACCGCATCTGACGGCGTATTGACCGGCTCAGATACAGACCTCGCCGGATGTACTTGGACAGTTGTGCGAAATGATGATGACACCGTTTCATTCCGCATAGGCGATTCCAAGCTATATTGTACAAATATAAATAACGGTGTCCGTGTAGGCGACAATAACAATAATAAATTTATCATCGAGCAAGATTATTTGTATAATACTGCTACAAGCCGTTATGTGGGGGTTTATAATAGTCAAGACTGGCGTTGTTATACCTCAATCAACAGTAATATCAAAAATCAGACTCTCGAGTTCTGGAGGAAAGAATCTGCTGCCCCCGTCCCTGTCGACATCACCGGCGTGACCCTTAATCCGTCCGCCGCACAGACCATAGATGTGGACGGTAAGGTCTCCTTTACCGCTACCGTTGCGCCTGACGGTGCTACGGATAAGACCGTGAAGTGGAGCGTCGGCGGCACGAATGCGGGCGCGGTGAAGTTGTATTCTGACGAAAATTGCACCACCGAGGTAGGCGCGGATGCCACCGAAACCCTGACTGTCTACGCCAAGGGCATCACTGCGGGCAGTGCTACCGTCACCGCCACAAGTAATGCCGACAGCACCAAGAGTGCGAGTTGTGATGTGACGGTGAATGCCCAGACCCCGGCGGACACCTACATTGTTGCGGGTAGTGAAGGGGGTATTTTCGATTCTGTGTGGAGCGGCACGAGCGAAGCAAACAAAATGACGCTCGCTGCGGATGGCACCTACACGAAGAGCTATGAAGTCAATCAGGCTTATAGCGATGTTCAGCTTAAGGTCGTGAAGAACGGGCAGGATTGGATTGGCGACGAGAACGGCAATAATGTCACGTTTAATCTGACGGGCGCAGGCACATTCACGGTCGCTTATAATCCCACTACGGGCGTTGTCTCAGTGAGTGGCGATATCGTGGCCGTGCCCGCCGAGACGGTCTACTACCTCTGGGGAAGCATGACCAGTTATAGTTATTCGGATACGAGTTATCCTTTCAGCGCATCTGAAACCGATGGCGTATACAGCATCACCAATCTGAGCCTCACCGCCGGTGCTGCGTTCAAGGTGATGGATAACAATAGTAGTATTTATCCGGAAGGAGATACTGACACCTATTCCATCGATACTGACGGGACCTATAACATTTATTTCCGTTCCGATGGTCTGGGCGGCGAGGGCTGGTATGAGGGCTGCATCAAGGTCGAAGCCGCAGCACCTGCAGCTACCTATGTTGTGGCCGGTAGCAATGCGGACATTTTCGGCACCGCATGGGATGCCTCAAATGAAAACAATACGTTGAGCCTTGCCGTGGACGGCACTTATCAAAAGACCTACACGGTTAGTCAGGCGTATGACGACATTAACCTCAAGGTCGTGAAAAATTACAGTTGGGTGGAGTCTTATGGTGATGCACAAGGAAATAATGTCATTTTCAGTCTGCCTAGCGCGGGTTCATTCACGGTAATTTTTAATCCCGCGACGGGCGTTGTCTCTGTTACGGTGGATGGGGCAGAGCAGGCTCATACCCACAACGACATTACCTTTACTGCGTGGACTGCTACGGACAGTATGCCCACCGAGGCGGGGAATTATTACCTGGCAAATGACGTGACCATCAGCAGCACCTGGGCTGTCCCGGAGGGCACAACCAATCTTTGCCTGAACGGGCACGGCATCATTATGAACGGAACGAATCGGGTAATTACGGTCGCTTCCGAACGTACGCTGAATCTTTATGATTGCGGCACGGAGGCAGTGCATAAATTTACGGTGACTGATCCAAGCGATGGAGGCGCGGGACTGGCGACGGTGAACGACAGCCTAGAAAGTGGGTATCAGACCTTCACCGGCGGTTACATTACCGGCGGTCAAGGCGGCCAAGGCGGCGGAGTCTACATTGCCGGCGGAACATTAAACATGCACGGAGGAAATATTATCGGTAACCACGCCCAGGGATCATTGTATTTCGATGGAGGCGGCGTAGCTCTTTCGGAAAATACGAACTCCCAGTTTGTCATGACCGGTGGTGCAATTCAGTATAATACCTCAGTTGGCCGCGGCGGAGGAGTGGGTATTCAGAAGAAGGCAACTGTGGAATTGTCCGGTGACGCTAAGATCATGTACAACAGTTGCAACGATTGGGGCGGTGGCATTTCCTCGTTTGGAACACTCAACATTTCCGGAAATGTAAGAATCTCAAACAACAAGGGGGGAAGCGGCCTGCATCCTCAGCAGGGTTCAATAACCATCTCCGGTGCACCCGTTATCTTCGATAATGAAGGTTTAGCGAATATACTTTCCGATGTTATGATTGATGTTACCGGAACACTTACGGAGGGGGCGAAGCTCGGCGTTTATTGGAACGACGTCAAAGTGTTTACCAATAGTACCGATACTTCCTTAAATGATGTATCAAAATTTGTAAGCGACAATCCTGATTATTCCGTAATGAAAAATGCGGATGGACAGCTCTATCTTGAAGCCATTTATACCGTAACCTTTAATGCGGGCGGACATGGCACGGCGCCTGCTGCGCAGACGGTTGCGAGTGGCAGTCAGTTGACCAAGCCTACGGATCCTACAGCGGAGGGCTATACTTTCGACGGTTGGTACAAGGAAGAAGACTTGACGAATGAGTGGGACTTTGAAAGCGATACCGTTACGGGAAATATTACGCTGTATGCGAAGTGGAGGCAGGCGATTTCTTATACCGTGACCTTCAAGGTGGTAAATGGCTCTTGGAACGATGAAACCTCAGCGGACAAGACCGTAACTCTGACCGGTTACGAGGGTGACACTCTGAAGCTGGCGGCAAATCAGATTCCGGCAGTCGGCAGTAAGCCGGGTGCAACCTATAAGGCAGAAGGAAGCTGGAACGTTACGCCGAACGTGAATACGGCGATCACGGCGGCGACTACCTACGTCTATACCTACGAGGAAAAAGATGCTCCGTCGGAAGCCGTAGCACCATGTGTCACTGCATGGACGTCTGATGCCATTTACGTAGAAGCTGTCAGCGGACAGGAGTACGTTATCGTCCTAAAAGGTCAGACGCCTGACTGGACTGGGGCGGTGACTACTACTGCAGAATATCATGAATTTGATGGTCTTACGCCGGCGACGGAATATGACATTTATACCCGCGTAAAAGAGACGGATAGTACCTTTGCCTCTGAGGCAAAGAAGACGGAAGTTTTGACGTCACTGAACGGGTGGGAAACGCAAGGCGATGCTAAAACGGGAGAAACCATAACGATCATTCCCGATCCGGAAGATGCACAGGGACTTACCTGGCAGTGGTACTATGCAGAAGTGAATGAGCAGGAATCGGTTGTAAAGGGTGAGGCCATCGAAGGTGAAACAAGCTCATCCTACGTGGTAAAAGAGGGTGACGTAGGTAAATACCTCTATTACGTCATCAGCAAAGGCGGCAAAGAGCTGGAGAACGGCTACGTCGGCCCTGTAAGGATTGCCATTCATCCTACGGTTTCGCTGGAAGGTTGGGCCTATGGTGAAAATCCTAATACGCCGGTAGTCACGGGCAATACGGGAAACGGATCAGTGTCCTTTACGTACGTGGAAAAAGAATCGGAAGAACCTGAAAGTGAGACGGTTCCTACAATGCCTGGAAACTACGTTGTATATGCATACGTAGAGGAATCCGGAGATTATGCTTACGGTTTTGCCGAGGCTGAGTTTGCGATAGTCAAGGCATCCGTAACGGCACCTACCATTGCTTCCAAGACCTACAATGGAGAAGTACAGACCGCAGGCGTGCAGACAAGTAACCTGTACACGGTAACAACTAACGCAGGTGGTACGAACGTCGGTGAATATGACGTGGTTCTGACGCTGGCTGATCCGACCAATTACAAGTGGACGGAGAGCGATGAAGTAACTAAGACTTTGACCTTCAAGATCACGAAGGCAGCGGCGCCGACTGTAACTGTTCCGACACCGGAAGTAGTAACCTACGATCCTACAAAGACGCTGGCAAACGTTGAGCTGTCAGATGGCTGGACATGGGTAACGGCTACAACCGTGCCTACTGTAGTTAACGAAGGGTATGCTGCGGCTCTGACCGTGGATGATGCGAATTATGATTATGCCGAAGTTGAAGGCTATTCTGCTGCGACGCACAAGGTTACCAGAACGGTAGCACTTACCGTGAACAAGGCGGATGGCACTGCAGCTACCGTTAATCCGGTCAATAGGACTTATGATGGAACGAGTAAAGCGCTTGTAAGCGTTACGGGTGAAGCAGTTGGCGGTGAGATGAAATACGTACTCGGTGAAAATGGAATTACTGCACCGACGGAAGGATGGGGTTCTTCCATTCCTACAGCAACTGACGCCGGAACCTACTATGTATGGTATAAGGTAAAAGGCGATGGAAATCATAATGATACAGATGCCAATTGTGTTGAAGTGTCAATAGGAAAGCGTAGTGTGACACTTACATCTGCTACAGCTTCCAAGACCTATGATGGAACTGCGCTTAAAAATTCTGATGTAACAGTAAGTGGAGATGGATTTGTAACAGGAGAAGGTGCAACCTATAGTGTAACTGGTTCTCAGAAGGTTGCAGGAAGTAGTGCAAATGCATTTACATATACATTTAATACCGGAACCAAGGAATCAAACTATAACATTACTAAGACAGAGGGAACTCTTACAGTAACAAGCCGAGATGCTAAATATCAGATATCACCACAGGCAAATAGTGATGAATTAAAGTATGATGGCCAGAGTCATGAAGTAACCGGATTTGAAACAGATACATTTATTGTTGAAGGAAATACTTATACAGTATCCGGACTTACAGCAGTAGGCTCAGGAACTGATGTAGGTTCTTATACCGTAAGTGTAAGTGGAACAGCAGTGGTTAAGGACAGTGATGGAAATGATGTATCAGATCAGTTTGCTGTAACACCACAGACAGGTACTCTTACAATCAATAAGAGAAGAGTTACAATGACATCAGCAACTGATACCAAAGAATATGATGGTGATGCTTTTACAAATACGGAAATAACTGTAACCGGTGATGGATTCATTACAGGTGAAGGTGCTGACTATGATGTGACCGGAACCAGAACTCTTGTTGGTGTATTAGAGAATACATTCACTTATACACTTAAAGATAATACAAAAGCTGATAACTATGACATTACTACGTCATATGGAACACTGACTGTTAATAACAGAAATGCTAAATATGAAGTAACACTTAAAGCTAATAGTGGAAAAGAAAAGTATGACGGAACGTCAAAAGCTGTCAGTGGTTACACCATAGATGGAAACGCAGGAGAAGGCACTGGTGAAAGCGTAGTAACCAGCTTTACAGCATCAAATGGAAAGACTTATACAGTAACCGGCATGTCAGCAGAAGTAACCGGAACAAATGCAGGTGAATATGCTGTAAATGTTATCGGAACACCTATAGTTAAGGATGCTGATGGAAATGATGTAACTGCTCAGTTTGCAGTTTCAAGTGAAAGTGGAAAGCTTACAATAGATAAGAGAAGAGTAACACTTACTTCAGCAACGGATACAAAAGTATATGATGGCAAGGCTCTTTCTAATGATAAAATTACTGTATCAGAAGATGGTTTTGCAGAGGGCGAAGGTGCTACATATGATGTAACAGGAAGCCAGACACTTGCAGGTGTATCAGCAAATGCATTTACCTATGCACTAAGTGATGGCACAATCGCAGGCAACTATGACATTACAACTGTAGAAGGAAAGCTCATTGTAACTAAGTCAGATCCATCAGTAGAAGAAAACCTCACTGTAACTAAGTCAGATTCATCAGGAGAAGTTACAGCAGTATCAGGTCTTGTATATGACGGAAAAGCAAAAGCGCTTGTAACAGCCGGAAAGACAGAAGGCGGCACTCTTATGTACGCCATAGGAACCGAAGGAAAGTGGCAGTCAGAGATACCTAAAGCTACAGATGCCGGAACATATAAGATTTACTATTACATCAAGGGTGATGATAACCATAAGGATGATGGTAGTGAGAAAGAACCAAAGGGTTCAGTTGAAACTACTATAAAGAAGGCTGCTCAGGATAAGCTGACAGAAACATTTGCAGTGGCTGAAGCAAGTGATGATAAGAAAGCTGATGGAAAGATAAGTGGACTTGATAAGGCTAAGACATATCAATATTCAGCAGATGATGGCAAGACATGGACTGATGTAAAGGCAGGAAGTACAGAAATCGTGGTTAAGTCCGGTACATATCAGATACGCTATGCTGAGGATAAGAACCACGAGGCAGGAAAAGCTGCATCAGTTACAGTAACAGCTAAGGCTGCGCCATCACCGGAACCAGAACCAGAACCGGAACCAGCAAAGACAAATGCAATTATTAATCTTAAATCTGTAACCCAGAAGAATAATAAGGTTCAGGTAAGATGGACTAAGGTTAACGAAGCTGATGGATATGATGTTTATATTAATTATTGTGGAAGCAAGGCAGAGGAAGCAGCCAAGACAATAGAGGGAAATTCAACTACAAGTGCATCCTTTGATAAGATTGAGGGCAAGAAGATCAATCAGAAGAAGAACATCCGTGTAATGGTATATGCATATAAGATGGTAAATGGCAAGAAGGTAATACTTGCAAAGACTATTATAGCACATCTTGCCGGAACAAAGAGTGTTAAATATACCAATCCGAAAGCTTTGAAGCTTACAAAGAGCGCTTACCAGATAAAGGTTAAAAAGACTGCACAGATCGAGGCAAAGGTTACACTTGAAAATAGCAGCAAGATGCTTCTTCCTGAGAGCCACGTAGCGAACTTCCGATATAAGAGTTCAAATACCAAGATTGCAACCGTTAATAAGAACGGCAAAATCACAGGAAAATCAAAAGGAACCTGCTACATTTACGTATACACGGTAAATGGACTTATGAAGAAAGTAAAAGTAACCGTAAAATGATCAAAAGTAGAATAACAGTAAATTAAGAGTTTTCTATTTATTATGAAAAACTCCGGCATTCGTTATCTTTTAATGAATGCCGGAGTTTTGTTTTCCTTCAGTTTGATTGCCATTTGAGGACAATTACTTCAAATGAACCGTGAATACAAAGATCATATAAGCATCTCTTTTTATTAAAAAAAATCCTTGACATCTCAGCGCAGATGTCGTATAATCATCTCAACCGACAGGTTGTCGGTTAAGATGATAGCCGATAAGAAGTCACTGGAAGGACAGAGAAGATGAGAGTCGTTAAGGAAGCAGCTGAAAGGCGTAATGAGATACTGGATGTGGCAGAGGAGCTTTTTGTCACAAAGGGATATGACAAGACCAGTACCAATGATATCCTGGAGCGGATCGGTATAGCGCGCGGTACCCTATATTATCATTTTAAGTCAAAGGAAGATATTTTAAATGCAATGATTGAGCGCATCAACGAAGCACTGATCGCCAAGGTGCGGGTGATCGCTTCCGATACAAAGATACCTGTGATCGACAGGATAGTAATGACGATAGCGGGACTCAATGTGGAGTCGGATATCGGGAAGGAGATAATCGATCAGGTACATAAACCGCAGAACGCATTGATGCATCAGAAGATGCAGAAGAATCTGGTTGAAGGCGTTGCACCTATACTGGCAGGATTGCTGGAAGAAGGAAACGCGCAGGGTGTATTCCATGTTAAGTATCCGGCGCAGACCGTTGAAATGTTTATCATTTATTCCGCGACAGTATTTGATGACGATTACGATGTACAGGGAGAAGGGGCGGAAAACAGGATCAAAGCTTTTTTGTATAACATTGAACAGCTACTTGGCGCAGAGGAAGGAAGTGTACAGAAGGCAATGATCCAACTGTTTAAATAAGTTAAGCTATTTAAAGGAAACCATCGGTTTCCTTAAAAAATACAAATAAACCGACAGGCAGTCTGTCGATATTGGAGGTAGAACATGATAACAAGGTCGGATTATTCAAAATTTCTGCTGCTCTGGTCCGGAGATCTGATATCACAGATAGGAGGCGGGCTTACGAGCTTTGGGCTGGGCGTGTATATCTTTAATCGCACTGGCAGCGCATCGCAGATGGCGCTGGTAACGCTTCTGGGATTTCTGCCCACACTGTTGCTTTCGGTCCCGGCAGGAGTGCTGGCGGATATGTTCGATAGAAGACTGCTTATGATGATCGGTGACGGCTGTTCGGCCCTGGGCGTATTTTTCATCCTGTTTATGATGATGAGGGGAGAACCCACCCTCTGGCAGATTTGTCTGGGCGTTTTTATAAGCGCAGTCTTTTCGGCGCTGTTGGAGCCATCCTACAGGGCCACGGTCACGGACATACTGACCGATGAAGAATACACCAAAGCCAGTGGACTGACATCTCTTTCAGGAAGTGCCAGATACCTGGTATCGCCACTGATTGCAGGACTCTTACTTGGAAGATTTGATATCAAACTGCTCCTCATCATCGATATCTGTACATTCTTTGTTACACTAGCAACCACCGCTTTGGTAAAGAAAAGCATCCCTGCAGGAAAGAAGAATGATAAAGTACGATTCTTTTCTGCGCTTTCGGAGGGATGGAGAGCAGTATATTCAAGAAAGGGAGTACTTAAGCTTATAGTTGTCTCTTCTCTTATATCAATGTATATAGGAGTAATACAGATTCTTTCGGAGCCGCTGATTCTGTCCTTTACTGATGAAAAGACGCTGGGAATATCGGAAACGGTATGTGCGCTGGGGATGCTCTTTACGGCACTGGTCACGGGTATAGTCGGGATACGTAAGCATCATTCAAAAGTTCTTTCGCTTTCACTTATCATGGCCGGGGTGTTTATGCTGGGCTTTTCGCTGAAAGAGAATGTGATCATGATCTGCGCTTTCGGTTTTATGTTTTTTGCTATGCTTCCTCCTGCCAACTCATGTCTTGATTATCTGGCTAGGAGCAATATTCCAAATGAACTGCAGGGGCGCGTCTGGGGATTCATAGGTTTCATATCACAGCTGGGCTATATCCCTGCATATGCCCTGGCAGGAGTGCTGGCGGATAAGATAGGAAGTTCCTACGGCATAGGTGTGGGCCGCGGCTCTGCATGGGTGATAGGAGTGGCCGGGATAATGCTGATGCTGGCGGCGTTTAGTATGCTCTTTTCAAAAAAGATACGCGCTCTTGAAGACGGAAGCGAATTGAACTGAAAATAAATATTTTGTGATCAAACGATCAGAAAGGAAGGAATGACATGAATACTGAAAAAAACACTGATTTAAAGGGAAGCACATACAGATACAGACCGGTATTGTATTTTGCATTTGCCTATCTGTTCACCTGGATATTCTGGATTCCGGCGATCTTTGTCGGGGGGAATATCGCCACGGTGCTTATGCTTCTTGGATTGATATCACCCGCGGTGGTATCAACGGTGTTCATACTGGCATCGGGCTCCGACGCCCTCAAAAAGGATCTTAAGAATAAGATATTCGGTTTTTATAAGGTGAAGTGGGGCAACGTGATAATAGCCATCGTAGTTTTTGCACTGATCGTTGCCGGCTCTATACTGCTCTCACTTTTATTCGGACAGTCCATAGATCAGTTTTCTTTTACGGAGGATTTCAATTTTACCGGGGTAGGTGTGGCTGGAGCGCTCGTAACTATCATAATAGCGTCGATCCTTGAGGAAGTGGGCTGGAAAGGATACTGCGAGGATTCCATAGGCAATTACATGAACTGGTTCCTTGAGTCTGTTATCTTCGGCGCGATATGGTCCTTCTGGCATTTACCACTCCTTTTCATCGAAGGAACATACCAGGCAGGTCTTATGGTCGATTCGCTTTATGTGATAAACTTTTTTGTAAGCGCCATTCTCATGGGATTTATCATCACCTGGGTATATCTTGCGAGTGACCGCTCCATACTTGCCTGTATCATATTCCATCTGTTTGTGAATTTTATGCAGGAAAAGATAGCCATGACACCGCAGACCAAATGTGTGGAGACGATAGTGGTGTTTATAGTCACGATTATACTGGTGATCATAAAAAAAGATATGTTTTTTGAAAGGAATCACATAGGACACATCCTGGATGAGCATGAAAAGAACAGCTGAGTGAACAAAGGGGCTGTCGCACCTCCTTCCTTAGGAGAATTATGTATTGACTTATCCTTTGGTTAATGATACACTTACAACATTATAGTTTAATGACAAACCGACAAATCGTAGTTTGTCGTGATGAAATGCAGTTGAAGAAATACGATGTCAGATATGATATATGAATCTGCCGCTGTGATCCTGCCACTTACCGCTGTAATTATGCCTCTTACCTGAAATGATGAGACAAGATACTCCGAATTTGTTATTATATGTACAGTAAATGACAAACACGGAGGATTTTATCATGAAAAGAGAAAAGAAAAGTACAGAATACCTTGAATTCAACAACAAGCGTGCGTGCGGCTTATGGCTTCTCCTTGTCGGCGCGGTGCTGGGTATTTCGCTTATCTTCGGAGGAAAGTTTACGGTCAATCCTATAATATTTCTTACGGGGTACTATATCAGCTTCTACGTCGCAAACATAAACAGAAAGATAAGAATGAAGCTGTCGGACGGCCCCGCAAGTCCGTTTCAGATCAGAATGATATATTTAAGCATAGGGCTTCTCTTTATACTGATGTTTCTGATCGCGGGACCGTTCATTCCGAATTGGGACTGGAAAATGATCTGGCTCGGCGTAAGCCTTGCGACGGGAATACATTTTATTCCTTTTTATTTCGTACATGGCAAGTCGATGCTGGTGCTCGGAACGGCGTGCATTATAATAACGGCAAGCGGATATATTTTCGCATCGGTCCCGGTCGCATTATTTCTTGCGGCAGACAGCCTTATAAAGATCGGTTTCGGGATATGGATGCTTTTCTTCGCAAGGCCGACAAAAGCCTTTATCAGTGCGCCGAAAACAGAGACCGGTAATAAGTTGTGAAGCTCGACAGTAACAGAAAGCACATGGATTCATTCGTGTCAGGCTTCGCGGAAATAATTATGGTACATTTTTATGGATACTTTGGGTAATGACAGCAGGGATTCTAGTAAGCTGCTGGATAACAAAGAGCGGGAGAACCCTGAGAATAATCTGGAGGACGAGAAATGTTGGTCGATATGAATATCTCTGAAAGTATAAAAGAACCGTATGTGGTAATAAATAGTGACGAGCTGACACCGGAGATCGCTGAGCTTGCGCGGGAGATAGCCGCGTTCGGAAACGGCAGAAATGTGATAATAGGTAACCTTGACGAGCGTATGGTCATTATAGAACCTGAGAAAATCGTACTGATAAGGGTCGAAAGTGAGAAGGTCTATGTTGTTACGGAAGATGAGACCTATCGTGTCGGAAAGAGAATGTATGAGCTTCTTGAGGTGCTCGGTAAGGAATTTATGCAGGTATCGAAGTCGGCTGCGATCAACCTCAGTTATCTTGAAAGTGTCGAGCCTTCCTTCAATGGCATAATGCTGCTTCATATGAAGAACGGAGAGAAGGAATACATATCGCGTAAATATGTACCCGGACTCAGAAAATATCTGGGAATATGATGAGGAGGACAGGACTATGAAAGTATTTAAGCAAATAGTTCGCAGTGCATTGATAAGTATTGCGATGAGCTTTGCAATATTCATAATTATCGGTATTGTATTCGATATTAAGGACGGCGGGGATTTCACACTTACAGGATATGGGTTTACTAAGATGGCTCTTGCCTGTCTTGTAACGGGGCTCGGATTTGGAGTGCCGACGATACTTTATAAATCCGAAAAGATCTCACCGATCATAGCCTCATTCATACATCTCGGGATTGGCTTTGCGATATACTTTGTAGCCGCATCGTTCGCAGGATGGATTCCGTTTGAAAGGGGACTTGCCGCCTGCCTGATCACGGTTATAGGTGTTATTATAATAGGCCTTATAATATGGTTCTGCTTTATGTTGTATAACAAAAATCTGGCGGAGAAGATGAATAAAGCTCTGAATAAGAAAATGTAAGGCATAAATTATTCATAATAGGCTTCACAAAATGGTGACCTGTTTATCCTTACAACTCAATTTCCAAAATAATAAAGCCACGCTGATAGGATTAGTTTCATCAGCGTGGCTTATATTATTTTAACTTACACATATACCATACACTCAAATATGGCTTCTCTTGCCATATAGACAAGGCCATAACCGTTGGTGGGGCTGCAACAGCTCCCTCATATATTCTTATAGTTTTATATTGACAGTATTATTATCCGAACTTGTTTTAAAGCTTATCACAAGAGTACAGGGCTCAGGTGCATCTTTCAGGGCGTACCATTCGGATTTATCTGCTGAAACAGAAGTATCGGCAGATGATATATTGTTCACATCGTTTATGTGATAATCAAAACTGTATTTACTGCCGCTGTCGATATAGATAAGCAGGTAAGGAAATACACTGTTTTCATCGTTGTTGACATAATATATGCAGCTGATATCGTCAATTTTTTTTTCATAACGTGTATAACCTGACAATTCACCATCGGAAGAAAAATCATTTATAAGGCTGTTGTCGCTGCATAATTCAAGCTGTACCGATTTTTTGGTTTTAATTGGATTTGCCTCTTTAACAGATATAAAAAAGCATGATAAAATATCAAAAACCAGAAAGCCTATAAAGAAGAGCTTTACAGGCTCTATAAGCTTTCTGTTATCGGTTTTATTCTTTATGCCGTTTGTTATTCGCTTTGATAAGTAATTATTGTAAAAAGCAAGATATATCATAGTTACAATAAAAGAAAGAACAGCAGATAAGCACAGCAATACCAGCAATGTGAAGACCAGTTTCATATGTAGTACCTCATATTCCTAAAAATTCCTTGAAAATATAATAGTATGTGCGTGTAACATCAACAACAGCACCATTACGCATAGTTACAATAAATTTCTGTGTAAATGCGGGTTTAATACTTTTTATATGTTCGATCGATATTATGACCGAGTTACTGATACGGATAAATACCTCTGGATCGAGAAGCGCAGAAAGCGTTTTCAGACGTTCATTAATTCTGAACTCACCTTCACTGGTGTATGCTATAACTTTATGGGCAAAGCTTTCTATATGTGAGATGTCTGATGTTTTCAGACGATATATCTCTTCATTTTTTTTACCGATAAGATAAGTGATACTTGCGTTTCGTTCAGTCAGTATAAATTCTGCGTTTTCACTTATTGTTATTCCGGCTTTATTAAGTTTATCGGCTATTTCATCGTAGTGTTCGGGATTTACCATTAGCTTGACTTTCAAATTATCACTTCCTATAGCAAATACTTCGCTAATAATAACATATCATCAATTTAAAGTCAATGTAATTTGTTAAGTGTATTATGCAAAGTGTGTCCGTATACTTGTAAGTTATTTAAAGGATATTGTTTTTTATAAAGCCGGTCAGTATAATACATCAAGAAAGGAGCTAATCATATGGAACAATCAATCACAATCAGCAATATTAATAAAAAATACGGAAATAAAGAAATACTGAACGACGTTTCCTTTGAAGCTCAGAGAGGAAGAATAACAGCTTTCCTCGGGCCAAACGGTGCAGGTAAAAGCACAACGCTCAGGATCCTTCTCGGACTTGACAGTGCAGACAGCGGAAAAGCACTTATAGGCGGAAAAAAATATTCTAAGTGGCATGAACCGCTAAAAAAAATAGGAGCATCTTTTGATGGAGTGGGTTCGCCTAACGATAGAACAGTTTATCAGCATCTGCGTATTATTTCTGTAAGCAACGGTATTCCTAAAGAAAGAATATCTGAGGTTATGGATATAACAGGCATAGCTCACAAGGCGTCTTCACAGATAGGAAGCCTTTCACTTGGTGAAGGTCAGCGTTTGGGAATAGCAGCAGCACTTATAGGTGATCCTCAGTTCCTTGTATTTGATGAACCGACAAACGGTCTTGATCCAAGCGGTATACGCTGGTTCAGAGAATTTGTAAAAAAACAGGCGAAAGAAGGAAAAACTGTACTGCTTTCATCTCATATGCTTTCAGAGGTTGAAGCTGTTACCAATGACGTAGTTATCATAAATCACGGAAAGATAGTTGCCAAGGGAACTCTTGATACCGTAATGAAAGATATCTCTTCACTTGAAGATCTTTTCTTCAGCCTTACAGATGAGGTGAACTGATGATGAAGAATTTCGGATATAATCTTTATAGTGAGCTTATGAAACTCTGCTGTACAAAGGTATTCAGGATAGTAGCTCTTCTTGTTATAGCATTTCAGAGCCTGTTGGCATACGTTTCGGCAAAGCAGGTGCTTTCAGTAGGTTTTGACGCTGTTCCGACAGCTGAAAACGGACTTGCTGAGCCTTTGCCGCCTCTTGAATACATGGGATTTGATGTTATTATGTTTGCAACTATCCCTATGATAGTTCTTGGAGCTATATTTGGTGCAGCTGAATTCAAGCATCATAGTCTCAGAACAACGCTGCTTTATTTCGGAAGCAAAAGAAATCTGTTTATTTCAAAAACTCTTGCTGTTACTATCGTTACATTTTTTATATCACTCATCTCAACTGTTCTTACTATAACTATAACACATTTTACTTTTGGTGCTGAGGGACTTAAACCGTTTGTGTTCAATAAAACAGTATGGAAATTTATTATATTGTCTGCACTTTCGCTGACACTTTTAACATTATTATCATACGCTATTGCCTTTTTATGCCGTACAGCGGTAGTTCCGCTTCTTTTCCTTATTATACAGGCATACAATGTCGGAAATATGCTTGCGGAAAAGTTTGAAGTGTGCCGTTATTTACCGGTAGCACTTTCAAACGGAATGATAGCAAGTTCGGAAAGCGCAATGACAAATATGCCGTTAAAAAATACTGCCTGTCTGCTGATGTGGATAGTTTTGTTTATTGCAGCAGGTTATATGGTATTTCGTAAAATTGATCTGCAAGGAGAATATTAAATGCTGTTTCAGTATTATAAATGCGAACAAAAAAAATTTTTATACCAGAAATGGAATTTAGTGGTTCTTATTGGTATATTGGTATTTGTTCCCGTTATGGCTTTGACGATTGATTCATTTACGGGCGGAACAGAGGACATGATAAACGAAAGTAAACTAATACAGGGATTTTATCTTGGTCAAGCAGGATATGCAGTATTAACTGCACTGTATTTTGGAAATGAATATCAAGGATCTGCATTGAGAACCAGTTTACTGAGTACACCGAAAAGAGAACTGTTTTTGATATCCAAGCTGTTATGCATACTGACATGGTCAGTGATACTGTTACTTGCAAATACAGTTTGTTCGATTGCAATTTTGAATATTTCTTCACCGGGATGCCTTGATGCGTGCGAGGCTTTAAAACTTCTTTTGCCCGTTTATTTATCTACACTTGAAATTGTTGTTATAACAAGCGGAATCGTTTTACTGACCCGTTCTATGATAGTTTCAATGGCAATAATGGTATCACTTGTCCTCGGACTTGGAAATATACTTTTACAGTACAGTGCGGAAATGAAATATCTTCCTGTTTTATCTACAATGAATGCATTTTTCATTGTAAAAATGCCGCATTATCTTGAAATCGGTGCCGGAGTAGTAGTACAGGCTTTATGGGGCATACTTATATCTTTAATTGCGTTTTTAGTTTTCAGAAAAAGGTATGTCAGATAAAGATGTTTTGATATATGATTATCCCCTTGACACACCACAAAAATTTACAATGCTGCCCAATAAAACAGACTAATTAGAACCCTATTTTACGGCTAATGAACATAAAAAACAGTTGATTTCATGCTCTTATAGGAATATAATTGTCAGATAAGAGGTATTTTTTACTCTGATCGGGCACACTTTATGCTTACCATTCCTAATTTGAATTATTAGAATGAGAAAATTAAAGCTATTCTTGAAGAAAATGACAGGGATCAAGATAGGGAACAAGTGGGGAATCAAGTTAGGGTACAAGATGGGGTACAAGTCAGGAATCAAGTCAAGGAACAACCGCTTTGATTCAAGTAAAGCAAGTAAGGAACTTGGTTATAATACAAGATCATACAGAGAGACCATACGTGACGAGATCATATGGCTCAAAGAAACAGGAAAAATAGCATAATTATTTATAGAAAGAAAAAGCGAGCATTGTGACAAGCCCACTCCGTCGTGAAGAGATGGAGCAGGCTTGTTTATATAATTGTAAATGCTATTTTAGAAAATTGGTATTTTGACCATAAAAATTAAATAGAAGTTGCAAATGAGATAAAACTATGATATATTTTAATAAAATGGATTAACTACCAGAAATCTAAAATGGAGCGCGAGATGGAAA
>JAEEGF011390651.1_pt1 | contig 23892 bp, 22 predicted proteins | sample 9134171 | NCBI WGS metagenome assembly JAEEGF01 (sample SAMN16246542, study PRJNA631951) | gut metagenome | biome: gut microbiome; feature: rumen; material: AP-attached | host: Bos | place: Iran: Karaj | collected 2018-10
CTTTGATGTGGAAATGACTGAGGATAGGCTAAAAGAAATAACGAAAGCTCTTTTGTCCGATGAAAAAGCAGGTAAGATAATCAGAATAAAAGGCTTTGTGCAAACCTCTGACAATACGCAGGTTGAAATAAACGCAACTGAAAAAGAGACTGTGATAAAACCTGTATCAAGCAGTAAAAATGTAATCATCATAATCGGAGAGAACCTGGATAAGGACTATATCAATGATGTATTCAGAGACTATTGTTCCACGGTTTCTCTTTGATAGACTGGTTTTATTGAATGGATTTTAAAGATAACAATGAAATTATAAATGAATATAAGGCATGCAGGCTATGTCCGAGGAACTGCAAAGTAGACAGAACCCGGAAAGTTGGCTACTGCAATGAAAGGGATACGTTACATGTGAGCCGCGCTGCCTTGCATATGTGGGAAGAACCCTGCATATCCGGGACAAAGGGTTCAGGAACGGTTTTCTTTTCCGGCTGCAATATGGGATGTGTCTTTTGCCAGAACAGGAAAATTAGCAAAGGAGAGGTGGGAAAACACATTTCTGAGGACAGACTTGTGGATATCTTCTTTGAATTACAGGACAAAGGTGGAAATAATATCAATCTTGTGACAGCAGATATGTTTATTCCATCAGTGAAAAGAGCTATCGAAAGAGCCAAAAATAAAGGTATTAAGATTCCTTTCCTGCTAAACACCGCATCGTATCTAAATGTCGAGACGATAAAGAGTTTGGAAGGACTTATAGATATTTATCTTCCCGACTTTAAGTATATAAAAGAAGAGGATGCTATAAGATATAGTCATGCTCCGGGATATGTGGATGCTGCCAAAGCAGCTATAGAAGAGATGATTCGCCAAAGACCTGAGTGCCATTTTAGGGATGATGAGAACGGGCAGCATCTTCTTGAACAGGGGGTTGTGGTAAGACATCTTTTGATTCCGGGTAAAGTGATTCAGGCCAAAATGATACTAAAATACCTTTATGAAAAGTATGGTGACAGTATTTACATTAGTCTCATGAATCAATTTACGCCAAATGGAGAATTAAAGGATTATCCTGAAATAGACAGGACAATAAAGGAAAGTGAGTATCGAAGTCTGATTAAATATGCTCAGCAGCTTGGGCTTAGCAATGGTTATATTCAGGTTGGAGAAACTGCAAGTGAAAGCTTTATTCCAAATTTTAACTGCGAAGGTGTGTAGTAAACATCTTCGCAGTTTTTTATATCATAGAAAATTGCAGCCATTATACAAAAACGTGCCATGTGGAGTATATCAAAGGCGGTTATGTATGCCGAGTTTTTCGTGCATTATACGCTTGTTTTCATACATTCTCTGATCCGCGAGAAGATAAACTTCATGTGGATTATTTTCTTCCAGTTCATGCCAATAAGCAAAGCCGGTGGAGATACTGCGATGGTATTCCGAATAAATGGCGTTCATGACATTAAGAGCACTGTTCATTCTGTCAATCATGCCCGGAATATCTTTGCTTCCGGCATTCTTTACAACAGCAAGGAATTCATCACCACCAATCCTTGCACAGAAATCATTTTTTCCGAAGGTAGTATCCAAAACTTTGGCAAAATCTTTTATATACCTGTCGCCGGTAGGATGTCCGAATTTATCGTTTACGAGCTTTAGCCCATTTAGATCAATACTGATGATGCAATAATCATCTTTTTCGAATACAAGGTCATCGACTATTCTGTCAGCCTTTGCTCTGTTTGCAAGATTTGTCAGTCCGTCCGCATAAGCAAGGTGCGAAAGTGATGCATGTTCCTGTCTCTGGGCATAGGTTCTTGTTACATAAACCAGATAGTTGGCAACCATTGAGATTGCCAGAGAAATACAACCGATGCATATTACAGCTCTGTTAAAATAAAAATATCTCTCAAGATGAGAAGTATTCAACAAATATATAATGTAGTGTATAAACAGTGCTGTTGAAAAAGCAGTAAGTCCTGCCATTTGTATCATTTCAGATGCACTAATATCACGTCTTCTATAATTCTGATAGAGGAATACAAGTATAACTGCAAAACCAAATAAAGAATCAGCGTGATATATAGGTAATGTTGCGCGCAGATGAATGTTAAATGCGTAGTGCAGTATATATTGAAAGCATGGTATCAGACAGCTTACAATTACAATTCCGTTGAAAATTTTTCTTTTATCAATTTTCTGAATACACATAAGAATGAAATAACACATAGGCGTTATAAGGTAAAGAGTCAGGTACTCTATATGTGTTTCCATTCGAGTGTAATAAAACAGAGTGAACAGATTATAGTAACTAAGGAGCCAGATACCAAGGTTCATGCACAGAATAGATTCAAAAATCTGGGACAGGATATTGGGAATAGTTGTTGCAAAGAGTAAGCAAACAAAAAGATAGATCACTCCAAAAACAAACATAAAAATTCCTGTGGATATAACAGTTATATTGTCATGAATGAATCCGTTTTCCACATCTGCATTATTGCCAAGTACAGGAGCTTCGTAGTTAGTTGCAGGATGGTCTTCAGCTACAATAGCTTTTATTGTCAGAGTCCGGTTCTGATAATCTCTTGGCAAAATCATATAATGGTAGCTCTTACCAATAAATGCATGTTTCTCATACAAATCAAGCGCATATTCATATATCAGAGTATTATCAACATAGCATTCCAATGTTGTGTACTTACTCTTGAATAAAAGAGTAGGGAAAGATAATTCACCAAGATCAGGTAATACGGTTCTAAATACAAGAGTATCTCCGCGCCTGAGATTGTCTGTCGGAATGTCATAGAGCCTTGTTATATCTTTATTGGTATAGGTTATATTGTTTACTGAAATATCCCAACCATTTTTCATGAACTTGGCATTATTGCGCAAATTAAATGATAAACACAAGTTACAGACTGTATTAATGATAATAATGAATAACAGCGCAGCGCCAATAGGAAGGAGACGCTTTTTAATCTTCATCAGCGTTACCTCCCGGGATAAGATTTTTTACAAGATCATCATATAATCTGCCAAGAGACTGATTGTGGTGTTCTTTTTTCATGCTGTACATTCTTGTGTCTGCCATAAGGTAAACATCAAGAGCGGTGACATTGGAATTAAAGACGCTGTCATCGCTGGTTGCATATCCCCAGGATGCGGAATATCTTATGTGATCTTCTTTGCTGGTTCTGTAGCACATAAGATCCATCAGGCATTTGAGATCTCTTTGGCATCGCTCGTCATCTATAAAAGGCAGGATAACGATAAATTCATCGCCGCCCATTCTACCTATCAGCATTGCATCAGTAAAACTTTCCTTTAGGATATTAGCAAAGCCAAGAAGAAGCTTGTCTCCCTCTGCATGTCCATAATTGTCATTGGTATATTTTAAATAATCAAGATCAAGGCTGACTATGGTGTAGTTGTCTTTAAGAGAAGCAAGAGTAAGTTCGCACTTCGCCCTGTTGGCGATACCTGTCAGGGCATCTGTGTATGCTATTCCTTCAAGCTTTTCTTTTACAGTCATTTCACTAAAATATTCGATTCTCTGGAAGAAATAATTAAGGAAAAGACATACCATGAACAGCAAAGCGCCGACTGTGGTGAAATTTATAGTCGCTGTCTGCTCACCGGTACTTGAGTATTTCATGAAATTGAACTTTAAAATATCAATCATTGAGCAGAGCATGAAAAGGATAAGTCCTAAAACAAGCAAAACAAAAGACTTTGTAACTACCTGCAATTCGCCTTTGGAACGTAATCTTTTTATAAGGAATTTAGTGAGAGATACTATTAGATAGATACCCTCAATAAAGACTGTGATGTGAAAGAACGTTACAAAACTATTGATGTGAGCAATGTTGAAAACATGTAATAGTGTAACTGTTACTATAAAGAGCAGATTAGCAAGGAAAGCATATGTAACAATCTGCTTGTTACGGCCTTTATTGGCAAATAATATAAAACCAATTATTGAAGCAGGAATTGAAAACAATGAAAAATATTCAAAGAATGTATTTAATGAAGTGTTGTCGGATATAAGCCAAAAAAGATCATTAAAGCATAAAATATATATCCCCATCATAAATGAGATGGCAGCACTAAAGAAAATACTTGCATCATGACCTGTTGAAAAAAGTAAAAACGGTGAAAGTACAAATAGAATAAATCCAAATAGCATAAGGAAATCGCCAATTACTAAAGAAAGGCGATTGGGTTGAACCAAAGCATTACTTACATCTTTGTATGTGCCCATATAAATTGTGGAAAAACCGGAAAAAGCGTTATCTTCCTGGGCGATGAATCGTATGGTCAGAAGTTTATCGCTGCAATCTTTAGGAAGCGGGACAAAGTTATAAAGCTTTGGTACCATTTTACCTTTTTCAACATAGTCGTGACCGAAGCTATAGATAAGTTTGCCGTCAAGATAAACATCGACTGTGGATAAGATACTTCTGAAGCAAATGCAAATAGGAATTCTAACATTTTCTACTTGCGGGACGATAGTACTTATGCTGATATTATCACCTTTATTGGCAAGTCCGGTAGAAGAATCAACTAAAGATTCAATTAAATAGGATTCCTCTCCACGAGAAATAGTCCAGCCTGAATTAAGCTGGACTAATCTAAATTCGTTTGGAGTGTTGAATCTGGCAGTTCCCAAAATCATAACTGTAATAATAATCAAGATTACAGCCAGAATAGACAGGAATGCCGTTTTTATCTTTATGTTTATTTCCACCGACACTTCTCCTATTATCTCTAATATAGTATACCGCCAAGAATAAGTCCATGAACAGTATAAAGATAATTAAGAAAAGATTAAATCTTTTTTAGAAATGACCATGGCTTCCGCCATGTGAACTTCCTGAACTCGAGGTGTGAATTGAAGATCCGCCTGAACTTCTGTTGGAACTCTCCTGCGGTATGGGCCTGTGACTTACATGAGTTCTGACATAGCGATCCTCGTGGAAGCGCATGTTGATTCCCTGATGTGACTGATAACCTGAGGCGTTTACCTGCTTGTGAACAGTTTGAAGCTGAGACTTCATTACAAGGATTGGGATGAGAGCAATACCAAAACCAATAAGAACACTTATAAGCAAAGTATGAAGAATATCTCCGGAGGTTCTGTAGGTATTGTTTACATCGTATGCTTCTTCATTGTTGTACTGATAGAGGAAATCATCTGCCTTGTCTGTGTAAATCTTGAAAGCATCATAGTAATCTCCATCAGAGAGGCTTGAGAGCATTGAATCAATCAATACTTCCTGTCCGTAATCGGTAAAGGCACCAACGGCGTCACCTGAAGTGCTGAAAGCCCACTCTCTGTCATACATGCTCAGCATAAAGAGTATGCCACTATCATTGTAGTCAGCACCAAAGCCATTATAGTCAAAATAATCATCAGCGTAATCCTGAATAGGACCATTATGGTCGTCTACTGTTAAAATAGCTACATTACACGACCATTTTTGGCTGACGGAATCAAGTCGATTCAAAATATCTTCTTGTTCTTCTCTGGTCAATAACTCTGCGCCGTCATAAAGACGCGGTTTCTGTCTTGTCGAAGGTACAGTGTAGCTGTCCCATAATACATTATCCGAAGCCTGTGCAACAATGCCGGAAAATGGGAAGACAAGAAGAATAAATAATAAAATAAAAATCTTTTTAAAATTTTTCATATTTATTCCTAATGAATTTACATAGTAAAATATGCCACAACAAAAGCTATAACAGACGCTATAAGACCGATAGGAATATAGTATTTAAGCGCCTGAGCCTTGCTGCATGGCAGATTTCCGATGAATTTACCGGTCTGTCCGTTCATGGCAAAGAGGAAATTCTTGCCGTTCCAGGTGGTGTTAAGAATATAAACCGGATATAGTGCATATTTAACTGAAGGTGACGTGGTATTACAAGTCTCAGTTAAGGTTCTAAGGGAGCTGTAGCCTGCAATAGTACTCCTGAAATCTGCGGAGGCAGAACTTGACATACGCTCAAAGGCTCTGGCTTTGCATTCCTCAGAATTAACATTGTACTTGTTGGCAAGAAAGCCCGCCAGATATCCCATGTTAAAAGGCACCATCTCATTGTGATTAAACGGCTCTAGTGATTCCATCAGATCGTCGGGCATTTCCTTGGAACCATCAACGGGAACTCGCTCAAACTTCTCAGTACCTTCTCTTCGGATATCATAGTACTTGGTTTCTGTATAAATATAGCGACTATCCTGCCAGGTTCTTACCTTGGTTCCTTCAAAAGAACCTGAGTAATTCTGAGTGGCATCGTAAAGCCAAAAAGGTACATAGACCCCTTTTATCTCATCAATATGGTTTTTGTCTGCAAATACCTTTGGAAGAAGTCGTTTGTTTTTAACATAGTTCTTATAGGTATCTACAGCATCTTCCTTTGTTTTCTTAAAAGGAATGATGTAATCCGGTTTAAATTCACCTGTGAATTTTTCTCTTACAACAACATTGTTGCTGCAAAATGGGCATTTTAATGATCCTAAGGATTCTGTTGCCAGAATTTCACCGCCGCAGGAACCGCAGGAGTAGATATACATGTCTTCAGCTGATTCGGAAGCGTCTGAAGGCTTGTCTGCTAATGTACCTGCGCTTTGAGAATTATGATTGGCAACATAGTCTTTTACATCAAATTCGGAATCACAAAATGGACATTTTAACTTTTGAGTATGGGGGTTAAATTCCATTGCCCCGCCGCAGGCGGGGCATTCATATTCTTGTAAAGCCATATTATCCTCTAAATATCTAATAAATTAGTTGGCTGGTCTTGGTGTTCCGCAGTTTGAGCAGAAGTTACCTGTATTAACTGTTCCGCATGAACATGTCCAGTTAGCAGCCGGTCTTGGCTGTCCGCAATTAGTGCAGAAGTTTCCTGTAGATGTAGTTCCACATGAGCATATCCAAGAATTTGCAGGTGCAGCGGCTGGAGCTGGAGCAGGTGCAGGAGCTGCCTGAGCACCCATGTTAAAGAGCTGACTTGCATTCATTCCACCGGCCTGCTGAGCCATATTCATTCCTGCGAATGCCATCATAGGACCTGTAGCTGTATTATTGGCAGCATCCTGCATTGCCTGTGCCTGAGCGCTGGCAATTGTAGCAGCAGCCATGTTAGGATTTCTAAGAGCGCCTGCTCTCTGAAGTTCTTTGATTGTCTTTTCATCTTCTTCAGAAGCAACTACTGAGCTAACGCCAAAGCTTGAAATCTTGATACCGTATACCTTAGTCCACTTTTCAGAAAGTACTTCGTTAAGAGCGTCAGCAATTTCTGTTGTGTGACCCGGAAGAAGACTGTAGCGGATACCCATAGCTGAAATCTTTGCGAAAGCTGGCTGAAGAGCTGTTAAAAGTTCGCTCTTAAGCTGAGAATCGATTTTATCTTTTCTGTATTCGCCCTCTACATTACCGCAGATATTTTTGTAGAAAAGAATAGGATCTACAATCTTGTAGCTGTATTCACCGTGGCACTTGATGCTCGCATCCAGATCAAGGCCGATGTTAGTATCAACAACTCGGAAAGGAACAGGATTAACAGTTCCATATTTATTTCCAATGATTTCTTTTGTGTTGAAGTAATATACTCTCTGATCCTTAGGCGCTGAACCGCCAAAACCTACACGCTTAGCGAACTCCTTGAAACTTGCAACGATATTTTCGCCAAGGTCTCCATAGAATATTGAAGGCTCTGCGGAAGTATCATAAACAAATTCACCTGCTTCAGCACAGACTTCTGTAATCTGCCCCTGATCAACAAGGATTGCGCATTGTCCTTCGTTAACAGCTATGATTGAGCCGTTTGAAATTATATTGTCAGAGCCCTTTTTGTTAGAGCCCTTTCCTGGCTTTTTTTCTCCCTTTGCAAGGAGTACTTCATTTGGAAGAGATGGACAATAGAAATACTCTCTCCACTGATCTGATAAAACACTACCACCTGCAACAAGTGCTGCCTGTATAAGCCCCATAACAACTATCTCCTTTCATACTGGAAAATTATAAATTGTCTGATTTATTTTTCGACAATAATAATTTTCTCACAAAATATATTAAAATACTATTTCTTTTTGCGAGGATTAACGGATACTGATACAATTATTTAAGCAAAATAAATTGATTGAGAATATAATAGAAGAAATGTATTTTGAAAAGGAGAGAACAATGCTAGACGAAAGATGGGTATTTCATGAGGATGCTAAGGCCGAAGATTTAGGAAACGGAGTAGTTAGAAGAGTCCTTGCATATAGCAAAGATCTGATGTGTGTTGAGAATACATTTGAGGAAGGTGCTATCGGTGCGCTCCATCATCATCCACATACTCAGATAACATATGTTGTGAGCGGAAAGTTCGAATTTAACATTGATGGAGAAAAGAAAATAGTTCAGGCAGGGGATACGATGCTTAAGACAAACAGTGTAGAGCATGGATGTGTTTGCCTTGAAAAGGGAATTCTTTTGGATATCTTTAATCCCATGAGAGAGGATTTTGTATGATTTGTGATACATGTGCCAATTACGTATACGACGAAGATTGGGAATGCTATACATGCATGGTGAATATGGACGAAGATGATTATTGCAGACTAATGTCAAGTAAACGATCAGAATGTCCTTATTATCAGGATAACGATGAATACAAGGTTGTAAGACACCAGATGTAAGCAAACTATTTAGACAGGTGGAGAGGTATGAAAATAGTATTAGAGCATTTGACAAAAAGATTTCCTAACAGAAATAAAAAGGTCAAAGAAGATGTAGTGGCAGTTAGTGACTTCAATTTCACGATTCCAGACGGTAAACTGATAGGACTTCTTGGACCTTCAGGATGTGGTAAAAGTACAGCACTTAACCTCATCTGCGGATTGGAAAAGCCATCTGAAGGGAAAATATACTTTGGAGATACAGATGTGACGGATATTGCACCTGAGAAGCGGGGCGTTGGACTTGTTTTCCAGAACTATGCTCTTTATCCACATCTCACAGTATATGAGAACATTAAGTTTCCTCTTGAGAATTTCCGCGGAGATAAGAAGCTTACCAAAGAGGAAATGGATGTCAAGGTAAAAGAGGCTGCTAAACTTGTTCAGATTGAAGAGCTTTTGGATAGACGTCCCAATGAAATGTCAGGCGGACAGCAGCAAAGAGTCGCTATTGCCAGAGCATTGGTAAAAAGACCACAGGTTCTTTTGCTTGATGAACCTCTGTCTAACCTTGATGCAAGACTTCGCCTTCAGACAAGAGAAGAGCTTAAGAGAATACAGCTTGAGACAGGCATAACAACAGTATTTGTAACTCATGACCAGGAAGAAGCCATGAGTATTTCTGATACAATTGTTGTTATGAAGGATGGTGTTCTTCAGCAAATGGGCAAGCCTCAGGATATTTATGATGATCCTGACAATATGTTTGTTGCAAGCTTTTTGGGAACACCACAGATAAATAGTTTTACGGGCAGAATTGAGAACGAAAAGGTTTATATCGGAGATGCTGCAGTTCTTGATGCAAAGGGAATAAGTGACCGTAAAGTATTTGTTTCTATACGTCCGGAGGGATTTATTCTCGATGAGAACGGACCTCTTGAATGTGAATTTATAAACCGCGAAGTAATGGGAAGAGATACAAGCCTCATTGTGAACCACCCTGATTTTATCGGCGAAAGAATTCGCGGAATTATTTCATCTGAAGATGTAGTGAATCCACAGGGTGGAAAAATAAGATTTAGATTAAAACCTAAAAAAGTATGCGTATTTGACGGTGAGACCAAAGAGAGGATAAGGCTATGAAAAAGAATTTAACTGCATGGCTTTGCCTCTTGCCGGCAATACTGTTTCTCGGGATATTCATGGTTTATCCTCTGGTAGATGTATTCGTCTACTCTTTTGAGGAAGGCTACAACTTTGCCTCTCAGAGTTTTTGGGGAACAGGGCTGTACAACTATTCATATGTTCTTCATGACCCGTTTTTTATTCAGGCGCTCAAGAACACATTTATAATTGTTATCATAACGGTTCCGCTATCTACGGGAATCGCTCTTTTGATCTCTTTGGAGCTTAGTCAGATCAAGGCTTTGAGAGATTTCTTTCAGACTGTTTATTTCCTTCCCTATGTTACCAACACATTGGCGGTAGGTCTTGTTTTCATGATTTTGTTCAAAAAAACTGCCTATTCCGATGGACTTATTTCTATATTATTGCAGTTATTCGGAGGCCCTTCTGTAGACTTTATTGATGGCCCATATGCTGCCAAGATGTTTGTAATGTGTTTTTACACAATATGGATAGTAATGCCTTTTAAGATACTTATCCTTACAAGTGCGCTTGCTTCTGTAAATCCTATGTATTACAAGGCAGCAGTTGTTGATGACACTCCGAAGTGGAGAATCTTCTATAAGATAACACTTCCTATGATATCGCCGATGGTTTTCTATCTGGTAATAACCGGATTTATCGGAGCTTTCAAGGCATATAGTGATGAAGTAGCTCTTTTCGGAACTGATCTTAATGCTGCGGGAATGAACACAATCGTTGGATATGTCTACGATATGCTTTACGGCAACAGCGGTGGTTATCCTTCCTATGCTTCGGCAGCAGCGCTGATTCTTTTTGCCATAGTATTTACTATAACAACTATAAATCTCATGGTTAGTAGAAAGACGGTTTATTATCAATGAAGACAAAGACAAGAAATATTCTTATATATGTTCTGTTATCAATATGGGCGCTACTGGTACTGTTCCCTTTTTATTGGATGATACTTACATCAATAAAAAGCTACGGCTCTTACAACTCAGAGTATGTACCTAAGTTTTTTACATTAAGTCCGACCTTTGAAAACTATATCACAGCTTTCACAGCGGTACCGCTTGCGAAATACTTTTTAAATACACTGATATTTACTGTAGTTACTACAGGTCTGATGATGGTAGTAGTGGTATTGTCAGCCTTTGCATTTGCGAGACTTGATTTTAAGGGAAAAAATCTTTTGTTTTCGGTTTTTCTTTCTCTTATGATGATACCTAACGAACTTGTTATTATCACGAATTACGTTACAATCACCAACCTGAACCTTAGAAATACATTTACCGGACTTATCCTGCCATCTGTGACTTCAGTCTTTTACATTTATCTGTTAAAAGAAAATTTTGAGCAGATACCTGAAAATCTTTATAAGGCAGCAAAGGTGGATGGAACTTCAGATTTCAGATATTTATTCAGGGTCATGATTCCAATTTCAAAGCCCACAATTGTGACAATAACAATTTTAAAAGTAATTGAATGTTGGAATTCCTATGTATGGCCAAGGCTTATTACCGATGACCAAAATTATTTCCTTGTTTCAAACGGAATCCAGGAAATTCGCGAAAATGGATTTGGTCGTGAAAATGTTCCTGCCATGATGGCCGCAGTTGTAGTTATATCCATACCACTTGTCGTTTTATTCCTCGCATTCCGCGACAAAATCATGGAAGGAGTTGCCAGAGGAGGGACAAAGGGCTGAGAGCACTTAACGAGACGAAGTCGAGTTTAGTGCGAACGTGTTCTGGCGAGCGAAGCGAGAGCAGAACTTCCTTGTGAGAATCCCAGAGCGAAGCGAGAGCATAACTTCCTTAATATCAATTTTATCTGGAGATAAAAATGAAAATACATTCCAAGATATTTTTAGCAGTTATATCTGCAATGATGCTTACAGGCTGCCACGGATCAAAGGGTGGCAACGAATTTGAAATACCTGAAAGCTTTGATGAATCAAGAAATATAGAGATTTCTTTCTGGGCCAAGAATGATACCAATAAGACTCAGACAGATATTTACAATCAGGCGATTGAAGATTTTCAAAAAATCTATCCGAATATTAAAGTGAATATGCGCCTATACACAGATTACGGCAAGATTTACAACGATGTTATAACCAATATTTCCACAAACACTACGCCTGATGTGTGTATAACCTATCCGGATCATATCGCAACTTACCTTACGGGAAACAATACTGTAGTTCCTTTGGATGGTCTGTTTGCAAATGAACGCTATGGACTTGGCGGAACAGAAGTAAAGTTTGACTCTGTTAAGCAGGAAGAGATTGTTCCTGAGTTCCTTAAAGAATGTATGATAGGTGACCATCATTATGCAATTCCGTATATGAGGTCAACTGAGGCATGCTATGTAAATAAAACCTTTGTAGAAAAACTTGGGTATGAACTACCTGAGACTCTTACCTGGGATTTCATATGGGAAGTGTCCGAGAATGCAATGGAAAAGAATGCTGACGGAACCTTCAAATTAAATGGGCAGCAGGTATTGATTCCATTTATCTACAAGTCTACTGATAATATGATGATCCAGAGTCTTAAGCAGCTTGGAGCAGAATATTCAGATTCGGATGGGAATATTCTTCTTTTCAATGATGATACAAGGTCAGTACTTACTACCATTGCACAGCATACAAAGACCGGAGCTTTTTCAACATTTAAAATTTCCGGTTATCCTGCAAACTTTTTAAATGCAGGACAGTGCATATTTGCCATTGATTCAACTGCGGGAGCAACCTGGATGGGTAGCGATGCACCGTTGGTTGATATAGCCAAAGACAAGGTTGTGGATTTTGAAACTAAGGTTATGACAATACCTCAGTATGATACTTCAAATCCCAAGATGATCTCTCAGGGACCATCAATCTGCGTGTTTAACAAAAAAGATTCTCAGGAAGTTCTTGCATCCTGGCTCTTTGCGCAATATCTTTTGACAAATGATGTTCAGATAGCATATTCAGAAACAGAAGGCTATGTTCCGGTTACATTAAAAGCTCAGAATTCGGCAGAGTACCTTGATTATCTGGCAAAAGAGGGCACGGATACGCTGCAGCACTATGAAGTAAAGATTGAGGCAGCAAAGCTTCTGATGAATAATACAGAAAATACATTTGTTACACCTGTATTTAACGGTTCTACTTCTGTAAGAGATGCTGCGGGACAGATGATTGAAAATGTAACCAAGGCAGTTCGAAGAAAGAAAACAGTGGATGACAAGTTTATCGATGACCTGTATGAAGAGGTTAAATCTTTGTACCATTTGGACCAGGGCAGTCTTGGCGGTGCAGTAGGAAGTCAGAAGAAGGATTTGGGACCGTTGCCTGTGGAATCCGTCATTTTCCTTACGTTAATTGTAGTTGCATGGGTATTGATTGGTGCATTTTATCTAAAAGAAAAGCTTAAAAAGAGTAATTAGTGTTTGTAATTTGACAATAATTTAGTATAATTTCATTGTTGTTTATATTTTTCAGCATAATTTCGAGGAGGATAATTATGAAGAAGACATTAGCAGTAGTACTTACAATGGGTCTTGCACTTTCTTTCGTAGGATGTGGCAACAAGACAGCTACAGAGACTGTAGAGACAGCAACAGAGGCTGTATCTGAGGCAGTTGAGACAGCAACAGAAGCTGCATCTGTAGCAGAAGAAGTAGTAGAAACAGTAGCAGATGATGCTAAGGCAGAAGGCGTTATGACATACGCTGACTATGCTGCAGCAGAGCTTGAAACAGAGGTTGTAGTTGAGACTTATGTACAGGCTAAGCAGTCATGGTGGGATAACAAGGCAACATTCTACACACAGGATCAGGATGGCGCTTATTTCATCTATGAGATGGCTTGCTCAGAGGAAGATTACAACAAGCTTGTTCCAGGAACAAAGATTAAAGTAACAGGTGTTAAGTCTGAGTGGTCAGGCGAAGTTGAAATCGTTGATGCAACATACGAAATCGAGGATGGCAACTTTGTAGCAGAAGCTAAGGATGCTACAGACCTTCTTGGCAAGGATGAGCTCATCGATATGCAGAACCAGCTTGTAACTTTCAAGGATATGACTGTTGAAGCAGTTGCATTCAAGAATGATCAGCCTGGCGACGATATCTATGTTACTCTTTCAAAGGATGGAGCAAATTATGATTTCTGTCTTGAGTACTACTTAAATGGTAGTGATGAAGAGTTCTACAATCTTGTAAGCGGTCTTGAAGCTGGTACGGTTGTAGATGTAGAGGGATTCCTTTACTGGTATGAGGGTGCTAACCCACACATTACAAAGGTTACTGTAAAGTAATCAGCTTTTAAAAAAGTCACCCCGCAGCTCCACGGCTGTGGGGTTTTTTGAATATAGCACTTGATTAAGAAAGGAACGAAGATGATTAAGGAGATACATATTGATACTCTTGAAGAATTGTTGCCTCTTTTGACAGAGCAGGAATACAGACCGGATTTGGACAGAAACAGAAGTCCTTACGTATATAGAGGAATGTCGGATTCTTCATTCAAGATGTACACAAGTCTTAGCAGAAATTGTAAAAAGCTTCAAAAGCATCTGGAGCCTGCAATTCTAGAAAACTTTGCAAAATATGCCATAAATGACGAACCGTCAATCGGACATTCTGTATGGCGCCAGATGATACTTGGCCAGCATTATGGACTTCCTACAAGATTGTTGGACTGGACACAGTCAGCGCTGGTTGGTCTTAATTTTGCTATGACTGAAGAGAATCTTGAAGAGATGGACAAGCATGACTGCATGGTCTGGAGAATCAATATGTCGGAAATGGTCGATCATCTTCCTGAACCTTACAAATATGCTGTTAACAAGAAACATTCTACTATTTTTACTGTTGATATGTTAAAAGAGCTGACAGGAAACAGCTTAAAGCAATATGACACAGATATGGGCGACTCTTCGATGGTTATTATCGAGCCTCCGTCACTTAATCAGAGAATTATAAATCAGCATTCATTTTTTGCTGTTGTTCCCACCGGAATTGAAGATATAGAGAAGTTTCTTTCTGATAACACTGAAGATACTGTCAAATATATCATTGATAAAAAGCTACGTTGGAGAGTAAGGGATATGCTCGATCAGCTCAATATGAGTGAGCGTATAGTTTATCCCGGACTTGAGGGACTTTCAAAGTGGATTGCAAGACATTACTATGTTAAGTGATAATAGAAGAGAGGTGCGCTATGAACGGATATAACATAAAAAAAGAACAGGTTGAAACAGTTTTAGATAAGAAATTTATAAGAGTATATGACCTTCATTATCTTGAGGGAAAGCATTACTTTGATGCTTCCAGAAGGTCCTTGGATGAACTTGCTGCAGCTATGACCGAAGAAGAATTCAAGAAAATGACACCGGATGCAGTAAGTTGTATAGTAATTATAGAAAGAAATGACAGGGAGCCGGAGCTTCTTTTGTCTTATGAATACAGATATCCGGCAGGAAGATTCCTTTTGGGGGTTCCCGCAGGACTTGTTGATCCGGAGGATAAGGAAAAAGAAAATCCTCATATTGAAACTGCAAAGAGAGAAATTTTTGAAGAAACCGGGATTGTAGTGGATGAGAAAAAAGACAGACTCTCCGTGGTTAATCCACTTCTTTTCAGTACTCCCGGAATGACTGATGAGAGCAATGGTCTTGTTTTGGTTGTTCTTAATAACCCGGATCTGTCCGGAATGAATCAGGATGGAGCATTGGGACAGGAATGTTTTGATGGTTTTGCTTTTATCACCAAAGAAAAGGCGCGTGAAATATTGAAAAACGGCGTTGATGAAAAAGGACATTTTTATTCCGTATATACCTGGGCGGCACTTATGTATTTTGTTTCTGATATGTGGAAATAAGAATCTGAAATGTACATTTGATGCTGATTATTGTGAGCAGGCTTAAAGATGTCATGTAAGAGAGGGGAAATTATGAAAAGAAAAGTTGTATCACTGTTTACAGGTTTATTCATGGTAATGTCAGTGATTTCAGGTTGTGGAAAACAGGAAGCAGTTGAAGCTCCGCAGGAAGCTGCTTCGACAGCAGAGACTTCTCAGGAGGCTGAGGAAGTAGTAAAAAAGCCTGAGATAAATATAAAAGGTACATTGGAATTTGGTTGGGCTGTAGATCATATTTCAGATGAAGATTTTGCCGAAATGTCTGAGATTCTTGAAAAAGAGGCGATTAAAGACATTGCTAATGACAGCAGATTCCAGAGAGTTTACGGGGATCTTAATATGGAAGTCAGTGCCTGGGATCTTTTGAGCACAGGCGAAGACAACAAGGATTACAACGACTATGGAACAATCATTGTCACTGATTCAGGAAAGACCAAGACAATTTTCCCGGAAGTAAGGCATGGAAGATGTCCAAGTGTTGATGTGAATTACAACGATAATACCATGTGGCTGGTGGGAGAAGCTATTTCAGAGAAAGGTGTTCATGCTGAGATTCCTTATTATTTTAAGGTTGATGGCGGTAACGCTGAAATGATCTATGTAGTTGACCCGGTTCTTGCACAGGATTATTTTGTTCAGAACATGTCACTTAACGTTTCAGATGAAAAGATTTCTTTTGTCTATGACGGGGACTCCATTTACGATATTGCTAATACAGGAACTATTGAAAATATCTGCATCGGCGACCACATAAGCTATGGCTTTAACAGGAATAATGACCTTTTGATAAAGGTTACTCCCGGAGTTAAAAATGTTAGCAGCGACGAGTTGTCCTATGAAAATATGCCGACCTTTGTGGGAACAGTTGTGCCTGTTATGGGAAGCGAAGGCGTATATAGCGACTTTGAAATAAAGGGACTTTCAGTTCTTTCCTACAATCAGGTTGAACTTGATAATCCTATGGCGCTTGATGATGCTATTTCATCAGCTATTCTCAAAACAAACAGCGCAAACTTTGCTCAGGGAGAGCTTGAGGCTGAAGGACATATCCTCATGGACAGTGAAGAGGATGGAGCTCAGATCAAGGCCTATATTCTTTCAATGTTTGGTGAATACGAGTTTGAAAATGGTAATTTTGTAAAGTGTTCCGGAACAGGTGTGATACCTGCGGTCGTAACATTTGTGCTCAATGATGCTAAGGAATTTACCCTTGTAAGTTACGAGGAGCCTGAAGACGGAAGTAATTTCGTACCGTCTGTGAAAGCTCTTTTCCCTGAGGATTTATGGGCTAGATGTATTACTATCGAAGATGAGGATCGCAACGAACTTACTAAGCTGGAGAGAGGCTATGCGGAAGAATATGTATCCAGCATAGGTAGAGAAAATGCAGGAGTAGGCGATTACGCTGACTTTGAATATATCTATGATGGTGAGTATGGCATCTCAGATGAGGCAGGCAATAAATTACTTGATGCTCTAAATTCTAATAATTTTATAAAAAATTGCCCAATGTGGTATGGTGACCGTGAAGTTATTGAAGAAGGTATCCGATATAAATACAGTAAGACATATGACAAAACCGATAATAAGGTGATTTTTAGCAAAATTTATTATGATACCGATGAAGTTGTAGAATCGGCGGAGTATAGCGCTAAAACAGGAGAACTTATTGAAAAGTAACTATTGATCCATTTTACGCACGGATGCGGATATGAGCGGGACTCAGAAATGGAGGGAACCATGGGAATTAGTGAAGTAGTAAATAACAGTTCAAGTATTTATGAAGCCAATAAGGCTGCAAATGCAAAAGAGATTTCGACTACAGGCAAAACGGGTAATTACGGGAAGACCATAGGAAAGGCACAACTCAGCGAAGAGGGCGCCAAGTACTATGAGGAGCTTAAAAAGAAATTCTCCGGAATGGATTTCGTCCTTGTCAGCAAGGATATGAAAGAATATGCCAAGCAGAATGCAAGCTCTTTTGGAAATGCCAACAGGATGGTTGTCCTGATTGACGAGGAAAAGATTGAGCGCATGGCAACGGATGAGAATTATCGTGCCAAGTACGAAGGGCTTATTGCCAATGCTCAGTCTAAAATGCCTGAGCTTAAGTCAATTATGGAGACAAAGGGCAATGTAAAGACCATCGGCATGCAGGTTGGAGATAACGGAACCGCTTCTTTCTTTGCAGTAATGCAGAAATCTTCACAGGACGCTTCCGAAAAGCTCGCGGCTAAAAGAGAAGCCAAGAAAAAAGCTGAAAAAGCAGCAGAAAAGAAGGCTGAGAAGAAAGAGCAAAGAGAGGAACAGCTGGAAAAAATCCGGGATAAAGCTTCCAAAGTCGATACTGAGGCGGATGACGAGGAGGACTATGTTATCTTGCAAGCCAATTCCATCGAGGAACTGTTGAAGAAAATCGACAATTACAATTTTGACTTAAGAGCCAACAGTGTTCAGACACCTGAGGAATTAAATGTTGGACAAAGAATAGATTTTAGGGGATAATTTATTCATAGCAGTTGGGGGAAGCCATGTACAGAGTTGCAATATGTGATGATGAAAAGAGCTCTGCTGCGGTTGCAGCAGAGCTTTTAGATAAATATAGAAAAGACAGGCTCGGGCTTAGTTTTAAGGTCGATACTTTTAATTCGTCCATAGAACTTCTTGGGGCTATGGAAAAAGAAAGCTATGATATCTATATCCTTGATATCTACATCGATAAGATGAATGGTATCGAGGTCGCTGAAGCAATCAGGAAGCATGACAGTAATGGAGAAATTATTTTCATGACTTCGTCTAATGCCTTTTATAAAGAGGCTTTCAGAATTCATGCAGTACATTATCTGGAAAAACCAATCTTGGAAGAAGACTTTTACGCTGCCATGGACAGGGTATGTACTGAAGAGGAAATTCATTACCTGACTATCAAAGATAGCGGTGAGATCAGAAGAATCCCTGTGGATGATATTTTATATATCAGTTCTGAAGATCATTACAAAAGAATAGTTACGGAAAGCAAGAGTTATCTTGTCAGAAGCACGATGCAGATGCTAAAAGAAGACTTAAGTGACATTCCATATTTTTATCTGCTCGGCAAAAATGTAATGATAAATCTAAAGAAAGTTCTGAGAATTACCAAGGATCAGCTTGTAATGGAGGATGGTATTCAATTTGCTGTGCCTAGAGGAAACTATAGAGCTATCAGCGAGCTGGTGTTGCAATATTCCTTTTAAATATTGTTGACACTAGGTAAAAAAGAAAATAAGATATTAAACATAATGGCAAGGGCGCCAAAACAAGGATTAGATTAGTCGTTTGTTTTGTGCGCCATTTTTTTTAATAAAAATTTGGAGGGAAAAATGAGCAAGTACACAAGAGAGGATATTTTACGTATCGTTGATGAGGAGGATGTTGCTTTTATCAGACTTCAGTTCTGCGATCTTTTTGGAGTGCCCAAAAATGTAGCGATTCCTTCAAGTCAGCTTGAAAAAGCTCTTGATAATAAATACGTATTTGACGGGATTTTTGTAGAAGGATTTGTCAGAAGCGAAGAAAGCGATATGTATCTTTATCCTGATCTTGACAGTTTTGAGATATATCCATGGAGACCTCAGGCAGGAAAAGTTGCCAGAATGTTCTGCAACGTATATACAGCAGATAAAAAGCCTTTTTCCGGAGATCCCAGAAATGTGTTAAAAGAAGTAGTGGCTAAGGCAAAAGACATGGGAATCAGCTTCAAGGTTGAGCCACAGCCGGAGTTCTTTTTATTTGATTATGATGACAATGGACAGCCGACTACAACCACAAAGGAAAGAGCCGGATACTTTGATGTTGCACCACTTGATCAGGGTGAAAATGTAAGAAGAGAAATCATTTTAAATCTCGAAGAAATGGGCTTTAATATTTCATCTTCTCATCATGAGATTGCTCCTGCACAGCATGAGATTCTTTTCAGCGAAGAGGAAGCTACAAGAGCTGCTGACATGATAATGACTTTCCGTATGGCTGTTAAGACAATTGCCAAAAAGCATGGTCTTTACGCAACATTTATGCCAAAGCCTATTGAAGGAATCAGCGGTTCAGGTATGCATATGAGTTTCATCGCTGAAGATGATAATGGAAAGAATCTTTTTGCGGATGGGGAAAATGGACTTTCAGAAACAGCAAAACATTTCATTGCAGGAGTTCTGAGTCATGTTAAGGGAATGACTCTCATCACAAATCCTATTATCAATTCATATAAGAGACTTGTTCCTGGATATGATGCACCTGTAAATGTTACATGGTCCGCTAATTCTGCAAACAGAAGTGCACTTGTGCGTATTCCTTCAAATCTTGGAGCCACAGCACGTATTGAAGTTCGTAACCCTGATGCTACATGCAATCCATACCTTGCGATAGCTCTTATCCTGGCAGCAGGACTTGACGGAATAGCTAAAAAGATGACTCCTCCGGAAGCTGTAAAGTCAGGAGCAGGAAATGATGACAGAGAACTTGATATCCTTCCACTTACACTGGGAGAGGCAATAAGTGCTTATCAGAATGATGCTTTTGTAAAAGAAGTTCTTGGAGAATCAGTATTTAACAGGATTCTTGAGGAAAAGAAGGCTGAATGGAAAGAATTCAGAACTTGTGTAACCAAGTGGGAAATTGATAAATATCTTAATAACTTCTGATAGGGGCAATACGAGTGAATATAATCGTAGCGTTTGCTAAGTCGCAAGACGCACAAAATATAAAAAGCATATTGCTACGTGGTGGATTTGATAACGTTTTTGCCTACACATCAGGAGCACAGGCGCTTTCTGCCATGGAGAATCTGGGAAGCGGAGTCATAATATGTGGCTACCGTTTAAGTGACATGCTCTACAGCGAACTTGCTGAGGATCTTCCCGGATATTTCCAGATGCTAATGATAGCTTCTGCGGACAAAGCGCCAATGGATACTTATGGTTCCAGACTGATGTTTTTACCGACACCTTTTTCCAAAACCGACCTTTATACTACCATCAATATGATGATTGAAGGTGTCACTTTATATCGTAAAAAGGCCAAACAAAAAAGGCTTCACAAAAGTGAAGCCGATATCAAAACCATCACCAAGGCAAAAGAAATATTGATGGAAAGACATCACATGACTGAGCCTGAGGCACATAAATATCTTCAAAAATGTTCCATGAATTCGGGAACAAGTATGTTGGAAGCCGCAGAAATGGTCATTTCATTAAACAGCGTGTGATCATATTGATACATCGAAACCGCCGGATGAGGTTGGCGCAACCATGCCTTTGGCTGCTGCAGCTCCCGGCATAGAGATCATAGGAGTAACTTTTTGAGCTTCAAAGTGGGGCATTGAAGCAGTGCCGGTAGGCGCGGATGTGCCGCCACTTTGTTTGTTTTTCTCATGTTCCATAAGACCTTTAAGATACTTCTTGTCAGCTTCTGCAATTTCTTTCATCTCTTTGCCGCGATGCTTTATCTTGAGCATCTTAAGGTCATCTTCCGACATGTTCGGGTCGGGAGCATATGTTGATTCTGCAAGCTCTGTCAGATCAATCTCTTCCATCATTTCTTTCATTTCATCAGAAAATTCAGACATCAGATTTTCCATAGCTTCATCTGCAGTATATTCGGAGATATCAATATCTTCGGAATCAAATTCGTATGAATCAATTTCTTCTGAAGCATAGAGCTCATCATATTCATCTTCGTAATTATCTTCTATATTATCTTTGGAAGTTAACTCTTCCTCGTTCTCTTCGTCGACATTTTCATTGTCAGATTTTTCTTTTTCATCAAAATCAATGGCAATTCCTTTGCCATTACGCTCAATCATCTCTTCCTGTTCGAGATGAGCGACTTTTTTCTTGGCAACCTTTTCCATGGATTTTGCATGGTCTATAGCAAGCTGAACTTCTTCTTCATCGTATTCGCCGTTTGCTTTCAGGCGCTTAAGGCGCATTATTTCTCTTTTCGCAGCCTGAACAGCTTTCCTTGCTGTGACGGAATTTTTGCTTCTTACTATCTGAGAAGATATCTTTTTGAAATTATACTGTAGCTTTTTCTTTTCAAGACTGGTCTGCTTGGCTTTGGTTCTGGATGCACGAAGCTGATCAGCGTAGCTTATACTCTGATCTACGACACTTTTGGCGCTATTAGCATTAATTCGCTCCTGGTATTCGAGTTGACGCAAAGATTCACCGGATTCAGATGGCACTTTTGGGGTATTTTTTGAGGTGGGGTTATTCCCTACAGGATTTCGGTTGAATATATTGTTTCGTATAGAATTAATAGCCATATGCATCCTCCCTGACGCACAGTCAAATCCATTAATTTAAAGCTATCCTTTGTGTATATCGGAAAAAGGAATGGAAAAGTTTAGGCACAATTAAAGCTTTTTGAGAATAATGAAAAACATTAAAAAATGTCGTTATTTTGCAGTGACTTTTGTCGATATATAAATAGAAAACTATAAGTGTGAACTTTTTTAGTTGAATTTGAATGATTAGAGGTGATGCACTTTATGAAGATACAAAAGAACACGAATATTCAAGATGTTTACCTGAATCAAGATAATACAATGCAAACAGATAAAATAAAGAATAAATCCCGTGATAGTGTCAAAATGCTTTCGGTAAATGGTGCTAGTTTTATGGGAGAAAGCCTGGTTGAGCAGAGAAAATTGATAGCCAAGAAGCAGGCCCTTAAAGTTGTGGAAGATGCATTTAAGGGAGAAAAGAAACTTGATTCACAGATGCAGGCTATCAAAGATGAAATAAAACATCTTCAGGAGGAGATTAATGAGAAGACTGCTGAGAGTGTAGATTACGACAAAAAGTTAAGAGAGTTGCAGGTAGAATATGGGATAGAGCCGGACAATAAAAATTGTTTTTCAGACATGAGCAGCCTTTCTGATGAAGAAAGGGAAAAAATGACTGAATATCAGGAGAAAGCTGCATTTTATACTGCTATGAGTCAGCGAAATTCTAATGACATAAACAAAGCTAAGGCGTTGCAGGCTGCAAATGTCCAAGGATACGCTGATATTAAAAGAGAGCGTTCCAAATCACAGGATATGATAAAAGCTCAGGATGCAGCAGAAGATATTATGGAAGCAGCTAACGGGGAGACAATAGCTCTTTTGACGCAGGAAGTAGTAGAGCATATTGATGAAGAGCAGAAGGAGCGCGAAAAAGAGGCAAAAGAAGCTGCGGAAAGGAAGAAAGAAGAAAAGAAGGAAGAAGCAAAAAAACTTGAAAAAGAAGCCTTACGTCAAGAAATGATTGAGAATATTAAGGAGCATAGTGATTTAAATCAGAAAACCGCCTCGGATACAAAAAGAGCAATTGCAAGAAGGGAACGGGCAGAAGCAGATCGAATGGAATTTGAAGATGTTGATCATACTGTTATTTCAGATGCTGCATCAGTAGAGGATACGCAAGAAGCTGTTAACGCGGAAATAACAAACATATTAAATAAACTAAGTCTTCTATCAAGTGATGTAAAGGGGAGTGCTGTAGATAGTCAGATATAAAAGAAAGCGGAGTTGAGGGGATTTGAACCCCTGCGCCGGACGAGCCGACCTACCGGATTTCGAATCCGGACCCTTCAACCACTTGGGTACAACTCCAACGCATTCAATTATACTTTTTTAATACTATGACGTCAATTGCATTTACTTGGCATTGGCGTCATTATTTTGTATAATTTATAGTAGTGTGCGTTTACAATGGTACCGTTTGGAATGGATAACAATTCTGGATGGATTTATATTCAAAGGAGGCCCTTTCACATGATGAGAATCGGTATGTTGACCAGTGGTGGCGACTGTCAGGCTTTGAATGCGGCAATGCGCGGCGTTGTTAAGTGTATTGCGCATAGTGGCGAGGAAGTTGAGTTCTATGGCTTCAAAAATGGCTATAGAGGACTTATATACAGCGACTTCAGAATGCTTACTTCCCACGATTTTTCAGGTATTCTGACTAAAGGTGGAACTATTCTTGGAAGCTCAAGAACACCTTTTAAGACAATCAAGGAACCTGATGAAAATGGACTTGATAAGGTTGAGGCGATGAAGCAGAATTATTACAAGCTTCAGCTCGATTGCCTTGTGGTACTTGGTGGAAACGGTTCACAGAAGACCGCTAATCTTCTTAGAAGCGAGGGACTGAAT
>JAEEGF011001419.1_pt1 | contig 23891 bp, 26 predicted proteins | sample 9134171 | NCBI WGS metagenome assembly JAEEGF01 (sample SAMN16246542, study PRJNA631951) | gut metagenome | biome: gut microbiome; feature: rumen; material: AP-attached | host: Bos | place: Iran: Karaj | collected 2018-10
GCGTGGTGAATGATAATACTAATAATTTATGAAGTGTAGAAGAGGCTGTAGTTCACAAGCTCTGAAATCTCTCAAGGGAATCGTGTTAGATGACCGGAGAGATATTCAGGCTTGTGAATGTAACAGCCGGATTATAGGAGGATAGTTTATGAAAGTACTTATAGTAGGTAGTGGCGGCCGCGAGCATGCAATTGCTCTTGCAGTTTCTCGTAGCCCACAGGTTGATAAAATTTATTGCGCACCAGGCAATGCTGGTATTGCAGAGCTTGCAGAGTGCGTAGATATCAAGGCTATGGAGTTTGATAAGCTTGTAGCTTTTGCCAAGGAAAAGGAGATTGACCTTACTGTTATTGGTATGGATGATCCACTTGTTGGCGGTGTAGTTGATAAGTTTGAGGAGGCAGGTCTTCGTTGCTTCGGTCCTAGAAAGAATGCTGCAATCATCGAGGGTTCTAAGGCATTCTCAAAGGATTTGATGAAGAAATATAACATTCCTACAGCAGGTTATGAGAACTTTACAGATCCAGAGGCTGCTCTTAAGTATCTTGAGACAGCAAAGTATCCAATCGTTCTCAAGGCTGACGGTCTTGCTCTTGGTAAGGGTGTTCTTATTTGTGAGAACCATGAGCAGGCTGTAGCAGGTGTTGCTGAAATCATGACTGATAAGAAGTTCGGTGATGCAGGTAACACAATGGTTATCGAAGAGTTTATGACAGGCCGTGAGGTATCTGTTCTTTCATTTGTAGATGGTAACACAGTAAAAATCATGTCATCTGCGCAGGATCACAAGCGTGCAGGGGATGGTGATACAGGACTCAACACAGGTGGAATGGGCAATTTCTCCCCATCTCCATTCTTTACAAAGGAAATCGAGGAGTACTGCCAGAAGAACATTTTCCAGGCAACTGTTGATGCTATGAAGGCAGAGGGAAGAGACTTTAAGGGTGTTATCTTCTTCGGTCTTATGCTTACAGAGGATGGTCCAAAGGTTCTTGAGTATAATGCTAGATTTGGTGATCCAGAGGCACAGGTTGTTTTACCACGTCTTGAGAATGATATCATCGACGTATTTAATGCTTGTATCGATGGCACACTTGATAAGATTGATTTGAAGTTCTCAGATGAGGCATGCGTATGTGTTGTTTTAGCATCTGATGGCTATCCAGTATCTTATGAAAAGGGATTCCCTATTACAGGCTTTGAGAAGTTCAATAACAAAGATTACTACTGCTTCCACGCTGGAACAGCTAAAAATGACAAGGGTGAAATAGTTACCAATGGTGGTCGTGTTCTTGGTATCACAGCTCTTGGCAAGGATTTGAAAGAGGCTCGCGCTAAGGCTTATGAGGCTACAGATTGGATTCAGTTTGAAAACAAGTATATGAGACACGATATAGCTAATGCTATTTTGTAAAAATATACGTGTGAGGGGGGCAATGTAACGTAAACTGGCATAAAAGAGGAGGTTGTTATGGAGAGAACGGCAAAACAAACATTTTCAGCAGTGGGGTTAGCATTTTTTATCTACATTGCAGTATCATTTGTGCTACAGATGATTTTTTCTACTGTAGTATATTCATTGGTGGATGTTAATAATCCGCCATCATGGGCAATGTGGGTTTCAAGCTTTGTGCCAATGTATTGTATTGCTTTTCCAATTTTTATCTTATTGATTAAGCGTGTTCCGGCAGAGCCATTTGTTGAGACTAGGACATTTAATTTTCCAAATTGGCTTAGATTTTTTACATTGACTACTTTTGGAATGGTAGCAGGTTCTTTGATAGCATCATTTGTAGGAAGAATATTTGAAAGATTCAACATTAATACAAATGTAACTATGGAGACTCTAACTTCAACAAATAGTGCGTTGGCACCGATTGTACTGGCAATACTTGCGCCAATTGTGGAGGAATTCATATTCCGTAAGTTTTTGATTGACCGCATACATGTTTATGGTGGTAAGGTTGCAGTAGTAACTAGTGCAGCGATGTTTGCATTATTCCACGGTAATTTTTCTCAGGTGTTTTACACATTTTTAATGGGACTTGTATGGGGCTATGTTTACTATAAGACAGGCAAAGTCATCTACACAATTATCATGCATATGTTAGTTAATTTTGGAGGTAGTGTTGTTTCGGTCTATTTTCTTAATAAGCTAAATGGTATAGATACGAGCGATATCGAGGCAGTGTTAGCATCGCCTGATGCAATGGCTGGTGTTGCTGGTATTATAATATATGTATTTATACTGTATGGTTTGGCAATCGCTGGTCTTATATGTCTCATACTTGGATTTAAAAAGAGAAGCTACAGTCAAGAGAGACTTGAGCTTCCTGAAGAGGGCAGAGTGGCTACAGTTTGTTTGAACGTAGGTATGATTTTATTCTTACTCATTTGCGCCTTTGAATTTGTTCTTAGCATAGCAAGTGGATTTGTAGGTTAAAAAAATAAAACTCGAGTTACCAAATGGTAGCTCGAGTTTTTTATTGCCTTTTATCGTAATTCAGAATATCCAAATGAATTTACTATAGCATCAATAGGAACTCCCTGCTTGCAAAGTGGGCAATCATGAAGAGGATAAGACTGATAGTTTGGAATATCCTCATCGTGGAAGACTGCTGTAATAGGAATGCCACCTACTTCTCTAACAGCTGAGAAGATAGCGCATGCGCCACTTATTTTTGCTCCATAATATTTAACACATTCAGCTAAGCTCTCAACAGTACGTCCAGTAGAAAGTGAGCCGAATAGCAACAATACATTTTTATCTCTAACAGTAAGCTGCATATTGTCTCGGAAAATGCTCTGGCCGCTAGATGTGATTTCAGGAGATGTAACATAAATTGTCTTGTGCTGGTTGTAATTGGCAACGCCAGCCTTTGTAAGCTCTAGAGCTAAAAATGTACCAACAACTTCCATGTCATCCGCGCAAACAATAGTATCAACAGGTGTTTGAACTGAGTAGTGCATTGCAAGAAGTTGTGCCACGCCCTGGGCCTCGTTGCATCGTGTTTTCATTGTGCCAATCTCCATGTAGTTAGTAATGTGAGAGTGATTGGTGGCAAAATGGCCAGGAATAATTTTAAGTGCTACTTCAGAATTAAGTGGTGCTGGAATCTTAGTGTACTCTTTTAACATAAAAAGCCCCCCATGCTATTAATGATTAACGTAACTATTCCAAAACGATATTACTTAATTTTTATTCTGGGAAATTCTCTGCTAGCTGGCAGATAGTCTTAACACACATGGCCTCTCCAAGAGATCCACTGTCAAGGATGACATCGTATTCACGGAAATCGCCCCAGTTTTTATCGGTGTAATACTTGTAGTAAGTCTTGCGTTGCTTATCCTTTTTAGCAAGTCTCTTTTCTATACTGACATTTTCAATATTCTCGTATCTTTCGAGAACTCTCTTTTTACGATGCTCCATATCTGCGTGAATCATAACATTCATGCAGCGGACGCCTTCCTTTCTGAGAATGTAGTCAGCACAACGACCTACGATTACGCAAGGTCCCTTTTTTGCACATTCTAAAATGACTTTTTTCTGTGCAATGAAAATTTCGTCCTGAGGACTCTGGAAATACATTGTGCCAGCGGCTGAAATATCAAACCACATGGCTGTTGAGCTTGTATACTCACCTTGCGTCTCTATTAACTCTTTTGCATAACCGCTTTCGATGGCCACGCGGTTAACAATTTCTCCGTCGTAAAATGGGATGTTCAACTGTTTTGCCACAGCTTCGCCAATGCTATGACCACCGCTGCCAAATTCTCTACTAATGGTAATTACAGGATACATAGTGGTTCCCTCCAATACATTTTTCTTACCTATAGTTTAAAATTTTTTCGACAAAAAGTCAAAAAGAGAGTGATTTGTCTGATTATTGACTTTTCCACCAGTTTCGGCATTTTCTCCTGAATCCCCACAGATGTCTACGCCTATAATTTGATGGCTTGAATAAAGGGATTCAAGGTCCTTTAGAAGCTCATCTAATGGCATGTTTCCCTGGTCCCAATCTGTGATTGCAAATTCTGTTGACAGGGCATCCTTGTCGATTGAAATGTAAATAGGTAAATCAGTCGGGATAATTTCTATAGGAGTCTCGTCCCCAACGCCATATGTAAATACGTTTTTTAGATTTGGAAGAGTTTCAGTTGCTTCAAGAACCCATCCGCCGCAAGAAGTAATTTCTCCAAAGCTAGGAGGCTGATTGTCAGGGTGATGATCAAATAAAACTAGGTTAAATGGTGTGGTGATTTTCTGAAGCCATAGAAGACTGAGATAGTGATAGTTTCCAGAATCAATAAAATGAATACCCTCTGCAGAGTATTCATTTAATCGATCTACAAGAATTGATTTGGCAGAGTCATCCAGATAGCAGCGTGTACCCTCTAAATCTCTGCAATCAATCATAGTACAATTTTCAATTGTCTCATAGAATGACTGATAGTCGTATGCATCAGTCATTTTTATAATAATTGTTTTCATGATTCTTTCATTACCTTGCCAGCATTTTTAGGCTCTTTGGCATGGTATGTTGTGAATAAGTCCTTCCAAATTGTTGGGTGGAAGAGCATAAGTATTGGGAATAGCTCTAGACGTCCAGCCAACATATCAAAGATAAGTACAATCTTTGAGAAGTTAGAGAAGAATGCAAAGTTTCCAGTAGGTCCTACTAGACTCATACCAGGTCCAATATTGCTCATTGTGGCAATTACGGATGTAAATACAGTTGAAAAATCAAGGTTTTCAAATGATAACAAAATTACGCTCACAAAGAATACCAGCATAAATGTGCCGAAGAATACGTTGTTAGAGCGGATTGTCTCGTGGTTAACTGGCTTGCCATCCATGATTGTCTTGCGGACGCAACGTGGATGTATATAGCTGATGAGCTCCTTGTGTACGGCCTTTCCCATAAGTACGAAACGGGAAACTTTGATACCACCACCTGTTGAACCGGCGCAGGCACCGATAAACATGAGCAGTACTAAAACACATCGGCTAGTCTGTGGCCATACAGCAAAGTCTGCTGTGGAGAAACCAGTTGATGATTGAATAGAAGTAACCTGGAAGGCTGCCTTGGTCAATGCATCAAAAAGTCCTGAGCTGCAGCTAAGAGTATTTACTGTGATGATACCAATAGAAGCAACTGTAAGGAATGAATACATTCTCACCTCTTCCATTCGAAATGCTGCGCGAGCGTGGCGGAAGAGTATGTAATAGTAAAAGTTAAAATTAATACCGAAAATGAACATAAATGCGGCTACAATCCATTGGCAGGCAACATTGAAGCCACCGATACTGCTTGAGTAGATACCGAAACCACCAGTACCAGCAGTGGCGATACTTGTGTTGATTGCCTCAAATGGAGTCATGCCGGCAATGAGAAGAAGTATTATCTCAAGAGCGCATAGTCCAAGGTAAATCAAGTAAAGCATCTGTGCTGTGTTTTTTAGCTTTGGAACTAGCTTGCCAACAGATGGTCCAGGAGATTCAGCCTTCATAAGGTTGAACTGGGAACCGTCACCACCGGCAAGTGGAATAACTGTAAGGAGGAATACTAAAACTCCCATACCACCAACCAAGTGAGTAAAGCTTCGCCAGAAAAGAGAGGCATGAGAAAGAGCCTCAACATTTGGCAAAATAGAAGCACCAGTTGTAGTAAAGCCTGAAACTGCCTCAAATAAAGCGTCTACGTAGCTTGGAATCTCTCCGGTAAGCCAGAGAGGAATAGCACCTATAACTGATAAAACTACCCAGGAAGCACCTGTGCAGAAGAAACCTTCTTTTAGGAAAAAGAAGAATTTCTTAGGTCTGAAGTAGCTGTTGATAACACCTAGCACTAGGCAAGGGAAAGCTACGATTGCATATTCAAGCCAAACATCTTCATGATAGATAAATGCAACAATAATAGGAAGCATTAGAAATAGGCCCATGAAGCCTACTACATATCCTAATATGAAGCGAATCACGGAATTATTCATGTCCGATTACCTCAAAGTATCCTTAATATTACCGAATCCGGTATGAGTGGTAACAACCATGACGGTGTCGCCAACTTCTATTGTGTCAGAACCGCTTGGAATAATGATAGTTCCGTTGCGGTTGATGAAAGCGATAAGTACATTGTCCTTAAATTTAAGAACAGAGAATGGCACGCCAACAGCAGCAGATTTCTCGTTGATATTGAACTCGATAGCCTCTACCTTTTGATCAAAGAGATGGTAAAGAGTGAGGATATCATTGCCGTCGCCAGAAGCACTCCTAGCACGTACATATGCGATAATTGACTCGGCTGTTATGTGACGTGGATATACAACAGAGCCAAGATTTAACTGTGAAAGTACATTGTCAAAGTTGATACGGTTAACCTTGGTAACAACCTTGGCATTGCTGACCTGGTTTGCATAGAGAGTAAGGATAATATTTTCCTCGTCTATTCCTGTAAGAGGAACGAAACTCTCGATATATTCGATGCCTTCTTCTCTAAGAAGGGACTCGTCGCCGCCGTCGCCATTTATAATAGTAGCTTTTGGAAGTGCGATTGAAAGCTCCTCGCAGCGCTCCTTGCTTCTTTCGATGATGCTAACATCAATACGAGCCTGAAGTAGAAGCTTGGCAAGGTAATAAGAAGCCTTACCACCGCCTACAATAAGACAGTTTTTAACCTGACGTGTCTTGAATCCGATTTCGCTAAGGAATGTACGAGCAAATCGTCTAGCACCTACGGCGCATACGATATCATTTGTCTGAAGTACAAAATCACCAGTTGGGATGATAACTTCAGAACCGCGCTTAACAGCTGTGATAAGCACCTTGCTTGAGATTGTTCGATGTAAATCCTTGATGGCGAGTCCGTCAAGAACATTGCCTTCCTCGATTTTAAACTCAACCATTTCTGCCTGGCCATGGGCAAATGATGAAACCTCAAGTGTGGATGGAAGAGAGAGAATAGAAGAAATCTCTCTAGCAGCCTCTAACTCAGGGTTGATAATCATAACAAGACCAAGCTTTTCCTGTAAGTATGAAATTTCTTTTGAGTAGTCTGGGTTTCTAACTCTAGCGATAGAAGCACAATCACCCATTTGCTTTGCAATAGTACAGCAAAGGAGGTTGAGCTCGTCAGAGTTGGTAACGGCTATAATGAGATCGGCGTCGTTGATACCAGCCTCAACTTGAGTGCTGTAGCTGGCGCCATTGCCTTGAATTCCCATTATGTCGTAGAGATTTGTAAGATTATCGATACGGTCCTGATTCTCATCGATGACCACAATGTCATGACCTTCTTTTGAAAGACGGTCAACAAGGGTACGACCAACTTTACCGCATCCTACGATTATTATTTTAAGTCCTCTTTTTGAGGAGTTACTAAAAGCCATTTAATTGCCTCCAAGATAACTGTAAAAATACGGACAATTCTTAATTACATAATCATCCATATCATAATGTAGTCTAAAAGAGGCAAAAGTGCAAGTCAAATTCTGACATCTACCCGGCGGTTAATCTTTTTAGCCTCTTTATATAAGGCATTTAGGTATTCTGAGTCTTTATCGAAAAAGTTATCAAACTTTGTTTTCTTATAGTTTTTACCAGCTGATTCGTATACTGAAAGGCTGCCATCTTTATCAACAGTAATTCCGATTTTTTTCAGTTCATCAGCGTACTGGCTATTGAGGTTTTTAATATTAGTAAGAGCATGTTTTACTGAAGAGCTGTTTGGTGCATATTTTCCTGCCGACTGAAGAGTGTTATTTAAAGTATCGGCAAAGGCTCTTATTTTTTCTTGAGTCTGCGCATCAGAGGCCTCTTCAAAGTTGTAGTCCTGTAGGTTGCGAATAGCATTCTTAAGAGCTGAAGAGTCCGCAAATGACAAAGTACCGCAAGTTGCACTTTTGCGGGTGGCACCTGTAACTACTTTTGAATAGTTGTTGTAGTATATTCTTAAGCTAAGTGAGTTGGAAACGTTCATACTCATACTAAAATCCTCCTAGTTCTTATATCGGATGTTCTTAATTTTTATTTACTTTGATGGTTGAAGAATGAGGCAAATTCTCCTATACTATAGGAAATTTAATTTCATATTAATAAGAAGGAGTGTCAGATGAACCAGGAAAAAGTCATTGTTATCGACTTTGGCGGTCAATATAATCAGTTAGTTGCCCGTCGTGTCAGAGAATGTAACGTCTATTGCGAAATTTATTCTTATCGCACCCCAATCGAGCAGATTAAAGAAATGAATCCAAAGGGAATTATCCTTACAGGTGGTCCTAATTCATGTTATGAGGATGGAGCCCCTACATACACCAAGGAACTTTTTGAGCTTGGTATTCCTGTACTTGGACTTTGCTATGGAGCACAGCTTATGATGCATGTTCTCGGTGGCAAGGTAGAGAAGGCACCAGTTCGTGAGTACGGTAAGACTGAGACATTTATAGATGGTTGTACAGATACACTTTTTGCAGGTGTTGAAAAGTCTACAATCGTTTGGATGAGCCATTTTGATTATATTAGCAAGGTGGCACCTGGTTTTGACATAATTGCCCACACTGCTGATTGCCCAGTTGCAGCAGCAGCTTTAGAGGCTAAAAAGCTTTATGCTATTCAGTTCCACCCTGAGGTACTTCACACAGTACAGGGTAAGGAAATCTTATTTAACTTTGTTCGCAATATCTGCAACACAGCTGGAAGCTGGAGAATGGATTCCTTTGTTGAGCAGACTATCGGCGAAATTAGAGAGCGCGTAGGCTCAGGCAAGGTATTACTTGCACTTTCAGGTGGTGTTGATTCATCTGTACTTGCAGCCCTTCTTGCTAAGGCCATCGGCAAGCAGCTCACATGTGTATTCGTTGACCACGGTCTTCTCCGTAAGAACGAGGGCGACGAGGTTGAGGGCGTATTTGGACCAGAGGGTTCCTTCGATATTAATTTTGTACGTGTAAATGCAGCTTCCCGCTATTATGCTAAGCTTGCTGGTGTTGAGGAGCCAGAGCGCAAGCGTAAGATTATCGGCGAGGAGTTTATCCGTGTATTTGAGGAAGAGGCCAAGAAAATTGGCACTGTTGACTTCTTAGCACAGGGAACTATTTACCCAGACGTTGTTGAGTCTGGACTTGGCGGCGAGTCAGTTGTTATCAAGTCTCACCACAACGTTGGCGGTCTTCCAGATTATGTTGATTTCAAGGAAATCATCGAGCCACTTCGCAACCTTTTCAAGGACGAGGTACGTCAGGTAGGTCTTGAGCTTGGTCTTCCAGAATACCTTGTATTCCGTCAGCCATTCCCAGGCCCAGGTCTTGGTATTCGTATCATCGGTGAGGTTACAGAAGAAAAGGTCCGCATCGTACAGGATGCTGACTACATCTATAGAACAGAGCTTGCTGAGGCAGGACTTAAAAAGCTTCCTGATCAGTATTTCGCAGCACTTTCTAATATGCGCTCAGTTGGTGTTATGGGCGACGAGCGTACATACGACTATGCAGTAGTTCTCCGTGCTGTAGAGACAATCGACTTTATGACAGCCGAGGCTACAGAGATTCCATTTGATGTGCTTCAGCGCGTTATGAGCCGCATCATCAACGAGGTCAAGGGCGTTAACCGCGTAATGTACGACCTCACATCTAAGCCACCAGGAACAGTAGAGCTGGAATAGGTTTTTAGGCCCTAGGAACATTGAGTATTCAATGTTCCTAGGGCTTTTTTATTATTTGACAATAAAATGACATTATGACATATCTTGGTGTTGACATTTTATCAATAAAAAGTTATATTACTGACTACTATTTAATTATTTGTTTGTTTCTATCACAATCTAGGCGTATTTTTTCATTTCGCCACTTATCCCAGAGTGAATTTTTTTGATTAATATGAGGCTGATGCTGCGTTATGCATCCCAAAATAGATAATTATATTTTAGGGCTGCATATTTTTGGGGGCGATGCATCCTGTAGAAGATAATCAATATTTTGGGATGCATAAGTAATTGAAGGAATGCATCCCATACTGGAAATTGTTGCTAATGGGATGCATGAAGTGATGATAGTAATGAGAAGTTCATGAAAAAGAAGGAAGAATATTGATAAAAATGCATCCCATAATAGCAAAAGGTATCCAAGGGATGCATAGCTGCAGAAATGGATTAATGTTAATGCATCCTAAAATATTTAAATGACTATTTGGGATGCATTATTAAAGAAAATGGAGGACAATTTGAGGAATTACAAAAGAGAATTAGAAGAGCAGTTAAAAGAAATCGATACTTTGATTAGATTAAATAATAAAAATCTTTCCAAACTTAAGAAGTTACCAGATGATGGCGTAAAGGCTTCAACAGTTCGTGGCTGTGATCAATACTATTTGGTAGATAAAAAGTCAGGCAAGCGTATATATGCTGGAAAGGAGAAACGTAAACTTATTCAGGGAGTTATCCAAAGAGACTATGCATTAGCTGTAGATAAGAAGCTTGCGGATTTAAGGAAGAGACTTGAGCGTTTCATAGCAAAATACGATATTAGTGAGGTGTCAGCTTTATATGAAAATTTGCCAGTAGCTAGAAAACATATTGTAAATCCAATAATAGAACCAGAGGATATTTATATCGAAAAATGGTTGCTTGCTTATCCAGGAAATCAAAACTCATACCCCGAAGAAGGTTTATATCAGACAAATAACGGTGAGATGGTACGTTCCAAATCAGAGAAGATTATTGCGGATGCATTGGAAAAGTACAATGTGCCCTATCAATACGAGCCTATGATAGAGCTTGGATATAACACGATTTATCCTGATTTTGTGGCTCTTAATATAAGGACGCGAAAGACTATTTATTGGGAGCACCTAGGCATAGTTGCTGATATAGAGTATGCAACAAAGAATTTCAAGAAGATACAAGGCTATGAGAAAAATGGTTACCTGGTAGGTAGAGATTTGATTATTACTATGGAGTCGGCGGAGGCGCCAATTGATGTGAAGCTTGTTGAGAAAAAAATAAAAGAATTTTTGCTGTAGTTTTGATGCTACAGCTTTTTTATTATAAACTTCAAAGTACCTTATATTAGTAGACAGTATAATACTTTTGTTGTTTAGATAATTGTTATTTGTTAGAATATGTCTCATATAATTACAATCATGGAGGTATGGGTGATTGACAGAGCTATTTTCTAAACCTGCTGCGGGGGGAATAATAGAAAAAATTGTTGATGGAGAAGTGCTTGTCCTTTTACAAGAAAGATATAAAGGGAACGATCGTGAAGATGGATTACTAGAAATCCCAGCAGGGAAAATTAGAGAATTCGAAAACATTTATGATTGCCTTAGAAGAGAAATCTTTGAGGAGACTGGTCTTAATGTTACACATATTCAAGGTGAGGAAGATGCAGAAATAATCGAGCATAATGGTTATAAAGTTTTAAATTATACACCGTTTTCATGTTCACAGAATGTTGAAGGGGATTACCCAATAATGGTTCAGGTTTTCATTTGCAGAGCAAGTGGAAAAGAGGTAGATGAATCTAATGAATCGAGAAATCTTAGGTGGGTTTCACTAAATTATTTGAGGGATATGTTGAGAGATGAAGAGTCTTTTTATCCTATGCATGTTTCAACTTTAAAAAAGTACTTAAAATCAAAAGAGCAGTAAAGAAGTATTACTACTTGACAGGTTTTGTCAAATAGTGGAGGTGTGAAATATACATGCAAATTAAAATAGGTGAATTTGATTGCACAGAATGTTGGGATGAGGGGAAAAATGGATACAGTTACAAATAGTTTTGTAGAAAAGTCAAAAGAAATCTTGCAAGATAGTTTGGTAGGAGTATATCTACATGGCTCTGCTGTTATGGGATGTTATAATCCTGCTAAGAGTGATATAGATCTGATTGTAGTAGTGAAGAATTATATAGAGGATAAAGTTAAAAAAAACTTTATGGACATGGTGGTGGAATTAAACAGTAAGGGACCGGCTAAAGGAATTGAAATGAGTATTGTAAAGCAAAGTGTTTGCAAGCCGTTTGTGTACCCTACTCCCTTTGAACTACATTTTTCAGTTGCGCATCTGGATTGGTATGGAAAGAATCCGGATGATTATGTTTCGAAAATGACGGGCGAGGATAAAGATCTTGCAGCGCATTTTACAATCATAAACCATAGGGGCAAGTGTCTATATGGTGCTTCTATCAAAGATATTTTTGCTGACGTACCGGTACAGGATTACATTGACTCTATCTGGAATGATATTGCTGAAGCGGAAGAGGAAATCACAGATAATCCAATGTATATTATATTGAATCTGGCAAGAGTGCTTGCGTATATTAAGGACGGGCTTGTCCTTTCTAAGAAAGAGGGGGGAGAATGGGCATTGAACAATGTTCATGAAAGATATCATAGTCTGATACAAGATGCACTGATAGAATATGCAGAGGACAGAAATATATCTTATGATACGAATCTTGCAAAGGATTATGCCAAATATATGGTGGGAGAAATTGCAAGCGAAAAAAACAAGTGAAGGCAAGTGTGATAACACTCCCTTGATAACAATTTGATAACATTAGCTGATACAGTCCGTGTGATATGGACAGCTGAAACCAAATGGAATCAAATCGTAACAGAAAAACCTAACAAAAATGTTTAAAGATAAGGATTAAGTTAGGGAGCTGGAATAGTGTGCGTGTAGTTCCAAGCGGTTTGCAAGTATATTTAAATACAGTAAAATCAAGGGCTGAGAGCATTTGCTCCCGGCTCTTTTTTGTAATGATTCTAATAGTGCTTCTAAATTGATTCTATATAAATAGTTTTCTTAAACCACACATTGCGTGCATTGGGCGGATGTGATATAATCAAGAAAACGCAATGCGAGGAGAATTAAATGGATACGGCAAAGGTGATTAAAGAATTACGTGAGGGAGTGAAAATGAATCGAAAAGAATTCTCGGATCACACTGGGATTCCAGTTAGGACACTTGAGGATTGGGAGGCTGGTCGTCGTACTCCTCCGGAGTACATACCGAGACTTATTGCGTATCAGCTGAAATATGAGGAATTGGTGGGGAATAGAGATGTGGAGATGTTATGATGGAACTGAAAGCAAGTGAGTATAAGAGATTTGAGGATATTAAGCATGTAAGAAATGATGGGGCCGAGTATTGGAGCGCTAGAGAACTTGCACCGGTATTGGAGTATGCTCAATGGAGGAATTTTTCTAAAGTAATAGGAAGGGCTATGATTGCCTGTGAGAATAGTGGACACAGTGTTTTAGATGATTTTGCTGAGGTCAGCAAAATCGTGGATGCAGGAGCAACGTCCAAACCGATAAAAGAATATGAGTTGTCAAGATACGCATGTTATTTAATCGTTCAGAATGGTGACCCGCGCAAAGAAGTCATCGCGTTGGGACAGACATACTTTGCAATACAGACTTATCGTCAAGAGGTGGCGGACCATTTTAATCAACTTGACGAGGATAGACGACGATTAGTTGTACGAGGAGACATAAAGCAGTGGAATCAGCTACTTGCAGAGACGGCGTATGATGCAGGAGTTATATCAAATGAAGAGTTTGCGATTTTTCAAAATGCGGGATATATGGGGTTGTATGGTGGCCTTGATGTTGATGATATTCATAAGCGAAAAAAACTTGAAGTAGGGCAGAAGATTCTTGATTATATGGGCAGTACTGAATTGATTGCCAATTTATTCAGAATATCGCAAACAGAAGAAAAACTACGCAAGGATAGAGTTGAGGGAGCTGAGAATGCTACAAGCATTCATTACAATGTTGGAAAGGAAGTAAGAACAGCCATAAAGAAAATCGGTGGCACTATGCCGGAAGACTTACCTACACCTGAGAAAAGCATTCAACAGATTGAGCAGGAACAGATGGCAAGACTTAAAGCAAAGGCAAAAAAGGGAAAAATAATGTTGGATGAGTGATAGTGCAAAGGAGCGTTTGACATGAATGGAAATATACGAAAATAGCTCAAGAATTTATTGCTCATAGACCGGGTATGGCAGTTGATGGGGCAAATGCTCCTGTTAAGAAATGTGTTGGAAAACTTCTTTGGAAATAGTTGAAATGAAAACATATATTGACGTGTGATAATTAATAAGTTATCATGATGGTGTGATATATTATTAGTTATCAATGAGGGGATTTGGGAAGATGAAAAAGCAAAGCGAGCGTTTGCGGATTATATGGAAAGGAATACAGAAAATGAAGGAATGGAATGACGTAAGAATAGAGTTATATGATAAGGAAGCGATTGAGGAAAGTAATATGCGAGTTGCTCTTATGGGGGAACTTATTAAAGCTAGACATGAGCAAGGCATTTCACAGCGTAAACTTGAAGAAATGAGCGGAATTAAGCAACCAATGATTGCCAAGATCGAAAGCGGAAATTGCAATCCTCAAATTGAGACTATAATTAAATTGCTGGTTCCACTTGGTAAAACTCTTGCGATTGTACCAATGAAATAACCGAAGAAAATTATTTGTTAGCACTCAACTTGGTTGAGTGCTAAATTTTTGTTGACTTTTGATTTCCGCGGGTTTAAGATATTTTTGTGGCAAAAAAATACATGAATTTGCCATCATTATTACAATACTTAAGAACGAAGGAGATGTATACAACATGAGTAACAAGCGTGGTAGTTTATCAATTACAAGTGAAAACATTTTTCCAGTGATTAAGAAATGGTTATATTCAGATCACGACATTTTCTATAGAGAATTAATTTCAAATGGTTGCGATGCAATCACTAAGTTGAAGAAGTTAGATATGATGGGAGAGTATGAACTCCCAGCTGATTATAAAGCGAAGATTCAGGTAGAGGTTGACCCAGAGAACAAGACTTTGACATTTATTGATAACGGTCTTGGAATGACAGAGGAAGAGGTTGACGAGTACATTAACCAGATTGCTTTCTCTGGTGCTACAGATTTCATTGAGAAATATAAGGACAAGGCCAATGATGATCAGATTATCGGTCACTTCGGTTTAGGATTTTACTCAGCATTTATGGTAGCTGATGAGGTTACTATCGATACATTGTCTTATAAAGAAGGTGCTAAGCCAGTTCATTGGGACTGCGATGGCGGTACAGAATATGAGATGTCAGAAGGTGACAAGGCTGAGGTCGGAACCAAGATTACATTGTTCTTGAATGAGGATTGCCTGGAGTTTGCAAATGAGTACAGAGCTCGCGAGGTTATTGAGAAATATTGTTCATTTATGCCAACAGAGATTTATCTCAGCAAGGCAAATGCTCCAGAGGAGTATGAGACAATCGATGCTGCTGACCTTCTTGACACAGACAAGGTTGTAGAGGACATCCATGAGGATGCCAAGTACGAAGAGAAGGAAAATGAGGACGGAACCAAGGAGCAGGTTGAAGTATCACCAGCCAAGGATAAGAAGAAGATCGTAAAGCGTCCTCGTCCACTTAATGACACTAATCCACTTTGGGCCAAGACACCTAGCGAGTGCACAGATGACGAATACAAGGAATTCTATCGCAAGGTATTCAACGATTACAAAGAGCCTTTGTTCTGGATTCATTTGAATATGGATTACCCATTTAACCTGAAGGGTATCTTATATTTCCCAAAGATCAACACAGAGTATGATTCAATTGAGGGCACAATTAAACTTTATAACAATCAGGTATTTATTGCAGACAACATCAAGGAAGTTATTCCAGAGTTTCTGATGCTTCTCAAGGGTGTAATTGATTGCCCTGATTTGCCATTAAATGTATCTCGTTCTGCTTTGCAAAATGATGGTTTTGTAAACAAGATTTCTGAGTACATCACCAAGAAGGTTGCTGATAAGCTCATTGGTATGTGCAAGACAGATAAGGAAAGCTATGAGAAATATTGGGATGACATCAGCCCATTTATCAAGTTCGGTTGCCTGAAGGATGTGAAGTTCTGCGACAAGATGAATGACTACATTCTCTTTAAGGACATTGATGATAAATATGTGACATTGCCAGAACTTCTTGCACCTGTTAAGGATGATTCGGAAAATGCTACTGATGAAGATGGCAACAAGGTAGATGCTGAGGTAGTTGAAGATGCCGACAATAAAGAGAATGATGAAAATGATGATACAGATAAGAGAAAGACGGTATATTATGTAACTGATATGCAGCAGCAGTCACAGTACATAAACCTGTTCAAAGAGCAGGGCATGAATGCAGTAGTATTGGATCATGCAATTGATTCATCATTTATCACACAGCTTGAGCAGAGAAATCAGGATTACAAATTCTTGAGAATTGACGCTGACATCACAGACACTCTTGTAGAGGAAACATCCGAGGAAGAGTTGAAGGATGAACAGGATGCTCTCAGTGAGTTGTTTAAGAAAGCGTTGAATAAGGATAACCTCAAGGTTAGCGTTCAGAAGTTGAAGAACAAGGATGTGTCATCTATGCTTACAGTTTCTGAGGAAGGACGCCGTATGCAGGATATGATGAGAATGTATAGCATGATGGGTATGGACCCTGGAATGTTCGGCGGAGATGAGACATTAGTTCTTAATGCTGACAACGAGTTGGTTAAATATATGTTTGAGCATGCTGATGGTGAAAATGTAGAAATGTTTGCGCAGCAGCTTTATGATTTGGCAGTTCTTGCAAATCAACCACTTGCTCCAGAAGCAATGACAGCATTTGTAAATAGAAGCAACAAGATCATGATGCATCTTGCAAAATAATTTTTGAAAATAATTTAATAAGATGTTGTGAAACACCTGCTATGGAATGATTTAGTTCTGTGGCAGGTGTTTTTATTGTATTAGAAAATGTGTCTAGTAACATAAAGTGTCAAAAACGATAATATTGTGAACAAATGGGCTTGGAATGATTTTAGTGGAGTGATATACTAAAATAGTTTTGAAAACGTTTTAGGTGAATAATTTAATGAAAGCGAGCAATTCGATGGACTGTTATAAATTAATAATAAAAACAATAGTATATGTTGCAATATTTAGTATTTTAAAAATTATAATTCCTAAACTGCTTTTTGACAGAAAGACAAATGAAATTGAAAATATAGGGATTGAATATAATAAAAAGAGGGCATCATTAGTATGCTTTTTTGCAAATGTTGTATTTTTAATAGTTTCATTGATTGGGTTCAGCTTCCCATCAAATGTTGAAGGACATGATAGAATTATTGTGACAATAATAATAGGCGTATTCTTAGCAATAGGGCTTGCAATTAGCATTATGTTTTCTGCTTGGAAAATAACTATAACAAAAAATAAAATAGTGTATAGGAATTATTGGGGGAAAAACATATGCATATCAAGTGATGAGATAAATTCATATGAAATGACCCACGATAATGGCGTTAGATTATATTTAAATAATCAAAAGACATATAAATTTGATTTTATGTATGCACATGATATTTTATTTTGGCTATCAGATAATTGCTCAGAAATAAAAAGAAATAATAATGTTGAAAATATTATTCGCCCAGCAAAATATCAGCGAATACTTAGTATTATTGGTTTGGTGGTATTTGCTGGAACTCTAGTGCTTGGAGTAGTTACAAAGGAAATAATAGTAATCGTAGGATTTTTGTTATTTACAATATTTGCTATATTAAATTTGCTTTATCATTATGTATTTAAAATACAAATACATGAGGATTCTTTATGCATTAATAGCATATTAAAAAAATACAAAATAAATTTTTCGGATGTAATAAGTGCAAAAATAATTGAGAATGATAATGTATCATATTTGCTTCTATATGGAAAAGATAGTCAAAAACCAAGTCTTAAATTAAATCTATATTATGAAAACGCATATCTTTTACAGAAAATTGCATATAAAAAAGGTTGGGTTAAATTGTAGCATAGTTAAGTAAATGGACACGCGTTTTAAATATTGTTTGGAGATTATGATGATAAAAATTATTGAAATAATAATAAAAGATTATTTGCTTATGTTTATACTGCCTGCTGTAATTTCTATTATTTGTATGAGGAATCAGGCAAAGAGAAAAAAGAAAGAGTCAAAATTGAATATAAATAATTTTGTAATAAAACAGGATTTGACTGAATGGCCATTGTTAGTAGTATGGGTTATTATGTGGAGTATTATAATTATTGGCTGCAGGATGCAGCATGCAAATAATATATCATTATTTTTTGCAGTTATTGCATCAATAATACCTGTAGTATGCATATTATTAGTGATTCCTGGTTTTTGGGAAAAAAGAGTATGCGGTGATGAAATTAGAATATATAAGTTTTTTATTTTAACAGGAGTTTATTATATTTCTGATATTAATAAAGTTGTTTATGGTTTGATTGGCCCGAGTACAAAGTATTGTACAACAAAGGGATGTTTTAGAATTGAAAATGCTAACCGTGGGTTGGGATGTTTTGAAAAACGCATTCAACAGGAAATTGATAATAATCCAGACCACATAATTCAGCGTTATCAACATATTTCAAATGGAGACTTGCCATGCTTCGGATTAAAGAGTGGAGATTTTCCATTTAAATATGTCTATGTACCAACAAATAATAAGAAAGGTTTTAAAAAGAAAAAGGTTCTTGAAACTGAAATAATGACACAAGAAGAAATAGACTTATTTATTGAGATTACAGATAAATTGAAAGAATATAATTGTACGATTGATATTTTAGTTGAAAAGTAAAAAAGTTCAGTTGCTTGCAGAAACAACTGGAGATGTAACAAAGAATTATACTTATGATTTAAGAAGATGGTATATGTGATTATTTGACTAGATAATTGGGAGAAATAATATGTTAGTTTCAAAAAGAAATGAAGAATATAAAAAACAGTGCTGGACAGGTGTGACACTTATGGGTGGATGTGGAATGGCCTTTATTATATTATGTTTTTATTTATTTGTTCAACAGTATACATATAGAAGCGTTAGCGACTTGGTTGGTATGATTATTGCAACGGGGGCTATTAATGTTATATGTTTTCATTATGTTCGACGCTTTTATAATGAAGCTGTAAATGAGTATATTTTTGAAAATCAATCTTTGATTATTAGAAATACAAAAAAGATAAAAAGAAAAATACCTTTTGATTCATCGGTAAAATGTGTTTTTTTGTCTCAATCTAAAGTATTTCACGGGATGTATTCAGATGCAATAGCTTTTATTATAAATGGAAATGAGTTAAAACCTATTATTATTTACAAGGAATTTAATGATGAATTTTATTCTGTACGAGATTGGTTATTAGAAAATGGAATCAAAATCGAGGCGTTTACTGATCCATCTAACAAGTATTGTCTTGGAGAGAAAGATCCGTCTTACCAGTATTTTTTAAAGGCGGAGCCTATGGAAAAGAAGGTGCCATCATTTAAGAAAAAAAACAATAAGGTTGGAAGTGAAGCAACAATTAAAACAAATAAAAATTGGGTGCTTAAAAGAGGTTTTATCTCAACAATAACAATATTTGGTTTGATTTATTGCCAATATGTTTTTCCGATAAATTCATTAGGACAGCTAATGGAGAAGATAATGGTTGCTTTGATTGTTATAGCATTATCTGGATTGGCTGCATATGGATTAGGTGCATTATTATCAATAGAATTAACAGTAGTAGATGATAAATTGGAGATAAAAAAAGTAGGAAGAGTTAAAGAATATAATTTACAAAAAGACGTTACAAATATTGAATATAAGGAAAGCGTGAAAGATCATTCAGGCAATTATGGAAATCAGTTAAATTTCTGTATTGGAAATAAAATTTATAAATTTAATAGTACGGAGTATCCAGATCTTGATGAGTTTACATCTGTTCTTAGAGAAAAAACAGATGTAATTGAATATTAATTTTGTACATAGTTATGTAGATTTAAATGGATTGTGTCCTAAGTTTATTGAGGAACATAAAGAAGCAATTGGTATTGGAATTACAGTTGCTGGAGTTGCAGAATTTTTTGCGGATAAAGTAGGAGACTTGCTATGTTTATTGTAAAAAAGAAAAAAGAATATAATAAAATATGGTATCAAATGGTTTTTTTAAGTGTTGCTATGACGTTATTTGGATTAGTAGCTTGTATTTATGCTATTCCCAAATTATTAATTGAGGATGAAATGGGAGGAGTTATATTTTTAATTTTATCTTGTATAGCTCTATTTGGATTTGCATTGGGAGTATATCTTCCTAGAGAAAAAATAAAAAAGACAGTTTACCAATTTGAAAAAGGTAAATTTAAAAGTATTTATAAAAACGAGGAAAGAGTAATAGATAAAAAAGAGATTACTGAATGCAAATTTTATCCGCAGTGTACTGTGGAAAAAGGATATTATTCAGATGCAATTGTTTTCTTTATAAATGATGACAAGGATCATCCGATTGATATTTATTTAGATTATGATGAAAACTTTGACAAAGTAAGGGAATGGCTATTTGATGAGAATATTGAAGTGAAGGTGTGGGATAACTATATGGGAGAAAATCATCCTTCATATCGTAGATTTATGGATAGGAGTGTGAAATACGAATGATAAAAAGAAAAAAAGGTTGGATGCTTAAACAAGGTTTTTTTACAGTTGCAACTATTTATGTGATTACTTCAATTAAGTTTTTCCTTCCAATAAAAACTGCTTTAGAGTTTATTGAAAAACTTGGGATACTTCTATTGGTATTAGGAATTTCTGGAGTGTTGATTTATTTGCTTGGTGCTCTTATGACATCAAGCATTGCAATTGAAAATAATCAATTGGTAGTTACAAAAGGTTTTAAAAAAAGAACTTATGATTTTTCAGAAGTCAGTGATTACAAATTTAAAGAATTAAAAAGAAATCAAAATGGTAGATTAGGAGATCAACTTAATATAGTTATAGCTGGAAAAGAATATGTATATCATAGTCAGACATATGATGGAGTAGATAGATTTGCAAAAGAATTAGCTAAGTATGTTGAGAGGAAAAGTAATTAAGATTTAAAGTTTTTCCAGGCGTAGGAACAGTTGCAGGTGCAGTAGTTGGATTTTCTGTAGGATTAGCGATTACTTATAAGGTGGATATAGAAAAGAATGATAGGGGAAGGACAAGAAGAGCTGAAGTTAAAGATGATATACTAGATAAAATAAATTCGTATGGAGGCGCAGTTATGCGATGGAATTGGTAAAAAATAAATTAGGTACAGAAATACTGATGTTTGTAATTGCTTTTTTTTCTGTTTTGATGGATATAGTGGAAGATATGCAACCAATGTACATATCTATTTTCGCAATAATGTACATAATATCATTAATAATTTCATTTGGATTATTACTATATAAGTATTTATTAAGAGGCGACAACAAATTATATGATGGTTTATTTACTTTAAACATAATATTTAAAATGTTTCTTGTGTTTTTTGATTTACGATTTTGTTTTTTTATATTAAAAGATAAAGAAATATTATTACTAAGTATCTTTTCAATTCTGATGGTGATTCTAGGATTATTATGTAAAAAGAATTCCAACAATAAAAATGCAAATAAAGTTAGAACCAGAGGTGATAACCAAATTTATTTTTTTTCAATAGCAGGAATTATATGTGGGCGTTTTGTGTTTGGTTTTATAACAGATAAATATGCGAATGTTTTTACATTGGTTGTGTTTGATATAATTTTGCTGATTATAGCCTTTGATTTTGGAGTTTACTTATATACTGTGATTAATAAGAATTAGTTACTGAAAATGGCAAGGAGGACATATTGTGTTACAAGTGCATAGTGATACGGATTATTTTATTATAAATAAAAAAATACAAATGAAGGAAGAAAGATTCTTTTTTGAAAAACCATTAAAAGATTGGAATTTTAAACGTCTTGGTAAAACAGAGTTTCAATTGGATTGGGGAAATCCAATTGACGGAATAGTATACAAATGGGAATACGAGGAAGATGAAAATCAATCAGGAACAAATTTCTATTTGCGGAAGTCATTTAATATGATGTACAAGTACATTATAGCTGGATTTTCGGATGTATTAGCTGTTTTGATTTTATTATTAAGTTTAGTGACAGTGAGGGGATATTTGTTATTGATTCCTTTAGGATTTGCAATTATTTCATTTTTATTAACATATATGGCATATCTTCAGTTTGGAAAACATGCAGAAAGAGTGTTAAGAAATTTTCTAGATGCAATTTAAAGTATAATGTAGAGGTTATGAAAGATGAGTTTTCAAAAAAGATTCATTAATAAGAAATATATAATATGCTTTGCTGCTGTTCTACTATTATTATTGATGCTTGGATATATTATGTCGATGAAAAATCCGTTTTTAAATGCAAGTATAATTAATGCCAAATTCTATAAGCGAGATTCATATAAGGAACAAATAATTATTGATGGCATAGTGTTTTGCGATACAAATGAAAATGTAATAACAGTATCAGAATTAAAAGAGTATGGCGCTGATATAACAGGATATGTTGAAGGAGAATTTTCGGACGGAGTTAAGATTAATGATGATATTGAAGTTACAATTTATAAAGATGGAAATGTTTACTTAGATAGGATAAAAAATGTTCAGGATCATAGTATATATATTTATGGAATATCGGAGAAATCTGACTATTATGACTTGTTGGAATTGTATGGGCTTTTTTTGTACGATGAAAGTGATAATGATGTGATAAGATGCGGTATTGAACGTGATGCATATTACCCTGAGATTTCAAAGAAAATTTTAAGACACGAGAAGTTTTTATGGGATAATAGCGTTGAAATGTGGAATTACTATGATTTGTTTGGTGATTGTATAGTGGATGTTAAATTTGAAAATGAGGTAATATCTGAAATATCTTTGATGAAATTAGTTGATTTATAAACCATATATGTCTTTGGAATTTGATAATAGAATTTATGATAACGACAAATAAAAAAATATATAGAAATGCGATACAGCAAAATGAAGAGTTTAAAAGGAAAACATATTAATGCCTTAGCGGTTATTGGTTTAATTTGTATATTGGTGCTATGTTTATTTAAATTTAGTGACGGAAGAAGTGTTAATCATATTGATGTTAATACAGTTTATAAGATATCTATGATTGGAGACGATGGGCATGTCACTGATTTTTATTGGTATTTAGAATTATTAGATAATGGAACATATGTGAAATACACTGATCAGGCATTAATGCCAGACCCCAAAAGTCAATTGGATAATTTATATGAACCTGACTCAACTGATGGTGAGTATGATAGTTATGCATTTTGCCCGATAGAAATATCCGTAGGTAATTATACAGTTTCTGGGAAAGAATATGACTTAGATTATAAGGATGATGCAATAGCTATGTACACATCATATGATCAGTGGGTGAATAGAAAACCTGATGATTATATGGAAGGAATCCATTTGGAAAAAAAGGATGCGAAATTATCTGTAATTAAGGACAAACAATCTTATTACTATATTGAAGAATATGGTGATTATCAGATCAAGTATTTATTTTCAAGTGAAGAAAATAAAAGTATCCCACAAAGCATTGAAGAATTTAAGCAGGAATACGTAAAGAACTATTAAAAAAGAGGTTGATAGGCTTGAAAAAGATTTTCGAACCAAAATATAAGAGAAAAATCAGTATAATTATTATTTTAATAGCTGGTGTGGTAGCGATTTTCTTTATGAATATATTTTTTTATAAAGATAGCGTAATAAATGAAATAAAAATAGATAAAACGTATGTTGCTAAGGAAAAAACATCGAGTAAACAAGAGATTCCCAGATTTTATATTTTTTCATTGAAAGATGATGGAAGTTTTGTTTTGAGTAGTAATGTCTGGTATTTGATGGATGAGAGAGAGATAGAATATGTATTTTATGATGGATCAAGTGAAGACGCGCTTGATAAGGCTGAAATAATATATTATCA
>JAEEGF011054561.1_pt1 | contig 23889 bp, 20 predicted proteins | sample 9134171 | NCBI WGS metagenome assembly JAEEGF01 (sample SAMN16246542, study PRJNA631951) | gut metagenome | biome: gut microbiome; feature: rumen; material: AP-attached | host: Bos | place: Iran: Karaj | collected 2018-10
GATGCTGTCACGTTCAAGCTGAGCACATGTTGAGAGGGTTGCAATCATAATCGGTGCAAAAAGAGTTGGCTCTCCCTTTTCATCGAGTAAGGTTAATTGCTCCTTTTGCATGAACAAGTTGATTTTGTTGTCTGCCAATTCCTTCACTGTTGCAAGTACCTCGAAAGCGTTACGACCTACACGGCTCAACTCACTGACGAGCATCATATCCACATGTTCACGCTTGCAGTAGTCGATAGCCTCAACAAGTGTAGGCTTCTGTTTGCTTGCACCGCTCACATGTTCTTCGTACACCTTCATAACCTCCATCTGTGCATACTTGGCATACGCTTTGAGGTCACTTACTTGTCTTGTTGTGTCTTGGCGGTTGACTTGGTAGCCGCTTGAACTTGTTCTGCTGTAGATAACTGCTGTTTTCATATTAGTCTTTGATAAATCTGTGAACACGTTTTATATCACTTTCTGAACTTGTCGAGAGATTAATTTGAGTTTTTTGATAACACCTCATTTTTGAGTACATTTGAGGTGGAGGGTGTTATCCCTCCTGACCTCAAAACACCTTAACGATGCTTTCCCAACGTAGTGACCGCCATCCACCTTTTTCGATGTCGAAGTAGGCGGTTGTCTTGAACACCTCTCTTGATACACCGTTGCCGTTGATGTGCTTGGCAGACAGTGAAGGATTTGTTGTTCCCCATGCCTCACGAACCTCTCCGTTCTTCTTGATGAAGATGAAGTGTGCCACTCCGTTGGCGAGTTTTTCTTTCAGTTGTGCAATCATCATTGCTTTGATGATGCCGATTTCCTCGTTGTTGGTACGCTGGGCAATAACGGTTGCCCTTACTACTGTGCTGCTGCTGATTGCTAATGCTTGTATCATTGTCGAATGAATTTTGAAGTTATACATGTTGTTTCCTTATCACAGTGCAAAGGTACGACATTTATTTAATATATGCAATTTTTTGACGTTAATTCCAGTTAAATATATTGCATTTATTTGGTATTTGCAATATTATTGCTATCTTTGCACGAAAATTGAAGAATATGGAGAAAGAAAGAACGGTCATTCACCTGGAAGTAAACGGTGAACATCACTACTACGGCTCGGTTGCCAACATGTACGAGTTCTATACGAGCGAGGAACTTGGTATTACTTACGCATCGTTGCGCAATTACGGGTTGTCCTATGAACACCCATACCAGAACAAGAAGTGTATCATCCGTAAGGGTGTACTACTGTCTAAGAGTGGCAATCGTGGCATCCGCAAATCTAAACAGGTTGAGTGAGGATAGAAACGGCAAACCGTTGTTTTCGGCACTGGTTAAGTGCTGAAATACCTATAAACAAAGAACTTGTGCAACGTTGAGGCTGCACAAGTCCTTTTACTTAACGTGGTATGTTGTTCTCGTTCCTTTACGTTTTATACGTATGTTGTCTTTCAGATAGTTCTTCTCCTCTTCGGAGAGTGCATCTTGATGTTCGTTGTACCATTCCTTAAAATCGCAGAGCATCCAATACTGTCTTGAAATCCACTTCGCATCATTGAAGCGAGTCACCATGTCGATGTACTGTTGTCTTATTCCTTCCATATAGCTTTTCCTATTTCTTCTCTGATTATTGTACTGATGTATTCACGTATCGGCTGATTGCCAAGAAATTCATCCATAGTCAGATGAGGCTGATTCTCTATTGCCTTTTTGTATTGCTGGTATCTTTTGGTCGCAGCGTCGCTTTGTTTCTGTCTAGTAATAGCCGTATGATGCCTGCCCCACATAGGATTGTTGACTCCATGCCTATCTTTTCGATTATTTGTTTGTAAATTATTTGTATTATCCATATAACTTTTGTGTTTATTGATATATTTATTTATGAATTGATATGAGTTGACTTCATATAATAAATAGTTTGTAAAATAAAAAAATGATTGAAACTATTGATTATTTTTCTTATATCATTATTGTTTATATATAGGACGAAAAAGAGTTGCAATAGTCCAAGTAGTTATTATTAGTTTATCCTACTGCAACAAGGGTCTGATTACCTTAAAAGAAACTATGGTTGAGGCTACACCATCAAAAAAGTAGCGTGTACACTCCGCTATTTCTTGTCTGATGTGAGGGCAACGTTGACACCTAACGCCCCTTGATTCCAGAGCGAAAGCGAATAGGGACAAGAACCAAAAAGTGTTGTTAAAGACTGATAGGGATGGGAACGATTCAGTGCCTACAGAATGTAGGTGGAAGAGACAACAAAGTGTGCTGCACTGTATCAGAACAGTGACCATATTATCCTTTATATATTATCTCAATGCTATAGCGTTCTACTCCAAGGGCATGGGATATATATGGAAGATAAAAAGGTGGATTATGTCTAATAGAAAAGGGACCAATCTCAAAATACTCGAAAAAGGTCCCCAGTATTTTTTTTCAAACAGTCAATGACAATATGACTTGTTCAATTCATGGAATAGCCAACAAGAAGACATAGCTTACTTTATATATAATAAGGTGTAGGGGCTACTCTTCAGTAGCCTCTAATACTATTTGCAAATCCTTTTCTTGTTGTTCCTTCTGCCTAAGTTTCTCTAATACTTGTTCATTATGTTTGTTCCAATCAATGTTACTTGTTGGTTGTTGTTCTTTGTTGTCAATTTGAACTTGTTCACTGGGGTATTCCTCATATGCATAAAGTGGGAAACTACCAATCCAACCATTTTCAACAAGCATATTATGAAACTCTTCGTAACTGTATGTTCCTTCTTGAAGGTTTCTATATATTTCGCTGTTACCATTATAGTGTACTGTTTGATTGTCTTTGTCGTAAGTGAAAGAATGGTCGTTATTGTTGATTATCCAACTCCGAAACTCTTTCCCATAATGGCAGAAAGCCTCGTCGAAGAATGTTTCATCACCCTTATATCTTGCATTCTTGATTGTTCCCCAACTTTCTGCGCCATTGGTATAATGTACTATAATCAAGTTCCATAACTTGTGTATCTTGTAGATGGTAACATCTTCAATGTATTCATCAACCATTGCCTTAACAAGTTCTTTGTTCTGTCTTATCTCGTCAATCTTGTCCTTGATGTTTGAGTATGTACTTGATAGTCTCTGTAGTTTGCTAACTGTGATTCGTCTTGAAGTGATACCTTTTGAATATCTTTCGATGGAGGATGCCAATTCACTATTTTTGCTGGAGTAATCTGTTACTTCTTTGGTGATTAGTTCTTGAATAGTGTCATCATCACCTTTGGCGTGAGCATACCTTATCATAACCTTCTTATGCTCTTCTTTGAGGTCGATTAGTTCATTCTCCTTGCTTTCTTTTACTTTGAGCATATCTTCAATTTCAGATGCCAGTCGAGTTATCTTATTCTTGTTAGAATCAGCTATGTTGATTTCTGCGAACATGTTTAGTGATAGGGTTAACACTAAGCCATCTAATCGCCATTGTCTCATTTCAGCGCCTCTCGTACACAATCTTGGATGGTCTTTGCGGTCAACTAAACCATAACACTTATATGTCCTTGGATTCATGCTATAGGTTGTTGCTGTATCAGTCTGTTTGCCTACAGTGAAACGTGAGCCACATTCGCCACAGATAAGTTTTGGTTTCAGCAGATTGTCGTGCTTGATGGCGTTATTTTTGTTGTAGGCTGCTTGTGCTAATCTGTCTTGGACTCTTTGAAACAATTCATCATCAACGATTCGCAAATTTTCAAGTTGAACGTCGTAAGTATATATTATCTCACGCTCCACCTGCTCACCTTTTTTCTTTTCGAGTTTGTCAACTTCTGGCTTATGGAACTGAACCACTCTATGCCCTTTATATAGTTCCTTGCATAATAGTTTTGCAATAGCAGATGGTCTCCATTCAAAATTTTCTTCATCTTTGAAGTGTTTGTATTTCTTAGGTGTAAGACCTTTACGCTCTCGATTTTCTTTGAACACTTTGATTCTGGTCCCATAAGATGTTGGCACTCCTTCGGTGTTCAATATATCACATATTTCAATGGTGCTTTTTCCATCTGCGTACATGTTGAAGATTCTGCGTATTATATCAGCCTCATCTTCACGAATCACCATCATTTTATTCTCATCATTCATGTACCCATAGGCATTGTTATCGCCTCCAATACCTCCACCTTTATTTATTTTCTCAATCTTACCTGACATGCTTCTTTCTGCGAACAACTCAATTTCATATGCGGTTGTTATTGCCAGAACAGCCAGCAATATTCGAGAACCTAAATCTTTCTTGTCGTGTTTTACCCAAAGGTCTTGTTTCTCGAAATATAGGTCTATACCTTTATCTTGAAGTCTCTGAACTTCTGCCAACAATTCAGTGGAGTTCCTGCCAAGACGTGTTAGTTCAGAGAATAGGATAGTATCTATATTCCCTTTTTCAACCTCATTAAGTAATGCAGAATAGTTAGGTCTTTCCTCGCCAATACTAAAACCAGTGATGATGTCAATATAGATGTGGGCTGCATCAATTTCATACTTAAATCGTTCTGCAACTTTCAGCAAATCCTCCTTTTGGCGGTCCGTTGATTGCATTGAGGTTGAAATTCTGCAATAAATTGCCGTTTTGTTCTCTGTTTTTTGTACCTTTGTAGCCGAATTCATAATGATGATGTTTATTTATGGCTGCAAATATACAAAATAATTCTGATATATTGCAAGAAAGGGATGTGTCATTTCCACCTGCACATACGGCGGAGCATCTGTTGAACCAGACGATGATCCGACTCTTCGGCTGCGAGCGCTCTTTCAATGCTCATATCGAGCGTAAGAAGAGCAAAATGAGCTTTCATGTCGATCATAAGCCCACGCGTCAGGAAGAGAAGGAAATAGAACGTCGCATGAACGAGTTGATTGATGACGATCTGCCTGTCACCTTCGAGTTCGTCACTCGTGATGAGCTCCCGGAGGAAGTCGATCCCAGCCGTCTGCCCGACGATGCTTCCGACACCATCCGTCTGGTGCGCATAGGTGACTACGATGTCTGTCCATGTATTGGGAAGCACGTCAGAAGTACGTCTCAGATAGGACGATTTGAGATGCTTGGCACCAATTGGGATGAACATGAACATGCCTTTCGTGTCCGCTTCAAGATCGTCTGAACAAAGCTGTTGCTTTCAGCAGTAGAGAATAGAAAAAAACAGGGCTCGCACTTATCAATGCGGGCCCTGACTTTATTTCGTGGGAATGAATTCCTTACTTCGTGGCGAGTTTCATGAAGACAGGATAGTGGTCGGAGTAGCTGAGCTCTTTCTTGTAATAAGAGAGTCCATGAAGCGCCTTGTCGTGGAAGATGTAGTCGATGCGGACCATCTTCTTACCGCCGCGGAAGGTGTGCATGAAGCCACTGCCGCACTCCTTGAAGCCGTCAATCTTATCACCGAGCATGGTGTTATAGACGTAAGAGTAGGGTACGTCGTTGAAGTCACCGCATACGATGATGGGAACTTGAGCCTCGCGCATATCCATTGCCAGCATGTTGGCCTGTCCAGAACGGGCTATCATGCCGATGGTGTAGTTGCCGTAGATGGCGCGGACCAAAGAATTACCCTCAACTTCAATGCCGTTGTTGGACATCTTAGCAGCGCGGTGAAGTGTACCGTTGATGCCTGTGGTCTCAAGGTGGGCGTTATAGACGCGGTAGGTAACTTCGTTGGCTTCGATCTCTGCCCACATGGCGCTGTTGTTGGTCATCTCGAAGTTGATGTTCTTCGTCTTCTTGATGGGATAGCGGCTATAGATCACCATGTCGCCCTGGCCGACGGCCATATAGGGGAAATAGTCCTTGTAGGAGTCGGAGTTCTTCTTGTCACCTGCGTGGTCATTGTACTCTTGGAAGCACACGATATCGACTTTCTGCTTCTTCATTTCGGAGAGAATGTCCTGGGCCATGAAGCCAGAAGTTTCGCGGCCAAACATGGCTACATTGTAGCTGGCTATCTTGAGCCCCGGCTGGGCATCGGCAGTCTCGTCGAGGTTGCCGAACTGATAAAGAGTGCCAATGTAGGGGATGCAGCATAGCAGGGTAATGAGTGGCATGAGCATCCAGTGGAAACGGCGTAATACGAGCCAGTAGATGAGGAAGATGATGTTGCCAGCGATCAGGAAAGGCAGGGCATAGACCAGCATGGCCCGAGCTGTGTTACCTGCTGGCGGTACTTCACCACCATAGAGACCTGTAAATGTGAATATCATCAACAGGAAGGTGATGATAAGCATCATGAAAGAGAAGTACTTCTGTACTGCAAGTTTTCCCATGTTGTTGTTTTTTTCGTAAAGTAATGTATGATTAGTCAAGGTATCTCCGAACCATATCTATGAGGTTCTCTACCTTGAAGGGTTTTGCCATGAACTCATTGCAACCGGCCTGTTTGGCTTCACGGATGTTCTCCTCGAAAGCATAGGCGCTGAGGGCAACGACAGGGGTATCACCCGATACCTCCTTGATGATACGAGTGGCGTCAAGACCGTTCATGCCTGGCATACGGATATCCATCAGGATGAGGTCTGGGTGCTCTTCCTCGTTGAGTGTCACAGCCTCGATGCCGTTGTGGGCGCGTATCAGGCGATAGCGCTTCTGGAGTACTATCTTCACCAACTCATAGTTGCTGTCTTCATCCTCAGCCACGAGAATCTTCTTCTTAATCTGCTGGGCATTGCGCTCGCTGATACGAATGGTACGCATGCTGGAGGTTGTTGTGGTCTTGCTCTTGTCAACGCCGCCGATGGTGCCATGGAAGGGCATTGAGAAGCGGAAGATGGTGCCCTTGCCGACCTCTGACTCTACGCTGATCTTACCCCCGAGCTTCTCGACGATAATCTTACAGAGGGGCAGGCCCAGTCCGTAGCCGTTCTTGGTGGTCTCGGCATCGCGGGAGACGTATGTCTCAAAGATATGTTCGATGTCTTCCTGGTTGATACCTGCACCTGTGTCTTCAACAAAAAACTCAATCATTGTGCCTTCGTTGAGTATCTTGTAGCCATAGGCAATCTTACCGACAGAGGTGTGTTTGAGGGCATTGCTGATGAGGTTGGAGAATACCTGAGTCAAGCGGTTGGCATCGGTATTCATCACTACTGACAGCGTGGATTCTTCGAAATCGAGCTTCACGGAGTCGGGGCAGCGGAACTTGAATATATTCTTCACGCTTGTGCAGAGCTCGTTGAGGTCGGTTGGGGCTGTCTTCACGACAATCTCTCCCGACTCGACTCTCGACAGGTCGAGAATCTCATTGACGAGGCTTTGCAGGCGGTTGTTGTTGCTTTCGATAATCTCGTAGAACTTCAAGCGGTCTTCCTGAGAGTCGGTCTCAGCGATGACACGTGAAAATCCTTCGATGGCATTAAGAGGAGTACGAATCTCATGGCTCATGTTTGCGAGGAAAAGTGACTTCATCTTACTGGCATTTTCTGCCTTCTGAGCCTTTTCCTCGTATTCCTTAAGCTTCTTATTTGCAATCGCCAACTGTTCATTAGCTAATAACAGCTTTCTGTTGACGTCTGCAAATTTCTGAAGTAAAATCTCTCTTTCGTCTTTCTCCATCTCTTTTTATAAGTATAAAGATGTCGCAAAGTTACGAAAATATTCTTATACAAAAAAGAAATTATGGAAAAATTTTCAACTTCGCTTCGCTTTTTCCCAAGCACCGCTCGTATGGTGGCTCTGAAGATAGGCCATTCCACGAAATACGTTGAGATTCATAAAGATAAAGTAATAAGCGGTATAGAGTAATTTGTTCTTGCGCCCCTTTAGGCTCATAAGCCATCCTGCGAAGGCCATCAAGTAGAAGAGCACTTGAAGTGCAAGGATGACAATATAGAACGTTTCTGCGCCCATAACGACGAGGGCGATATTGACCAAAAGGAGCAACACCATCGCTATTGGGGTCAGGCTCCAGCGCAGCACGCGATGGCTGATATACTGGAAGGCCACCAGCGGCTGACGGAAGGGGTTGAGCATGCTACGAAGCCACCAGATGCTCTGTAGTCCGCCTGCGGCAATGCGACGCTTGCGCTTTGATTCCTCATAGATGTTGGCTGAACCGTATTCCTGGGCATAGGCATCGGGGGTGTAGGCGATACGCTTGCCGTCATCGACAATGAGCATCGACATCATGAAGTCGTCGAGCAGAGCCTCGTCGGGCACTTCGTGGCAGAGGGTGGGGTCGATGGCATAGAGCTCACCTGCAGCTCCCATAGCAGAATAGAGTTCGCTGTCCCATCGCTTGAGGGTACTCTCATAACGCCAGTAGAGACCTTCGCCCTCGGCAGCCATCTCACCTTCCTTCTTGGCTGCGACGCGCTTCTCACCTGATACACAGCCCACGGTGGGGTCCATGAACTGGCGGGCTATCTCGCGCAGAGCTGTCTTGTTGATCATCGTATTGGCGTCGGTAAAGGCCACATAGCGTGTCTTCAGCTCGCGCAGACCGTGTTTCAGGGCGGCAGTCTTGCCTTTGCGCTCAGGACTGAACACGATGTCCACCTCAGGATAGGCGGCCAGAAGTTCGTTGGTACGGTCGTTGCTGCCGTCGGTAACCCACATGATGCGGAACTTATCCTTCGGATAGTCGAGCGCCAGTGTGTTGGCCATCTTCTCGGCGACAACATCTTCCTCGTTGTAGGCGCAGATCATGAGCGTCATGGTGGGCAATTCTTCGTCGCTGGGCATGACGGTCTCACGGGGTTTTCCCGTGAGGAGCCGTTTAAGCTGGATAATGATATACAATAGCATACCATAACCGATATAGGTATAGAATACTATCAGCAGACATGCCCAGAATAGGATTTTCAGCGTGAGCATAGTTTTCGGCTTTTTTGATGATTAGGTATTCTCTAATTCTTCCTGCATGTCGATGAAGTTCTTGTTGTCGTCATAGAACTCATATTGCAGGAAGGCTAGTTTCTGAGAGGGGACTACACGGACGCCAAAACCGTATTTCATCTGCCATTGTCGCTTCAGGCTGAGAAAGCCCTTGGAGATATAGGCTTCGACATAGGGGTGTACGTGCAGGTAGAGCTTCTTGTAGCCAATCTTGTTGACCAAGGTGTCAATCTTATTCTCCAGGGTGTCGGTAAAGAGGAAACTCGATTTGATAGTTCCCTTGCCGTGACAGGTGGGGCAGGTCTCCTCGACGTTGACGCTCATGGCGGGTCGTACGCGCTGGCGAGTGATCTGCATCAGGCCGAATTTCGAAAGCGGCAGGATGTTATGCTTGGCGCGGTCCTTCTGCATGTTCTTACACATGCGCTCGTAGAGCATCTGACGGTCCTCGGGCAGTTTCATGTCGATGAAATCCACGATGATGATACCACCCATGTCTCGCAGTCGCAACTGGCGTGCCAGCTCGTCGGCAGCACCGAGGTTGGTCTCGAGGGCATTGGCCTCCTGTCCGTTTTCCTTCTTGATGCGTGTGCCGCTGTTCACATCGACCACATGCATGGCCTCCGTTGTCTCGATGATGAGGTAAGCGCCGTGCTTATAGTTGACCGTTTTCCCGAAGCCTGACTTCAGCTGCTTGGTAACGTCGTAGTTGTCGAAGATGGGCACTGTGCCATTGTACAACTTGACGATCTCCTTTTTCTCTGGGGCGATGATTCCCAGGTAGTCCTTAATTTCGTTGAAGATACCATTGTTGTTGATGTAGATACCGTCGTATGAAGGATTGAAAAGGTCGCGTAGCAGTGCGACGGCCCTGCTTTCCTCCTCAAAGCATAGTTCTGGGCGCTTGGTCGTCTGCTGGACGGTGGTGACGGTGTCTTCCCAACGCTTGAGCAATATCTTCAGTTCTGCATCAAGTTCTGCTGCTCGTTTGCCTTCGGCCACCGTACGCACGATGACACCGAAGTTCTTGGGCTTGATGCTTTGAATGAGCTGTTTGAGACGGGTACGCTCTTCGCCACGTTTGATCTTGGTGGATACGGACACGCTGTTCTCAAAGGGAATCAGCACGAGGTAACGGCCCGCGAAGCTGAGTTCGCATGTCAGTCGTGGACCCTTGGTATTGATGGGCTCCTTGACGATCTGCACGAGCAGTTCCTGTCCGACTTTAAGTGTGTTGGCGATGCTTCCGTCCTTCTTCAGCTCAGGCTGGATTGTAGCCTTCTGGATGGGGTAGAGTTTCTTACGGTCGCTTACTACCTGTTTCAGGTATTTTTCGTAGGAGAAGAATTGACTTCCCAGGTCAAGATAGTGCAGGAAGGCGACGCGCTCAGCTCCTACATCGACGAAGCAGGCGTTGAGCCCGGGCATCAGCTTTTTCACCTTTGCCACATAGATGTTGCCTACCGAGAACGACTGCGTGCGCTCCTCCTGCTGGTATTCGACCAGCTGTTTGTCTTCAAGGAGTGCGATCGAGATGTCTTTAGGCTGCACATCAATGATTACTTCACTTGTCATTTTCTTGCTTTCTTGCGGGTTGTCATTAAAACTCAAAAGGGTGTGCCGCTATCCGTAAGGGGATTAGCATGCACACTCCTTTCATTTCTGTTCTGGGTCACTTGCAAGTGATTACTTGCTCTTGTGACGATTCTTGCGCAGTCTCTTCTTACGCTTGTGAGTAGCCATCTTGTGGCCCTTCTTTTTCTTTCCGTTTGGCATAATTTTGAACTATTTAAAATGTTAATTACTTCATTTTCTCGATAAAGCTCTTCGATGGCTTGAAAGCCGGGAAATCGTGCGCATCGATGACGATGGTCGTATTCTTGGATATGTTGCGGGCGGTCTTCTTGGCACGACGCTTTACTACGAATGTGCCAAAACCACGAAGGTAAACATTCTCCTTGTTGTCGGCCAGACTTACGCGAATCTCTTCCATGAAGGCTTCTACGCTCATGGCGACATCTCTTTTGGCAACGCCTGTCTCCTCAGCAATTTTGTTGATGATTTCTGCCTTTGTCATTTTTGTCTTTCCTTATATATTAATAATGTGAAAATTTAAATCTTATCGATTTCGGACTGCAAAGTTACTAATTTTCAGTAGATTACCGAAATATTTATCGATTTTTTTTCAAAAAATAGCATTTTTCAAGGTTGTTTGGGTGGTTTTTTGTATCTTTGCAGCATAAAATCAGAAAAATAATGGTATGAAACAGACAAAAATCGTTGCCAGCATCAGCGACCGCCGTTGTGACGTCAGCTTCATCCGCAGTCTTTTCGAGGCAGGTATGAATGTGGTCAGGATGAATACGGCCCATGCCAATGAGGATGGCATCAAACAGATTATCAATAATGTACGCTCAGTGAGTCATCATATCGGCATCCTGATCGACACGAAGGGCCCTGAGGTGCGTACGACGGGGTGTGCCGAGCCGATACAGTTCTGGGAGGGTGATATGGTGAAGATCTTCGGAAGACCAGAGATGGATTCCACCCACGATATGATCAACCTCTCGTACACGAACTTCGCTTCTGATGTGCGTGAGGGCTGCCATATTCTCTTCGACGATGGTGCCATCGACATGGAGGTGATGGCCATCAACGGTCCTGCGGTCATCGCTCAAGTAAAGAACGATGGTGTGCTGGGCGCTCATAAGAGTGTGAATGTGCCTGGCGTGCATATTGCGCTGCCGACGCTGACGGACAAGGATCGTAAGAACATCATGCTGGCCATCGACCAGGACATCGACTTCATCGCCCATTCCTTTGTGCGCTCTGCCGCTGACGTAAGGGCTGTGCAGGCTATTCTCGACGCCTTCAATTCCGACATTAAGATTATCTCGAAGATCGAGAATCAGGAGGGTGTCGATAACATCGACGAGATCATCGAGGCTTCGTATGGCATCATGATTGCTCGTGGCGACCTGGGTATCGAAGTGCCCATCGAGCGCATACCTGGCATCCAGCGGGAGATTATCCACAAGTGTATCATGGCCAAGAAACCAGTGATTGTGGCTACCCAGATGCTGCACACGATGATTTCCAATCCGCGTCCGACGCGTGCGGAGGTGACCGATATCGCTAATGCGATCTACTCGCATACCGACGCCCTGATGCTCTCTGGCGAGACCGCCAGCGGCAAGTATCCTGTGGAGGCTGTGCAGACCATGTCGGCCATTGCCGAACAGGCTGAGAAGGACCTCAGTCAGCGTGGTATCATCGACGTGCCCCTCTCAGAGAACTGTGACATCCGTGAGTTCATGGCTTACAGTGCGATAGAGGCGACGGAGAAATTAGGGGTGAAGGGTATCATCACCGACAACACGACTGGTAACACAGCTCGCATGCTGGCAGCCTTCCGAGGTCCGCACCCCGTGCTCGCCATCTGCTACAATGAGAAACTGCAGCGTCTGCTGAACCTCAGCTATGGCGTCATCCCCGTTTATCAGAAGGAGCATATCGGCACCGAAGAACTCTTCCTGGCAGCCGTGCGCATGCTGCGCCAGAAAGGCTATATCGACCTTGATGACAGGATTGCCTACCTGAGCGGTAATATCGGCGCAGGCGGAGGCACGAAGTTCCTCGAGATCAACAATGTGAAAGAAGTGTTCGACAATAAGTATCAGTTCCATCTGCCCCAGGTGTAAACAAACAGAAAAGACTATGGCAACAGTTGACGACAAGAAAGTGATTTTCTCGATGGTCGGAGTGAGCAAGACCATCCAGCAGAACCAGAAACAAGTGCTCAAGAACATCTACCTCAGCTTCTTCTATGGGGCTAAGATCGGTATCATCGGTCTGAACGGTGCAGGTAAATCGACGCTGATGAAGATCATCGCCGGTCTCGACCAACAGTATCAGGGTAATGTCGTCTGGGCACCAGGCTATACGGTCGGCTATCTGCCGCAGGATCCCCCGCTCAACGAGGAGAAGACGGTGAAGGAGAACGTGATGGAGGGCGTGCAGCATGTGTATGACGCCCTTGCCGAATACGACGAGATCAACGTGAAGTTCGGACTGCCCGAATACTATGAGGATCCCGACAAGATGGAGAAGCTGATGAGTCGTCAGGCAGAACTGCAGGATGTGATCGACTCTACAGATGCCTGGAATATGGACTCGAAATTAGACCGTGCGATGGCGGCTCTCAACTGTCCTCCTGGCGACTGGAGCGTGAAGACGCTCTCTGGAGGAGAACGTCGTCGGGTGGCTCTCTGTCGGTTGTTGTTACAGAAGCCCGATGTGCTGTTGCTCGACGAGCCTACCAACCATCTCGATGCCGAGTCTATCGACTGGCTCGAACAGCATCTGCAGCAGTATGAGGGAACGGTTATCGCTGTGACTCACGACCGCTATTTCCTCGACGATGTGGCAGAGTGGATCCTTGAACTTGATCGTGGTGAGGGTATTCCCTGGAAGGGCAACTATTCTTCCTGGTTGGAACAGAAGTCTCAGCGTCTGGCTCTGGAAGAGAAGTCGGCTTCGAAGCGCCGTAAGACCCTGGAGCGTGAGTTGGAGTGGGTTCGTATGGCCCCCAAGGCACGACATGCCAAGGGTAAGGCTCGTCTGAACTCTTATGACAAGATGCTTAACGAGGAACAGAAGGAGCGCGAGGAGAAACTGGAGATCTTCATCCCCAACGGTCCTCGTCTCGGCAATAAGGTCATCGAGGCTACTCATGTGGCAAAGTCGTTCCCGGAGAAGACACTCTTCAACGACCTTAACTTCATGTTGCCGCCTAATGGAATCGTTGGCGTCATTGGTCCTAACGGTGCAGGTAAGACCACGCTCTTCCGCCTGATCATGGGACTCGACACGCCTGATGCTGGTACATTCGATGTCGGTGAGACTGTGAAACTCTCGTATGTCGATCAGCAGCACAAGGATATCGATCCTGAGAAGACGGTCTATCAGGTAGTCAGTGGTGGTAATGAGACCATCCGTATGGGTGGGCGCGATGTCAACGTACGCGCATACCTCTCACGTTTCAATTTCAGTGGTGCTGATCAGGAGAAGAAGTGTGGAGTGCTCTCAGGTGGTGAACGTAACCGTCTGCACCTCGCTATCGCCTTGAAGCAAGAAGGTAATGTGTTACTTTTAGACGAGCCTACTAACGATATAGATGTCAATACGTTACGTGCACTCGAGGAAGGTCTTGAGTCGTTTGCTGGCTGTGCCGTCGTCATTAGTCACGACCGTTGGTTCCTCGATCGTATCTGTACCCATATTCTGGCGTTCGAGGGTGAGGGTAACGTCTTCTACTTCGAGGGCAATTATTCCGAATACGAAGCCAACAAGGCGCAGCGGCTGGGTCTTGATGAACCCAAACGTGCCCGGTATCGTAAACTGATGGAAGAATAGTAATCAGAAATGAACCGACTGTCAACCGTTACTCTAAGCCTTATCATCCTCCTGACCGCCTGTACGGGTGGGCATCAGGAGCAGCAGGAAGACGAACTCTCTGCCTTTGGAACCTATGTGTATCAACTTGATACCGTCAAGCTGACGAATAACTTCGCACTCGAAGCTAAACGTGACACCTCGCGCTGGGCTGCTGATCAGGATGTGCGTCAGCGATATGCCGATTGCAAAGAGCTGGAGGGCACACCTTTGTGGTTCTCGCGGATGGGTGTATCTGAAGATGCCGATTCGCTGCTGGCTTTCCTGCGTCGCGAGGCTCCGCTTAACGGTCTCGACACGTTGGCTTTCTTCGTTCCTCAGATAGCAGCCGACCTCTCCATAATCCATAGTCTTGCTTTCGACTCCTTGGGTGTGGATATCAACGAGGTGCTGCCTCGTCTCGACTATTGTCTGTCGAAGGCCTACGTCCGTTATACGGTTGGTCAGCGCTATGGTTTCGTACGTCCTGATAAACTCTTCAACCGTCTGCAGATGAAGTCTGACGGTTCGGGATATGCCCGTCTGTTCGACTACGAACTGAAGGCGCACGACTACAAACAGGCTCTTGAACAGATCTCGGGTGGTAACAGGATGGGATTCCTGGCAGAGTCGAAGCCGTCGAGTCCTATATACGAGGCCCTGAAGCAGCGTCTTGCACAGACCTCTTCGAAGGATGAACGTAAGAAACTGGCTGTCAATATGGAGCGTAGTCGTTGGCAGGTTACTCAGCCCGTCTCTCCAGGACGTATGGTGGTTGTCAATATCGCTTCCCAGCAGCTGTGGGCTGTAGGTCCCGACTCAGTGCTTAACATGCGTATCTGTTGTGGGGCGAGTGCTACTAAGACGCCTTTGCTGATCAGTTCCATCAGTCATATCCAGGTGAACCCAGAGTGGGTTATTCCGCATAATATCGTGAAGACCGATGTGGCTCGTCATGCTGGCGACTCGTCATACTTTGCCCGTAACCACTACAGTATTATCGATCGTAGTTCGGGAGATACACTCAATCCCGTCAGGGTCAGCAGCGAGTCCTTGCAGTCGGGTAAGCTGCGTGTCTCTCAGAAGGGTGGGGCAGGCAACTCGCTCGGACGTATCGTGTTCCGTTTCCAGAATAATTTCTCCGTCTATCTTCACGATACGAATAATCGAGGGGCTTTCCAGCGCGACAGACGCACCTTGTCACATGGTTGCGTACGTGTGCAGGATCCCTTCGGACTGGCCTGCTTCCTGTTGCCAGACCACGATGAGCGCACGCTCGATCGTCTGCGTATCTCTATGGATATTCCACCAGTTACCGACAAAGGCCGTGAGTACCTGGATGAACATGCCGAAGATCCGCGTCCCTTCCGACTCGTCAATCATCGCGACGTGTCGCCTCAGGTGCCCGTCTATCTCATCTACTACACGGCTTATCCCAATCCGGCCTCAGGCGTTATCGATCTGTGGCCTGATATCTACGGCTATGATGCTGCCATTACGGGTGCCATCAAGCCGTTCCTTCTGAAACAATAACTTTTTTAACCCCTAAAACTATTTGTATTATGGCAAAAACTCCTACGCCTCATATCGGGGCACAATTAGGCGACATCGCCGAGACTGTCATTATGGCTGGCGATCCATTGCGTGCGAAACTGATGGCTGAGAAGTTCCTCGACAATCCAGTACAGTTTAACAATGTCAGAGGTATGCTCGGATTCACGGGCACGCATCAAGGCAAGCGTGTCAGTGTGATGGGTCATGGCATGGGTATGCCCTCTATCGGCATCTATACCTATGAGTTGTATAATTTCTACAATGTGAAGACCATCATCCGTGTGGGTTCGGCAGGCTCTCTGCAGACTGATCTTCATGTGGGTGACCTCGTGATTGCGATGGGTGCCTGCACCAACTCCAACTATGCTGCACAATATGAGCTGCCTGGCACCTATGCGCCGATAGCCGATTTCCAGTTGTTGCGTAGTGCTGCTGAAACCTGCGATCGTCTGGGTTATCGTTATCAGGTTGGTAACGTGTTCTCTTCTGATGTCTTCTATGCCGAGAATGCTCATAACGACAAGTGGATCGCGATGGGTGTGAAGGCTGTCGAGATGGAGATTGCTGCCCTTTATATGAACGCAGCCCGCTCTGGCAATCGTGCATTGGCTATCTGCACCATCTCCGACCACCTGATAACCGGTGAGGCAACGACTGCCGAGGAGCGTCAGAACACGTTTACGAAGATGATGGACGTCGCCTTCTCACTTCTGTAGAACGCATCCCCCCCTTAACATAAGATTGCAGATACCTGGTGTGGTACCTGCAATCTTTTTTGTCATAATTATATTGCTCGTTTAGTAGAAGATCGACGACAGTGTGTAAGCCACGATGGTTGATACAAAGACACTGATCAGACCTGGCATCATGAACGAGTGGTTCAGCAGGTACTTACCAATAATCGTCGTACCGGAACGGTCGAAGTTCACAGTGGCGATATCTGAAGGATAGTTCGGAATGAAGAAGTAGCCATAGACTGAGGGCAGCACACCCAACAGCACAGGACCAGAGATTCCCAGTGAGTAGGCGAGGGGCAGCATGGCCACAACGACAGCACCCTGAGAGTTGATCAGTACCGATACCATGAAGAATACCAGTGCGATAGACCATGGATAATCCTTGACGATACCTGCCAGCATCGACTGCATCTCACCCATATAGTTTGAGAAGTAAGTGTCTGCCAGCCAGGCGATACCGTAGATAGCGACGACAGCCACCATACCCGACTGCCATACCGGACCTGCGACGGCCTTCTTGGGAGCAGCCTTACAGAAGATAATCATCAGCGCAGCAGCGGAAATCATGACGATCTGGATGACGAGGTTCATGGCCAATGGTTTCTTGAAGAACTCAGTCAGGCCATCGACGTGAATCTTGGCTTTTACCAGCATATCGGCCGTAAGCGTCAACTTGTCATTAATTACCAGCGGATCGGTACCTTTGATACCGCGCAGGGTATCATAGGAAGGAAGCGCATTCTGGAAGATAGCGAAGAAGACGATGACTGCGAGGGCTCCGAGGAAGATGAACACGGCATTCTTAGCCGACTGCGGAATCTCCTTGTCGAGTGTGGTAGCACCACCACCATAGATATATTCGCGCTGGGCGGGATCCTGAAGCTTAGCCTGGAACTGCGGGTCTTTGTCGAGGTCGAGACCACGATGATATGAGGCAGCAGCGGCAGCCATCAGACCACAGACGCAGGCTGGGATGGAGACCATCAGCACACCAGGAATCGTGATATCGAAGTGGTTGGCATTCGAGATAGAGACGAAAGCCACGACGGCTGCAGCGATAGGCGAGCAGGTGATACCTACCTGAGAGGCAATCGAGGCAACACCACAGGGACGCTCCGGACGGATGCCTTTCTTCAGGGCGATGTCACAGATGATAGGCATCAGGGTGTAAACCACATGACCCGTACCTACCAGCACCGTCAGGAAGAAAGTGGTGAGTGGTGCCAGGAAGGTGATGCGGTCTGGATGCTTGCGCAGCAGCTTCTCTGCGATCTGAATCAACCAGTCCATACCGCCCGATGCCTGCATGATACCGGCACAGGTGACGGCTGCGATAATAATGTAGATAACGTCGGTAGGAGGCGTGCCAGGCTTCAGACCGAAGCCGAAGACGAGGATGGCCAGACCGATACCAGAAATTGCTCCCAAGGCAAGACTGCCATAGCGGGAACCTACCCACAGCGCTCCGAGTACAATACAGAGCTGTAGAATCATTGTAAATGTTACCATATCAGTTTTAGGTTTTGATAAAAAATTATTGTCTGCAAAGGTAAACAAAAAACTCCAAAAACGTTCATTTTTGGAGTTTTTTTTAATGATTTATCTGTTTATTTGCTTATTGCTGCATCAGATAGCGCTTGAAATCAGCAAAATCCTTTGTCATCGCCACACTCTGCTTCTCACCTTTCATGAAGGCTGCCAGGCGCTCCGGAATCTCGACGTCGATACCAAGAATGTCGTCAACCTTCTCCTTGAACTTCGCTGGATGGGCTGTCTCACAGAACACGCCGATCTCGCCTTCCTGCAGTCCGTCGGTCAGTGCCTGATAGCCGCAAGCACCGTGAGGATCGAGGATATAGCCCGTCTCCTTGTAACACTGGCGCATCGTCTCGCGTATCTGCTCGTCGCTGTAGGTCGCCCCGCTAATCAGATTGGTGATACGCTGGTGCGTCGCCTCGTCTGTCAGTTTGCCGTTCTGCGAGTAGAGGTTGATGATACGTGCAAAGTTTGAGGGGTCGCCCACATCCATCGCGTTAGCCAGTGTCTGGACAGAAGCTTTGGGCTCGTACTTGCCCGTCTGCAGATATTTGTAGAAGATATCATTGGCATTGTTGGCAGCGATGAAACGCTTCACAGGCATACCCATCTGATGGCCGAACAGGGCTGAGCAGATATTGCCGAAATTGCCTGATGGCACACAGATGACAAGCTCTCCAATTTTTCCATTTTCTAATTTTTTAATTTTTACATTTTCCTTCATCCGCGCTACGGCATTGAAGTAGTAGAAGGCTTGCGGCAGGAATCGGGCCACGTTGATCGAGTTGGCCGATGTCAGCATCATGTGCTCATTCAGCTCTGCATCCATGAAGGCATTTTTCACGAGGGCCTGACAGTCGTCGAACACACCATCGACCTCGATGGCAGTGATGTTCTTGCCCAGCGTTGTAAACTGACACTCCTGGATCGGACTTACCTTACCCTTGGGGTAGAGCACATAGACGTGGATGCCCTCTACACCGAGAAATCCGTTGGCAACGGCAGAACCTGTATCACCCGAAGTCGCTACCAGCACGTTGACCTCCGACTTCTCACCACTCACCACTGACCTCTCACCTCTAATAAAATACTGCAAGAGTCGCGCCATGAAGCGTGCGCCCACATCCTTGAAGGCAAGCGTTGGCCCGTGGAAGAGTTCCAGCGAGTAGATGTTGTCTTTCACCTTCACCACCGGACAGTCGAATGACAGCGTGTCATAGACGATATCCTTCAGGGCATCGGGATCCACATCCTCGCCGAAGAAGGCATTGGCAACGGTGTAGGCAATCTCCTGAAAACTCATCTGGTCGATATTCTCAAAGAATGCCTTGGGTAACACGCTGATTCTCTCAGGCATATACAGACCGCGATCCTCAGCCAGTCCCTTGACTACTGCCTTGCGAAGATCCGCGATAGGAGCATTCCCGTTGGTGCTATAATATTTCATAATTTTTTAATTTTTACATTTTTACATTTTTACATTGTTCATGAAGGCTTGCATAAACTCGTTGAGTTTTAGCAAACCGAATGAACCACCGACGCACGATACCTCGTCGTACTGCTGCACCTCGTCGGGCTCGATGCCAGGATACCATATCAGGAAGGGCACAGGCTGTCCTACGTGGATTCGCATCTCAACAGGTGTCAGATGGTCGGGCAGCACAGCGATGCATACAGGCTCGTCCCATGTCTTCACCTCGTTATATATAGGAGCGATCAGTCGCTGGTCCAGATACTCGATGGTCTTCAGCTTCAGTTCGAGGTCGCCGTCGTGACCAGCCTCGTCGCTGGCCTCTACATGCACAAACACAAAGTCGTCGTTCTTCAGTGCTTCGATAGCAGCCTCGGCCTTGCCTTCGTAGTTCGTATCAGCCAGTCCTGTGGCGCCTTTCACCTTGATGATGCGCAGACCAGCGTATTTCCCGATGCCTTGAATCAGATCGACAGCCGAGATGACGGCTCCCGATTTGATCTGCGGATACTGTTGCATGAGTGTCTCCATCGAGGGACGATAGCCTCCGCTCCAGGGCCAGATGCTGTTTGCCTGGCGCTCTCCGCGCTTGGCGCGCTCCTGGTTGAAGGGGTGGTTAGCCAACAGTTCCTGCGACTTCACGATCATCTCGTTCAGCAAGTCAGCAGTCTGCTGTGGTGTCAGTCGTCCCGCCTCTGACCTCTCACCACTCACTTCTGACCTCTCACCACTCACCTCTGCCTTAACCAACAGCGGTTTCCACGCCTCGTTCGGATGGTCGTGGGGTGGGGCACAGACGATATGTTTAGAGCCGCCCTTGATCACCAACAGGTGGCGATACTGGATACCCGTGATGAATTTCACGCGTTCGCAGCCTTCGCGTTCGTTGATGGGTTTGGCGAGTTTCTCGTTCAGATAGTCTATCAGCACGCGGGCATCGTCTGTCTCCAGGTTACCGCCGTTGTGCGTGATGATCTTGCCGTCTTCCAGTGTGATGATGTTACAGCGTATGGCCATATCGTCGTCAGCCATCTCGTAGCCTATCGATGCAGCCTCGAGCGGTCCGCGACCTTCATACACCTTATTCAGATCGTAGCCTAAGATTGCTGTGTTGGCCACTTCCGATCCCGGTGGAAATCCCTCTGGCACGGTTATCAGTCTGCCGCAGCGTCCTTCGCGCGCCAGCTGGTCCATCATCGGCTTATGGGCATATTGCAGCAGTGTCTTCCCTCCGAGTCGCTCGACGGGAAGATCTGCCATGCCATCACCAAGAATGATGATATGCTTCATAAAGGCTTAAATATTAGCGATTGACATGATGTTTGCGAAGACACCAGCGGCGGTAACCGCAGCACCGGCACCGTAGCCCTGAATCAGCATCGGGTACTCCTTATAGCGCTCAGTAGTCAGCAGCACGATATTGTTCGAGCCCTCCAGACCGTAGAACGGATGACCGTAAGGCACCTCCTTCAGAGCCACACTCGTCTTGAACGATGCCGGGTTCTGCTCGTCGGCTTCCATCGTAGCCACAAAGCGCCAGCGCTTGTTCTCGGCCTCGAGCACCTTGCGGCGAGCCTCGAAGTCGGCATCGAGCTCAGGCAGTCGCTTCCAGAAGTCGTCCAGCGAGCCCTCGAAATAGTCGTTGGGCACAAACAGGTGCTTCTCCACGTCGTCCTGCTCCACCTTGTAACCAGCCTCACGCGTCAGGATCACCAGCTTGCGGATCACGTCGGTACCGCTCAGGTCGATACGTGGGTCGGGTTCAGAGTAGCGCTGTTCCTTGGCGCGCTTCACCGTCTCCGAGAAGGGCACGTCGGCAGCAATCTCGTTGAAGATAAAGTTCAGCGTACCACTCAGTATCGCCTCGATCTTCAGGATCTTATCACCCGAGTTGCAGAGGTCGTTGATGGTACCGATAATCGGCAGACCAGCACCTACGTTGGTCTCATAGCGGAACCATACACCCTTGTCTCGGGCTGTCTGCTTCAGCTTCAGATAACTGTCGTAGTCGCTCGAGGCGGCAATCTTGTTGGCAGCTACCACCGATATGTTGTGCTCCAGGAACGTCTGATACAGCATGGCAATCTGTCGGCTGGCGGTACAGTCCACGAATACCGAGTTGAAGATGTTCATCTTCACAATCTCGTCTCTCATGTGCTCCGTGTTGGCAGGATAGCCGGCACGCAGAATCTTCTCGTAGTTGTCGAGGTCGATGCCGTCGCGGTCTAACACGAAGTTGTCCACGTCAGAGATACCTACCACGTTCAGCTTCAGTCTGCGCGACTGCATCAGGAACTGCTGCTGGGTGCGTATCTGCTCGAGCAGCATGCCGCCCACGGTTCCGATACCGCAGATGAATATGTTGAGCACCTTATATTCTGAAAGGAAGAATGAGTCGTGAAGCACGTTGAGCGACTTGCGCAGGAACTTGCCATCGACCACAAACGAGATGTTCGTCTCAGAGGCACCCTGGGCACAGGCAATCACCGAGATACCCGAGCGTCCTAACGTGCCGAACAGCTTACCGGCGATGCCTGGCGTCTGCTTCATGTTCTCACCCACGATGGCGATGGTAGCCAGTCCGCTCTCCACTTGCATGGGGAACATGGCGCCCGTCTCGATCTCCTTGGCAAACTCTGCGTTCAGCACCTCTCTGGCTGCCTCGGCATCCTCGTCGCGCACACCGATAGAGGTAGAGTTCTCCGATGAGGCCTGCGACACCATGAATACCGAGATGCCCTTGTTGGCCAGCGTGGTGAAGATACGGCGGTTCACACCGATCACACCTACCATCGACAGACCAGTCACCGTAATCAGCGAGGTGCCCTTGATGCTCGAGATACCCTTGATGGGCTTATCGTCGTTCTCGATCTTCGCCTTGATCAGCGTTCCCGGGTGCTCAGGGTTGAAGGTGTTCTTCACCTTGATGGGGATATTCTTCACACAGACGGGATAGATCGTCGGGGGATAGATCACCTTCGCACCGAAGTTACACAGCTCCATCGCCTCCACATACGAGAGCTCGTTGATGGTGTAGGCCGTCTTGATCACCTTCGGGTCGGCAGTCATGAATCCGTCAACATCTGTCCAGATTTCGAGAATCGTGGCGTCGAGAGCCGCGGCTATGATGCTGGCAGTATAGTCGGAACCGCCTCTTCCGAGGTTGGTGATTTCTCCTGTCTCATTGTCTGTGGAAATGAATCCCGGCACAACTGCAATAGGTCTTGGCGACTGACGGTCGTTACCAATTGAGCGGAAATGCTTGAATTCTTTCCTCACAAGGTCATACGTGAGCGTGGTCACGAGCGTGTTGACATCATTTTTCTTCTCTGTCTTGATGAAGTCAAGCGCATTGTGGAATGACGCTCCGTGCATCATGGCCGCCACGATGCATGCCGAGAGTCTCTCCCCATAGCTCACAATAGCGTTTGCCGTCTTTTCGGACAAGTCGCGTATGAGAAACACGCCCTGATAGATGCTCTTGAGGTCGTCGAGCAGGGAATCGACCGTTTTGAGCAGCGCCACCTGCTTGTCGGCATCAGGTATGATAGCGTCAATGAGCTGATGATGCCTGCTGACCATGGCGTTGTAGGCGTCGATATAGCGTGGCTCTCCCGCCAACGCCTGGCGCGAAGTATTCAGAAGCTGGTCGGTGATTCCTCCCAAAGCGGAAACTACCACAACGACAGGCTCTTCGCTTGCCTCTACAATCTTTTTTACACTCAGAATGCTTTCTGCGGAACCCACGGATGTTCCGCCAAATTTCATTACTTTCATTTTTAATTAATAATGTTTAGTTTATGTAGCGACTTGATTCTCAAGTCTCCAGACGTTCAGCTCTCAGCTGCCGCCCTTCTCCGTAACAACGAGATACGTGAGTCGGTAAACAGGGACCGTTCCGGCTGGTACATATAAATCTTTGCAAAGTTACGATTTTTTTTTTAGTTTTCAGTTTTTAGTCTTTAGTTTTTAGTCTTGAATACTTCTTTAATTATAGATTTATCTTTTTTATATGAATTAAGGGAATTATTTTTGTTAATAATCCTTTTTCAGTGAATAGTTAAAAATGAACAGTTAAAAGTGTATTTACTATGGAAGAAGAGACGAAACTGGTGGGGAAATTTCCCTTACAAATAGGAAAAATCCCCTTGAATAATAGGAATATTCGGTTTTAGAGCTTGAAAATATGTCGTAATTTTGCAGTGTCAAAAGAAATATTAACAATTTAAAAATATATGATTATGAAAAAGTACAGAGGTTTAGCAATTTTGGTAGTGGCGATTTCCTTTATCGCGCTCTTCCTTTCCAGC
>JAEEGF011454972.1_pt1 | contig 23886 bp, 22 predicted proteins | sample 9134171 | NCBI WGS metagenome assembly JAEEGF01 (sample SAMN16246542, study PRJNA631951) | gut metagenome | biome: gut microbiome; feature: rumen; material: AP-attached | host: Bos | place: Iran: Karaj | collected 2018-10
CGAGCCTTACGTTCTGGCCCTCCTTGCCGATGGCGAGCGACAGCTGATAATCGGGGACGACCACGGTGGCGGACCTTCCGGCCTCGTCGACGACGACCATCTCGACCCTAGCGGGCGAGAGGGACGCCGCGATCATCCTCGCGGGATTCTCGGACCAGTTGATGATGTCGATCTTCTCTCCGCCGAGCTCGTCGACGACGGCCTGGACTCTGGCGCCTCTGGTTCCTACGCAGGAGCCGACGGGGTCGACGTTCTCGTCGTAGGTGCAGACGGCGATCTTGGACCTGGAGCCGGCCTCGCGGGAGATGCTCTTGATCTCGACGGTGCCCTCCTGGATCTCGGGGACCTCGAGCTCAAAGAGCCTCTTTACGAGCCCCGGATGGGTGCGGCTGAGGAAGACCTGCGGTCCCTTGTTGGCGTTCTTGACGTCCATGACGAAGACCTTGACCCTCTCGCCGACGCGGTATCTCTCGCCGGGGATCTGCTCGCCCGCGGAGAGTATGCCCTCGGCCCTGCCGATGTTCATGAACACGGTGCTGCCGGAGAGCCTCGCTACGGTGCCGGTGACGACCTCGCCCTGCCTGTCGGCGTAGTCGTCGTAGATCATCTTTCTCTCGGCCTCCCTGATGCGCTGCACCACGACCTGCTTGGCGGTCTGGGCGGCGATCCTTCCGAAATCTCTCGGGGTGACCTGGTACTCGATGACGTCGCCGATCTCGTAAGCCGGGTCGATCTCCTGAGCCTCCTCGAGGCTGGCCTGGGAGAACGGATCCTCGACCTCCTCGACGATGTCGCGCCTCATGTAGACGTTGATGTCGCCGGTCTCGCGGTCTATGTCCACTCTCACGTTCTGAGAGGTGCCGTAATTCTTTTTATAGGCGGATACGAGCGCCGACTCGATCGCCTCGAGCAGCATGTCCTTCGACATGTGCCTTTCTCTCTCAAGAGCGTCTATCGCTTCGAGAAATTCGAGATTCATTTTAGCTGTCCTCCTTAAAATACGACGGCGAGCCTTACCGCCGCGACCTTCGCGAGCGGAAGCGATATCTCGCCCTTGCCGGACAGGATCCTGAGCTCCTCCCCGGTCCTTTCGATGAGCTCGCCGCTCAGAAGTCTGCTGCCTCCGACGGCCTCGTAGAGGCTCACGTCCACGAGCTCGCCCTTGAATCTTTCGAAATCCTTATCGGATATGAGGGGCCTGTCGAGCCCGGGGGAGCTGACCTCCAGCACATAGTTCTGGGAGATCGGGTCCGCCTCGTCGAGCTTCTCCGACAGGAAGCGGCTTATGGCCTCGCAGTCGTCGGTGCCCATGGAGACGTATTCCCCGTCCTCGAGCTTGTCGACGTACACCCTGAGATACCAGCTGCTGCCCTCCTTGACGAACTCGCTCCTCGAGAGCTCGTATCCGTTCTTTTCGCCGTATTCAGCCATCCACTCGGCTACGCGGTCTGTGACTTTTCTGTTAGCCATTCAAGGTCCTCATAAATTAAGAGTGGACCGCCTGTCCACTCTTAAAAATAACGTATACGCTGATTATATTAGCAAAGAACCCGCGGCATTGCAAGCCTTTTTAGAAAAATACGGAGAGCACTAAGCTGCCGACGAACATGGAAGTGATCGTGACGGTCACGAAGCCCGCGACGAGCATCTTGGGCATCAGCACGTTGTAGAGCGCCCTGCGGCTCCTGGCGTCGGGAGCCATGGCGTCGCAGACGTCGTCCGTGAGTATCATGGTGTTGGGGAAGCCGAAGGTGCAGGTCAGGCCGAGCGCTATCGCGAGCCCCGGAGGCATGTTCAGGAACCTGGAGGCGAGCAGCCCGCCGGCCGCGGTAGCCGCCATTCCGAGCACCATTACCACGCAGATCGGGACGAGGTAGCTCAGGAACATCTGCGGGGTGATCCCGACGTAGTTTCCGAGCAGCACGCAGGCCGCGAGGAAGGTTATGATGCCGCTGGACTCTATGCGTCCGAGGGTCCCCTTCTTGAGGAAGCCCGTCTCGACGGCGATCCAGCCGAGGATTATGGACATGACGAAGGCGTGCACGCTTCCGCCGGTGAGGCCGGAGATGAAGGCGGCCGCCGAGGACAGCAGGCCCACCTTGAAGAGCACGAGCGGGATGCGGTCGTACTTTTCAGGGATCTCGAGCGGCTTTCTGGCGCGGGCTGCGACCGCAGCCTCGGCCTTCGCGGCCTCCTCTCCCTCCGCCCACTCGTCGATGTTCTTCTGATCGGAGAGGAAGCCTCTGGCAAAGCGCCTGAGGAAGTAGGAGCATACGGGCTGGCCGAAGAAGCCCTGGGCGGTGCCGAGTATCGTGAAGAAACCCACGACCTCGACCATGCCTCTGGGCTTGAGCGCGGAGGTCATCATCAGTATGACCGCGCTTCCGCCGGCGTAGACCGCGGAACCGACGTAGGCGAAGTCTCCGCGTATCACGAGCGGGGCTATGAGGCATATCGCCGCGGTGGACAGTGCCACGCAGCAGAGGCAGGCGATGATGGTCTTGATCTGGCGCTTGAGCTCGGGCGTGTCTATCGTGGTGCCGAGCATGGTGATCATCAGCGTGACCGCCATCATGCCGAAGCCGCCTATGGTCGAGGCGCTGAAGGTCTCCTCGGGGATGATCCCGAGCCACAGGCCTCCCAGTATCATAAAGCTCCTGGCTACGGCCGAGGGGAGCTTGGCCTTGGTGAGCTGGGCGATCAGGTCGCCGGCTGCGTAGATGAAGAGGACTATGGTAAGAGCGTATATGGCTGTCATTTCTAATTCCTCCTTCTGCGGTCAAACGCTAAGCGAGATGCTCTTCGAGATACCTGGCGGCGCAGTTTGCGTAGACCGCGGCTCCGAGCGGCAGTACCCTCTCGTCGAAGATGATGTGCGGATTGTGGTGAGTCACTCCCTCGCCCGCGATGGAGCCCGCTCCTATGTGCAGGTACACGCTGGGCACCCTCTCGGCTACCGCGGTGAAGTCCTCGGTGCCTCCGAACTTGAAGAGCTCGCGCACCTTCTCCTCTCCCACGACCTCGGCGGCGTAACCGGGGACGCAGTCGCACATCGACGCCTCGTTGAACATTGGAGGCTGGCCGTAGACGTATTCGGTCTCGGCGCTGCCCCTGAACGCGGCTGCCAGGCCCTCGGAGATCTCCCTGATCCTCTGCTTGAGGAAGCTCCTGCGCTCGGCGCTTGCGGCTCTCACTGATATCTCGAGCACGCAGGTTCCGGCCTGGGTGTTGCAGCTGTCGCCGCCGTAGATCTTTCCGACCAGCACGACGGAGCGCTCGGCGTTGGAGACCTCCCTCGAGATCAGCTCCTCGAGACCGGTCACGATGTGCGCCGCGATGTTTATGGCGTCGACCCCGTTCTCGGGGGTGCTTCCGTGGGACTGCTTGCCGTAAACGGTCACCTTTACGAAGTCTCCGGAGAAGGTCGAGTAATCCCTCTTGAAGGTCACGAGGCCGAGCTCCGAGGTCTCGCCTCCGGAGCTGACGTGCATGCCTATGGCCGCGTCGACCGCCGGCGCCTCGAGCAGGCCGTGGGCGATCATGTCGCTCGCTCCTCCGAGCACCTCCTCGCCGGGCTGGAACATCAGCTTGACCCTGCCCTTGAGCTCGGACTCATGGGCCTTGAGCAGCTTGGCTGCTCCGAGCAGCATGGCCGCGTGAAGGTCGTGCCCGCAGGAATGGCAGTTGCCGTTCACCGCGGCGTAGGGAAGCCCGGTGGCCTCCGCCATGGGAAGTGCGTCTGTGTCCGCCCTGAGGAGCAGGACCTTTCCGCCCGGCTCGCCGCCCTCGTCCGGGCCCTTGCCTATAATGGCGACGACGCCGTTCTCGCCGCAGCGGGACGGCTCGATCCCGAAGCTCCTTAGCTTCTCCTCGATGAAGGCCGCGGTCTTGGGCGTATCCAGCCCGAGCTCCGCGTAACCGTGCACCGTCCTGCGGAATCCTACGATCTCGTCGAACATGGCCTCTGCTTCTCTTCTGTAATCTGTCATCATGATCCTCCTTAGATCAGTCCCGGGAACCTTAGCTCTTGATGGAGAGCGCCTTCGCCCTCGCGGGATCCGGCGCCGCCGGGAGCGGAGGATCCTTCCCGGAATAAAAAGATCCTGCCCCAGCATTCACTGGGACAGGAGTAAAACTCTTGCGGTACCACCCAATTTGACCCGCGGTCTCCCGCGCGGCCCTCTCATCAGCCGTCCATCAACGGCCGCTCCACTGGTAACGGGCGGAGCTCCCCGTCAGACATTACTCGGCTCCGGCTGCCCGGAATTCCTTTCTCTCTGCCCTCACGAGTCCATTCGGTCTGCCCTGCCCTCCGCGCTCCCACCGTCCGCGGCTCTCTCCTAAGGCCCGAAACAAACTTACTACTCTCGATCATCGGTTTGTGTGTATTAAATTGTATTTGATGATACTCCGATTTTGGAGATTGTCAACATGCCCCGGAGCGATAATCTATTCGATATGGTTATAAATGGAGCTTTGACCGCGGTCCGTCTTTGGCTATGGCCGGCCTATATGCCGCTCCTGACGGGGCTGAAGACGAAGGCTCCGTCCCCGAACGCGGACAGCGGGATCTCGAACACGAGCTGCGCTTCCCTAACGTAGGAGCGGTTCCTCCTGGAGATCCTGAGCGGAGCGGACGAGAAGAGCATGCTGTCAGAGCTGAAGCGGAAGCTGAGGTCCTGCGCGATATCGGCCGCTGTCTCGCCGTCCACGAGGTACTCGAGAGACTCGAGCTCGTCCTTCAGGGCTTTCTCTACCGCCTCCTCGATCACGGGCATGCAGTCCGCGCCCTCTCTGAAGACTCCGGAGAGCCCGACGGGCTCCAGGTCCTGTCCGTAGAGCGAGTAGACGAGCCTCTCAGCCGGATCTATCTCCGGCAGATCGGTCTTCACGTCCAGATCAACAGCGTAGTAAGGCCCTACGCAGCTGAAGCGGGCCAGGGCGAACACGTCCAGCGAGTCCCCGGGCGCCTCGCTGTCCCCGACGTACTGCTCGTAGTACGAGGGCAGCGGCATGTAGCCGAGGACCTCCTCCTTGACCCTCGCTATGAGCTTCCTCGGGAAGCTCTTCGGGTACAGGTAGACGGACTTCATGCTGATGGCCCCGGACTCCCCGCCGTAATGGTCGATGAGCTCGCAGGCGCTCTCGCAGCCGTTCCTGAGCGGGAGCAGCGCGGCGCTGCCGGCGCCGTCAGCGTAGATCGCAGGGTCGATGTCCCTGCCGCAGATTATCCCTCCGTCGAAGAGGTCGTAGCCTATGGTGACGACGAGCGGCCCCCAGGACGAGCCCGACCTGAGGTCGAAGCTGCCGTCCCTCCAGTCGAATATGAGGTTCAGTCCCTCGCTGCTGAGATAGAAGTCCTGATCCGCCCTGATGCCGCCGTACGGGGAGACGAGCCTGACGGGAGCCTCCGGATCCGCGGACCCGAGCGCCTCGCGCCTGATCGCCTTCCTTACCTCCCCGTCGATGACGGAGGCGTAGTCGAAGCCCACGCCGAAGAGATCCGCGAGCCTGAGCTCCGCGCCGTTCCTCAGATCGACGGTGAGCCCGCTCACGCGCCTGACGGAGACATCGCCCTCATCGAACTCGTCGAGGCTCTCGATCCTGACCGAGGCGATGTCGCCGGCGTTCCAGAGAAGCTCCATGGACGAGCTCCTGTCGTAGCTGTGGGAGAAGAGCTCCCCGGCGTCCGGGATCCCGCGGTAAGGCGGAAGCTCCTGAGAATCGTAGATGGCGTCTGATATAGCCTCGAGGCGGCCGTTCAGGGAATCCTGTATCGCCTGATCGGCGAGTCCGCTCACGCTGAGGTAGGTGTTCTTTGAAGTCTTCTTTCCGCCGCGGTACTCGGTCTCGAAGGCAGCAGCCCCGGCCGACGCCCTCGTGAAGGCATAGGAAGGCCCGGCTGAGTTGGAAGAGCCGGGAAGCTGCGGCGCGGCGGGAGTCTGGGCAGCCTCGCTCTGAGGATCTCCTCCCGCGTCCTGCCCCGCGGCTTCAGCGCCGGCAGCCTCAGCGGCTTCGGCGGATCCTGCCGCGTTGAGGGGCACGTATCCCGCCTCGTCTATGAGGGACTGCACGAAGTCGCTCCTCATGTAGGCGGTGAGCAGCGACGAGCCCGTGAAGCCGGCCTCGCCGGAGCGGTAGACCAGATAATAGCTGAAGCTCAGGGGATAGGCGCCTGAGGCGACGGCGCGCTCCGAGGGATATACTCCCTCCACGCTCAGCGCGCGGCTGTCGGGCCACTCGCCCTCTGAGAGGAAGAGCCCCGCGTAGGCGAGCTGGTCGGGCGAGGCGTCGTAGGAGGCGAGCCTGCTACCAACTCCGCTCTCATCGCTGTAGACCGGGGAGAGAGCGCCCTCCGCGCTCTTCGAGCCTCCGAGCAGTATGTCCTCGAGTATCTCCCGGAACTCGGAGCCCTCGCTCCTCTGAATGAGCCTTATGCTGACGTCGGCTCCGCCGGCGTCCTTCCAGTTGCTTATATCCCCGTTGAAGATGCCCGAAGCCTGCTCCAGGCTTACGTCGGAGACCATGTTCGACGAGCTGACGAGCAGCACGACAGCGTCTCTGGCGAGCTCGATGAACTCGGTGCCCGGACCGCTCTCTGCCATGAGAGAGGCGAGCCTTCCGGGAGCCGCGGCTATGAGAGCGGCGTCGATCGAGCCCTCGGAGAGCTCAGACATCGCCGCCCGGGTTCCCTTGAACGACACGCCAAGACCGGCCGCCCCGCCCTCGAGGCTGCCGTAGAACGCGTCCGCCAGGGCCTCAGCCGAGACGGAGCCGTCTATGACAGGTATCTGCGCGTCGTATGATAGGTGCGGCTCAGCCGCCTGCTCCTCTCCGGAGTCCTCTTCCTTCTCCACGGCGGGAGCGGGAGCCTCTCCGCAGGCCGCGAGAGCCCCTATGACTATCACGGCGACGAGCGCGCAGGCGATGAGCTTTCTGATGCCTCTACTCATATTCTATCCTTTCAGTTCCTCCGAGATGAGCGATATCAGCCCTGAGCAGATATCCTCCTCGGGTACCTTGCGAATTATCTGTCCTTTTTTGATGAGCAGCCCGCAGCCGGTGCCGCAGGCGACTCCGAAGTCCGCCCCCGAGGCCTCGCCCGGGCCGTTTACCTCGCAGCCCATGACGGCGACCCTTATGAAGCGGCCCTTCGCCTCGAGCTCCGCGGCGAGGGGCGCGAGCTCCCTCTCTACCCTCGCGGCTATGGACGGGAGATCCACCCTGGTCCTCCCGCAGGTCGGGCAGGACACGAAGTCTATGCCGGCTCTGCGTGTGCCGGAGGCCGCGAGGACCTTCTTCGCGAGCAGGACCTCCCTGAGCGGGTCTCCGGTGAGGGAGATCCTCATGGTGTCCCCTATGCCCTCGAGCAGCAGCGCGCCGAGCGCGACGGATGACTTGAGCTCGGCCATCTCGCCCACTCCCGCCTCGGTGAGGCCTATGTGGAGCGGCAGATCGCTCTGAGCCCTGAAGAGCTTGTGAGCCTCGTGGTTCATCCTCACGTCGGAGGACTTGAGCGAGATGACTATATCCTCGAAGCCGAAGCCGCGCGCGTAGGAGACGGCGTTAAGGGCGCTCTCGCAGAGCGCCTCGGCGCAGACTCCGCCGTACTTCTTCAGAAGCTCCTTCTCCAGCGAGCCGGAGTTTACGCCTATGCGTATGGGTATGCCGGCGGCCTTGGCCCTCTCGAGCACAGCCCTGACCCTGTCCTCGGAGCCAATGTTTCCGGGGTTTATCCTGATCTTGTCTGCCCCTCCGTCGATCGCGGCGAGGGCCAGCCTGTAGTCGAAGTGTATGTCCGCGACCATGGGGAGCGGAGAGCGCTTCTTTATCTCGGCGAAGCCTCTGGCGGCCTCCATGTCGGGGACGGCGAGCCTTATGATCTCGCAGCCAGCCTCGGCGAGCCTGTCGATCTGGCGCAGAGTCGCCTCCGGGTCGCGGGTGTCGGTGTTGGTCATCGATTGTATCGACACGGGAGCGCCGCCTCCGATGAGGACGCTTCCGCATCTGACCTGTCTGGTCTCTTTCATGTCTTATCTCCTCCGCCGCTAGCTCAGCAGATTGATAGAGTCGTTTATGACGAGGAATATCATCAGCCCTATGAGCAGGACCATCCCCGCCGCGTGGATGTATGCCTCGGTCTTCTCGGAGAGCCTTCCGCCGCTGATCCAGCGTATGAAGACGAAGAGTATGCGCCCTCCGTCGAGAGCCGGTATGGGCAGGAGGTTCATGATCCCGAGGTTGACGCTGAGCATGCACAGCAGGAACACGACGTTCGCCATGCCGTACTGCGCCTGGGCACTGATGAAGCCGACCATGCCGACGACGCCGACGACGTCCTCCCTTCCGACCTGTCCGCCCAGTATCTGCACCAGCCCGTCGCGCACGGCCTCGAAGAAGAAGCCCATGGCGCGGAAGGCCGCGGGGACCGATACCGAGGGCCCGTAGCCCAGCGAGAAGTACAGGATGACGAGCACTATGAAGGCCGTCAATATGTTCATGAGGGAGCCCGCCGCGAGTATGGCTATCTTGGCCAGCGGCTTCTGGTTGACGAAGGAGGCCGGGTCGTCCTTGACCGACTCGAAGCCCTCCTCGCCCGCGTCCTCGCCCTGGAGCATGCAGTAGCCCCCTATGGGCAACAGCCTCAGCGAGTACTGGGTCTCTCCTTTTTTCCGGCTGAAGAGCAGCGGCCCCATCCCTACCGAGAACTCGTTGACCCTGACGCCGAGCAGCTTGGCCACGGCGAAGTGGCCGAACTCGTGCGAGAGTATGAGCAGGCAGAAGAGGAACACCGCCATCAATACAGTTAATACGTTCATACGATCCACTCCGAAGGGAGCCGCGGCAGCGCGAAGTCATCCGCCCGGCGCGGGAAGCCGCACTCAGCAGGCGCTTATGAGGCGCTCCGCCCTCTCCCTGGTCTCTCTTTCTATCTCGAACACGTCGTCGAGCGTCTCGGCCGCCCTCCCGGAGAAGGCGTCCATGCAGCCATCGACCACGTCCGCTATGCCGAGGAAGCTCACGCGGTCCTTAAGGAAGGCCGCGACCGCTGCCTCGTTGGCGGCGTTCATCACGGCGGGATAAGCCCCGCCCTCCTCGATCGCCCTGTAGGCGAGCGCGAGGCACCTGAAGGTATCGGGATCAGGCTTCTCGAAGCTCATGCTGCCGAGCCCCGTGAAGCTGAAGGCTCTGCCGGGATTCGGAAGGCGCCTCGGATACGAGAGCGCGTAGGCTATGGGAAGCCTCATGTCGGCGCTTCCGATCTGGGCTATTATGCTGCCGTCCCTGAACTGCACCGCGGAGTGTATGGCGCTCTGCGGGTGCACGACGACCTCGATGTCGTCAGCCGGCATGCCGAAGAGCCAGGAGGCCTCGATTACCTCAAGCCCCTTGTTCATCATGGTGGCTGAGTCGACCGTGATCTTTGCTCCCATGGACCAGTTGGGGTGCTTCAGGGCCTGCTCCTTGGTGACTCCCTCGAGCTCCGCGCGGCTCTTTCCCCTGAAGGGGCCGCCGGATGCCGTGAGCACGAGCTTTTCGGGCTCGTTGGGGCCGGCCGCCTGAAGGCACTGGAATATGGCCGAGTGCTCGCTGTCGACGGGGAGGAAGGCTCCGCCGTACTGCCTGACCGCGGTCATTATGATCCCGCCCGCGGCTACAAGGGTCTCCTTGTTCGCGAAGGCGATGTCATAGCCCGCGCGCACAGCGGCGTAGGTGGGCCTTATGCCCATCATGCCCATGAGCGAGTTCACGGTCATGTCGCAGCAGCTGCCCGCGGCGATGTCGCATATGCCGTCGGTCCCGCTGCAGAAGAAGATATCCGGGAACTCCCTCGAGAGCTCCAGGGCGTCCTTCTCGTCGGCGCAGGCCGCGAGCTTGGGCGAGAATGTCCTGAGCTGCTCCCTGAACAGCTCTATGTTGCGGCCGCAGGTCATGGCCTCTATCCTGAATTCCTCGGGATAGCGCGCCGCTATCTCGAGAGTCTGAGTTCCTATGGATCCGGTGGATCCGAGCACGCAAAGCGTCTTCATGCCGTCGCTCCGTAGATAAAGAAAACGCAGCAGTAGTATACGAACGGCGCGGCGAGCAGTATCGAGTCGAAGCGGTCCATGATGCCGCCGTGGCCCGGTATGAGCCTGCCGTAGTCCTTGATCCCCATCTTTCGCTTGAAGGCGGAGGCGATGAGGTCGCCGCACTGGGCGGCGGCCGAGCCGACCAGGCCTATAGCGGCGCAGGCCCCGATGCCCGAGGGATCGGCTGCCAGCGCGAAGGCGCAGCAGCAGAGCACGCTTCCGAGCACTCCTCCGACAGCTCCCTCGACGGTCTTCTTGGGGCTGAGCTTTGGGCAGAGCTTGTGCTTCCCGAGGAAATAGCCCGTGAAGTAGGCGAATATGTCCGTGCCCCAGGCGCAGAGGAATATGAGCCATACGAAGGGATTGTGCCCTCCGAGCCTCTCCGTCATGTAGATGTGGGCAGAGCCGAGGGCTATGTACATCAGGGCTGCGAGCGAGTAGACCGCTCCGCTCACCCCGTGATCCTCCTCGACGAGGCAGTCCGCGAGGTTCAGCAGGGTCGCGAGCACGGCCCAGAAGCACACGAGGCCGCTTATGCCGAGGCCTCCCGAAAAGCCCGCCCCGCCTGCCGCGAGCAGCGCGAAGAGAGCCGCGGCGCAGCCGTAGGCTATGGGCCTTCTGACGTGCACGTCCATGGACTCGAGGCCTCTTAAGAACTCGAAGAGCCCCATGAAGCAGACGGCGGCGCTGAAGGCGAGCAGCGGCCAGCCTCCGAGCCAGACGAATATGAAGACCGGAGCCATGCATATGGCCGAGATTATCCTCGTCTTCATTTGACTCCTCCGAACCTCCTGTCTCTTCCCTGATATTCGGATATGGCTTCCTCGAAGACCTCCGGCGTGAAGTCGGGCCAGTACTCGGGCCTTATGACGAGCTCCGAGTAGGCAGCCTGCCAGAGGAGGAAGTTTGAGAGCCTGTACTCTCCCCCGGTCCTTATGATGAGGTCCGGGTCGGGCATGCCCGCGGTGTACAGCCTCGACGAGATGTCGTCAGGGACTATCTCCCGCCTGCCCTCGGCTATGAGGGCGTTGACCGCGGAGGCGATCTCTGCCCTGGCGCCGTAGTTTATAGCGATATTGAACACCAGTCCTGTGTTGTTTCCGGTAGTCCTGAGTGCTTTTTCTATGGAGTTTTTCGCGTCCTCGGGCAGCGGCGAGACGTCCCCAAGGATGTTAACTTTGACATTATTATCGTCAAGCTCCTTGAGCTCCTGCGCCACGTAGAGCACGAGCAGCTTGAATATGCCGCTCACCTCGTCGGCCGGGCGCACCCAGTTCTCGGTGGAAAAGGCGTAGACCGTGAGGTACTTCACGCCGAGCGTGTCGGCCCTCTTCACGATCTCCTTGAGAGCCTTCATCCCGGCGCTGTGGCCCTGCACCCGCGCCATACCGCGCTCCTTCGCCCAGCGTCCGTTTCCGTCCATTATTATCCCGACGTGCTCCGGGATCCTAGTCATGTCGAGCGTGCTCATCTTAACTGTCCGGCACCGCGCACACGGTGAGCAGCAGCCCGCCGGACGCGTCCTCCCTCATCCTGATAACGCGAAAAGAGCCCTTCTCCTGCGGCTGCGGAGCAGCTTTGAAGAAAGGCTCGATCTTCTCCACAGAACAGCTGATACCGGCTTCCCTCATCAGGATCTCGGCTTCTTCGAGCCTCATCCCGCATACATCCGGCTTCAGCATCAGATCTCCATCAGCTCCTTGTCCTTGGCCGCGACTATGCTGTCGATGTCCTTCATGCACTTGTCGGTGAGCTTCTGGATCTCGTCGAGCTCCTCCTTGAGGTCGTCCTCGGTGAGCTCTCCGTTCTTCTCCTGCTTCTTGAGGTCCTCGTTGGCGTCCCTTCTGAGGTTCCTGACGGCGACCTTGGAATCCTCGCCCATCTTCTTGATGAGCTTGGTGAGCTCCTTTCTGCGCTCCTCGGTGAGGGGCGGGATCACCAGCCTGATGGTCCTTCCGTCGTTGGAGGGATTGATGCCGATGTTGGAGACCTGGATGGCCTTCTCGACGTCCTTTACGCTCTTGGGATCGAACGGGGTGATGGTGATGGTCCTGGGGTCGGGAACGGCGATGTTCGCCATGTTCTTGAGCGGAGTGGGAACTCCGTAGTATTCGACCGCGATCTGATCGAGCAGAGCCGCGTTGGCCCTTCCCGCGCGGACGGTGTTGAGGTCAGCCCTGAGCACCGACAGGGTCTTTTCCATCTTTTCCTGATAAATATCCTTTGCGTTTGCCATGCTATACCTCCGATCTTTCGTGATTTACTCTATTATGGTCCCGATCTCCTCGCCGGCGCAGGCCCTGAGGATGCCGTCCTTTTCGGCGAGACCGAATACGTGGATCTTTATGCCGTAGTCCCTGCAAAGAGAAGCCGCCGTCGCGTCCATGACCTTGAGATCCCTCTCGAGCACCTCGGTGTGCGAGATGCGGCTGAATCTCACTGCGTTCGGATCGAGCCTCGGGTCGCGGTCGTAGACCGCGTCGATGTTCTTGGCGAGCAGGATGACGTCGCACTCCATCTCAGCGGCCCTGAGCGCCGAGGTCGTGTCGGTGCTGAAGAACGGGCTTCCCGTTCCTCCGCCGAATATGACCACGGTCCCTTCGGAGAGCAGCTTCCTCGCGCGGTCCTTGTTGTAGGGCTCGGCGATGTGCTCTATCGTCAGGGCGGTCTGGACCACCGCGTCTATGCCGCTCCTCCTGCAGGCGTCCTGCAGGGCGAGGGCGTTGATGACGGTCGCGAGCATCCCCATGTAGTCGGCGGACGCCCTGTCCATCCCGTCAGAGGTGCGGCCTCTCCAGAAGTTGCCGCCTCCTACCACGAGCGCGATCTCCACGCCCATTTCCTTGAGTGCCTTTATATCCTTCGCCACGGACATCAGCAGCTCGTCGTTTATGCCGCTGTGCTTTTCCCCGGCGAGAGCTTCCCCGCTGATCTTCAGCAGGACTCTTTTGTATTTTGCCTTCATGGGTCCTCCAAATATAAATATCCTTATGAAGTATATCATAAGGATATTGTGATTGCTATGAAAAAAATGTGAAGCCCGAAGCCGTCCTACTTCTCGAAGAGGCGGGGAGCCGCGTTGTAGAGCGCGACTATTCCGGCGACGGTCAGCAGGGTCTCGGGGACCATGTAGCTGGCGTTGTAGCTCAGGGAATAGGTCACGGCGCCAATGCCGTCCTCAGCGATGGAGCCCCATACGATGACTCCGGAGAGGAAGGAGCAGCAGAACCTCAGGAAGCACACGAAGAAGGTACCGAAGGCGATCTTGAAGGCGTTCCTGTTTCCGGGCTTTCCGGCGAAGAACGAAGCGAGTCCCAGGCAGGTGAAGGCCAGGACGTAGTCGAGCAGGATCTCGAGCAGCATCGCGAAGGCGGTGCCTGCCGGGGTCGGCCAGAGTCCGCCAAGGGCCATCTGCAGCAGGGAGTTGACGAAGCCGGCGAGGACGCCCCAGCGGGTCCCGTGCCTGAGGGATATCATTATGAACGGTACGGAGGAGAGCAGAGTTATGGAGCCGCCGTTGGGCATCTCGAACACCTTGATCTGCGCGAGCACGGTGCCCAGCGCGATCATGATGGCGCACTCTACCATGATCCTCGTCTTGGAATAGCTTGAATTGGACATAAAAACGCACCTCTTTTCAAATACAGCAGAGGCGCGCAAAAAATCTTTAAGGTCGCTATTCTCCCTACGTCGGCATTACCCGCATCAGGTCAAAGAGTATGATCTCAGCCTTTCGGCACCCCTGTCTTTTCAGTTGACACGCCTAATTATATGCGCGTCCGAGGGCTTCGTCAATATATTTTGAAGCCGCCCAGCCCGCTATCGCTCCGTCTGAGGCCGCGGTCACCACCTGCCTCAGGGACTTCTTCCTGCAGTCGCCCGCGGCGAAGACGCCGGGCACGCTGGTCCTCATGTCCTCGTCGGTAAGGATGTAGCCCTTCTCCATGACGAGCTTGCCCTCGAAGATCCCCGTGGCCGGGGTGAAGCCCACGAACACGAAGAGCCCGAGCATGCCGTCCTCCTCCGAGGCCTTTATCTCGGTTAGCTTTCCGTCGCGCACGTCCTCGAGGACTATGCGGTCGACGGAGAAGCCGCCGCTGATCTCCTTCACGCGGCTGTTCCAGATGAAATCGAGCTTGGGCTCGGCGAAGGCCTTCTCCTGTATGGAGAGGGCCGCCCTGAGCCTGTCCCTCCTGTGGATGAGGGTGACCTTCCTCGCGAAGCGCGTGAGGTACAGGGCCTCCTCCACCGCGGCGTCCCCTCCCCCGACGACGTAGACCGGAAGCCCCTCGAAGAAGGCTCCGTCGCAGGTCGCGCAGTAGGACACGCCCATGCCGGTGAACTCCAGCTCGCCCGGGCAGCCGATCTTGGACGGCGACGCGCCGGTCGCGATGATGAGCGCCCTGCACTCGTAGCTGTCCTTCTCGCCCGTGAGCCGCTTGACCGGCCCCTCGAGCTCGGCGCCAGTTATCGTGTCTCTTGCGAGCTCGCAGCCGAAGCTCTGGGCCTGGGAGCACATGCGCTCAGCCAGGGAGGCGCCGGATTCTACGGGAAGAGAGCCGGGATAGTTGGCGATCTCGGAGGTCTGAACGATCTGGCCGCCCTCCTGCAGCCCCTCGATTATGAGGGTGCTGAGCTTGGCCCTTCCCGCATATATGCCGGCGGAGAAGCCCGCGGGCCCTCCGCCTATAATGATGACGTCATAGCTTTTCATATCGATTCCTCTGCGATCAGTTTTCAGTCCCCAGGACCTCCGTAAGAGCCCTGAAGAGGGTCTCGGTCTCGCCGTCGGCGACGGTCCTCATGTCGAGCAGCAGGTAGTCGCCCTCCACGTGAGAGAGCACGGGGACTATCCAGCGCCTCAGCCTCATTGAGATCTCGTCCGCGCTGAGGTCCTCGGAGACCACCGCTACCGCCCAGGTGTCCAGCTTAAAGCCGGGCGCCATGCCTCCCCCGAGCCTGCAGTGGCCCGGCATGATCAGCACGTCCGCCTTGATGCCGGCGGCGGTGAGCTTCCTGCAGAGCGCCCAGGCCTTGGACCTGATGCGCTCGGAGGGCACGGATATGGTCTGGAGCACCGGGATCTCCGACATGGGGTCTCCCTCGGCGTAGATCCTGAAGGTCTCCTCGAGCACGGCGACGGTCATCTTCCCCGGCCTGAGGCTCCTCGCGAGAGGATGCCTTCTGATCCTCTCGACGTACTCCCTCTTGCCCGCGATGATGCCGGCCTGGCAGGCTCCGAGCAGCTTGTCGCCGCTGAAGCAGACCACGTCGGCTCCCTCGGCGATGACCCTGCGCACCGTGGGCTCGTGCAGCCCGTAGCGCGATAGGTCCACCATGAGTCCTGTGCCGAGATCGCAGATCAGGGGCACTCTGAGGCTTCTGGACAGCAGCGAAAGCTCGTCGGATCCAACGGAGTTGACAGAACCTGTGATCTTGTAATTCGCTGTGTTGACCTTGAGTATGGCTCCCGTCTCGGCGTCAGCCGCGGCGGAGTAGTCCGAGAGGAAGGTGCGGTTGGTAGAGCCGACCTCCTTGAGGCGCGCTCCCGCGAGCTCAATGCTCTCCGTGATCCTGAAGACGCTGCCCATGTCTATAAGCTCGCCCCTCGAGATCAGGACGTCCCTGCCCGGCGCGAGCGCCATGAAGCAGAGCAGGCAGGCAGCCGCGTTGTTGTTGACGACGATAGCGTCCTCGGCTCCGGTCACGCTCCTGATGAGCCCGGTAAGGTGCTCGAAGCGGTTGACCCTGAGGTCCTCCACGGGATCGTACTCGAGCGTGGAATAACCCGCGGCGGCCGCGTCCACGCGGTCGAGCGCGGAGGGAGCTATCCTCGCCCTGCCCAGATTCCCGTGCAGGATGACTCCCGCCCCGTTGATGACGCGGCGCAGGCTCATGCTCCTTCTCTCCTTCTTTTTTCCGTAGAGGTCTTCCATGTAGCTCAAGATCGCGGCCTAGGGGGCCGCCCGGGACGCACTTTTTTTTAATATAACACCCTTTCGGCGCGCGGTCAATTTTTTATGCAAAAAGGCGCCACCACATATAGTGGGGCGCCTCAGCCTTACCACAATATTTAGATAGTGTCCGGAGCTACGGCTCCACCCGTTCCGGGACAAAGGCGGCTGTCCAACTCAGCGCGTTTCAGGTCCCCTACTCCTTCACGAAGGAATCGAAGGCGTGGTCCTCCCTGTTCTTGGCCATGGTGTGCGGAAGCCCCGCGCAGAAGGCAAGCATCTTCTCCGAGAAGAGGAATATCATCTCGATGACTATGCCTATGAGGAAGCAGTACCTGTAGCCGGCCACCGGCTGCGCGTCGAGTATCCTCCCGCAGATGTTGGATACGATCACGGTTCCGAGGTTGCCGACTATGGTGACTATCGCCGTCATGGTCGCGTGCAGGTTCGCGGGCGGATTGTACTCGGTCAGGGTCATGCTCGCGCCGGTGGAGGCCATGGTGTAGATGAAGATCAGGCCGCTGCCGAGAAGGCATGCGGGAACTATCATCGAGGACTTCATGGGCAGGAAGGCCATCGCGAGGAAGATCGCGGAGCTCATCAGGCTCCAGGGCTTGAGGGCCTTGTACATGGCGCCCTTCCCGTCGCGGTAGCGTCCGCCGACCGAGCCCGCCGGACCCCTGAGTATGTACCTGGTGACTATCGCGAACATGGTCGTGTAGGCCACTGGGAAGCCGAAGCCGTTGATGAGGTACGGGCTGGTGTAGTTGACTATGCAGGTGATCCCGTAGTAGACGATGCTCAGAGCTCCGACTGCCCAGACCTCGGGGACCTTGACCGCCTCGGTGAAGCTCTTCACGAAGGACATGGGCTCGGAGACCGTGTAGTTGTTGGAGTTCTCGATGACCCACTTGTAGTCGAAGAGGAAGAGCACTATGAAGCCCGAAGCCAGGCTCATGATGTTGTTGACCCAGATGATGATCCTGAAGTTGTTCGGGTCCCCTATCGCCTCGCCGAAGACGAGGACGAAGGACAGGAACTCAACGGACGAGACTATGCCGCCGAAGACGTTGGCCATGCCGAAGACCTTGCCGAGCTTGTCGTTGGAGGGCGAGAGATACTTCATGCACTTGATGATCGAGGGCCAGGCTATGGAGCCTATGGGAAGCAGCGCGAATACCGCGAGCAGCATGGGATAGCTCGGGTCGAAGCACATGAGTATGCCCAGAAGGCCCGTTATGAAGCACGGACCGTAGACGCAGAGCTTGGGCGAGACCGCGTCGCTGATCCTTCCGCCTATGATGGAGAACGGGACCGTGGTGATCGAATAGACCGACAGCAGGCTCGCGATCTGCGTGTTCGTCAGGCCGAAGCAGTTCTGGAAAGGCACATACAGCAGCATCAGGGTCATGTAGAGCTGCATGCTCGTCATGCCCATCAGCAGAGCGAGAAGATTTCTGTATGCCTTCGGGGTCATGCCCAGACTATTTCTCAAACCGGTTTCCTCCTTTTCATCTCGGAGATGGAGCCGGGTCTGCCTATCGGCCACTCGACTATCTTTTTGGAGAAGACGAATATGAGCTCCACGGCGATGCCCACCGCGAAGACGTACTTGTAGCCTCCGTTTCCGAGCCTGTCGAGCACGGGGCCGGAGATGTTCGAGACTATTATCGTCCCGAGGCTGCCTATGATCGAGGTCATGCCTGTCATGGTGCCGTAGATGTTCGAGGGCGGGTCGTACTCGCCGAGAGTGAGGCTCGCGGCGGTGGAGTTCATGCCGTAGGTGAAGATGACCAGCGCGGAGAGCATGCAGGCCGCGGCGAGCAGCTTAGCTCCGTGCGGGAGAAGTATGAGCCCTATGAGCCCGGCTATGGTGACGAAGCTCGTCAGCCTCACGCTCCTGTAGACGGCCCCAAGGCGGTCCCTGAGCAGCCCTCCCGCGAGTCCCGCGACGGACTTGAGCGAGAATCTCGTCACTATGGCGAAGAGCGTGGAGAGCGCTACCGGGAAGCCGTAGCAGGCGATGAGGTACGGGCTGATGTAGTTGACTATGCAGGTGACCCCGTAATAGACCATGGACATGAAGCCGGTGGCCCAGAGCTCGGGGATCTTCACGACCTCCTTCAGGCTGGCGAGCAGCGAGCCGGGGATCTCTGCCTTGACGGTCACGGAGTTCTCCTCGATCCATCTGTAGTCGAGGAAGAAGAGTATGCCGAAGCCGCAGAGCAGCTCAAAGCAGCTGAAGATGATTATGGCCATCATGTAGGACGCGGGCTGGGAGATGCTCTCCCCGAATACGAGCACCGTTCCGAGGAAGAACACCGAGGCCATCACCCCGTCGAAGGCGTTGGCGAGCCCGAAGACCCTCCCGAGGCGCGCGGGATCCGGGACCAGCATCCTCATGCACTTGATGCAGGAGGACCATGAGATCTCGCCGAGCGGCAGTATGAAGAAGAGCAGCTTCAGCACCCTGTAGGGCGGGACCGTGGCGAGCAGCATTCCTGCTATGCCCATGGAAAAGCACGATACGAGCAGGCAGATCTTGGGAGAGACCGTGTCGCTCACCCTTCCCGCCAGCACGTAGCAGGGCATGGCGGCTATGGTGTAGATGGTCAGAAGCGTGCTTATCTGAGTGTTGCTCAGCCCGAAGGTGTTCTGAAACGGCACGTAGAACATCATTATGAGGAAATACATGTAGTAAGAGGCCATGGAGAGGAAGGCCGCCGTGAGGCAGCGCTTTCCCTTGGCGCTCAGACCCAGGTCCAGCATGGATTCTAGGATCTCCTTCCGGTCTGTATAGCGGACGCGTCCCGCCGGGCGCGGCCAAAAAGCAAAAGGAGCTCAGTTTTACCCAAGCTCCTTGCGTATTACTGTTTGTTAGAGAGGGCAGCGTCCCTGTTCGGTTTGAAAGGCCTAGCCCTTCATCTGCTTGGCTACCTCTTCCGCGAAGTTCTCTTCTCTCTTCTCGAGACCCTCGCCTACCTCGTAGCGGACCATCTCGGCTACCTGGATGCTCTTGCCGATGGCCTTGGCGACGCTGTCGACGTACTGCTTGACGGAGAGCTCGCTGTTCTTTACGAAGACCTGATCGGTGAGGCAGGTCTCCTTGAGGCTCTTCTTGAGTCTGCCCTGGATCATCTTCTCGATGATGTTCTGGGGCTTGTCCGGGCTCTCCTTCTGAGCCTGGGCGATGAGGATCTCCTTCTCGTGAGCGAGATACTCGGGATCGACGGCGCTCTCATCCACGAACTTGGGGTTCATGGAGGCTACCTGCATGGCGACGTCCTTGCCGCACTCGGCGATCTCAGCCAGCTCGGCGTCGGTCTTGAGTCCGATGATGACACAGATCCTGCCGCCGCCGTGAGTGTATCCGACGTACTTGACGCCCGGGGTGGCGAGCTTGGTGAGCCTTCTGATGCTCATGTTCTCGCCGATGGTGGCGATCCTGGAGGTCAGAGCCTCGGAGACGGTGCCCTCGTCGCCGTACTGGCAGGAGAGGATGCACTTCTCGCAGTCGGCCTCGGGATCGTTCAGGGCGATCTCGGCGATCTTCTCAACGAAATCGATGAAGTCGGGGTTCTTGGCGACGAAGTCGGTCTCGGAGTTGACCTCGACGACCGCGGCCTCGGTGCCCTCGGCGTTGATGGCTACTCTGGCGAGTCCCTCAGCGGCGACTCTGCCGGACTTCTTGGCGGCCTTGGCGAGACCGTTCTCCCTGAGGTAGTCCACGGCCTTCTGGATGTCGCCTTCGGTGGCGGAAAGGGCCTTTTTGCAGTCCATCATTCCGGCACCGGTCATGTCACGAAGCTCTTTTACGAGCGCTGCGGTAATTGCTGCCATTGTATTATTCCTCCTCAGCCTTTTCTTCTTCGGCTTCCTCTACGGTCTCGGTCTCGGGCTCGGCGCTCTCGGCCGGAGCCTCGGCGAAGGACTCGCCCTGCTTGCCCTCGATGACGGCGTCGGCGAGCTTGCCGACGATGAGCTTGACCGCTCTGATGGCGTCGTCGTTGGCGGGGATGACGTAATCGACGTCGTCCGGATCGCAGTTGGTATCGCACATTCCGACGATGGGGATGTCAAGGGCTCTGGCTTCCTTGACGGCGATCTTTTCCTTCTTGGGGTCGACCACGACGAGGCATCCGGGCATACCCTTCATGCTCTTGATGCCGCCGAGGTTCTTCTCGAGCTTGTCCATCTCCTGAACGAGCTTGGTGACTTCCTTCTTGGACAGCTTGTCGAAGGTGCCGTCCTCGGACATGGTGCGGATCTCTCCGAGCCTTCTGATACGGGCGGAGATGGTCTTGTAGTTGGTGAGCATTCCGCCCAGCCATCTCTCGTTTACGAAGTACATGCCGCAGCGGTCAGCCTCGTCGGCTACGGCCGCCTGGGCCTGCTTCTTGGTTCCCACGAAGAGCACCGGCTTGCCCTCGGCCGCGACTTCCTTGACAAAATCATAGGCCTGATCCATCTTGTTGACGGTCTTGGACAGATCGATGATGTAGATACCGTTGCGCTCGGTGAAGATATAGGGCTTCATCTTGGGGTTCCATCTTCTGGTCTGATGACCGAAGTGGACACCGGCCTCGAGCAGCTGCTTCATTGAAATAACTGACATTTCTTTACCTCCAGTTGGTACTTCCACCCGCTCGCTCAATAGTAGCTTGACCCTTTCGGGCACCGCAGGCATGGCGCGGGTGTGACAAATAGATAAAAACCGCACGCAAAAAGCGCACTACAGCATGATACTGCAAGTGCGCCCTGAAATCAAGCGTTTTTTATAAGATCTCTGATGATCTCCGAGGCGATGAAGAGCCCCGCTGCCGCCGGCATGTAGGAGATGCTCGGAATGGGCTTGGCGCCCTTCTTCACGGGCGGTTCGTCCGAGAAGAGGACCTTGACGCCCTCGACTCCGCGCTCGCGCAGCTGCTTCCTCACGGACTTGGCCAGCGGATCGTCGTGGGTCTTCGAGATGTCCGCGATCCTGAACCTGAAGGGGTCGAGGCGGTTTCCCGCGCCCATGGAGCTTATGACGGGTATCCCCTTCTCCCTGCAGGAGCAGATGAGGCCGACCTTGGCCTCCACGTCGTCGACGGCGTCCGCGACGTAATCCCAGGTATCGAGCTCGAGATGCTCGGATGTGTAGCTCCCGACCAGCCTGAAGTCGTAGATCACGGTCTCGGTATCCGGCGAGATGGCCCTGATCCTCTGAGCGGCTATGTCGGTCTTCATCCTGCCTATGTCCGCCCTGGTGCTGAGGATCTGGCGGTTGAGGTTCGTGACGTCGAAGGAGTCGAAGTCGCAGACTCCTATGCGCCCCACCCCGGCCCTCGCGAGGGCTTCGATTATGTAGCCGCCGACTCCGCCGCAGCCGCAGACCAGCACGGAGGCGTTCCTGAGAGCCGCGCAGCCCTCGTCGCCTATGAGCAGCGAGGTCCTCTCCTGCCAGACCGGGGTATCGCTGAAGGATACGTCGGCGTAGGATCTCTTCTCCACTATGACTCGGCCTCTGACCTGCGAGGGCTCGAAGCGCTCCATGCGGCAGCTCTCAGCCCCGTCCCCGGAGCGCGAGCAGAAGACGGCCTTGAGCTCTCCCTTGGCCTCGGCTCCGTCCTCCAGCACGCAGGCGTCGAACTCGGTGAGCGACTCGCTGAAGGCTCTCACGCAGGTGACGGTCTCGAAGCCTTCGAAGGCGACGCTGACGTCCCTGTAACTCCTCCCGGCCTCATCCCTCTGCCTGCAGCCCCTCTGGGCGGCGTAATAGACGGCCGCGCAGCGCAAGGCCTCCGCGGAGATGAGCGAGCCCTCGGACCTCAGGCATACGTCGGCGCCCTCCATCTTCCCGAGGAAGAACACCATGCCGGCGAGCGGCTCAGTGTAGGAGAGCGAGGCGGTGGCCGCCCTCATGTCGGCGTCTTCGACGGGCGTGTCGACGAGAAGCAGCATCGCGGTCTTCGTGTTGAAAGAGTAGTAATGCAGTTGTTCCTTTCGCATGAGGTCCCTCCCTGACAGACGGGCCAGTCTGAGATACGGCGGATGCGGCGCCCCGGCGCCGTTTCATAAAAAAGCGCCCCTCTGCGGGGCGCTGCGCTTCCCTTAGCTACTCCTCGGTATCCTCGGAAGCGTCCTCCGCGGGCTCCTCCGATACCTCGGTCTCTTCGGCAGGCCCGGCTTCGGACTCAGCGGCTTCGGCGGCCTCTTCGGACTCCTGAGCGTATTCGAACTGCTCTGCCTCGGCGGCCTCGACCCTCTTGTAGCTGATGAGATCGTCGGCGATCTCGTCTGTCGCTATGGTGAGGGGCTTGATCTCGTCGGTGAGCTCGAGAGCGGGCTTGCCGTCGATCAGATCCCTGGCCCTCTTCGCGGCCATGACCGCGAGGGTGTACTTGCTGTCTACCTTGGTCCTGAGATGATCTACAGACGGATATAAAAGCATTTTCTATTCCTCCTCGTATTTCCTGATCAGTTCGTCGCAGCCGGCGCCTGTGCTGAGCTGCTCTGCCCTCACTATCGCGAGCGCGTCCGCGACCGCGTCAGAGAGCACGTCGTTGACGACGTAATAATCGTAATCGTTTATCATCCTGATCTCTGAGAGGCACTGCGAGCTCCTCTTCTCGATCTCCTCCTCGGTCTCGGTGCCGCGCCCGGCGAGGCGCTGCCTGAGCACCGCGAGAGACGGCGGAAGAATGAAGATCAGAACCGCGTCCGGGTAGCTCCTCTTGACGCTCAGAGCGCCCTGCATCTCGATCTCCAGGATCACGTCCCTGCCCTCGGCGAGCTGCCTCAGTACAGGGCCCTTCGGGGTCCCATAGCGGTTCCCGTAGATCTGGGCGTGCTCAAGGAAGCCGCCCTCCTCTATGGTCCTCACGAACTCCTCCTCGGTGACGAAGAAGTAGCTCTTTCCTGGTATCTCGCCGGTCCTCGGCGTCCTCGTTGTCATGCTGACGCTGAGCGCGAAGTTCCCGGTCTTGATGAGCTCATTGCAGATGGTGCCCTTTCCGGCTCCCGAGGGACCGGATATGACGAATAGCTTTCCCTGTCGCATGATGCCTCGATGATAAAAAATCAAAAACTAGCGGTGATATATGATACAGCATCCCGCGTCCGAATTCAAGTGGGACGCGGGATGTTTTTTAGTTCAAGGCGAGATGCACGCGCCCGTGGAAGCGCCCCGTCATGAGAGACGGCCCGCGGCCTGGCGCCGCCTGTCAGGCGGCGTTCAGATCGATCAGATAGCGCTCGGCGCCGGGATCTTCGAAGATCAGCTCGTCGAGGGCGTTCATCACGCGGGAGCGCATGAGCCTCACGCCGAGGCCGGAGCTCGCGGCTTCTTCGGAGAGCAGCTCGGCGCTGGCTTCGTCGATCTCGACTATGGGGCCGTCGCCCATCTCGAGGGGAGCCATGATGCTGAGCTCGAGTATGTTCCTGTAGTCGGAGACGCTTAAAGGGTCGAGCGCGGCGATGCGGCCTATGCGGCCTGCGATCTCGCGGCGCATGCCCGCGCCTATGAGGTCGGCGTAGCTGATGCCGCGGAGCTCAGTCTCGCAGGAGGCGGCCTCTGCCGCGCAGCTGCCCGAGTCCCGGGCCGCGGCGCCGAAGCCTATGGATCTGGGCGCTCTGGCGCGCTTCTCGAGAAGCTTCTCGAAGGTGCCGAGCAGAACGACGGAGACCCTTTCGCAGTCCACGCTGAAGGCGGGATGGAGGGTGTCTTCGGCTCCGAAGCTGAGCATGTCGCCGTCGAGCATCTTCAGCAGCGTGCTCTGCAGCAGAGCGGAGTGGTCGGTGCCGTTTCCGCTGACTATGGTCTCACAGAAGACCTTGTCGGCTTCGTCGAGCACGACTATGCGGCCGTATCTTCTGAG
>JAEEGF010110011.1_pt1 | contig 23883 bp, 25 predicted proteins | sample 9134171 | NCBI WGS metagenome assembly JAEEGF01 (sample SAMN16246542, study PRJNA631951) | gut metagenome | biome: gut microbiome; feature: rumen; material: AP-attached | host: Bos | place: Iran: Karaj | collected 2018-10
GATTCCCTTCTGGCTCGCTCTGCTGCAGGCCTCACCTAATTTTTCAACGTCTGCGGTTGTGAGGCTGATGTTTCTTTGCTGTGTCCTCAATGCTGCATGCTTTGAAAAAGATACCTCTTCGTTTCCGATGTATCTCTGATCGAGTAAATTCTTGAACTGACTGTCCTGTGGCTGATTGTTTGCATTTCCGGTAACCCCGGTAGTTGCCCCTGTGGTCTGTCCGATTCGCTCTGCCTGGCGTATCATCGCGTCCTGAGTAAAGTTGTATTTGTTGATTATCTGGTCAGACATCCTTTTCTACCCTGTTAATAATCCCTTTCCTACTCGCTGTCTTCTGCAATCCGCTGCGATGCGGCGCTCTGACCTGCAAGTATCTCAGCGTCCGTTGTTACTGCTGCCTGATTCTGCTGAGTCTGATCTGCTGCGGCCTGTGACTGTGTCTGTGTCTGCTCGCTTTCCTGATCGTTTCTCAGTACTTCTCTGACTGCGTCCGTAACAGCTTCTGCTACCGATGCGGCTTGGTTAGCCGTCTCACCGAGGCTCATTACACTGCTGAGATCGTATTGCTCGCCGTTCATGATAACCTTTGGTGAACCTTCATAGAAAGTAACTCCGCTGATTGTTCCGTTAATCGTTTTGATATTTCCTTCTCCGTCATCAACCGCGAGTGTTGCTTCCTTTCCAATCATCGACATGCTGTAGGTTGAAAGCGTCATCTGCTGGAGGTTTTCAAAACCGCTCGATACAGATTGTGCCATCTCGCTTACTGCCTGAATCATGGTGTACTGCGATAACTGATTGATGTACTCCGATGTGTCCATGGTACTTCCGATATCCTGATTTTTCATCTGCTCTACCATAAGCATCAGGAAGTCGTTCATATCAAGGTCATGCTTGCCCTTGGCTGTCGATGTTGTTGTCTGGGTCGTGCCGGTGGTCGTCTGTCCGACTCCGTACATGTAACTAGTGTCTAATGACATTTCACTTCTCCTTTCTGCGGTGGCTATGCAAGATAATCCATCATGCGCATCTGCTCTCTCAGCATACGAACCGTTTCATCCGCTTCGTCCGAAGCTTCCTGCTCGTTTGCGAAGAATCGATGTGCATTTTGGGAGTGGTTTGAACCATGATTTTCACGCTGTGCTCCTTCTTTGTTTACATCCACGCCGCTGTTAAAATCGTAAGCGTTTGTGGCTGAAACAGGAGTATCCTGTCCGGCTGTCGCTGCATTTTGAACCTGAACGCCGTCCACATTTATATTGGACATTCCCAGGGCCTTAACCAGTCCGTCAACCTGACTGAGGAGCATTCTGTGAGTTTCAGGATTCGCCGCTGCGATGCTGATTGTAACCTTTGCGCCTTCGCGTACCAGCTTTACGCTGATTTCGCCGAGGCCTTCAGGCTTAAGCTGCATCGTGAACTCTTCTTTTCCGGCGGATATCGCTTTTTCTACACCGTCTGCAACCTGCACATAAGCCGGTCTGCTTCGGTAAGCTTCTGCGCTTTCCTGCGGAGCGGAAGACTCTGCTACCATCTCACTGCTCTGAAGTGCTTCATGTAGATGTTTGGCCGAAACATCTGCAAAATTCTGTTGCTGCTCGTCTGCTGTCTGTGTCTTTGCAGGGACCACTCTCTCCAAACCTTGCGCTTTAGCTGCCTTTATGGCTTCGCTCTTTACTTCGCCGGCTTCCCGGTTAACGGCTGCCTTTGTGATGTCTGCGGTTTCGGTTTTTTCGAAAGTACCTGCCAAATCCGATTTTGGCTCAGGTATGGTAGGCCGGTCAGCATTCGCTTTTACATTTTCGAAGGTTTCAAATGCTTTAAGTTCTTTGGCTGCTTCAGGTGTCTCTGTTCTGTTTGCCCTGAGCATTTGAACTTCTTTAGCATTTTCGACATCCGGTTTGTTAACCGTCTGCTGCGTTTCATGTGTACCTTGTACACTGCGCAATTTTTCTACCGTGTTTACCTGTGCTTCGCCTGTGGTAGTTTTTTCATTCATCATTACTTCAAACTCTTTCGCAATAGGCTCTGCCTTTACTTCTTCCTGAGTTTGAGGTCTTTCGGTTTCCACCCCAAGCTTTACCGGTTCTGCCGATTTCATCGGCTGCGATGTCTGAACTTCCGTAACTGCCGTTTCTACCTCCGGAGCCGTGGCTGCCATGCTTTCCTGCATCGGTTTGACGCTTTGTGAAAGCTGCGCCAGCTCTGCTGCCTGAAGGAAAGGTAATTCTTTCTGTTCATCATCGCTGTCTGTTTGTGCCGTCAGGATATCCGTACACTGCAAACCTTGCGCCGCGGTTCCTATCGGAATCGGTATCTGCATCGGTATGCTTTCGTACAGCTTTGACGTGAGCAAACTGTTGGCATTGAACGCTTCAGAAACAGGAGATCCCGTATCTGTCATCATACCCATCAGCATCGATTGGAAATCCAACCCGCCGCTGCCGGATAGATTCAGGATACTGTCAGAGGTCTGAGCGTTCATACCTGATCCTGTACCAAGTACAGCAATCATGTTAGTGCTCATATCCATCCTTGCACCTCCTTTCCGTATTTAGTTTTTACTTGAATATAATAACCCTTTTAGTGCAACTATCGTGCAATAAATCGGGATATTAACTTAATAAATTTTCATTCCTCGCGAGATTGGCTTTCTCTGGCTGAAATGAACTCTTCAATTTCCCTTTCCGTAGCCTTTCTGTTTTCCTCCAAATAAGCTTTGTACTGGTTTTCCTTGAGGATTTCGAGAGAGCGATGCTCTTTCTTTGCATCCGCTATTCTGTCTATCTGCTTTTCGCGCTCCATATTGAGCTCTATCAGCCTGCGCTCCGCTTTCTTTATATCTTCGCGCAGCTTGTCAATGTAGTTTTGATATGTCTGACATTCCGTAGGCGATATCGATTCTGCGAGCTGCTCTGCAAAGCGCTCGCCCGCACTTCGAAGCTCTGTATTCAGTCTCCCGATTTCCAGTTCTACCTGATGCATCTCTGCCAGTATCATGGAAAGTCTTTGCATTTCGCTTTCGAGAATCTGATGCTTATATGTGAGCAGCTTTTCAAGATTGAATTTGAATTTCTTCATACTTGTAAATGCGATATTATATTATCTTATTCGACAGCGTTTTTCATCAGCTGCACAGTATCGCCATAAGCCACCTTTTCATCTGTCGCCTGACAGAGAAAAGCGTTGATATTCTTGATGCGCCCGAGCGCCTCATCGAGCTCCGGATTGCTGCCGCTCTTGTAAGCGCCTATGCTGACCAGGTCGTAGTTTTCTTCGTAGGTCGCCATATAGTTTCTGAGGCGGTTTGCCGCAGCCTTTTGCTCGGGAGTCACGATGTCATTCATCAGTCGCGATACGCTGCCCAGTATATCAATTGCCGGATAATGGTTTCTTGAAGCGATTTTTCTGGAGAGAACTATATGTCCGTCTATGATACCTCTGACTGTATCCGAAATAGGCTCGTTAACATCGTCGCCCTCTACGAGAACGGTGTATATTCCTGTAATCGAACCTTTTTCAAAGTTTCCGGTTCGCTCAAGCAGCTTTGGCATCGAGCTGTAGATGCTCGGTGTGTAACCCCTCGCAACAGGCGGTTCGCCGGTCGCAAGTCCGATTTCGCGCTGTGCCATCGCAAATCTTGTGAGCGAATCCATCATCAGCAGGACATCTTTGCCCTTGTCCTTGAAATATTCGGCTACCGTTGTCGCCGTCTGCGCACATTTCATACGCTGTAGCGCAGGCTGATCGGAAGTCGCCACAACCAGAACCGAACGTTCCATGCCTTCGGGACCAAGGTCTCTTTCGATAAACTCTCGAACTTCTCTGCCTCGCTCGCCCACAAGGGCTATGACATTCACATCCGCCTTTACGTTGCGCGCTACCATACCCATCAGGGTACTCTTTCCAACACCCGAGCCTGCAAATATTCCCATACGCTGCCCCTTGCCTATTGTGAGCAGGCCGTCTATCGGTCTGATCCCAAACTCGAGTATGTCATGTATTCTGGGTCTCGTCAGCGGGTTTGCCGCCTGAGACTGTATTTCGTATCTGGTGCTTGCTTCAATCTCGGGACCTCCATCGAGCGGCTGTCCGAGAGCGTCTATTACTCTGCCTATCAGGTCGTCGCTGACGCCCACCTTCAGGCATGTTCCCATTGATTCGACGAAGTTTCCGACTCCTATTCCGCCGGTTTCTTCAAACGGCATCAAAAGTACGCTGTTGTTTTTGAATCCGACTGCCTCGGCGTAGGTGAACTTTTTGAAGTCATCAGAGTATATCTTGCAAAGGTCGCCCATCTTGCAAACAGGGCCGATGGATTCAATCATCATTCCGATGACTTTATCTATCTTTCCGAATGTTTTGCACGTCTCTGCCGTCTGTATCCTCTGAATGTATCTGGAAAAGTCCATTAATCCTCCTCCGCCGGATTATCATAGTCTTCGGTTGCTTCATACAGCCTTTCCAGCTGACCGGAAACAGCCGCATCTATAAGGCCGTCCTCCGTTTCTATCTGGAAGGTTTCTTCGACTCCGTCACTCGGAACCACCACGAGCTTTATATTCGGAAGCAGCTCCTTTATGCGCTGGCGTGTCTTACGATCCACCTTTGCATCCAGAGTCATATTGTAGTCTGAAAGTATCACCTTTACCGCAGTTTCATTCTCTTTGACTATGTCTTCGATCATTCTCGGAACGGCGTCCGGATCCACCTTTATCTGCTGTCGCATTACCTTTTTGGCTACTTCAAAAGCGAGCTTTAAGATTTCGCCTTCTTCCTCGCGGCAGGTCTGCATGCGTTCCATTTGCAGCATCTCAATAAAGTATGCTATCTCGTCCATGCTGTCCTTTGCCTTTTCGAGGACTGTGTTTTCGCCATCGGCAAGGCCTTTGTTGTAGCCCATGTTGTAGCCGTTTCTCTCGGCTTCGTCGGTGATGTTTCTGCTCTTCATCTGAGCCTGAGCTATAATCGACGCCGCCTCGTCTTCGGCTTGTCTTCGTATGGCTTTGGCATCCTCGAGGGCCTCTTCGATCTTTGAATCGTAAATCTGCTCACTCGTATTTGCCTCTGCCTGCGCTTTCGCCTTTGCGAGCTCTTCTTCGAGCTCTGCGATTCTGGCGTTCATCAATTCCTCGCGCCGGGCTCTGTCAGCATCGCTAACCTCGGCACCGGATTCTGCTGCTGCAGAGCGGGAATCATTCAGCGCTCTTTGTATATTTGATTGTCCCGGTACGACCACGACTGAGCGGGCCTTTACTATACTAGGCAATTACTTCGTCCTTTCCACCCTTCATGATGACGATTTCGCCCTCTTCCTCGAGACGTCTGATGATGCCTACGATCTTTTGCTGAGCTTCTTCAACGTCACGAACACGGAGATTGTGGAGGTATTCCATTTCACTCTTTACCGTGTCAGCCATACGCTGCGACATGTTCGCAAATATGACGGCTGCAACGTCTTTGTTGGAGCCCTTGAGTGCGACAGCCATATCTTTGGTCTCGACTTCCCTGATAAATCTCTGGATAGAGAAGGAATCGAGTACGATGATGTCTTCGAATACGAACATCCTCTTTCGAATTTCGTCTGTGAGCTTTGGATCCTTTCTCGACAGCTCGTCGAAAATGTACTTTTCCGAACCTCTGTCTACGGAGTTCATTACCTCTGCAATGTAGTCGATACCGCCTACCTCCATCAGCTCTACCGAGATTACGGAGTCGAACTTTCTCTCGAGTATAATTTCTACCTGCTTGATTATTTCAGGAGAAGTTCTGTCCATCTTTGCGATACGCTCTACTACCTCTATTCGAATGTCCTTTGGCAGTTCCGAAATTACCTGTGCAGCCTGTTCTGCTCTGGCATATGACAAAATCAGAGCGATAGTCTGCGGATGCTCGTTTACTATCATGTTCATGATATTCTTTGCATCTGCTTTTCTGATAAATTCGAACGCCTTTGTTCTGATGCTCTTTGTTACACGTTCAAGCAGCTGGTTGCCCTGCTGCGGTCCGAACGCCTTTTCGAGTACGCTCTTTGCGTAGTTGATACCGCCCTCGAGGTAAACCTTTTGGGCAACACAAAGGCCGTAAAACTCCTTGACAACCATGTCCGAAACTTCCGGTGAAACCGATTCGAGTCTGGTTATCTCGTATGTGAGCTTTTCAACGTCTTCTTCAGGCAGGTTTCTGTAAATTGCGGCTGCAGCCTCATCGCCGAGTGCGATGATAATCTGAGCAGCCTTTTGCCTGGATGAAAGCTCTGCAACTTCTGAAAATCTAAGGCTTTTCCCGCTGAGGGATTTGGCCAAAGAGCTTTCTTCAGTCTCTGCTGCTATAGGCGGTTCAGGATTTTCTCCCAGATCGAGAGCCGAAGGTTCTTCCTGGACTTCGCCTTTTTTAATTTTTTTCTTGGCCATAATTTACCTCTGAATAAAAACTAACTAAAACTCATCTTCACTACGCAGCCATGTCTTTATCATCTGGGCTGCAACTTCCGGATTCTCCAGAGTGAACTCTCTGATTTCCGTAATAACTTCGTTTTCGACCTTTTCGATTCTGGAAACGGTTTCCCTCATGCCGCCAAGGCCCTCCTCCTCGCCTTCGCCGGCTTCGCCAAAGCTTTCCGCCATGAGTCTTTCCTTTTCCATCCTCTCGGCTTCTGCAAGTGCTGCCTCTTCGAGCGCCTTCTTCTTTCTGCGCATTATCAGAATCAGGACTACCAGCGCAATTATCAGGAGCAGTGCGCCGCCGATTATCAGGTAGAGCAGGTTTCCGAGTCCGCCTTCTTCGATTTCAGGCTCCGTAGACTCTTCCTGGAAGAATCTGAAGCTCTGCACCGTTACGCTGTCTTCGGGAACGCCCGCTGCATAAGCAACCGTCTCTGTGAGGTTTTCTCTTTCACCCGGGTCAAAGCTCGGTTTGTCTATTACTACGCTGACCGATAAATCTTCGATGTAAGCTCCGTTCTTTTCGAGGAGTGTCTTTACATAGCTGACATCGTATTTAATCTGGTCGCTTGTCGATTGCGATGATGTGTTGTTTTCTCCGTCAACAGTCGGATATGTAACTACATCGGCATTCGTCGATGTTGCCGGAACACCGCCGTCGGTTCCTGTCGACTGGTACTGGTCTGTCGCATGCGTTTCTTCATAGGTTACGCCTGTGTTGTTTCCGTTACCGAGAGGATCTGACGGATAGTAGGTCATGGTCTCCTCAACACGGTTATCCGTATTGATGTTTGCCGTTACGGCAACCTTGCAATGATCATCTCCATATATCTTAGTTACAATACTTTCGACTTTCTTTTTGATGGCACCTTCAACCTCGTAAGCAAGCTTTGTCCGTTTGGAATCAACGCCTACACCATCTCCGGCCAGCAGCTCGTTACCCATTCCGTCCGTAATGGAAACCTTGCTCGGCTGAAGTCCCGCCACAGCGGAGGAAACCAGGTTCCTGATACCCTCAACCTGGGTTTCGTCGAGCTCGTAGCCGCTTTTCATATGAACGACTACGCTGGCGCTCGGATCTGTCTTTTCCGTCAGGTAAAAGATGCTTTCTTCGGCCTGAGCGATTGTTACGATTGCCTGTTTTACGCCTTCGAGCGTCTGTATGGTGGCACCCAGTCTTTCCTGCAGCTGCATGGTCTCATATTGCTTGCGCTCATAGTCCGTAGTCAGCATGTTGGAGTTGTTTTCGATAAGGTAGTACGAAAGGCCGCTCTTTGGATAGCCGGCAGTGGCAAGCGCCATTCTGACCTGACTTTCCTGCTCGGCAGGTACCATTATGGAATCTCCGTCCTGTACCTTTACCTTGACATCCATATCATTGAGTGCTGCAAGGATTTCACTGACTTCAGAGGCTGAAAGCTCGTCATAGATAGTCACATATTCACTTTTGTTCAGGATCATTGCCAGAACCAGCGCAACGACCAGTATTGCTATTATCGTTGCTATCAGGACGATTCTGATTCTCGTTGTCAGTCCGCCCCAAAAGTTCTTGATCGGATCCAATATCTTGTTAAGTGTCTCTTTCATTTGCTCCTCTGATCAATCCGGGCAATTTGTAAACTAGCTAATTATATATTGGTGTTCATTATCTCTTTGTAAGCGTCCACCAGCTTGTTGCGGACGTTTACCATGGTCTGAAGCGCAATTTCCGCCTTCATTTCGTTAATCATCATCGTATGCATATCATCCATGTTTCCGATTGAAAGGTTATACGCATCGACCTTTGTCTGATTTTCCGTTTCGATGACATTGTTTATCATACCGTTCAAAAGAGATTTGAAGCTCCCCTTTTCGGACTCTTCGTTTTCTGCTTTGAGATTACGGTTTGTATCGGTGAGCCAGTTGATTTTACTGGTATCGATACTCATGTTAATCGGTACTATGTAACTCATACTGCGCCCTCCCTATCAGATTTTCATATCCATAGCCTGCTGCAGCATCTGTTTAACCGCATTAAAGGCTGTGATGTTTGCTTCGTAGGTGCGGCTGGCGTCCATCGCATCGATTATCTCCTGAGTGATGTCGACATTAGGATACATGACATATCCTCTCTCGTCCGCATCCGGGTGAGTCGGATCGTAAACCGGCACAAAATCTCTCGGGTCTGCTACAACCTCGTCCACCTTTACGCCTGCGGATCTGCTGCCGCCGTGATTGTATGCCGAATTGATGGTAACACCGTTCTTTGCAGCCTCGAGAACGTCATGGAATGTGATTTTTTCCTCTACGCTCTTTAATACGGGAACCTGTCTGCGGTAAGGCCCGCCGGACTCCGTTCTGGTTACCTCGGCATTTGCTATATTTTGTGAAATGATATCGAGACGATATTTCTGGGTCGTCAGACCCGAACCGCTGATATCAAGAGATCTCAGAAAGTTTGACATTTATTTCTCCTTTAGCCGTTATTCGTAATGGCTGTCTTTAATCTTGAATACATGTTGGTAATGCTGTTTGTCAGGTACATGTACTGCAGCTGAGCCTTTGCCAGCTCAATCTGCTGCTCATCGAGGTTTACATTGTTTCCGTCGGCTCTTTCGGATATCGAAAAGTCGCTGGTAACCGCTATCCTCGAGGTTTCGACCTCGTCTAAATGGGATCTGATTTCGTCCCTGGTCTTTGCGGTATCCTGAATCTTTAGTATTTCATCACGAAGCGTGTCTTCAAAATTGACGATTTTCGCTTTGTAATGCGGCGTGTCGAAATTTGCCAGGTTTGACGATATGGCCTTTTGTCTCTGCCATACGCCGTCGAGAGCTCTTTGAACGGTTGAACTCATCAAGCTGTCGCCAATCATGTCACTCACCTCCAATAAACGTTGTTTTTCCAATGCTTTTCAGCATTTTTGATATAGAAAGCAATACCTGTTTTGGCACAAAGGTATACTATATCAACCATATTTTACTACGAAACACCTCATTTTACAAGCTTTTTTCGATGTTTTTCTGCTATAATTTCAAACTTTTTCTACAATAATATGCAAAATATTTTTTTGCCGAATTTCCGCCCGCAAACCGCGACAAGAAACACCGCAAAAATTTCCCTCAAAAAAAATTTTAAAAAAATCTTTAAAAAAAGCTAAAGTTAATTAAACCTCTGCCGATAATAATAACGAGCGGAGTAGGAGATTCTCTCCAAAACCGCTGAAAATCAAGTATTTTTCATGAATCAAAATGAGGAAAGAGGTAAAATTATGGAAATCAGTTTTGTAAACAATGACAAGGCTATACAGCCAAAGCAGATTCGCGATCAGAACGAAGATGCAAACCGCAACGTCTCCAGTGAAGACAACAAAAAGTACACGATGAAGAATCGTGTGGACAGTGCTGAAATTTCTTCAAGCTACTCCGGAAACTACGAGGACAAGCGCATCACAGTTGCAAAGTCCCAGATGCTCTACGAAGTAAGCAACGGCAGCGACCGCATCGAAGAGCTTTCTCAGCAGATTTCCGAGGGTACATACAATGTATCCGGCGATCTTCTCGCAAAGGCAATCCTGGGCTAAACAAGTTAATATTGTTTGAAAGCTAAACACTTTGTATGGTATAATAAAGCATTAAAGTATTATTTATTATGACATACACGGAGGATACTTATGGCTTATTCAAAGCAGCATTACAAAGCACTTGATGACCTTTATGACTACATGTCCGGGATCCTTGAACTGTACCGGGACGCTATTCCTATGCTCAAAAACGAGTTGGATGCGATAGTCGGTGAAGATACCGAAAAGCTCAATCTGGCCATGAATGCCCAGCAGGCAATCATATTAAAGACCAGAGATTTTGACGAGCACATGGCTTCATTCAGCAAGCTGATTGAGGTGCCAAACGGCAGTCTCCGGGAGCTGGCCGCAAACCTGCCCGGTGATGAAGGGCGTCGCTTTGCGAAGCTTCATGACGATCTTAAGGTTACAGTCGAAGAGATTCTCTTTTATCGCAACAAATGCAGAGAAATGCTCACAGCCAGAATGCATCGTTTGGAACGCATACTCGAGCAGGCAGGCAATCCACAGGAAAGCACTACCTATGACAGTACCGCATCCGAAGTGCAGACATCGCTGTTTCCAAAGTCTTTCCAGACTAAAATTTGATTTATTTAAATATGCTCAGAATTTAGTTTTGTTACAATACTATCAAAAACGTACTAAACTTACGGGGGCAAAAATATTTTTTCTTCATTTATATATAGTAAAACGAGGAGCGTAATATGGGTTCAACATTTGCATCAGTATATATGTCTTACCGCGCTATGAGCGCAGCCACGGCTGCGACCGGCACAGTCGGTAACAACATATCAAACATGAATACAGAGGGCTATACCCGTCAAAAGACCGTTCTCGAATCACAAACCCTCTCCGGTTTCCATTCGAGATATGATCAGAATCTCGTTTCAACAGGCAACGGTGTAGCTGCCACAACTACAGTACAGATCAGAGACACCTTCCTGGATGCCAGATATCGTGCGGAGAATTCCGACACAGGACGTTTTGACGCAATCAGTGCCGGCCTCACGGACATCGAAAACATTCTCGATGAAATCAGTACAAAGGGAATGCAGAATCAGTTCGATGATTTTGTTAATCAGCTCCAGAATCTGTCTCAGCATCCGACCAGCAAAGACATTGCCCTGGTTGTCAGGACTTCGGCTCAGCAGATGTCCCAGATGCTAAATGTCTATGCCACACAGCTCGCACAGGTTCGTGACCAGCAGGCCTATGACCTTTCGAGTGTAACAATCGGCACGGATTTCAACTCCACCGTTGAATCAATTGCAAACCTGAACGGTCAGATCCGCGAGGAATATTTATACGGCAATAATCCAAACGAGCTCATTGACCAGAGAAATACATTAATCGACAACCTTTCAAAGATGGCAAACATAAAGGTTACCGTAACAGCCGATGAAGTTGCTGACGGCATCACTTTAGAGCATGTTACCATCTCTATGTACGATGAAAACACCAGTGCATCTATAGGTCTGGTCGATCATACCAAAGCCAATACCCTCTTTGTAGAGGATAACGGGGAAAGAGTGTCTGTCGGAATGGATACTTCATTCAGACTGCCAAACACTCCTTCCAATATAGACTACGATGATATTACGGACTACTTTACCACAGGCAGTATCTCCGGATATCTCGACCTCATGAACGGAAAAGGCGACTATGCAGATGTCGTAGGCGGTGAAAACGATTTCCGCGGTATCCAATATTATGAACAGAGACTCGATACCTTTGCGAAAATGTTTGCTGAAACCTACAATACTTTAAATAGTCTCCAGACTACGGATGCTACCGAAATCGCAAACCGTATGTCAACTATGACCTTTGATGAAAAGCTCGCTCTTTGGAAGGATCCGCATACTACGGTAGAAACCACGACAGATGCTGCGGAAATCGCTACCCTGACAGGTTCCCTTTCATCTGCAGAGCTCGATGCGGTAAAAGAGCTGGCTAAAGATTATCCTAATCTGGTCGAATTAAACAGCAGCGGAAACATCACAAAGATGCCAAAGGATGTCACAAAGATGACTATAAAGGAAAAGAATCTTTTCACACCATCCGACGGCAGCACAGAAATTACTGCTGCAAATATCTCTATTTCGACAGACTGGATAAATGACAGCCTTTTCATCACTACTACAAAGGACATCACCTCCGCTAACGGTCTTCCAACCTTAAGCGGCGGTAATGATAATGTTATCCGTATGATTTCCGCGGTTTCTTCGGAGCACGAGTTCCACACGGACCCTACCGATGCAAAAACCGATCTGAAGTTCACGGGAACCTTCAATGAATATATGATATCCATGGGCGGTACCCTGGCACTAGATGTTGAACTCAACGGAAACTATCTCGAAACGAGCAATACCATACTCACCTCTCTCGCAAACTCGAGAGAAGCCACATCCGGTGTTTCGCTTGACGAAGAAGCATCAAATCTTCTCACCTTCCAGAGTGCCTACAATGCGGCAGCTCGCTATTTTACAGCACTTGATGAGATGATTGATAAACTCATAAACGGAACCGGATTGGTTGGTCGCTAAAAAACTTTAATTTTTTCCTAATGTTTTATTAGCCATCGCCGATATTAAATACAAGCAAGTAATAAAGGCACAATATATGGAGTACACGGAGGACAAAGATGAGAGTTACATCCAAGATGATGCAAAGAACATATTTGAAGAATGTCAATTCCCTGACATCCGGCACTCAGAACAGTCTGAACCAGCTGTCATCCGGAATGAAGCTCTTCAAGGCATCTGAAAACACTGCAGCCGCAGTAAAGGCTTATCAGGTAAGGACCAGCCTTAACAGAAACGAAGGCTATTCCTCAAACCTTTCACATGCTGACGCAGTACTGACCTCATCCGAGTCCGTTCTTCTTGGCGTCGAAGATCGTCTGAAGGAAGCAAAGGCAAAGATCACGCAGGCACTTAATACAACAAACAGCGAAAATGAACGCGCTACCATCGCCAGTGAGCTTGCTTCCATCCAGGATCAGATTTTCCAGGCTATGAACAGTAACGACTCAGGCTTTTACGTATTCGGTGGTTCGAATACGAACAGCAAGCCTTTCGGAACCGATGCAAACGGTCAGCTCACCTATAACGGTGAAACGCTCTCAACCCTTGCAAACGATCCACTCGACCCTACCGTTCATGCTTTGAGCCACGATGCACTGTACCTCGATGTGGGTCTGGCACCTGAGCTTGACGCTGATGAAAATGTAATCAGCAGCACTGTATTCGAATATTCCATCACCGGTATTGATGTAATGGGATATGGTCGCACAGTCGTTACACCGGGCAGCGCTTCGGTTACTGCCGGTTCCGTTACAGTAAGCGGCGACTACACAGGCCTTGATGATGCAGTATATACATATAAAACAGTCGCAAATGACGGCGTAGCAGCTGACGGCTGGTACAAGGGCACAGATACAGAGCCTACCGACCTTTCGGAACTGGGGCTTATCGTAACAGGCACACCGGCATCAGGCGACACCATCGATGCTACGGCAGGCGATGTAGTTTCTTCCAATTTATATGATGTGCTCGGCGAGCTCGTAAAAGAGTTCACAAAGAGCGATGATGCGGGAAGTGCTTCCTATAGCGTAGACAGAGCTGAAAAGCTCCTCGCAGTGTTCGATACAGCGGTAGCTACGGTTACAACCCAGCTCACCAACATCGGAGCAAAGACTTCGTATATCGAATACTCCGAGAATCGCATCAGCACCCTCGATATCAACCTGAACCAAAAGCAGGCTGACATCGAAGATGTAAACTATGCCGAAGCTTTCACGACATTCTCGTCCCTCTACACCTCGTACCAGGCGGCGCTGAATATCGGTTCAAAGATTATCGGCCCTTCACTTTTCGATTATATGCGTTAAGCCGTCAGGCAGCGCATCTAATATAAACCTATATCCAACAATCTAAATAGTGTATCAAAGAACTATTATTCCAAGGAAGGAGCACGAAAATGGCAGCTGAACAATTGTTAAAGATTGAGACAGTACCAATTTCATTTGAGTATGTCGAAAAACAGAAACCGGCATCTCTTTCCAAAAGCATAGCCAAGCTCGAAATCTCCCACGACTACAATAAAAAGACAGTCGATGTTAAACCGGAGAGGCTTCACTTAAAGCTTGACGGCTTCAGTAGTATCAACAGCAGGGACGCTGCATCTTTTGATAACCTGTCTTACACAGCAACCGCCGGATATGACCGGTTAGGCAATCTAAAGCTTAACCTGAGCGTTTCAGACGCAGCAACCAGCGAGCTCCGTTATTCACAGGTTGGCAGATCATCAGCGGCCATGGCCGATACCATCGGCAGCGGCAAGGATGACGAGTTCGTCAACTATTTCCCTCTTGGAGACTCCAGCATTTCCATCAGCTTTGATCTCAGCGGAATAAACGGCCTCGACGAGGCAAGCTTTACTCCACCGGATCTCGAGCTTGAAGTAAAAGAGATGTCAAAAGTTGTTATTACTTATGTAGGCGGTCCTCTTTATTTCCCAAAGAGTGCAGATCCAAATTATGTACCACCGCAGGAGAACAGCTTCTCCTCAGAGGCCTAAACCTACTAAAACCGCATAGACTTTGTCTATGTCTGCATACTCCATCAGGTCCGGCCGGGCCCGGAGATATGCTTTACATAGAGCAGTCTGTGTTTATACGGGACCAGTCTACCCTTTTTTCGGGAGGGTAGGCTGGGCAACCGGAAAAAGACAATGTTAAAGGCCGCACCGAAAGCGGTTCTTCCTCCCAAAGCGTTATCTTTTGAAGGTTTCCTCAGGTAAAGACAGACAGCAGCAAAAATATTAAAGAAAGGAACACAGACTGAAATGGAACTCAAAACAAGAAATTTTGGAACAATCCATGTGGATGAAGACGCAATCTACAAGTTCCCTGAAGGCCTCTACGGCTTTGAGGATTGTAAAGAGTTCGCCATATTCCAACACGATTATGACGACGAGCTGTCTCTCCTATACATGCAGCATACCAAAGATTTGTTCCCTTGCTTCCTGGTTTTCGAGCCGTGGGATATGTACGAGGGCTATGATCCTCACATGGAACCGGCAGACCTTAGGGCATGCGGAGTCGAATCTGAAGATGACCTTATTTTCCTTTCAATCTCCACATTACCGAGCAGCCTCGATATGCTGTCGCTCAACTTAAAGAGCCCGGTGGTCCTGAATCCAAAGACCAAAGAAGCTCGCCAGGTAATATTAACAAACCCTGAATATGAGGTACGCTACTACCCTTTCCAAGCTTCAGGTAGAAAGGAAGGAAAGTAAAGTGTTAGTCGTTTCTCGCAAAGCCGGTGAATCCATAGTGATTGACGGCAAGATCACAGTAAAGATCGTTTCTGCGGGATCTGACAAGGTCACCGTGGGAATAGATGCCCCACGCGAGGTTTCAATCGTCCGCTCCGAGCTCTTCGAAACTATCGAAGAAAACAAGGCTTCCGCTGCAGGCACAGCTTCGGCAGAGCTTTCGGGCAAGCAGGCACAGAATCTCGCAAGCCTCCTCAAAGGCAAGCAGGGCTCAAAGCTGCCGGGCAAACCAAAGCTTGGCACGCACAAATCGATATCACCGAAGGACTAGTTCCCTAACGGAACGTAAAGTTCTTTTGGGAACGGTTCCGGAACGTTCCTTAGGGACTTGCCTTCGAGATATAAATCACAATTTAATAAATTGTTCATAATTATTAATTCTTAGTAGTATCCGACAAGGATAGTCGGACCATATTTTCAAGGAGGAAGAAAAATGAGAATTAACCACAATATCAGCGCAATCAACACAAACAGATTACTCGCACAGAACAACGGATCTACATCCAAATCACTCGAAAAGTTATCGTCAGGTCTCGCTGTTAACCGCGCAGGCGACAACGCTGCAGGTTTAGCAATTTCCGAGAAGATGCGTGGCCAGATCAGAGGCCTCAATCAGGCTACAAGCAACGCAAACGACGGTATCTCCCTCATTCAGACAGCTGAAGGCGGACTCAATGAGACTCACGCTATTCTCCAGAGAATGAGAGAACTGGCAGTTCAGTCGGCAAACGATACTAACACTGCTGAAGATCGTCAGGAAATCCAGAAGGAAGTTGACCAGCTCACAAAGGAAATCACTCGTATCGCAACAGATACTGAGTTCAACACCAGAAAGCTGTTAAACGGCGACCTTGCTGCACAGGCTACTTCAGGCAGTGCAAACTTTACTGCAAAAGTAGCAGCTGGCGCTACTCTTGAAGCAGGTGACTACACAGTTACCTTCACAGGTACCGCAGGTTCTGCAGGTACAGCTGCAGTAGCTGCAACTAACTCCAATGCTTCCGTAACCGGTGGCGGCGTTACTGCTATCGCTATCAAGGACGGTAAGCAGGATGCTGTTAACGCAATGGCCAGCACGAGCGGTTCAAAGGAAATCACCTGGGATAATAGTGCAAGCAAGTGGATGGATGGAACTACCGATGTTACAGCTGCTGTTACCGAAAACTTTACCCTGACAGGTACTCCTGGAGATGGCTCGAAGATTGTTCTTTCTAAGTTTACTGCAGCTACTCCTGAAGTTGCCGGAACGGACGCAACTTTCGAGATTGCAGGTATTACTGATGCATCCGGCAAGGCTGTTTCTGTATCTTCGTTCAAGTTTGACCTTACTACTGCAGGCAAGGCAGCAGACCTCACAAGCGGCAGCTTCACTGTAAGCGTAAATACAGATAACAATGCACTTACATTCCACATCGGAGCAAACTCCGGTCAGAACACAAAGCTGACAGTTCAGAGCATGAAGGCAGAAGATCTCGGCGTTGACAAGGTTGACCTGACTACTCAGACCAACGCAGACGCTGCAATCACTACTATCGACGATGCTATCAATACAGTATCCGCTCAGAGAGCTGCACTTGGTGCTATGCAAAACCGTCTCGAGCACACAATCAACAACCTGGGTACTTCCTCAGAGAACCTCTCTGCAGCTGAATCCCAGATCAGAGACGTTGATATGGCTGAAGAAATGTCCGAATACACAAAGAACAACATTCTCGTTCAGGCAGCAACTTCAATGCTCGCTCAGGCTAACCAGCAGCCTCAGAACGTACTGTCACTCCTCAGATAGTACAGCTACCACAGCCCCTATGGGCAGTAAAAGAATTGCATAGTTATTCGGGGATGGGGCTTTCCCCCACCCCCGATCTATGATAAATAATGGTAGTAAGTTATGGGGAGGTCACACTTTTCCATAGCTTAACCGGCCCTCCTTGGCCGGTAGGCGCGTCGGCCTTGAAGGACCTATATACCAGTCTTTTTAATTCTTTTAGAATTTGCAAGGATTGCAAATATAGAATTTTTCAAGGAGGAAAAGAAAATGAGAATTAACCATAATATCTCTGCAATCAACACCAATAGATTGCTCGCCAGCAACAATGGCGCTACAAGCAAATCGCTTGAAAAGCTCTCTTCCGGACTTGCTGTTAACCGCGCAGGCGACAACGCTGCAGGTTTAGCAATTTCCGAGAAGATGCGTGGCCAGATCAGAGGCCTCAATCAGGCAGCTGACAACGCAAACGACGGTATCTCCCTCATTCAGACAGCTGAAGGCGGACTCAATGAGACTCACGCTATTCTCCAGAGAATGAGAGAGCTCGCAGTTCAGTCGGCAAACGATACTAACACTGCTGAAGATCGTCAGGAAATCCAGAAGGAAGTTGACCAGCTCACAAAGGAAATCACCCGTATCGCAACAGATACTGAGTTCAACACCAGAAAGCTGTTAAACGGCGACCTTGCTGCAACAGCAACTGCAAGCGGTGCAAACTTTACTGCAAAAGTAGCAGCAGGTTCTACTCTTGAAAGCGGCACTTACACAGTTACCTTCACAGGTACCGCAGGTTCTACAGGTACAGCTGCAGTAGCTGCAACTAACTCCAATGCTTCCGTAACCGGTGGCGGCGTTACTGCTATCGCTATCAAGGACGGTAAGCAGGATGCTGTTAACGCAATGGCCAGCACATCCGGTACAAAAGAAATTACCTGGGACAATGGCAACAGCAAGTGGATGGATGGAACTACCGATGTTACAGCTGCTGTTACCGAAAACTTTACCCTGACAGGTACTGCTGGAGATGGCTCGAAGATTATTCTTTCTAAGTTTACTCCAGCTACTCCTGAAGTTGCCGGAACGGACGCAACTTTCGAGATTTCAGGTATTACTGATGCATCCGGCAAGGCTGTTTCCGTATCTTCGTTCAAGTTTGACCTTACTACTGCAGGCAAGGCAGCAGACCTCACAAGCGGCAGCTTCACTGTTGATGTAGATGCTGATAACTCAGCACTTACATTCCACATCGGAGCTAACTCCGGTCAGAATACGAAGCTGACAGTTCAGAGCATGAAGGCAGAAGATCTCGGCGTTGACAAAATTGATCTGACTACTCAGACAAAAGCTGATGCAGCAATCGGTACTATCGATGAAGCAATCAATACAGTATCTGCTCAGCGTGCAGCACTTGGTGCTATGCAGAACAGACTGGAGCACACAATCAACAACCTGGGTACTTCCTCAGAGAACCTCTCTGCAGCTGAATCCCAGATCAGAGACGTTGATATGGCTGAAGAAATGTCCGAATACACGAAGAATAATATCCTCGTTCAGGCAGCTACAGCAATGCTCGCTCAGGCTAACCAGCAGCCTCAGAACACTCTCTCCCTCTTACAGTAATGTGAGCTAGGTGAAAGTGATTTCAAGGGCAAAATAGCCAAAAATAGCTGCCAACACTCATCCGCGCCTTGAGTGAATAACAGCAAATTTTTACCCCGATGGGATTTTCCCATCGGGGTTTTCAATTTATATAAAAGTTTTTCTAAAGTTTTCCCTGCCTCCACCGATAATATAAGTGTAAGCCCAAAGGCAGAGGGCTCAAAGATACTTAATTAATCGGACAGGATTTAACCAAACAGAAAAGTATTAAAAAATGTTTCCGAAACTTACTAAAGTATCTCAAGGTTCTGCCGAAAATATAATCAAGTGAGTTAAAACAATCAAAGCTCACATCAAAACAATTTAATTATTTTACATTAATTCTGCCCCGTCAGGGACGATGGGGAAAATTTCAAGGAGGAAAAGAAAATGAGAATTAATCACAACATCAGCTCAATCAACACAAACAGACTGCTCGCAGGTAACAACGGAGCAACAAGCAAATCACTCGAAAAGTTATCATCCGGTCTCGCAGTAAACCGCGCCGGCGATAACGCAGCAGGTCTCGCAATATCCGAGAAGATGCGTGGCCAGATCAGAGGCCTCAACCAGGCAAGCGACAACGCAAACGACGGTATATCCCTCATCCAGACTGCTGAAGGTGGTCTCAACGAGACTCACAGCATTCTCCAGAGAATGAGAGAGCTCGCAGTTCAGTCAGCAAACGATACTAACACAGAAGCTGACCGTGCTGAGATCCAGAAGGAAGTTGAACAGCTCACAAAGGAAATCACTCGTATTTCCACAGATACTGAGTTCAACACCAGAAAGTTACTCGACGGATCCCTCGCAGCAAAGATTGATGAAAGCAGATTCAATGCGGGCACTACCGGTGCTACAGCAGCAGGTGTATCCATCGCAGCAGGTGCAAACCTCACTGCAGACGGTGAGTACACTATCACAATCTCGAACTTCGTAGCAGGTACTAACCATGAAGCTTCCGGCATTACTGCAGCAATTAAGGCTGGTCGGGAAAGCACAGTTGATGGCTTAAATGGCAAGACTTACACTTACGACAAAGCAGCAGGCAAGTGGATGGATGGTTCAAATGATGCAACTTCAACAGTAACTGCTAACTTCGATATCACAGGCACTCCAAACGATGGCGATACTCTCAGTGTTTCAGGCTATACTGCAGCAGTTAACTCCACAGTGGCTAAGGGTGTTGGTGCTAACATCACTTCAGTTGCAGTAGCATCAGGTCAGCAGAACAATGTTAACGCTTTGGCAGGCAAGACCATCACTTATGACGGCTCTTCAAGCAAGTGGATGGACGGCGCAAATGATGTAACTGCTCTCTTCACTGTTGGCGGTACACCTACAAACGGCGATACCATCGTAGTAGGTCCTTATACCGCTGAAGTTCACGCTGCAGTAACACCTCACTCCGAAGCTAAGACTGACGGAACAGATTCTACTTACAATGTAGCAATCAAGGGACCTAACCAGGAAGACGTTTCCGTTTCCGCATTCAACCTCAAGGGTATCACTGCTAACGGCGTAATGAAGGTAGCAGTTAAGACAGCAGACGCTGCTCTCACATTCCACATCGGAGCAAACTCCGGTCAGTCCACAAAGCTGACAGTTCAGGATATGGGTGCAAAGAGCCTCGGCGTTGAAGGTGTTGACCTGACTACTCAGACATCCGCAGATGCTGCAATCACTACTATCGACAATGCTATCAATACAGTATCCGCTCAGAGAGCTGCTCTTGGTGCTATGCAGAACAGACTCGAGCACACTATTAACAACCTGGGTACTTCCAGCGAGAACCTCTCTGCAGCTGAATCGCAGATCAGAGACGTTGACATGGCAGAAGAGATGTCCGAATACACGAAGAACAACATCCTCGTTCAGGCAGCTACTTCGATGCTCGCACAGTCCAACCAGCAGCCACAGTCAGTACTGTCACTCCTCCAGTAATGTAGGACACAGTAACCTGACAGCTGATGAAATAGCTTAATGGAAACATTTGCCGGCGGGGCAAATACCCCGCCGGCCGCGAAATCCACTCGGTAAAGTCTACGTTAGGTAAAGCGATAGCCCAAATATGAATGGCAAAGCAACTCCCTATTCCGAAACTTACCATCTCGCCCCCACCGCGGGGCTTTTTTATTTGGCTTCATTCAAACAATACGATAAATGCAAGATCGTTGCAGATTTTGCGTACATAATAAGCATCGTCTTTGGCATTATCCATAAATCCGCATTCCCTCCTTTAATACCTCATTTAAAAGTTCCTCGTTCCGCAACAGCTGGCGAGTATCCAGCAGATCCACTCTTTTGTGAAGTGCTATGCGCAAGCGTTCCAAAAGCTCATAGTAACGGAGCCCGCTAATTCTCGTTGAAATTAAAAGATCGACATCACTGGAACCGGATGCCTTTCCCTTTGCATATGAACCAAAAAGGTAACAGTAATCGACTTCATACTCTTCGAAAATTCTTTTGCAGATTCTAATTATATCATCTTTTGACAGCACACCGTGCTCCTCGTCAAGCGGTTCTATCCTTTCAAGCTCCTGTACAAGAAACCGATATTTCAAGCTATCTCTTTTCTCGGGATTATTTTCATAAGTAATATATGACCGCAAAGATACCCCGAGCCGTTTGGCAGCCTCTTGCTGTGTCATATGCTTTGCATTTCTGATTTCTTTCAAACTCTCCATTGCATATACCTCCTTGTCAATATTGTGCAATATTTGCACTTTACTGTCAAGCGATTTATGCAAATTTTGCATAAAAGACTCCCAACAACTAAAAACCGCGGAGCTGATGCTCCGCGGTTTTGGACTATTATTTAATTTTCAGTTTGCCCTCTATCTCAGTTGATTGAGAATGGGGGACAGTCCCTAACGCACACCTTTACTAAGCAAGTATACACAATACTGGTTCATCGAAACGCCTTCTTCACTTGAGCGTTGTGCAAGCTGGCAGTGAAGTGATTTCGGCAAACGCAACTTAAATTGACCACTATAATCCTCTTCTCTATATGGCTCCGGGATCTCAATTCCTTCCTCTAAGCAAGAAGTGAGCCATTCTTTTTTTGCCTCTTCAATAAGCCTAAATCCCTCTTCGATTGTCTCAGCAACCGTCAGACAGCCTTTAAGTTCCGGACAGCGTAAAGCAAATCCACCTTCGTCCTTGTCTTCAATCACTTCAACACGATACGGAAGGCTCATATAGTATTCCAAATCCTTATTCATCACTTTCCTCCTTTAGCTGTTCTTTTACAATCTCTGCCACCATAGAAACATAAACTCTTTTTAATGCCTTATGCTTTGGAATTGTAATCGGCAAATATCCGGGCTTACGAAATGTATAATGGCTGCCACCACTGTGTGGTTGATGCAATACATATCCCATCTTTTGCAGTGCTTTCGACAAATCTTCAAAGCGTAAATTCGGGTCCTCTTTTAATATGTCATGAATTAGTTTTTCCCATTTACTCAAATATATCTTTCCTCCTTTATTATATAGTGGTGTTATATATGGTGTCAACACGATATCGTCATCTTTTATATTTCCATTTTATTCCATTTAATGTCGTCTGTCTACGCTAAAAAAGGGACAGGTCTCCCCTTTCCCAAAAACTAAAAACCGCGGAGCATCAGCTCCGCGGTTTTGGACTATTATTTAATTTTCATATTGCCCTCTATCTCAGCAGATTGAGAATCTGAGAAGACTGGCGATTTGCCTGTGCCTGCATTGCCAGGTTTGCCTCCTGAAGAATGCTCTGGCGTGTGAGCTCTGAGAACTCCTCTGCCATATCCACATCAGCAATCTGTGAATTAGCAGCCATCAGATTTTCTGATGCTATGCTGAGGTTGTTAACCGAATACTCGATTCTGTTCTGAACCGAACCGAGGTCAACCCTCTGCGATGTTACTGTGTCGATAGCATTGTCTATAGCCTCGATTGCCGCTGCTGCGCCCTCCGCCGTTGTCAGGTCGAGGTCAGCAACTCCGAGAGCCTCTGCCGAGAAGCTTTGTAAGTTAACCTCTGTGCCGGAAGAAGCATTCCCGCCTGCCACTGCGTTCGGATCAATCTGTAATTTGAAGCCGTCTGCCAGTGAACCGTCGAGTAATTTCTGGGTGTTAAACTCAGTGTTTTCCGATATGCTGTCTATATCCTTTGAAAGCTGGTTTGCCTGAGCCTGCAGTGCGTTACGATCGACCTCTGAAAGTGTAGCGTTGCTTGCCTGAAGTGCAAGCTCACGCATATCCTGAAGTGCCGCATGTGTGTTGTTAAGTGCGCCCTCGGCAGTCTTTATCATCGATATGCCGTCGTACGCATTTGCCGCTGCACGATTCAGGCTGGTCATCTGAGCCTTTAATTTCTCAGAAATCGCAAGACCTGCTGCATTGTCCGCCGCGCGATTGATGCTCTTTCCGGAGGACAGTCTATCAGTTGATTTGGAAAGCGAGTTGTTCGTCGCCTTGAGCAGTTTATTCGAGTGAACTGCTGCAATTGTTGATTCAATTCTCATAGTGTTCCCCTCCTTGGATTATTTCATACACTATACTGTGTCATGGATAGTCCATTTCCATGGTAAATTTATTATACTCTTATTCTAAAAAAAATCAACTGTTTTTTGAAAAAAGCAGTTGATTTTTTTGAAAATTCTTTAATTACAGTGTGCCGTCCAAAAAGGCTTCGATCAGCCTCTGCGTAATCGTTGCAAACTCAGCACGTGTAGCCGTATCCTTTGGACAGAAGTCGCCCTTGTCGTTGCCCTTCATCAGGCCGACCTTTGAGCAGTAAGCCACAGCTTCCTGTGCCCACGAAGCAATCTGCCCGCCGTCGTTGTACAGTCTTGCGTCAAAGTAGCCGCTTGGAACAGCTTCCGCGCCACATCTCGTGCGGCAGTAGTTGTAAATCATTACCGCCAGCTGCTCGCGTGTGATGTCCCAGTGCGGAGCGAAGTTCTTTATGCCGATGCCGTTCACGATGCCGTTGCCGCCGGCCCATGCGATGCCGTCCGAGTACCACTTGCCGTCCTCCACATCTGCGAAGTGTCTCTCGCTGCCGTCAAGTGCAAGCGCGCCCTCCAGCCTGTAGATTATCGTCGCCGCCATAGCGCGAGTAAGCGTATCGTTTGGCGAGAACTTGCTCTC
>JAEEGF010100649.1_pt1 | contig 23875 bp, 21 predicted proteins | sample 9134171 | NCBI WGS metagenome assembly JAEEGF01 (sample SAMN16246542, study PRJNA631951) | gut metagenome | biome: gut microbiome; feature: rumen; material: AP-attached | host: Bos | place: Iran: Karaj | collected 2018-10
GTCAATCATGTTTATGCCAAGCACAACCGGAGAACTGCAGGACCATATGCAATCATGCCACAAGGGCAAAAGATTAATGCATATAAAATTGAGAAATATATGAAAATCAAGGCAATCACTGCTGAAAGCAGGATGTCAGATCAGCTCTCGCAGAGCTTCTCCAGCTCCTGGTGCTTCTCCCTGATCTGGGAGACAAGCGGGGTATAATCCATCTGGGTCCTGGACCTGAGAAGCTCTGTGATCTCCTGCACCGGATCAAAAAGTGCGGTGATGGAGAGGTTTCCCAAGGCTCCCTTCAGGGCATGAGCGGCCTCAAAGGCTGCATCCAGGTCACCTTTTGCGATTGAGTCATACAGGATGGTGAAGTTCTGGTCCTTCGGCATCATCTTGACCAGCCTCAGGTAGAAGTTCTCGTTTCCCATGCACCTGTGAAGTCCCTCTTCTGTATTTGCTCCGAATCTCTTAAGATCATCAATCGTCATATTGTCCTAACCTCCAAATCTTTTACCCTGCTCTCAATGAATGCCTCGAATTCCGCAGCAGGAAGCGGCTTTGAGAAGAAATAGCCCTGGACGCAGTCACAGCCGACCTGCTTGAGGAGCTGGTACTGGACCTCAGTCTCAACACCCTCGGCAACGACAAGTGCCCCGAGGCTCTTGGCCATCTCGACTATCAGCTCCACTACCCTGAGAGTCGTCTTGTTCTCATGGATCTTCCGTGTGAATGACATATCAAGCTTGATGATGTCAACCGGCATCTCGGACAGGCTGTTGAGCGATGAGTATCCGGATCCGAAATCATCCATCTCAATCTTGAAGCCCGCATCCCTGAGGTCCCTGATTGCACCGACAAGCTGTGCGCCGTCTTCCGAATAAGCTGACTCAGTCACCTCAAGCAGGAAGTCCCTGAACTCCAGCCCGTTCTCCTTCACTATCCCGAGCATGGTCTGCTTCAGGCCGGTGTCGAACAGGTCGATCCTGGAGACATTGACGGAAACCGGAACAGGGGCCCCGAATCTTGCCTTGCACTTGGCAACCTGCCTTGCTGCCTCATTCCAGACATACTGGTCAAGCTTGGATATCAGTGCATTGCGTTCGAAAAGCGGGATGAACACCCCGGGGCTGACCATTCCGAGCTCCGGATGCCTCCATCTTACAAGAGCCTCGGAGCTGCAGAGAACCGGCCTGTCTCCCCTGATGTTGAACTTCGGCTGGAACCAGACCACGAACTGATGCTCGTCCAAAGCCTTCTGCATCTCATCAAGCAGCCTCTCCTCCAGAAGTTCCTTCTTATGCATCTCCTCGCTGTAGAAGGCAACAGAATGATGTCTGTCTGACTTGATGGAGTTGCATGCGGACCTGGCGGTCTCGAACTGCTGAAGAAGACTTGTTTCCCTGCTGACATCCGGAAGAACTCCGATTCTGACGCTGAAGCGGATGCTGGTGCTGAGGCTCTTCAGGTCAGAGCATATCTTCTCCGCCAGACTGTCATATGAGTCGTGATGGTCGCATAGGACATAGAAGATGTCATTCTCGAACCTGCAGGCAATCCCGTCGCCCTCTCCCAGAAGCGGAAGCAATGAGGTTGCAACTGCCTTGAGAACGCTGTTTCCGAAGCCGCGGCCATAGAGGGAATTGATCACGTGGAATCTGTCCAGATCAATCACCACAGCATCCATGCCGCCGTGGCCGGATGTCTCCAGACGGCTTGCGTACTCGAAGAAGAATTCCCTGGCATAAAGTCCGGTAAGATAATCCTTCTCAGTGGCCTTGATGATGTTCCTGCCCTCTGAGAGCTCGATGATGCGCCTTACCCTGGCCTTGATTATGGACGGCATGTCATAGGGCTTGGTCAAAAAATCTATCGCTCCCAGATCCAGGCTTTTCTCCTCATAGGTGCTCTCTGATGTGAGAACCATTATGGGGATCATGCCGAAGCTCTCATCTGAGCGGATCTCCCTTATAAGCTCGAATCCGTCCATCACCGGCATCTTGATGTCGGTCAGCACCATTGAGATGGAGCCGACATTCTCCTTCAGGACCTCAAGTGCCTTGCGTCCGTCCTCCGCATACAGTACGTTGTACTCCTCGCTCAGGATGAAGCCAAGGAGCTGGCTGTTGACGAACTCATCCTCAACCACCAATACCGTACGTCTTATGTTTTCAGTTCTGACTGCCATATTGAAATTCTAAATTTAGTGCTTTTCCTTGTAAAGCTATTTCGAGAGAACAACTCCTTCTCATCCGTCAGCCCTTCCGGCCCTTCTTCTGGTCCGCCTCCCAGATCAGCTCCTCCAGTGTCTGATACAGGCGCTCCGGCTCGACCGGCTTTGACAGGTGGGCGTTCATGCCGACCTGAAGAGATCTCTGAACATCCTCGTCAAAGGCGTTTGCCGTCATTGCGATTATCGGGATGATCCTCACATCAGGCCTGTCCAGCGCCCTGATTCTCTTGGTCGCCTCAAGACCGTCCATCTCCGGCATGCGGACATCCATCAGGACCGCGTCGTAGTAGCCCACAGGGCTCTTGTCGAACATCTCCAGGGCGATCCTTCCGTTGGCGGCATGGTCCATCTCTATCTCGCGGATACTGAGGATCTCCCTCATGATCTCTGCGTTGATGATGATGTCCTCGGCCAGAAGGATCTTCCTTCCCTTCAGGTCTGCACGGGCCTTCTCCTTGAACAATGTCATGTTGTTCTTCTTGGCTATGCGCTCGAACTCGCTGATGACGTTTGACGCGAACAGCGGCTTTGCCAGGAAGCTGTCAACACCGATATGGTAGGCCTCGTCCATGATCTCATCCCAGTTGAACGAGGTCAGGATTATGACCGTGGTCTCCTTGTCGTATTTCTCCCTGATCCGTTTTGCCACCTCAAGGCCGTCCATCTCGGGCATCTTCCAGTCAAGGAGCACCAGGTTGTACGGGTCATGCTTTGTCTGCTCTATCTCCAGCATGTCCAGGGCGTCCTTTCCGTTGTGGCAGATGTCAGCCCTGATTCCGACCTCGTTCAGGACAAGCCTGGCGTGCTCGGCGGCAATCTCATCGTCATCTACCACCAGGACCCTCATCTCGCTGATCTTGATGAACTTGGTGCCTATCTCCGCGTTCATGGAATCCTTCAGCGTCACGGTCACGGTGAATGTGGTGCCAACTCCCTTCTCAGACTCGACGGTGATGGTTCCGTTCATCAGCTGTATGATGTTGCTGGTTATGGCCATTCCAAGACCTGTGCTGCCGTACTTGTTGTTGCGGCTCGCATTCTCCTGCGTGAACGGCTCGTAGATCTTGGAGATGAACTCCTTTGACATTCCTATGCCTGTGTCGCTTATGGCGAACCTGATTGTGGACTGGTCCTCGAACTTTGCAGTCTTCTCAACAGAAAGCGTCACGCTGCCGGGGGCATCGGTGAACTTGATGGCGTTGCTGAGGATGTTGATCAGGACCTGCTTCAGCTTCATGTCATCACCGATGTAGTAATCGCTCACCCCGCCGGTGACGGAGCATTCATACTTCAGGCCCTTCTCACGGCACTGGGACATGACCATGGTGTTGATCTGCTCAAGCATCTCCCTGAAGGAGAACTCCTCCTTTCTGAGCACAAGGCGGCCGCTCTCAATGCGGCTCATGTCCAGGATGTCGTTTATCAGGCCTAGAAGATGCCTTGAGCTCTCACCTATCTTGTTCAGGTACTCCTTTGTCTCCGCAGGCAGCGCCTCATGTCTCAGGGCCAGGCTGCTCAGTCCGATTATCGCATTCATCGGGGTCCTGATCTCATGGCTCATGTTGGACAGGAAGGCCGTCTTGGCCTTGTTGGCCGCCTCTGCGGCGGAAAGGGCATCCTCAAGGGCCTCGTTCCTGGCCATGGTCTCCCTCATCTCCTGGTCAATGACGGTAAGGCCAAGACCCACGGCATGGACCATGTGGTCGTCTCTCTGCTCGGCATGACGCACTCCGGCCATCCTGATCATCTCGTAGTACTCCGCCCCGCCCCTTCTCACAAGGTATCGGTAGGCGATGATCAGGTCCTTCGAGAGCCCCTCCCGGACATTCTCCGGCTCAATGAACTTCAAAAATCCCTCACGGTAGCCCTCTGTGACTGCATGCTCGGCATACCAGCGGAAACGCTCCAGATAGTTGAAATGCACGCCCTCAGGGGTCTGCTCCGTGTCATTGGGGTCTGCGCGGTAGCACACACCGTCATTATTGTCCAGGTCAATGTGATAGACACAGCGGTAGTCCGATGCCAGGGCGGTTATCATCTTGTCCTGCTGCTCACGCTTGCCCTGCTCCTCCAGGAGCTTCTCCTGCAACCTGAGCTTGTCCTCAAGAACCAGCCTTGTGGCCTCCTTGGTCCTCATCTCCCTTCTGGAGCGTGCGATGTTGTGGATGAGGAAGAAGAACACAAGACCCAGGACGGCAAGAAGCACGGCTATGAACAGGATCAGGTTGTCCAGCACAAAATCCCACAGCCCGTATTTGTACAGGTCACCTGAGTAGCGGTATGAGAGGCTTTGGATGAAATCATAGCCAAGGACATTAATACCCCTGTTCAGGAGCTTGAGAAGCCCCTCATCTCCGATCTCAACACCGAAGGACCTGTCATCATTTCTGTTGGTCTGCAGCATGGAGAGCCCGTGGTACCTGCGGTTCTTCAGTATGTCGTTGGCACGCAGTCCGTTCAGTGTGGTGCACCCGACCTCCCCTGAGAGCACCGCCTCAAGGCATTCATCCGTGGATTGATAGAACACGATCTCTGCTCCGGGGAAGTTGGCCAGAACAAAGTAGTACTGCATCCTGTTGTTCTCATTGACCGCGAAAAGGGATGTCTTCTCATCTGAGAGGGTCCCCTTGTATACAAGCTCCATGGATGCGGAGATCACCGCATTGGACTGGTATATCCCGTTCTCCTCGGAGTAATAAAGGCCTCCGCCTACGGGGAACGAGACATCAATGGCGCCGATCGACATGTCCGATATCATGTCATCGTAGCGCCTGTAGCCCTTGAACGTGACCTCGATGTCCTGGAGGTTCAGACCCTTCAGCATCGCAGGAATGAGCTCGCTGACCATTCCGGTCACCTGTCCGTTCTTGTCTGTGTCGCTGTAAGGCAGATAATCCTCAAGGTAGCCGACCCTGAGTGTCTTATGTGTGTCTATCCTCTCCCTCTCAGAAGCGGAGAATGCCCTTGAGTTCACGCTTATGGAGTAATACTTGGAGCTGAGAGAGCTTATGAAGTTGGGCTCATCCGAGGCCAGCAATGCCTGGGCGGCGTTCAGCTCTGCAAGAAGGTCCGGACGCCTGATGTTGACGCAAAGATAATAGTCCGATGCCCCGAAGGCCATGAGGACCTCTGCATGATCCCTGCCGTATGCCCCGTCGCTCTCGGCGACAAGCACCTCTACTGCCTTTGAGTCGAATGCGTCGAAAAGCTGCCCGTGTTCTGGAAATGTCACGACCTCAGCGGAGATCGAGTGCTCCTGAAGGAATGCGTTCAGCACTCCGACCATGGCGCTTTCAAGAACTCCTATGCGTTTTCCGTTAAGCGTGGCAGGGTCAGCGGTGATGTCAAAATCCGTATCGTGCTTGACAAGGTAATAGGACTCGCTGCCCATCCTGGAGTCCGGATAGCCGATTATGCCTGCCCTGTCCTCCCTGTACGCCAGACCGGCGAGAAGGTCCACCTCTCCGTCCAGTAGCTTCTGGTACAGCTCACCGAATCCGCCGTACACGTACTCATATCTCCAACCGGTGTACTCTGATAGTTTCCTGTAGTACTCGTAGGCGTATCCCGTCTTGACTGCGCCTTCCCTGGCACCCTCCTGGAATACCTCGTTCTCGTAGTAACCGACCTTCACCACACCGGTGTCCGCCGCAAAGGCTGTACAGACAGATACAATCAGGAAAAAGACAAATATCGGGAGGAATTTATGACGCATGACATCATTATACATTACTAAATGGCCATCCGCAAACAAAGATGGCTTAATCCTACTTCTCGAAGATCTTGAGGAGCCTCATCTTCCTCTCTCCGGCCTTTCCGCTGTACGGATGCTCCCTCAGAGGCAGGTTGAGACGGGTCTTTCCCTTTAGCACGGCACTGGGATGCGTGAACTCCCTGAAACCCCATTCCCCGTGATAGGCACCCATTCCGGAGTGACCGGTGCCGTTGAACGGAACACCCTTGACCATCATGTGGATGCAGACCTCGTTGATGCAGCCTCCGCCGTACTGCTGAGTGGTCATGACCCTCTTTGCCCACCTCATGTCGGATGTGAAGACATACATTGCAAGCGGATGCTCCCTGTCGGCTATCATGTCCATGACAGAGTCAATCTCACTGTCCTTGAAAGGCACAACGGGAAGAAGCGGGCAGAAAAGCTCATGCCTGACAATGTCCTCATCTGAGTCCACAGGATAGATAATAGTGGGAGAGAACTTGCATTTCTCCCTGTCTCCGGTTCCTCCGAACACTATCCTGTCCTTATACTGCTCACTCAGGCGCACGCACTTGTCATAGACAGACCCTGTGATGAGCTTCGGGTACTCTGGATTCTCCTCTGCTTTCTCCCCTATCTGCCTGACAAACTCAGCCCTCAGCTCCTTCAGGAACTGCTCTGCCACCTCCTCTGCAACCGCGATCTGGTTGATGTTTATGCAGATCTGGCCTGCGTTGCAGAGCTTGAAGAACGCAATCTTTCGTGCCGCGTCCCTCAGGTTCGCATCCTTTCTGACAACCGCCCAGTTACCGGTCTCTCCTCCGAGCTCCAGAGCCACCGACGTCAGGTTGTGCGATGCCATCTCAAGCACATGCCTCGCCACCGCGGGAGATCCCGTGTAGAAGATCTTGTCGAATCTCTCTGAGAGGCACATGTCCGCAATGTCGTGGCCTCCGTCAATGACTGTGACGTACTTCTCGGGGAATGTCTCTGAGATGAGCTTCTTGAGCGCACGGGTGCATGAGGCGGACTTTGAGCTTGTCTTTATCACCGCCGTGTTGCCTCCGCTGAGGCTTGCGGCAAGGACCCCCAGAGTCAGGAGAACCGGGAAATTGAACGGGCTGATGATCAGGGACACCCCGTAAGGCATCTTGTAGACCTTTGTGCTGGTGCTGGGGAAGCACATCAGACCGCTGAAGTGACGCTCTGGCCTTGACCATTTCCGCAGGCCCCTGATGATCTCGTTCACCTCCACGATCACAGGCCCCACATCACAGAGATAAGCCTCAACAGGACTTCTGCCGAGATCCTCTGCAAGAGCATCCTGGAGCATGGCCTGGTTGGCTATGACCGAGGCCTTCAGCCTCTTCAGCTGCTCGATTCTCCAGCTGACATCCAATGTCTCCCCCGTCCTGAAATACTTTCTCTGCTCAAGCACGATGTCGTGAATCATCTGTTGTGTGTAGCTCATTCTCAGAACCCCCTTCTTATCTGGTCAAGCAGCATCCTGATCTCATTATCCGTCAATGTCCTTGACGGCGAATAGTTGATGGAATCGGCGTTTATCATCTTCCTGAGGACCTCGTAATCGGAGACCTTCAGAAGCGGGCAGCCCTTCTCAAGGCCGCACCTGGCAAGAAGGCTCTCGACCTCAAGTATGAACTTGTCAGCCGCAGCCACACAATCAAGCCTCTCCTCCGGATGACAGTGTGAGTACAGCGCGGCAAGCTGCTCATAACGCTGGTTCTCCTGGGCCTTCAGCACCGGCAGCAGACACCAGGCGATTGCCTTGCCGTGAGGTATGTGGTACATGGCGCCTAGCGAATGCGCGAATGCATGGACATAGCCTGCAAGCTGCGTGTTGATGGCGTTTCCGCCGTAGTGTGCGGCTAGAAGTGTTGCCTGACGTGCCTCTGTGTTCCCCGGATCACCCAGAAGAACTGGAAGATTCTCCAGAATCAGGCGCACGCACTCACGGCTCTTGAATATGTCCTCATCGGAGGAGCTGACATCGGCCAGAAGGCCCTCAAGGCCATGGCTCAGCGCGTCTATGGCGCACCAGACAGTCACACCCTGAGGTGCGTTGACTATCAGCTCACTGTCCAAAATCACATGTGTGATTGTCAGACCCACTACAACCGTTGACTTCTTGACCCCGCGGCTGTTCTTCACTACAGCCCCGACAGTGCACTCCGCACCGGTTCCAGCAGTGCTCGGGATGTTGATCATGGGAAGCGAGCCGCCATTCACAATGGCGAACTTAAGCAGGAACTGACTTAACGGGAGCTTGGGATGTCTGGCACTTGAGGCGATTATCTTTGAGCTGTCAAGGACAGAGCCTCCTCCTATTGCGACAACGCATTCCGCATTGCAACTTATGGCTGCCTTCCTTCCGTTTCTGACAATCTCCACTGTTGGCTCGGAGCTGATCGAATGGAACACGGTGCATTTGATTCCGCTCTTTTCCAGAGAGTCCTGCACCTTCTTATGGAGAGACAGGGAATACAGAGTCTCATCAGTCACAACAAGGACCGACTTATAGCCAGCCCTTCTGCAGATATCACCCACCTGATCCCTTGTGCCGAAACCCTGGATAAGCTCCGGCTTTGGGATTGGAACAGCCTTTATCACTGTTCCCGGAACTTTTCTTATTGCCTTTCTCTCAGTGTAAAACGCCATTTCCAGACCTCGTGTCCAGTATACAAAGTTTTGCTGGTGTCTGAAAGCCTTGACTCACTTTCCCGACATCGGACGTTCTGTTATACTCGAAATATCTTTTCCAAATACGGAGGCACCAATGTCCGCAAACGTACGCCCATCTTCCATGCAGCGCATCACAACAGCCGAGCTTGCAAACGCATTCATTGACCAGCAGGTAGCAGAGCTCAGAGCACAGATCGGAACCAGCAAGGTCCTTCTCGCCCTCTCAGGCGGTGTGGACTCATCAGTCGTGGCTGCCCTTCTGATCAAGGCAGTCGGAAAGCAGCTTGTCTGTGTCCATGTCAACCACGGACTTCTCAGAAAGGGCGAGCCCGAGCAGGTCATCGAGGTCTTCCGCAACCAGATGAACGCCAACCTCATCTATGTCGATGCCGTTGACCGCTTCCTGGACAAGCTCGCAGGTGTCTCCGACCCTGAGACAAAGAGAAAGATAATCGGAGCCGAGTTCATCCGTGTCTTCGAGGAAGAGGCAAGAAAACTCGACGGAATCAAGTTCCTGGCACAGGGCACTATCTATCCGGACATCCTTGAGAGCGACGGGGTCAAGGCACACCACAACGTCGGAGGCCTTCCGGAGGACCTAAAGTTCGAGCTCGTTGAGCCTGTGAAGCTTCTCTTCAAGGACGAGGTCCGCGTGGTCGGAAAAGCACTTGGCCTTCCTGACAACATGGTCTACCGCCAGCCGTTCCCGGGCCCGGGACTCGGAGTCAGATGCACCGGCGCCATCACCCGTGACCGCCTTGAGGCACTTAGAGAGTCAGACGCCATCCTCAGGGAGGAGTTCGCCAAGAACGGCCTTGCGGGCAAGGTCTGGCAGTACTTCACCATTGTGCCTGATTACAAGTCAACAGGCGTGATCAACGGCAAGCGCAGCTGGGACTGGCCTGTGATCATCCGTGCCGTCAACACCAAGGACGCCATGACCGCCACGGTTGAGAACATCCCCTTTGAGCTTCTGCAGCACATCACAGACCGCATCATCCACGAGGTCAAGGGCGTGAACCGCGTCCTCTATGACCTCACACCGAAACCGACCGGGACAATCGAGTGGGAATAGTAACTCTTTAATTGTAATTTCTGTATATTAAAAGAGTTATTTCTAGAGTTTGTAGAAAAAGTCACAGAAAATCATTCGCTGATTGCATCGGTATTAAGGAATATCATGAAGCTTTCATTATCCAGTTTATACCAGTCAAGGGTGTACCATCTGGTTGCCGTAGTCCATTTGGATCCGCGGCCGTTGGCTTCATCTCCTAACGGATATCCTTCATCGGGATCACCTATTGCGTCATTCAGGAAAGTCTCAAGTGCAAGATATGACTGATATGTGAGAGCTTCTCCTCCGATGATATCGAAACAATAGCCTGAATCACCTTCCTCATAAGGATACTCCCTATCCACTTCCAGGTCCGCAATGGCAGGAAGATCTAAGCCTGTGACCGTCTTGAACTCAACGCTTGCCTCGGCATAGCTCGTTGTTGTGAGTTGGGTGAATCTGGCATCAATGGTGACATTCTGGCTCGGAATCTTGTAATCCCACACGGAGGCCTTGTCGCTGATCAGGGTCTCACCCAAATACCAGCCTGCAAATGCATATCCGTCTGAGGGAGTGGCTTCTAAAACAGTATCCGAATTCTCGGCCTCTGTAAGGCTTGATACTCCGATGTTGCTTCCACCGGGATAGATCAGTGCGGTTCCGCCTGCGGCAGGATTGACCGAAATCGTCACAGTGAAGCCTCTGAAGAAGTGGCTTGCCAAGGAAATCATGCCCTGATACAGATTGATCGAGATGTTTCCCACATAGACCTGATTATTGTCGGAGTACTGAAACTCCCACCAATTCAAGGTTTCAGAACTCATGTCGGGTTCCTTCCCGATTGTTTCGTTGAGATAGGTGCTCAGCTGATTGAAAAGGGCTTCGTCACCAGCAAAGCTGATGTTGACAAGGGGCTTTGGCCTATCAGTTACCTCGATGTTGGCGATCTCAACCCCTTCAAGCTTCGGGAGCCAGATGTTGGAGGAATCATGAACACGCTGTCTGGCATTTCTATAGCTGTCGGTCATGTTGTCTGCAGGTTCGGAATCTGACGGTTCCTGAGCGCAACTCATAAAAGCACAGAGGGCTATAAGCAGAATAGTTGTAATCCAAATCAGTTTCTTCATGTCTTTCTCCTTTACTGTGCGGGGATGGCTTCGAAGTGAGCGGTGATTGTCTCATCACCTTTGGGCGAATAGTTGTATGTACTGCTGTTTGCTATCTTCTTTTCACCCCTATACCAGCCTGTGAAAACATAGCCTTCTTCGGGTGTTGCAGTCAGTTCAAGGTTCCAGTCATCGGTTCCCCTGAACGAGTTGCCTTCCACTATGTTCCCTGCTGCCCTCATCTGGACACTTCCGCCGATCTGCGCTGCAAGAGAAACCGTGTAGTAGTTCCTCTGCAGGAACAGGAAGCTGATGATCGGATTGCTCTTTTCATCGGTTGTTTTTTCAACCTGCCAGTTAATCTTTGATGCCGTGTTCGCGCTCTCTTCTGATGGAGACTCGTGGTCCGATCCATCCTTGTCGAGAAGGTATTCCCACAGGGCGATGTCCTCAACATCCATCAACGGGTCTTTGGGCAGAGCGGACTTGAGCGCAGAGACAATACCAGTGAAAAGTGTCGCATCATATGCGAGGTTGATGTTGAACTGCACTCTGGTATCGCCTTTTGTGATCTCGGATGTTTCAAGAATCTGGGCGCTCTGCGATTCCGGCAGCCAGATGCCTGTGGCCTCATGAAGAAGCGTTCGGTAGGTTTTGTAGTTCTGCTTCATTCCCAGAACACAGTTGATGTAGATAGCAGTATGATCCGGGTCATTGTTATCGAACATCATGAATACTGATCCTTCATAATCCTTATTGTCAACGGTTCTCTCAAGGTCCCAGGCCTGTCCGTAGTCATCTTTGTCAGTCGGATTACCCAGTACTCCTTCAAGATAGACTGCAATGCTGTCATAGAGGGTCTTGTCCCCAAGAATGTCAAATAGTGCTTCCGCAAAGGTTCCGAAACTTGTGCTGAAATCAGAGGAACCCAGGAGTTCTACCCCTTCCAGTTCGGGAAGCCAGATGCCTGTAACGAAATGGAAATTATCACGGCCTATCCTGTAGCTTTCGGTCATTTTCGCCGAAGGTCCGCTCTGAGGCGTGTTGCCGCCAGCCTTGTCGGAATCACAGGAGACAATCAGTACTGCACAGAGCAGGATTGCCAAAAGGATGGAAACGGTTCTATTCATTTTGAATTCTCCTCTTTGTATTTCTCAAGTTCGGCATTCATTTCACGGACGTTCTTTTTCCAGATTGCGCGCATGATCAGCCATATGATGAAGAAAGCGATGACTATCGATAACAGGAACAGAAGGGATGGAATGTCAAACCCGATCCATCCGAGCAGAAGCCCTATGATGGAGAAGCTGACCAGGATACATCCGAGATGGGCAATGGTGGCCTTCAAAAGACCCCATTTCTCGATTCTGTAGAATTCGGTTCCTCCGAAGCAGACCAAGCCGTAGAGTCCGGAGAAAAATGTCTGCAGGAGTACGGCACCTTCTTTACTGAAAGAATCAATCATGGTCGGAGGTGTGAACAAATACCCGGTTTTTGCGGTTAAATTGATAAACAGGACTATCAAATTCCCTGATACAGCTCCGAGAATGAAACCCAGAGAGAGTTTTCCTATAAGTCTATCTTTCATTCACACCCCCCTTTCTCAATACTTCACGGATCTGCTTGGCATAACGCCTGGATGTGTATGATTTGATTCCGTTGACCATTTCGATTGTGATTATTCCGCTCTTGGAAAAGTCCCAGCCCTTTACGTATCTGAGGTTCACTATTTCGGACTGCGAAATTCTGATGAACCAGATGTGGTTGAGCTTTTCCTCCATCTTGTAGAGCGGTTCATTGACCACGTATTCTCCGTTCGTGGTCTTTACCGACAGGTACCGTCCGTCCTTGGAGATTATCACGATGTCGTTCTTGTCTATCAGACGGCTGGAAGAGAGGGTTTCGCAAACGATAAATGACTGGGCATCCGTTCCCAGCGCCTCAATGATCCGTTCTACCTCTTCGTCTTGAGTCTTGGCACGTATGATGACCTCGGTGCGCTCTGCGGTGTCGTCCTGGATGAATCTGATTTTAAATCCTTTTTCCACGTACTACTCCCCAAGTAGCATTAGAAACGATGTCATTTCAAAAAACAATGACCTTTGCGCATTCGGTTGTTTTTTGTCGTATTCGGTAAAAAAACACCCCCGATTTCCCGAGGGCATACATTCAACAAACTTGATAAGGATATATGGAAAACGTGCTGTTTTTGTGATAATTCCTATCTGAAACCGTTCAAAGAGGGTAAAATGCTTTAGACTACCTGTGTTGGATAAATCCAGCTAGCTTATTTCATGTAATATGATAAAGGGGCTGTCGTATAATGCGGCGGCCCCTTCTGATCTGAGTTTTCACCAAACATCCGATTAAACAAGGTTTAGGCGGAAACATGCCGGAATTACAGCCTGATTCCGGCCCTCAGACCGCATGACGGGATGTTGAACCTGTGTATCGGGCCATGATCCTGGTCGTTGTAATCGAAGTCTGTGATGTTGAATATAACATCAATTCTTGCACCGGCTCCCACGTCAATGAACAGCTCGTCAAACGATGGCCTGCAAAAGCTTGGTAAACCGATCTTCAGATGAACTTCACCGATCCAGGTGTCGCAAAGTTGCCGTCCTTGTCGAACATCAGGACCTGCTCGTCCTTGAACCTGACGGAGATGACGGAATCAGAAGGATAGTCCACGGAACCGATCATGACGCAGCTGAGCATGACATCATCACCGAACCTGAGGTTCAGGATGGTCTCCATGCCTGACGGGAGGGAGGTGTCGACCTTGACATCGATGCCCTCGCCCTCCGTGACAAGGACATTCTCCGGCCTGACGCCGATTGTGACATCGCTGAGGTCTTCAGGAAGCACATTGTTGGCTGTGAACTCCAGCTTCATGTCCTTGTGGTGCAGGATGCAGGTGCGGTCATCCTTGCGCTCACCGTTGAACTTGATAAGGTTCATGGTCGGATTTCCGACGAAGTCGGCCACAAAGGTGTTCTTCGGTCTGTTGTAGACTGTCAGAGGCGGATCGTACTGCTGAAGGTATCCGCGGTCCAGAAGACAGATCTTGGTTGCAAGGGTCATGGCCTCAAGCTGATCATGGGTGACGTAGACGAAGGTTGCACCTGTCTCGTGGTGAAGCCTCTTGAGCTCTGCTCTCATCTCCATCCTGAGCTTTGCATCAAGGTTGGACAGGGGCTCGTCCATCAGAAGGACCCTGGGGTTCGTTGCAAGTGTTCTTGCAATGGCAACCCTCTGCTGCTGTCCGCCGGAGAGCTCTGCAGGGTATCTGTCGGGGAACTCCTCTATCTTCAGGAGCTTGAGGAGCTCCTTGACGCGCTTGTCGACATCGGCCTTCTTCCACTTCAGGTTCTCAAGTCCGAAGGCAATGTTCCTGTAGACGGTCATGTGCGGCCAAAGGGCGTAGTTCTGGAAGAGGAAGCCAACTCCCCTGTCCTTCGGGGCAACATCGATTGACTTCTCGGAGGAGAAGACGACCTTGCCGTCAATGAGGATCTCTCCGGATGTTGGCATCTCAAGACCTGCAATCTGTCTGAGGGTTGTTGTCTTTCCGCAGCCGGAAGGTCCGAGAAGAGTGATGAAATCACCGTCCTTGATATCAAGGGTGAGGTTGTCGACCGCGACGAAGTCACCGAATTTCTTTGTTATGTTCCTAAGTTCAATACGTGGCATTTTGTTCTCCTATCAACCGCCGATGCCCTTGTCTATCGAGGCTCCGGTGGTCTTGTTGACCAGCCAGTTGACCACTATGACGATTATGACTATCAATAGGTTCAATCCGTTGGAGTACTGGCTCCAACCCTTTTCATTGTAGTAGTACAGCAGTGTTGTGAGCACTCTGTTCTGCGGTGTGCAGAGAAGCACGAACAGAGAGAGCTCTCTCATGCATGAGATGAACGGAAGCAGGTAGCCCGAAACGAACGAGCTCTTCTGGATCGGGATGACCAGACGGGTCATTCTCTTGAACCAGCCCACTCCGATTATCTCTCCGGCCTCCTCTATCTGGTTGGAAAGCTGCATCATGGAATTGATGCCGCTCCTGGATGCGAACGGCATGTACTTGACCGTTCCTATCAGGGCCAGGATGAAGAATGTTCCGTACAGCGAAGGAATGAGGAACCTTCTGACGGAGAACATTGAGAGGTAGATCGCAGAGAACGCCATTGCAGGCATCAGATAAGGGAAGAAGGCCAGGCTGTCAACAATCTTGGAGAGCTTTGTGCCCTTGCCTCTGACGATTCCGTAACCGACAAGGAAGCCCAGGGTTCCGGCGGAAAGCGCGCATGTGACTGACAGCTTGATGCTGTTCCACAGGGCCTTCCAGAGCGCCGGGTTGAGAAGCAGTCCGGGCTCACCGGATGTGATGATCTTTCCGTTGTCCCTTCCTATCCAGAAGTTCAGCGTCAGGTTGGACAGCGAGTAGTTTCCAGGGACCTTGATCAGGGACTCGAGGGCGAATGTCACAAGCGGGAAGATTGACACCATTATGATGAGGAAGACCAGGATGCAGGAGATCGGGGTCCTTCCCTTCTTCAGGTTGACAAGTGCTATCTGGGAGCTCTTTCCAGTGACTGTGGTGTAGTTCTTCCTTGTTCCTATGACCCTCTGGTTGAAGACCAGGATTCCCACGCTGATCAGGATCATGATCAGAGCCATTGCAAATCCCTGTCCCGGAGCCACTCCGTCCATAGTCCTGTACAGCTGCATGGTCAGGACCTGGTATCTGACAGGCAGACCAAGGAACGACGGTACGGCGAAGGAGGACATGGCCGAGGAGAAGACAAGAAGGAAGGTTGACAGGACTGCGGGCATGATCATCGGTATGGTGATCTTGAACAGCATCCTGCGCCTTGTTGTGCCGAGAAGCTGAGCCGCCTCCTCAAGGTTGGCGTCAGCGTTTCTGAGGATTCCTCCGATCATTATGTAGGCGAACGGGGCATAGTGAAGACCCGTCACCAAGGAGATCGGGAAGGCTCCGTAGGCAAGCCAGTTAGGAGTCACTATGCCGGTCAGGGCGGTGAACATGCCCTGGGAACCACCGACCAGGCTGTTCTTGAATATGTTTATCCAAGCCAGAGCCAGCGTCCACGACGGCATTATATAAGGGAAGATGAAGAGACTTGAGAGGAGCTTCTTCCATCTGAGGTTCGTCCTTGTTATGAACCAGGCGAACGTTCCGCCGAACACCAGAGAGACCAGACAGGCCGCAAGCGATGTCACGAGCGAGTTCAGGAAGGGTCTGTAGAACAGCTGGAACGAGTTCTTGTCGAACAGGACCTTGACCCAGTGGTCAAAGGTGAAGGCCCCTACCGTTAGCTTGAGCCTTCTGGCCTCGCTCACATGGACTGTGAGCGTGTCCTTGATCATCGAGAACATCGGGAAAAGAGTAAGGTAGCCCAACAAGACAAGCATGACCACCAGGATTATGATCTGGGGCTTCTTGAAATAGGACTTCAACTTGAATGCTATCTTCATGGATTTGTTCTTATGAATATTCAGGAGCCTTTACAGACTGTAAAACGGGCCCAAATCACAGTACAGATTTCAAAATGAAAAACTGTACTGCAAATCAAATGGAAAATGCAGTACGGAATTCAGATTTCGCATTTGTACTGCAAGACCCTCGTCTTTAAAGACAGGGACTGCGCAGTTCAGTCCTGCACAGTCCCATCTTTACCAAGTTCTGATCAGAGAATTGAGACGATGAACTGCTCAACCTCGTATCTGTTTGCTGCGAGGTAATCAGGATCCTCGATGACAAGGGTCTTCTCCCAGTCAGCGATCGTGAGTGTATCCTCAGAGCTTCCGAGAATCGGGTTGTTGTCTCCGAGAGTATCCATCGGCTTCCAGCCTTCCTCGGTGTAAGCGAACTCCATGAAGAGCTTTGCTGCATTCGGATGAGCTGCAATCGATGTGAGACCGGTGTAGATGGGATACATGAATCCGTTGAACGGAACCATGTTGTAGTTGACTGACAGAGCAAGATTCTTCTCTGCTGAGTTTCTGAGCTTGTTGATGGTGAACAGACCGTAGAGCTGCTGAGCCTGGCCCTTGGCACCGACTGCCTCACAGATCTTGGAGTCGGAAGAACCGAGGACAGAGTTGGCAAGGAGCATCTTGATGAACTCATAACCTGCGTTGGGGGTTGTGAGAACGAGATCCTTTCCATAGAGATCCTTGTAAGCCTGAGCAAGCTTTGCTGCCCATTCGTCAGTTGTGAGCATGACGAAGAAGTTCATTCCAACGCTTTCCTTCTGGGGATCCTTGTACTGGATTCTGCCCTTCCACTGCGGCTCGGTGAGCTGCCAGACGTTTGTGATATCGGTCGGTGTCTCGTCGTTGTAGATGAAAGCCTTGATGTTGAGGTCATATACGAGAGGATCGGAATACTGTGCGGGAATTGCAGCAGCAACTGATGCGGGTGTGTACTTTACGACATAGCCGGTGTCGAAAAGCTCGGTGAGGACTCTTCCGGAATCCTGGGCGAAGATGATGTCAGCACCCTGGCCGGCCTTTGCCTCTGCTGCGACCTTTGTGATCATCTCGGAGTCGCTGAGCTGTGTGACTTCTGTCTTGATGCCGTACTTGGCCTCGAAAGCTTCTCCGACCTTGGAACCTCTTGATGTGAAGGTATAGACGGTGAGGCTTCCCTCTGCCTGAGCTGCTGCAACGAGCTCATCGTGGGTCATTTCCTTAGCTGCAGGAGCGGCCTGCTGGGCCTCCGGTGCTCCGGCTGCAAAAACGCATCCGGCAACGATTGCCAGGATTGTGAACAATGCAACGATTTTCTTCATGACAAAACTCCTTGTTTTGATTTTCGTGTGTCTTCATTGTGAATCCACTTTTTCCATATGTCAAATAAATTTTGAAATTTTTTCACTTTTTTTTCGATTTTGCTTGCGAAAAACACAAAACAGGTCGTACAATTTAAACAAACGTGAAAAAAGTTTCACGAAATGACCTGCTTGTGCAAGTCAAACACCCGAAGGAAAGGACCAGGAGCAGCACCTATGAAGGCTATGTTGGACAAACAGCTGAGTGCCAGGAAGGCTCAGGAGCAGAAGGTCATGGCCTTTCTGAGGGCTCATGAAGACTCCGTGATGGACCTCTCCATATCGGAGATAGCTGAAGGTGCAGGCGTCAGCTCCCCTACGGTTGTCAGATTCTGCAAGTCCCTTGGGTTCGAGGGGCTGAAGGACTTCAAGATAAACTTCCAGGCGGAGACCATAAAGACCAGGCAGATCAACGAGCCCATCACATGGGCAAGTAGCGATGAGGATATCCGCACTCTGATGAAGGAGAAATCCGCCTTCTCCGTACAGAGCCTGTTCTCATCGGAGAACATGGATGCCATGGATAGGATGGCAAAGGCCATAGTCAAGGCGGACAACATAGAGATCATAGGTATGGGAGGCTCCGGAATCATAGCCGAATACCTTTTCAAGGAGCTTCTGAGATACGGCAAGAAGGCAAGCCTTTTCAGCGATCCATACATGACGGTCCACAGCTCAGTGGGACGCCATGAGGGGGATATCTGCATAGCAATCTCGTGCTCTGGAACCAACAACGATGTCCTGACAGCTGTGAACAGAGCAAAAAAAGACGGAAAAAAGATCTATTCAATCACTAATAACGGAGACTCCACCCTTGCCGGAATGTCGGAGACCTATGTCAAATCATGCACCGTGACCGGGTTCATGGATGAGGGCAACGCCTTCTCCAGGCTTTCCCAGTTCGCGGCCGTGAACATGATCACCCTTAAAACAGCGCTGAATCTGGGAAGGGACAGCGACGAATACAAATGGAACTTCGAGGAAAGCTCCAACTATCACAACTTTTGATCGGGAGAAGAAGATGTACACTGATATCAGAACAATTCTCACAGATGCCGCAGAGAAGAACTACGGAGTCATCGCAACAAGCGCCATTAACATGGAGACTGCTAGGGGAATAGTTGCAGCCGCAACTGAGAAGAACGCCCCAATAATCTTCCTTCTGGGCCAGAACATGATGAGAACACATGCCAAGGCTGAGCTCATGATCCCCATGATCAGGAAGCTTGCCCAGTACACTCCGATTCCCATCGCAACCTGTCTTGACCACGGCAGCGATCCTGAGAGGATCATGTACGCCTTCCGCAACGGGTTCTCGTCAATAATGTACGACGGTTCCCTCTACGGCATGGAGGAGAACCTGAAGAAGACCAAGGAGTATGCGGACCTCTGCCACCAGTTCAACATGGGCATCGAGGGAGAGCTCGGACATGTCGGAATTGCTGCCCAGGGCGACAACCTCAAGACGGACTGCTACACGGATCCGAAGGATGCGGCTGATTTTGCCAAGTTCACAGGCGTCGACTGCCTTGCAATCGCAGTCGGAACCGCCCACGGCGAGTACCCCAAGGGACTGATCCCGCACATCAACTTCGACCGCATCAGAGAGTGCAAGGCAGCCACCAACGGCATGCCGATTGCCCTTCACGGCGGCTCCGGTGCCGGAGACAGGAACATCCTTGAGGCGGTTAAGGCTGGAATCAACAAGATCAACGTCGTGACCGACGTCTTCAACGCAAGCAGAGATTATCTTACAAAGACTCTGGCAGAGAACCCCAAGATCGGGTACATAGACCTGATGAGTGGAATGGAGATGTCAGCAAAGCACTTCATCTCACATTGGATCGACCTCTCCGGATCAGAGGGCAAGGCCGACAACTTCCGCCAGGCCAACAACATCTCCCTCTTGGCGAAGAAGGAGACGGTCGGCCTTTCGGAGTGAGTTCAGACCTTCATCTGAACTTCTGTGTTCTGTCTGATCATCCTCAGGATCCTGGTCGCGCTGCGCTCAAGGTCGCTTCTTCTGACCTTGCCGAGAAGGTCGTAGTTGTTCACGCTCATGCCTTTGCCCGGATGGCTCCAGCTACTGTGGAGTGGGAGTGATTGAATACCAAGTAATTATAATGCCGGCACTTGTGTGTCGGCTTTTTTGTGAGATGCAAGCAGAATGATCAGACAATGTCGATGTCATCGTATCTGACTGCAAGCATGCCGATGCAGAACAGGATCGCCGCATCCTCGAGGGAGATTGTCTTCGGCAGACTATACTCAGCATTGCGCCTCTCCGGATTCCTGAGATAGCCGATCTCCTGTCCGTCAAGGAGGAACCTGATAAGGCTGTCCTTCTCATTGCGCATCTCGATCTGCCCATAGATTGAGTCCACAAGCACCTTGCACACACGTTGCGGTTTGGCGATGGGAACATATTCGGACAGCTTGAGACTTCCACTTCTGATGTTGCCTTTAGGCTCGATCTCCACATCGGTTCCATTAAGCCTGACATTCACCTTCATGGTTCCTGCCATGGTTGTGATGCACCATCCGTTCGCATAGAGCTTCACACAGACCAGGCGCCCCTGTTCATTTGCCACTATGTGCCTGAACAGGCCGTTCTTCACAGTCAGACTGTCTGGTCTCCTGTGATGCACTGCTGTATTCTTGTTTGCTTCCGACATATTCTTCTCACCTGATGATGATTCCGAGTAATAAATAGATGACTCCACATGCAACCATGATGAGCACGGGGTTCACCTTCGTAGTCTTCATGGTCACAAAGGCAACTGAGAAGAGTATAAGCCCCTTCCAGTCAATATTACCGCCGAATCCCGCCACATTGGAGAGGATCCTGATTCCAGCAGCCGCTATCAGGGAAACCACCACCGGCCTTATGACCTTGAGCATTCTCTTCATGAAATCCGCTGACCTGTACTTGTAGTAGACGAATGCCAGGACGGACACAACAATCAAGGACGGGACTATACAGCCAAGTGTCGCAATGACAGCTCCGAGGATCCCTCCAATCCTTATTCCGACGAATGTCGCGGAATTGACCGCGATAGGTCCAGGAGTCATCTCCGCTATTGTCACCAGGTCTGTGAACTCTGACATCGTAAGCCATGCATGGTTGATGACGACCTGGCTCTCAATCAAGGGGATTGCGGCATAGCCTCCCCCGATGCTGAACAGCCCGACCTGCAGGAATGAAAGGAAAAGCTGGAGATAAATCATCTCAGGGCCCCCTTTCTCCTGAAGAACGCAAGCGCAGCACCAAGAAGCAGTGCCGCGATTATCAGGAACACCACATTGACCTTGAAGAAGAAGGAAAGCACGAATGCCACGACTATAAGGGAATCATAAAGTATTGATTTCTCCTTTATGACCTTGACGGCAAGATCGATGCTCACGGAAAGGATAATCGCAGCCACTCCGGCCTGCATTCCCTTCAGCACCATTGCCACATACATATTGTCGGCAATGAGGTTGTAGATGAACGAGACAGCAGTCAGGATAATCATCGGAGGAAGGATCGTGCCCAGCACAGAGGCTATCATCCCGATGATGCCGAAAACCTTCCATCCGACAAGGATGGCCACATTGACGGCAATCGCCCCGGGTGCGGACTGCGCCAGGGCAATCAGATCCAGCATCTCGGACTCGTCAATCCATCCAAGCTCATCGGAGAACTTCTTCTTTACGAAGGTCGCTATGACAAAACCACCGCCGAAAGTGAATGCGCTTATGTAGAACATGCATGAAAAAAGCATCCATAAGACATTCGTCATCCTGGGCTTCTTCGCGCGCATTTCAGGTTCCTCCGTCGGTATGATAGCAGTTGTTGCGCAATTAGTGAAATGAAATTGTTTAATTGCCGTCCAGGATCTGCTTCAGAGCATCGATTGTGAGGAAAATCTCATCTTTCATGGTGAAAGGCCCGGGGGAGAGACGCAGGGTTCCGCCGGGGAACGTGCCCAGGCTCTTGTGGCTGGAGGGTGAGCAGTGCATCCCCACCCTGGTCTCAATGCCGTAGCGCTCGCTGAGAAGAGCAGCTATCCCGGCGATGTCCATAGAGTCGCACACCACAGAGATCACAGATGTCCTTGGCCTGTCCAGGGGTGCCCCCACTATCCTCAGCCCCCTTATGGATGAAAGTCCCTCATAAAGGAGCTCCGTCATGCGCCTCTCGTTTTCCTTGATTGCCCTGAGGTTCTCTCTGACATAGCTGACGCTCTCAGCCAGGGCAAGGAGACCGGGCAGGTTCTGTGTTCCTGCCTCAAGCCTGTCAGGAAGCGTCACGGGGACATCCTCGCTGTCACTCTGGCTTCCGGTCCCGCCGCTGATTAGCGGAGGAATGCTCAGGGCAAGGTCCTTCCTGAGTGCTATGCCGCCGGTCCCCTCCGGACCCAGAAGTCCCTTGTGTCCGGAGAAGACAACAGCCGCGATATGATTCTCCTCCATGTTGAAATCGACATTAGGAATAGCCTGAGCCGCATCAAAGATGAGCAATAAGTTGTTATCATGAGCAAATTGGGCTATCTTTTCAATATCCTGGATGGCACCTGTGACATTACCTGCGGCGCAGATGACCATTGCCTTGGTATTAGGCCTGATCAGATCCTGTGCCCTTTCAAGGATGATGTAGCCCTCCTTGTCACACGGGATCCTTGAGAACGGGATTCCCCTTTGCACAAGCGGCCTCATCACGCTGTTGTGCTCACATGAGGAGACAAGCACATGGTCATCCTTAGAGAACAGGCCGCTGATGACCAGGTTCAGGGACTCCGTGACACCGCTGCTGAGACAGACACATTCAGGAGAGGAGAATCCCAGCATCTCTGCCAGATTCGACCTAAGTCCGAAGAGCCTGTCAAAGACAGGGAACTCACCGGACCCGCTGGTCCTGTTTATGTTGGTGCAGTCCCTCTCCAGGAATGTCTTGATGACATCCCCTATTCCGGGAGCCTTGGGGAAACTGGTGGCGGCGTTATCCAGGTAAATGCGTCTCATGGTGCCATTATAGCACAAATCCCATTGTATTTTTGAAAATCCAATGATAGCATTTCTGTTGGAGCAGATATGTTGCATACTGTTGCATGCTATCTGAAAGGAAGGGAAAATGACTATTTCCAAGGAAAAGAGGAATCTCGCCATCGCGGGAGGCCTCATCGGAATCATCGCTGTAGCTCTTGTTCTTCTGGGGAACCCCAAGAACATGGGTTTCTGTATCGCCTGCTTCATCAGGGATATCGCCGGAGGAATAAAACTCCATACCGCAGCCCCTGTCAGATATGTCAGACCTGAGATAATAGGCCTGGTCCTGGGCTCATTCTGCATCAGCCTGGCCACCAGGGAGTTCAACGCAAGAGGAGGCTCCTCCCCGATGCTTCGTTTCTGCATCGGCGTCATGGTCATGATCGGATGCCTTGCATTCCTGGGCTGCCCGTTCAGGATGGTGCTCAGGCTCTCTGCAGGAGACCTGAATGCACTCATAGGACTTCTGGGCTTTGCCTCGGGAATCGGATGCGGGTCATTCTTCCTGGCAAAGGGTTTCTCACTCGGGAGATCACACAGGCAGGCACCGCTTGAGGGAGCCGCTATCTCAGCCGTCAATGTGATCCTGCTGCTTCTGGTCCTGATCGCCCCTGCCCTGTTCGCATTCTCCGAGTCAGGTCCGGGCTCCATGCATGCCCCGATCATCATATCGCTCTGCGCGGGTCTGATCGTAGGCGTTCTGGCTCAGAGAACCAGGATGTGCATGGCAGGCGGATTCCGTGACATATACCTTCTCAAGGACGGGACACTGATCACAGGATTCATCGCGCTGTTCATCTGCGCCCTGATCATGAACCTGGCCACAGGAAACTTCAAGCTCGGCTTCACAGGCCAGCCGGTTGCGCACAGCGCACACGTCTGGAACTTCCTCGGGATGTTCGTCTGCGGACTTGGATGCACCATGCTCGGAGGATGTCCGCTCAGGCAGCTGATTCTTGCCGGAGAGGGAAACAGCGACAGCGCCATCACGGTCGTGGGACTTCTGACCGGTGCTGCGATCTCCCACAACTTCGGGCTTGCAGGCGGCGCTGACAGCGTCGTTGAGGGAGCCTACAAGGTCGGCGGAATCAGCACGAACGGAAAAGTCGCAGTCGTGGCCTGCATAGTGATCCTGCTCGCGATCGCATGCGCAAAGACATTCGGAAAGAAGAAGGAGGACTGACATGGAAC